>Ga0255338_1005001_pt1 | contig 12771 bp, 8 predicted proteins | sample MeOH1_35cm_T4_19_FD_203715 | JGI IMG/M metagenome (GOLD analysis project Ga0255338, IMG submission 203715) | Sandy soil microbial communities from University of British Columbia, Vancouver, Canada - MeOH1_35cm_T4_195 | ecosystem: Engineered > Artificial ecosystem > Sand microcosm > Unclassified ...
GCTCCATGGCTGTTCCTCTCATGATGCTTGAGGCCGATCGCTCGGACCTCGTTTCCAACACCATCATTCTGAGGGACAGCCACCCACTTGGCTACCTTCGAGACGCCGGCCCATTACGGCATCTAGGCACTGTTCCAATGCCTGTTCGCTCAGGCCTGTCAGCGCATCTCCAAAAATAGTGACATCAAGCAGGCAGGTAAGCTTGATCGTAGTCCCCGGCGGGCACGTACCCAACAGCGAAACGCCTGGCGGGATAAACAAAACTTTTCCGATTGGTTGCAATTGCCTCGATCCCCACCTCTCATAGAAAGAGCCGCCGCACGGTCGCGGCCGTCAAAAGGCGAGGTCGAGATAAGCATGTTGCGATGAACTGAATATGCCATGCATGGGCGTGTTCGAGGTGTAATTCTCTACCCAGGCCCGGGATATGCCTGTACGGGCATCGGGGCCCTCGCACTTGAATGTGATCAGGCTGCGCGTAAAGGCTTGACCGGCAATGGCTTCTGCTCTGAAATTTTGGGGTTTCATGCGTCAGGATCGGCCAAGGAGTTTTCCACCACAAGAGTCGTAGGAAAGGAGCATGCACCGCGTGTTCTAGAGCATCCGCCGGGCTTTGGGAATTCCCGGATTGAACGAACATGACGTAATCGCGGATGATCCCGGCTAAAGGGCACGGGGTCTGGATTGCTGAAAGGTTGGTTGCCCTCCGATAAGATGAAGAACGGGCTCACGCTTAAAATGATCTTGGCCCCAGCATCGGTTCGCCCGGTAATGGTCAAACCTTCTGGAACCGACGACGTCGAACTTGGGAACACCCGAGAATACCCCCGCTGACCTCAATCCCGACGCTATGCACTTTCACGAGTCGCGCGTGAATTCTCTATCTGCACCAAATGTACGGAAGAGCCCTTGATCGTCGCGCGGCAGTCGGCGGTGGACAACTGCCACCACGGATCCCGGTCCTTCATAAACCATATGGTAGAGGCACTATCTGCACAGCCATTGCTGAACGCATCGCCCTTGGTAGCAACCAGACCTCTTCTATCGCCCTAGCAAGCGCATCGCATCCACCGTGAACTTGAACCCCAGGATGAAGGCATCCTTGATGTCCCTCGTGCGATCTGGCGCCCCGGTCTGATCAGGATGCAGGATATACTGCAGGTTTGGCGACAGACGGATCGCAGGATTGACCTGAAATCCATAGGCCAGTTCCATCATATATTGATGGCGGCGAATATCGGCGCGCCCACCCGCGGCAACCCGCGCGGCGTTCATCCTCTGCATCGCCAGATCGCTGAAACGCTGATCGTTGATGGCGAAGCCGAACGTATCCTGATCGCGCCTGGCGAACGTGCCGGTCTGTACGATCCCTATGCCCAGATAGCGGCTTTCCTCGACCCGGCCGGACAGGTTGGTCATCGCCACGCCAAAGATGCTGAGCCCCCGCTGCGAGGCCGGATCAGGGCGGGTGAGCATCTGATCGAAGCGGACATAGAGGCCTGACCGACCGTTCCGCGTCGCCGCCGGTCGCCCGGTCAGGATCGCGATATCACCCTGATCATCACGCAGCGGATCGGCATAGTCGCCGCGATCGAACCAGCCGCCCAGAATATAGTGGCCAGGCAGGCGATCATTGGCAGAATCCCGGCCATAGCTCAGTTCCCAGGGCACGATCACCCCGGTCGCATTTTTCGTGCTGAAATTGAAACCATGGTCGCTCGCACGCTTGCGGTCGGGGTTCACTTCGTAAACGCCCGCATGCAGCATGACCTGCGGCGTCACATGCAGCTTGGCATGGGCCATCCAACTCGATGCCGGGAAATAGGTGAAGTTGCTGTTTTTGAAGACGAAGGTCGGATTGCCGCAGGCGGAGTTGGTCTGGAAATGGCAATAGAGCGGAGAGTTGAGAAAATGGATATTCGCTTGGCTGCGCCCGGCTTCGATATCCAGACGCCCGTCGAACAGAGTCTGCTGCCATGTCAGGATGGCGAGATGCGTATTCTGCGTGCCATAAATTTCCTGCACCGACGTATTGTTGCCGATGGCAATGGCGGCCAGATTTTTGCCGTGGCGGTTGGTCACGGCAAAATGAAGCTCCCCCCCGCCAATGCCGAACATCCGGTCAAGATCAAGGTCAGCGCCGACATAGACCTGGCCGGCATGGGCGGCATCACGGCGAAGACCGCCCGAGACATTAGTCGCCGCCTCGCCGGTGTAGCTGAGCGATAGCGTAACACCTTCCTTCTCAATCGGCTGCCATGAGACTGGAGCCTCCGATTGGGCAGCTGGCCGATCACTATCGGCGACCGCCTGATCCTGTGCCAGTGCGACAGGCGTGGCAAAGGCTACGGCACCCGCCACACAGGCGGCACCCATCTTCCCGAAATACATCGAAACTCTCTCCGATTATGCTGTCGCTTACGCGTCAAACCTTCATTTCATTGCGGGACGCTTGAACATTCCGACGAGCAGCGCGCTCACGACGGTTCCGACCAATATGGCCAGCGCATAGACACCTACATGGGTGACGGCGCCGGGGATCGGCAGCACGAACAGGCCCCCATGGGGCACCTTCAGTTCGACCGCCATCGCCATCGATATCGCGCCCGTAACGGCGGAACCAGCCATGAGCGCAGGGATGACACGCAGCGGATCGCGCGCCGCGAAGGGAATTGCGCCTTCGGTTATGAATGCCAGCCCCAGCACTGCTGCGGCGGCCCCCGCTTCGCGTTCCTCATAGGAGAAGCGGTTGCGGAACAGGCGGGTGGCGAGAGCGACCGCAAGGGGCGGCGTCATCCCGGCGGCCATGGTCGCTGCCATCGGCGTGTAGACCTGGCTGGCGATCAGGCCGACCGAAAAGGCATAACCCGCCTTATTGACCGGCCCCCCCATGTCGAATGCCGACATGGCGCCCAGGATAAGTCCCAACATGAGCGCGCTCGAGCCCTGCATGCTACGCAGCCAGTCGGTGAGGAACGCCAACGCAGCGGCAACGGGCGTGCCCACGGCATAGAGCATAAGCAACCCGGTCACCAGCGTGCCGAGAAGTGGCAGGATCAAGACCGGCTTTAACCCCTGCAAATTCTTGGGAAGCTGAATCAACCGGTTGAGCCAGTCGACGCCATAGCCCGCAATGAAGCCCGCAACGATGCCACCCAGGAAGCCCGCGCCCAGATTGGCGGCCAGCAGGCCGCCGATCATGCCCGGTGCGATGCCGGGACGATCCGCAACCGAATAGGCAATATATCCCGCCAGCGCCGGCACCATCAGCACGAAACCAGCCTTCGCACCGATTTCGAACAGGGCATGCGCCAACGTGCCTTCGGCCGCCGCGTCATTGGCGTGGATGCCCCCCAGCGCGAAGGCGAGCGCGATCAGAAGCCCCCCTGCCACCACGAACGGCAGCATGAAGGACACGCCAGTCATCAGATGCTTATATGGGCCAGCGCGCTTCGCACCCGATGTAGCGGCGGCGGAATCGGCCGGTTGCGATGCAGCCCTTTTACCGCCCTGCACGGTCGCTTCCGCAAGCGCCCGCTCGATCAACCGCGCGCCGCCAGTGATGGCAGGCTTGGTATCGCCGGCAAATACGCGCTTGCCCGCAAAGCGAGCGCGATCGACCTCACGGTCGGCGGCGATCAGCACGATGTCGGCGGCCGCGATTTCCTCCGCGGTCAGGGGATTACCCGCACCGACAGATCCCTGCGTTTCGACGCGAATGGCATAGCCAAGCTGGCGCGCGCCTTCCGTCAGCCCCTCGGCCGCCATGAACGTATGGGCGATGCCGGTCGGGCAGGAGGTGATGGCGACGATGCGCGGCGTTGTCGGCGACGTGCCCGCTGTCTCGGCCCCGCGCAGCGCCGCAACGGGATCGGCAAGGACAGCCTCCAGCGTCAGGCGGCGGTGCGGGCGGCTTTCCGATGGGCCGTCGGTCCCTTCCGGAACGATCAAGAGAAGATCGCCTTCAGCGTCGCCCGGCAATGGATTGACGATGCCCTGAGCGGTGCGCAATTCGATTTCGATAGTCTGCCCATTGGCTTGTGCAGCCTTGCGCAGCGCTTCGCCGGCCAGGACACCGGCAACACCGGATTCGCCGGCATCGACCACCGCGAAAATCCTGATCATTGCGTCTCTCCCATCAGAATGTCCGTCTCCACGCAGGCCGCCAGGGCTTCGATCTCGTTCCTTGCAGGCAGATGGGGCCCAGCACAGCCCAGCTTGCCGACGGCAAAAGCGGTCGACAGGCGGGCGATACGATCCAGCCCCGCCCCTTCGATCAGGGCCGCAGCCAGACCGGCAACCATGGCATCGCCTGCACCGACCGTGCTTTCCACGCTTTGCGCCGTCAGACGCGCGCGCCGCGCCTCTGATCGGGTCAGGAACAGCGCGCCCTGTGCCCCCATCGACACGGCGATCAGGTCGACACCACGATCCAGCAGCTTATGTGCGACGTCGACGATCTGATGGGGCGCATCGATCGGACCACCATGCCATTCGGCCAGTTCATGCAGGTTGGGCTTCAGGACAGTCGGCAGGACCGGGCCGGCAAGCGCATGGCGCAGAGCCGGCCCGCTGCTGTCGAGCAGAATAGTCGCCCCCCGCCTCTGCAGCATGGCCGTAAGGGAGGCGTAGATATCCGCGGGACATCCGGGCGGCAGGCTACCCGACAGGATGACAAGGTCGCCGGCCCCGACCTGTTCATCCAGTGTCGCAATGACGGCATCGATGCTCGCCCCGGTTGCGGCGACGCCATCCATGTTGATGTCGGTCGTGCCATGAGGATCGACCAGCTTCAGATTGACGCGCGTGCTGCCGGCATGGCGCTGGCAGCGGTCGATGATCGACTTGGCGGCAAAAAGCACATCAAAGGGAGCCGCGTTGGCGCCACCCAACAACCCCAAGACCGTTACGGGCACATCCCAGTCAGCCAAGCAACTGGCCGCATTTATCCCCTTGCCGCCCGCATCCTGCCGGATGGAACACGCGCGATGCACCTCACCGGGAACAAGGCGGTCGAGCATGACCGTCTGGTCGATCGCCGGGTTAAGCGTGACGGTGAAGACGGCCATCATGCCTCCTCCCCATCCAGCGCGCGTACATCGGCGGCGCTTGCCGCATCAAGCGCGCGGGCTGCGAGCGACTGAAGATCGCCAAGGCTGCTGGCGCGAATGCGCGCCTTCACGGCGGGAATATCGCGCGGGGTCATCGACAATTCATGGACACCAAGCCCCGCCAGCAACGCAGCCCCGAAAGGATCACCGGCAATGCCGCCGCACACTCCGACCCAGCGGTCATGCCGGCGCGCGCCCTCCACAGTCATGGCGATCAGGCGCAAAACAGCCGGATGCAGGCTGTCGGCCTCGCTCGCCAGTTCCGGATTCTGGCGGTCGATGGCGAGCGCATATTGCGTCAGGTCATTGGTGCCGATCGAGAAGAAATCAGCATGAGCCGCCAGCGCACGGGCCTGAACGGCGGCGGCGGGCACTTCGATCATGATGCCGATGGGAATCGCCGGCGCATCCAGTTCCACCCGGACCGCCTCACAGCGTTCCCGCAGGATCACCAGTTCGGATGCGGATGTGATCATTGGGAACATGATCGACAGATCCCCCCCCAACTTCGCGGCACGATAAAGGGCGCGCAGTTGCGGCTCCAGCAGGTCGGGTCGGCGCAGCAGAAGGCGCGCGCCGCGCACGCCGAGGAAGGGGTTTTCCTCCTTGGGAAGGTCGAGATGCGGCACCTGCTTGTCACCGCCTATGTCGAGCGCGCGAACGATCAGCGGCCGATCGTCGAGCGCGTCGATCATCCCGCGATAAATGGCACATTGCTCCTCTTCACTCGGGCTGTCACCGCGTTCGAGGAACAGGAATTCGGTGCGCATCAGCCCCACCCCTTCCCCGCCTTGTGCCAGCGCGAAGGCGACTTGGTCAGGCCGGTTCACATTGGCGCCGATGGCCAGTTCATGACCATCGCGCGTGCGTGCAGGCAGAGCGCGTTCAGCCTCCTCGGCGGCGCGCCTGGCGGCAATGTCATCGATCCAGGCGCGGGCAGAGGCGATATCCTCCGCCGAAGGATCGAGCCATATGCGCCCGCTGTCGCCATCGACGATGGCAGTTGTCCCGGCCGCCTGCCCCAGCAGATCGGCGCCGCCCGCCACCACCGAAGGCAAGCCGAGGGTGCGGGCCAGGATCGCGCTGTGGGAAGTCGGGCCGCCCAGCGCGGTGGCGATGCCGGCCACCCGGCTGGTGTCGAGCGTCGCGGTATCCGACGGCGACAGGTCCATCGCAACCAGCACGCACGGCCGTTCCGGCAGGTCGGCCAATGTGCCCACGCTCAGGCCCGGATCGATATGGGCTAGCACGCGCCGACCGACATCGTGCAAGTCGGCGGCGCGTGCAGCCAGCACCGGATTGCCCAGTGCGGAAAGCTGTCCTGCCATGCGGTCGATCGCCTGATGCCAGGACCAGGCTACGCCATGGCCCTCCACCATCAACTGGCAAGTCAGGGTGATGAGGTCGGTATCGTCCAGCAGCCCGGTCTGCGCCGCAAAGATCGCGGCGTCCCCCGCGCCCAGACGCCGGGTGGTGTCGTCGACCAGAGCCTTCATCTGCGCCCTGGTGCGGACCAGCGCATCGTTGAGCAGCGCGCCGCCAGTAACGAGATCGACCGGCTGGTCCGGCACATCCAGTTCCGCCGCAGCCAGGACAAGGACCGGACCGATTGCCAGGCCAGGACTGGCCGCAACGCCCGCGATCATGGCGGGATTGCCATTCGGTTTCCAGCCGCGCACCGGTGCCTTCGCTTTTTCGGCGGCGCGGGCGGCATCCGCCCTTTCGCGGGCGGTGAGGCTGGTAACGGTGCGCATGAATTGGTCCAGCGCCAGTCGGTCATTTGCCGAAATAGTCGCGCAATCACCTGCCTTCAGACCCAGTTGCAGCAGCGAGACAAGGCTGCGCGGATCGGCCATATCCTCGTCATGACGGATGCGCATGGGGGTAGCCACTGCCTTGGCCGCTTCCGCCCAGACCGAGGCTGGGCGGGCGTGTAGCCCGGCCGGATAGTCGACCATCCATTCGATGCTCTCGGACAGATCCTGTGCGGCGGGCCGGGCTTCGCTCGGGGCGGCATCCTGATGGAGGGCGACAGCGATTTCCATCGCATCGTCGGTCGCGATCAGCGTTGCCAGTCGAGCCTCATCCTGGATGAGCCTGGTCAGACGACGCAGAATTGAGATATGGCTATCGGAATTGGCGGCGATGCCGACGACGAGATGGGCGCGCTGACCAGGGTTCCACTCGATCCCCTCGCGCAGTTGCAACAGCACGATACCGTCGCGCCGCACCAGCCCCTTGTCCTCCCCCAGCCCGTGCGGAATGGCGACACCCGACCCCAGATAGGTGTTTGCCACCGCCTCTCGGCGGATCATGCTCTGCTCGTAACCGGGCGCCACACAGCCCGCGGCAACCAGTATCTGGCCAGCCTGCAGGATCGCAGCCTCCTTGTCGGATGCCTGCGCATCGATGCGGATCAGGTCTTCATGGCGAAGCACATTCAAGGGTTCGGCAATCATAGCTCTTCAGCGTCCTCTCTTTTGCTAAAGAAAACGTTTTCTCGCGATTCTGTCAATACACTTGCATTGTCCCTATATAATCAGTCATATCCTCGGCATCATTGAGAGAGGATGAGGAAAACGATTTTCCCATGACGGTCGGTATCAAGGATGTTGCGCGAATCGCCGAGGTATCGCCGGCCACCGTCTCCCGGGTACTTTCGGGGCGGTCGGTTGATCCAGCCATGCGCGACAGGGTGCTGGCGGCCGTTAGGGCAACAGGCTACCGCCCCAATCTTGCAGCTCGCCGGCTACGTTCGCGCCACAGCAACACTATCGGCCTCATCGTGGCGGATATCCGCAACCCCTTCTTCACCGCCGTGTCGCGCACGGTCGAAGATATCGCCTATGAACGGGGCCTGCGGGTCATATTGTGCAATACGGATGAAGATCCCGCCAAAGAGGCGATGTATCTCCAGTTGATGCAGGAGGAACGGGTGACGGGGGTTATACTGGCGCCTACCCGGCAAGGTGCGGAGAAGGTGTCGCGGGCAAAGGCCGAGCATCCCATCATCCTGATCGATCGCGTGGCCGCGACGACGACGGACTGCGTCGTGCTCGACAATGAAGCGATGGCAGGCGCCTTGGTTGCCCATTTGCATGCACAGGGCTTCGCATCGATTACGGGCCTGTTCGGCGCAGCCAGCACCACCGGCGCCGAACGGCGCGCCGGCTTTGAACAGGCCGCCCGCACGATTGGTATCCACACGCAATCCCTGTCCGTGCCGCATGGCGAGGGTGAAGCGGAAAGGCTGGTAGGCGCCCTGCTACAGGCTCCCGATCGACCCGAAGCCATCATCGCGAGCAATGGCGTGATGCTGATGTCGGTGCTGCGAACGGCGCGTGCGCTGGGCCTGAGCGTCCCCAGCGACTTTGCCTTGGCCGGGTTCGACAATGATGCCTGGACTGAATTTGCAGCGGACGGGCTGAGCGTCATCGAACAGCCGGTGGAGGAGATAGGGCGCACTGCCATGGCTATGCTGCTCGACCGGCTCGATCACCCGAACGCCGCCGCTCGCAAGGTCATCCTGAGTGGACGGCTCATCGCACGCGGATCCACGATCCGGCCCGACGCATCATCAGGACGCAATGAGGAATGAGGACATGAAACCGCCAATCGGCCGGGACACCAGATTGTGCATGTCGCTGTCAGGTCGCCCTGGAAACGCCGGATCGCGCTTCCATAACTACCTCTACGAGATACTGGGGCTGGACTATGTCTATAAAAGTTTCAGCACCCAGGACCTGGCGGCCGCGATCGTTGGTATCCGTGCATTGGAGATCCGCGGCTGCGCCATCTCCATGCCGTTCAAGGAAGCGGTCATTCCCCTGATGGATGACCTCGAATCCTCGGCCCGTGTGATCGATAGCGTCAACACCATCGTCAACGATGGCGGCCGGCTGACCGGCTACAACACTGATTATGTAGCGGTTCGCCGGCTTCTGGAGAGGCGCATCGATAAACCGGTACCATTTCTGCTCCGGGGCAGCGGCGGAATGGCGAAGGCGGTCGCTGCCGCGCTTAGAGATGCAGGTTTCGTCGATGGTATGATCGTCGCGCGTAACGAAGTGGCGGGGCAGGCGATCGCAGGCCAATATGGCTATCGCTGGCGCACCGATCTGCCGCGAGACAGTGCGCCGCTGCTGATCAATGTCACGCCATTGGGCATGGACGGCAAGGACAGCGACACTCTGGCCTTCAACAAAGACCAGATAGCCGCCTGCAACATCGCTTTCGATGTCGTTGCCCAGCCGATCAACACACCCTTCGTTCGCGCCGCCAGAGCCGCGCGAAAGAACATAATCTCCGGCGGAGAGATCATCGTCCTCCAGGCAGTGGAGCAATTCATCCTGTATACAGGCATAAGACCGGAAGCCGACGATATCCGTGAAGCAACGCGATATGCCCACGGCGCAGACGTGGCTGCCAGAATAGCTGATTAAGCCCCCTTCCTTCCCTTATGCTTATGCAAAGGTGCACAATGCCAGCTATCTCCCTCAGCCGTTTCCTGATCGAGCGACAACGTCAGGCACAGGCGTTTCGACGCGAATGAATGGGGTGGCCATCTGGCGGCCATGGCCTCTGAGGAGATGGAGACCCTTTATCCCATCCCCAACCGCTAAGCGATTTATCCGCTTTCACGGCAATCCGATCCGGATCGCCCAACCGTGCAGATAATTGCCTAAAAATTAGGCAGCGCCAGAGGCTTCCTGAGAAGGAAAAGGAAAGGTTTCCATAGCAGCATACCAAAAACACCTGTCGATGCCTGACGAGCCCCCTAGGAGCAAATATGGCAATTCCTCGTTTCTCCTTCCATGACCGGGCGCAGATAGCTCTCCTCGCCCTTCCCCACCTTTGTTACCTGAGAGAGGAGGCTCTTCACGACGCGATCACCGGATCTCGGCCAATCTTTTTAGCAAAGAACCGCAGTCGCCCTGTCCGTGGCCTGATCTAGCGTCAATTGAAAGGCTGGCTGTGGCGGAGTTATTATGGCATGGAGATATTCGCTTGCCGGACGCCTGAGGCATAGTTTCCGTACTCCTCCCCTTCCCCTCCGATACACTCATAGCCAATACAACCAACCATGCTCTTTAGTTGTATAGCTTCTTACGCTATGCTCGGAAAATGCGGGTTTTTTCTTCCTCAACGGAGCACGCCCTGCTTCTCCTCGGCCGGCTCGACGGACGGCTCTGCAACAGCCCGGCAGCGGACATCTGGCTAGCCAGGGCCAGGTTGAAGGGGGCGGCGGCGCTGGCTAGCTTTGCGAGCGTTCCCATTGGGGTTACCGACCTTCAAAACTGGATTTGCGGACGAACGCCGCCGCCTCGGCATAGCGAGGGGCTGAACGATCCTTTATCGATCGCGGCTTTGTTCCATTTCGCCCTTTCCGCGACGGATGGGGATGATCCGATCGTTCGGGCAACGCTCAATATATCCCGAACCCTGCTCGACGACCGGAAGGAAGCCGATCTATGGGCAGCCGAGGACTTGGTGCGCTTCGGCCCTGCCTGGCGCATGGCCCAGATGCTGCTGGAAGCCCCCTACCCTACAGCTTCCTTTCACGCGATCGCTCAGCGCCTGATCGATGCTCGAGCGAGCCTCGACACGCCAGTCACCGAAGGCCAGCTGGTGACCACCGTGGACGGGCGACAATGGCGGATCGAGCCGCGGCGGTTCGACATGGGATGGATTCTCGCTTGCCATCTTCCTGGCGCATTTACGGCGACCGGGCTGAGCTTGCGCCGTTTGCCCTCGTTGGTCGCCTTGCCGCGGTTCCTGCCGGATGATGCTGATCTATTGACGGGGCAGATCGCTGCCATGGTCGCTCGCCAAGCGGGACAGGGGTTGACTGAACTAGACCGGCTGGAGGCGAAGCTGGCGCGTCTGCCAGCCGAATTGACGGTGACGCGGCGAAGCAAGGCGCCTTTACTTATGCGTCTGGAACTGGCCTATCCGGGCCTCAACAAGACGGCGGTCGCCCGGTTGCTGGGGATCTCCCACCAAGGTGCGACGAAGCTGGTGGCGCAGGTCGAAATGCTGAGGAAGGCCAGTTAGAGCGAACGGGCCATTAAGAGCCTATCCAGCTCAATTCCAGAACATATATCTCCCTGTAGTTATAAGGTTTCTAGTTAAGTTAAAGAGTTAGAGGTCGCACTATCCCGCGCGAATCGCAGCAATCGCACGAGTCGGGTTCCAGCGTGCGTTCCCATAAGGTCGATGGTTCGTTCCCGAAATGTCGAAGATGCCGTTCCCGAAATGTCGGGGAAACGTTCCTGAAGGAGCGAACCCCGTTCCCGGAATGTCGAAGGACGCCATTTTGCGCCGGCGGGGTTCTGGAGATTGAATCATATTCGCCAAGGGTGTTGGAAAGGAGGTTCAAAATCATCGGCAGGCGGAGTGAGTGGAGAGCGGCTGGGCCATGGGTTGGCTTTGCTATCGGTACAACCCGACACTTCAGGAACGCTTCTCGCTTACGGCATTCGTCGAGCGGGTTTGAAGGCGCGGATCAGCCATGGATTTATAGGCGGAGCGCTGATGAATACCCGAAACAGAGGTCTGTCTGAATCTCAAGCATGAGAACGCATATCGATCGTTCCAGCGACGCCGTAATGCCGGAGCGTTTCAGGAAAACCTGACTTGATTTTGGGGGACCGCTATTTCAGCGAACAGCAAAGTGTTTACGGCCTAGTGACCCGAATCTGAAGTTCGTCACACTGTTGGGTAGGCGTTGAACGAACTTCAGATTCATCAGGGTCACTAGAAAATATAGGATTCTAGTGTGGTGGATTTGAAATACGCTCCCCACCTGGCCGCTATAATGGGGCGTATTTCAAATCCACCACACTAGAGGCGGTGCCGGTTCTTTTCGTGGAAGCGGCGAACGAAGCCGATGAACGCCTTTTGATAATTGACTGGCGTGCGGGTGGGATCGGCGTCCAGCCAGTCGCGGAATTCCTGATGGAGCGTCTGATAATCCCAGCCGGGATATTCGGCGCGCAAGGTCGCCAGTGTCGCATTGGTGAGTTCCCCGGCACTGGCTTTGGTGGAAAGCCCGGCCAAGGTCCGGCGGATCATGTCGCCGGCATCGACGAGGGGCTCCTTGCCGGCGGGAGCGGGGGAAGATGCTGATATGGCTGTCGCTTTGCGGCTGTTCATGGATCGCGTCTCCGCCGTTGTTCGCGGGGCCGATGTGGCGTTGGGCAGGGGATCGGCCTGTGGGCGACGGCGCATGCGGAGCGACGGCTCGCGCTTGCCGTCGGCCTGTTCCAGTTCGACCGTATAGCCCGGCAGGGGATCGCGCTCAGCTATCTTGGCGATCTCGAACTTGAAGCGGCGATAGGCGCCTTCGGCCCCGGACTTTTCGAACAGGGTCGGCATCGAGATGGCGAAACCGCCCTCCCCTGCCCCGCCGGCATGTTTGCGCGCCACCTTGTAGAGCCAGCGTTCGCGGCCGCCGGTCAGGTCGAAATAAGCGCGGTCGATGCTGAGCACGCCGCCCTGCATCAGCACGCCTTCGTAGAACCAGTTGCTGAGTTCGATGGTCATGCCCCGCGAGCGTTCGGTGCGTTCGTCGACCAACTGGGTCCAGCCGTCGAGCCAGCTAAAGGTGGCTTCGCGGCGGTTTTCGGCGCGGATATTGGTCTTGATCGTGGTGGAGACG
>Ga0255338_1005003_pt1 | contig 12770 bp, 8 predicted proteins | sample MeOH1_35cm_T4_19_FD_203715 | JGI IMG/M metagenome (GOLD analysis project Ga0255338, IMG submission 203715) | Sandy soil microbial communities from University of British Columbia, Vancouver, Canada - MeOH1_35cm_T4_195 | ecosystem: Engineered > Artificial ecosystem > Sand microcosm > Unclassified ...
TAGCGGTAAGTGAGCTTCTGGTGGTTGAGGCCCAACAGGTGCAGGATGGTGGCATGCAGGTCATGCACGTGCACCGGGTTCTCGGCCACGTTCATACCCACTTCGTCGGAGGCTCCGTAGGCGGTGCCACCCTTGACGCCGCCGCCCGCCATTAGCAGGGAGAACGCGGTGTGATGGTGGTCTCTCCCCATCTTCGACTTCTCCTGCGGCTCGGAGTAGGGGGTGCGCCCGAACTCGCCGCTCCACACCACCAGGGTGTCATCCAGCAGCCCGCGCTGCTTGAGGTCGGAGATCAGCGCGGCGCTGGCGCGGTCGCTGTCGGCGCACAGCTTCGGGTGCGCCTCGTTGTGGTTGGAGTGGGTGTCCCACGGCTGGTTGCCGCCGTTCACGTAGTAGACGCTCACGAAGCGGACGCCGTCTTCCACCAGTCGCCGGGCGAGGAGGCAGGAGCGGCCGAACGGCGTGTCGCCGTACTTGTCCCGCACGGACTGCGGCTCGTGGCTGATGTCGAACGTCTTCATCGCCTGGGATTGCATCCGGAACGCGGTCTCCATCGACTTGATCTGCCCGTCCAGGTCCGCGTCACCTTTACGCTGGGCGAGGTGCAGCTCGTTGAGCCGATCGAGGAGGTCGAGCTGTTCCCGCTGCTGCTCCGGCTGCAGGACCTTGTTGCGGATGTTGGCGATCAGCTTGTCGATGGCCATGTCGCCGGTCACCACGCTGGTGGCCTGGTACTGGGCGGGTAGGAAGCTGTTGCTCCAGAGCGCCGGACCCACCACGATATTGGGCGTTGGCCGCAGCACCACGTAGCCCGGCAGGTTCTCATTCTCGGTGCCCAGGCCGTACAGCGCCCAGGAGCCCATGCTGGGGCGGATAGGCTGTACGTTGCCGGTGTGCATCTGCAGTAGGGCCGGCTCGTGGTTCGGCACGTCCGTCTTCATGGAGCGGATGATGCAGCAGTCGTCCGCCAGCGCTCCCAGGTTGGGCAGGGTTTCGCTGATCTCGAGGCCGCTCTTACCGTACCGCTTGAACTCAAACGGCGAGGGGAGAAACGTGCCGTTCGCCTTCCGGTACAGCTCGCCGGACGGCTTCGTCCCCGCCAACTCCTTCAGCTTCGGCTTCGGATCGAACGTGTCCACGTGCGACGGTCCACCGTTCATGAACAGGAAGATGACCCGTTTCGCCTTCGGCGCGAAGTGCGGCTGCGGCCCCGTGGCCTGCGTCGCCGCTTGCGCCTCGCCCATCAGGCTGGCCAGGCTCAGCGCCCCGAAGCCCATCCCCGTCCGGGCGAGCATCTCTCGCCGTGTCATCATTTCCGCCATTGCAGGATACCTCGGGAACGTTATTCACCACAAAGACACGAAGGCACTGAGGGGAGAAGGGGGCTCTGATTGGATGGACAGGATCAACTGGTTAGGGTTGAACAAACTGGCAGATCATGTTGGCTTACGGCTGTAACGAAGGTGTCCATTTCAGCTATACGCACTTGTGGATCCTGTGGAATCTTCAAACCGGTCAGTCCCATTGATCCTGTCTAAACCATCTTCCCCATGTGTCTTCGTGTCTTTGTGGTGACTGAAATCAACAATCAATCGACGTAGAGCATCTCGTTCGCCACGAGGAGGATCTGGGCGTAGCGCTCCCAGCGGGACATACCCTGCGCGTCCGGCTTCTGGAGGTAATCGAGCGCCAGGCTCACCTCTTCCGGCTGCGGGTCGCGGGCGTAAAGCAGGCGATACACCCGCTGGATGCGGGTGGTGTTGCTCACTCCGGTAATCGCGGTGATCCGGGCGGCCAGGTCGCGTGCTTGCTCCTGCATCAGTGGGCTGTTCAGCAGATACAGCTTCTGCATCGGCGTGTTGGTGACGGAGCGTTTCTCCGCATGCACGTTTGCATCCGGATAATCGAACTGCATCAACAGGTCGTTCAGCTTGAGCCGGCTCACCCGGGCATACACCGTGCGCTGGTGATTCGCTGCGTCCGTGAGCTCCAGCGAAGGTCCGCCGCCCGCCTGAAGCTTACCGGAAACGAACAGCACGCTGTCGCGCCATTGTTCTACGGAGAGCCGCCGCCGGTTCATGCGCCAGAGCAGCCGGTTAGAGCCATCGACGACGAGCGGATCCGCGGATTTCCGATCGGCGATTTTCGATTTTCGATTTGGCTGCGGGCTGGCGGTAGCGGCGGCGACCTTCGCGTTGGGCGCGCCTGGCGTGGTTACGCCGGAGCTCTGGCGGTAGGTGGAGGAGAGCACCATCTCCCGCACGAGAGTCTTGATCGACCACCCGTTTCGTTCGAAGCGCACGGCAAGGTCGTCTAGAAGCTCGGGATGGCTGGGCACGTCTCCAATCAGGCCGAAGTTGCTGGGCGTGCTGACGAGGGGCATCCCGAAGAAAAGGCCCCAGACCCGGTTCACCATCACCCGTGCGGTTAGCGGGTTGGTGGGTGAGGCAATCGCTTCCGCCAACTCTTTCCGGCCGCTGCCTTCCTTGAAAGGAACCGGCTCTCCGTTGGAAAGGATCTTCAAGAAGTGGCGCGGCTCAACCGGTCCCTTGTTGTCCGGGTTGCCGCGGAGGAAGACGTTGAGATCATGCGGCTTGTCTTCCATCACCACGTGGACCGTGTCCTTGCGCATCTTCGGCGCTTCGGTGGCGGGATCTTCCTTGCCATCGGCTGCCTGGTTCACCATCTTGGTGCTGGCGAAGATGCCGGCCAGGGAGTAGTAGTCGCTCGTGGGAATCGGGTCGTACTTGTGGTCGTGGCAGCGGGCGCAGGCCACGGTGAGGCCGAGGAACGTACGCGTGACCGTATCGACGCGGTCCTGCCATTCGTCCGCCATCACCGCGAGGCGGCCTCGATCGTAGTACTTGGGTCCCAACCCCAGGAAGCCCAGCGCCGCAAGCTCCTGCTTGGGCGAGGCCGCGGGAGCAGCGGAATTCGAAACGGGAGTGAGGGTGGCGGCGCCCTTCACTTCAGCTTGAGCCGTCTCCGGCAGCACGTCAGCCGCAAGCTGCAGCTTGACGAACTGGTCGTACGGAATGTCGCGGTTGAACGCGTCGATGATCCAGTTCCGGTAGAGGTGGGCGTTCGGGTAGAAAAACTGGGTGTCGCTGCCCACCTGGTGCGCCTGGTCTTCCGCGAAGCGCGCCAGCGGCAGCCACATGCTCGCCATCCGCTCCCCGAACTTCGGCGAGGCGAGGAGCCGGTCGACGAGCTTCTCATACGCGGTGGGAGAAGCGTCAGGCGTTAAGCGTTGAGCCTTAAGAGACACCGAAGTGGATCCCTTAACGCTTAAGGCTTGCGGCTTGGAGTTGACCGCCGCCGGTTTCCGCCGGGCGGCCTCTTCCTGCGTCTCCTGAACAAAGGACGAGACCTCTTCCGGCGTGGGCGGGAGGCCGGTGAGATCCAGGGTGACGCGGCGGATCAAGGTGCGGGGATCGGCTTCCGCGGACGGCGTGAGCCCGGCTTGCTCCAGGCGCGCGAGGATGAAGTGATCCAGCGGCTGGCGGGGCCAGTACTTCCGCTTGACGGCCGGCAGCGGATGGGCGACGGGCACCCGGAACGACCAGTGGTTGCGCGCGGTGGACCAGTCGATCGGCCCGGCGGCGCCAACCGGCGCGGCCAACGAGGTGCCCAGCGCCGCGGCCAGGGCGGCGGCGATCACGCGCACGCTACTCCGTGCCCGACCTTTTGAAATCCGGACCGTCATCCGCACTCTCCGCTTCGTATCCACTGACGCCAGGAATTGGTTCGACTTCCGCGGTTGCTGACCCTGCACTCACCCTCGGACCACCGCAGTATGACACTCGAATTGGCAAGAACTCTCACTCAATTTTAGGATGCCCCGGGCTTGCCGCAGTTTGTGCTGCTGTTGGGACTTGCTGCAAGCACCCGCCTAGATTTCGTCGCAACGATCACGCAGCATTCCGCGGGTTCGGGAACGAACGTCCCTCGCATCCCCCGCCGTTGGGGACGAACAGTCCGCACAGGAGAGCCGCTGCGTGCCTACACTAACTCCAAGACCGGGCGCAGACTCGCCTTGAGGTGTGATGATGGACCCAGCCACTACTCATTCCGCTACCCCTTCCGAACGAACCACCGAGGAGTTCGAGGCATTGACCGAGGCGTACCGCCTGGCATTGCGCCGGCTCGCCCAGCGGTTGGCGCGGAACCCGGAAGACGCGGAAGATCTGCTCCAGGAGTCGCTCCTGGACGCCTATCGGGCCTTTGGCAACTTCCGCGCCGGCTCTAACTTCTATAGCTGGATGACCCGAATCATCACTAACAACCACCTGGACCGGGTCCGGAAGAAGCGCGTCAGCACGATCTCGTTGGAAGGTACCACGCTTGAAGGAGAGGCGGAAACGCTGGAGGTACCGGACGAGAGCGGCAGCCCAGAGCGCACGCTGCTGACGCAGGTATTCGATCCCCGCCTGGAAGAAGCGCTGGAGACGCTGCTCCCGTCCCAGCGACGCACGGTGCTGCTGTGCGACCTGGAAGGTGCGAGCTACGAGGAGGCCGCCCAGGCCCAGGGCTGCCCCATCGGCACAGTTCGCAGTCGCCTCCATCGCGCGCATGCGGCACTCCAGCGATTCCTCTCCGGCTCGGATACTGGCGTGGAGCGGAGCCCGGCGGAGATGGTCCGCACCTCTCGACGCAACCTCCTTCGCATGGGAACCGCGGTGGCCGCCGGCGTGGTGCTGGCTCCGCTGGCCTCCGCAGAGCCCGCTGCCGCGGAGCCCTCCGCCGCGGAGCCGGCAGAAATCCGGGTCCGCGTTTGGGATGGCGATGAGGAGGGCGAGCGCTCCGCCCGTATCGCGCGGGGTCTGCGGGCAGACGTGCGACTCCGGGTGACGACCGGCGCGGAAGGACGGGGCCTGGATCGCACGGCGCTTGAGGAGGTGGACGTTCTGCTCATCGCCGGTGGCTCCTCGGGCACGAGATTACCGGGCGACGTGGAAGAAGGCCTCGCCCATCGCGTGCGCGAGGGGAAGCTGGGGGTGGTGGTTGCCGGCAACGCGGATGCATGCGGCCCACTCGAACGCATCCTGGGCCAGGCGTCCTTCTCCACGCGGACTGCCGGCGGTGCCGGCGAGGCCTTTACCGTTCAGGTGAGCGCGCCGCGCCATCCGGTTGCGAGCGGTCTCTCGGAATTTTCGCTTCCCGCCGGCCTGGGCAGCATCGCCTCCTTCGAGGGACCGAAGCCGGATGTGGTGGTCCTTCGCGGCGAGCATGCCGCGGGCGAAAGCTCCTGGCAGGGCATGGCCTGGACCACCGGAAAGCGCCGGGTCTTCTGTTTCCTGCCCGGCCAGGTTCCAGGCGAGGTATTCGCGCAGGAAGCCGTGACGCAGGTCCTCCGAAACGCCGTGGCCTGGTGCGCGTCCGCCTGACCGATGTTCGGGGAAGGGATGGTGGGTGGGCAGCGCTCGTGGACCCGTGTCCTCGTATCCCGCCATCCGGTAGTGCAGTGCATGCACTCGTATGGGCGAAGGATCTCGGCTTCGTGCGAGGGGTGCGGGCGCACGACGTTTCGTCTCGTAGAGATCTGCTGCTTGGCAGAGAGTGAATGACGTAGCAGCGGACAACGCGCGGCTTAATACCCGGCCTTGATAGGTCGCTAACCAAACAGGGCCCGGATCGGCTCGCCGAGGGAGATGGGCCACGGGCGGTCTTCCGGGTCGCGGACTTCGGTGCGCGGGTCGAGGCCAAGCGCCGCGTAGATCGTGGCGGCGATGTCCTCGGGAGAGACGGCGTCCGACTTCGGATAGGCGGCACTGGCGTCCGATTCGCCGTAGACTGCACCCCCGCGGATGCCGCCTCCCGCGAGCATGATGGAGTAGCAGCCGGGCCAGTGGTCGCGCCCCGCCTGCTTGTTGATCTGGGGGGTACGGCCGAACTCGCCCATGCACACCACGAGGGTGTCTTCCAGCATACCGCGGTCGTGCAGGTCCGAGAGGAGCGCGGCGAGCCCCTGGTCCGTGGGCGGGAGGAGGGAGCTCTTCAGAAAGTGGTGGTTGCGGCGATGGGTGTCCCAGCACTGGTTGGAGTCGCTGCCGGAGTTGGGTCCCCAGGTAACGGTCACCAGTGGCACGCCCGCCTCCACCAGGCGGCGCGAGAGCAGCAGCGACTGCCCCATGTGGTGCATCCCGTACCGCTCCCGCAGCGCGAGCGGCTCCTGCGCCAGGTCGCATGCCTGGCGGGTGGCGCTGGAAGTGAGCAGCCGGAACGCTTTCTCGTAGTAAGCGTCCACGTCGTGGCCCAGCGGCTGATCGTTGAGCTGTCCGAGATCGGTTTGCACCTGCCGCAGCAGCGATTCCCTCCGGCCGAGGCGTCCTTCAGCGAGGGGGCCGGGTCCGGTGAGGCCGGGAACGGCGAACTCCGGCTGGGTGGGATCGCCAATGAGCAGGGGGTCGTGCGCGCCGCCGAGGAAGCCGGCCTTCTGACCCGGCAGGTACTCGCCATTGTTGGTGAGCAGGGCGGGCACCTGCACGAAGCTCGGCACGGGTCCGCTGGGTGGGCGGAGCCGGGAGACCACCGCGCCATAACCGGGGAAGTTGGTGCGGCGGTCGCCCAGAATGAAGCCGCCGTTCAGCCGGGGCGTGCGGCCGGTGAGGCAGTATTAGGCGCCGGGGTTGTGGTCGAAGACGTCGTGCGTCACGGAGCGGACCAGCGCGTACCGGTGGGCCACCTTTGCCAACTGCGGCATGTGCTCGCAGATCAGCCCACCCGTCGAAGTGCGGATCGGCTTGAACTCGCCGCGCACCTCCAGGGGCGCGTCCGGCTTGATGTCCCAGCTATCCTGGTGCGCCAGCCCGCCTTCCTGGAAGAACAGGATGCACCGCTTCGCCTTCCCCGGCGCGGCCGCGGACACCGGACGCGCGAGTAGCTCTGGGAGCGCTAGCCCCAGCGGGGCCAGCGCTCCCAGCCGGAGCACCTCGCGGCGGGTGATCCCGCCACACAACTTCCGCACGCCGGATCCGTGGATGGTTAGCATCAGTAGGGATCATTTCGTCTTGGCTCACCCCGGTTCCTGGGGAAAGCGCTATTTGGTAAGAAGCACGTCCAAATTGAGGTCGCAGCGGCATTCGGACAGGATTGCCGGTACGTGAAGTCTAATCTGAGCTTCCTACGTTAGTAGCGAGCGCTACTTTAGTACTCCACGCTTGCGTTGAGTACCTGGGGCTGGGGGATGATATCCCCCGACAATTCCGCGGAGCACCGTTGCCAGATGATCCAATCCTTTAATTCCAGCAATACCCAGTTGCGATGGTTCATGCCCGGATTCAGCATTTATCGACAGGACGACCCGGCGTCCGGGTGGCGTCAGGTAACCTTGCAAATAGACACCCCATGTAACGAAGCGCTCTGGCTCTACCGGAATCTGCTGCTCACCGTCCCTGAAACCAGTGTCTACGAATGGAAGGAAGGAGCGGTGCGCTTCCGGATGGAGCGCTGGTCAGCCGCCGCGCTGGAGGTAGCGCGTAAGCAATATCCGATGCTCTTCGACCCACGTTGACCCGCGTCAGCTTTTCACCAAATGCGTCCTTCTAGCTCCTTGAGTGGGCCACCCCGTTGGAGAGACCTACCTGGGCTGCATCGCTAGGCATTTCCCGGGTGCTGCTGCTCGGCCGGCAGGTTCCGTCGGCCAGCTCTACTCGCGGGCGCGACGGCTAATCCCCCCCTCGTCTTAGTCGCACTTCATCCACCATCCCCCTGAAAGGGCCGATCGTGAGCACCAGCGGCGTCTTCAAGCCGCCGCGGAAGACGGGACCCTCGGACGAACCCCACACCTGACCGTCTACCAGGAACCGCGCCTTTCCCTGACCGTCGTAGGTGAGCTTTACGTGGCACCAGCGGTCGCGCGGGAACTCCCTGGCGAAGCGGGTGCTGGGGATCGTCTTCAGGAAGCGGGGGGCTTCTCCGCGGTCCCAGGTTTCTTGCTGCCAGCCGAGCATGGAGTCCCACTCGTTGCGCAGGCCGAGCACTACCGGGTCTCCGGGGTAGCTCCAGCCGGCGAACTCGCGCACGTACACCATCATCTCCAGCGTGAGGGGGGTAGACGCAGGGTCCGGCAGCAACTCTCTGGGCACCACCACCGAGAGCTGCTCGGCGCCGTCCAGTGCGAGGCTGGAGCCGGTTGGCTTCGCCATCCAGGCCGGAGTGTAAGCGGTAAACGTGTAGGAGCGTCGCTCGCCCGCGCGCTTCGCTTCCGCGCGCAGTTCGGCTCCGTGGCCGGCTGCGTCTTTCAGGTCGCCGTTCAGGTGGTAGAGGAGCAGCGTGCGCTCGTCCGGCTTCCACTCCTCGCGCGGGTAGGAGGGGTTGACGGGGAGCGCATCGATCTCGGCGGTCGCGTAGGCGGACAGACCTGCTTCCGTGATGACCGAGACCGCGATCGGGTAGTGGCGACCCGGGTCTCGGAACACGTGGACCGGCGACTTCTGCGCGGAGAACGACTCGTCGCCGAAGTCCCAGAACACCTGCCGGAAGGAGTCGGGCTGGTCCGAGGTCACGTCCAGACGCACCCGGTGTGGAGCGGGTCCCGCGGCCTGCGCTACCTGGATTTTAAGTCGGGGCGCCTTGGCCGGGCGGGCATCGCTACCGGAGAAGTAGGCGGCGACCACCGTCTCACGGATCATCGGCCCCATGGTGAACTCGGTGCTCACGTTGAAGCCGTCGTACCAGCGGTTCATCAGGGGCCATTGGGCGGGGTAAGCGCCCTCGCCAATCCGTTTGCCGTACTGGTTCAGCCAGTACGGCTCGCCGGAGCCGATCCCCAGCGGCAGCCCCGGCAGCGGCTCGATGATCTCATCCCAGCTACTGGCGTCACTCACCGCCTCCATATTCCGCTTCGCTCCGAGGCCCGTCTGCAGCGAATAGCCGGACGGATTGGCTCCGAGCGTGTAGTGGAGGTTATCCAGCGCGCACTCCAGGTAGCGGCGGTCACCCTCTACTGCGTAGCCCATCAGGAGGTCGTAGCCGGCCAGGTCGCCGGGGAAAACCCAGCCGTAGTTGCCGTGGCGGATGGTCTCCCGGGGCATCGAGAGCCGGTACGGAAAAGCTGCCGCATCGTCCAGGTGCAGCTTGCACGCGGTGTGCAGCGCCTCCCGGCAGCGGGCCAGCATCGCGGGGTCGGTGGGCTTGTCCTTCAAGAAGAGGTAGGCGTTGGTGGCGTAGCCTACGCCCTCGAACAGGGGCCACCAGCCCCAGCGCGCCCGTCCCGGATCAAACTCCTTCAGGAAGTAGCGATGGAACCGCTCCTCGCCCGTGGCGGCGTACAGCTCCACAGCGGCCCAGCAGCGCTCATCCCAATCACCAAACTCCTTGCCGTAGTGAAAGTACTCCACATAGGTATCGTGCTTCTCCAGGAATTCCCAGGCCCGCCGCGCCTGGACCAGGTAGCGCGCGGTTTCTTTCGGATAGTGGAGCCTCAGTTCGGGTGAGCGGCTCGCGTGGGCGAGGGCGGCGGCGTAGGCGGCCGTGAAGACCGTATCTTTCGGAAAGAAGAGGCGCTTGCCTTCCTTGGGTGGCAGGAAGTGCTCGTAGCCGCCGGAACTCGGCTTGATCACGCCGAAGACGCCGCCGTCGTCCGGGTCCTGCATCCGCTCCAGCCAATCCAACTCCCACTTACACTCCTCGACAAGATCGGGGATGGCGTTGCCGGAATAGGGAAGTCCGAGGTGATCCTGCCGGAGCTTGCCGGGAAACGCTTCCAGGGCGTTCAGGATGTTGAAGACGTAGGCGGCTCCGGTGATCGTGTATTTGCCATAGTCGCCCGCGTCATGGTGGCCGTGGATGGCGGGTTGTCGCTCGCCGCCGTAGCGGGTGGCATACAAGGCGTGCTTCGCCTGCACGAATGGCGTCTTCTCTGCCGCCGCGTCCCGGAGGGCGTCGTCCAGGTGACAGGCCGGGCGGGCGTGCCGCGAGTATTCCGGCGTGATCTCCATTCCGCATCGCTGGTGAAGGTTGCCCCGCATCAGGTTGAGGAACGCCGGGTCCAGCGCCCGCTCCCCGATTTCGAACGGGTGGCTCAAGCCGATGCCGGGGACTCGCACCCGGTAGCGGCCAGGCTTCTTGAACGGGGAGAAATCCAATTCGTAAACCGTCTGGCCCACCAGTTCGTCCGCCACGCCGCGGGGCTTCACCACGCCGGAGTATGCGGGTTTGCCGGCCGCGTCCAGCAGCTCGAAGGTGCGGGCGGTGCAGGTCATGCTACCGAGGTCGCCGAGATACTGGCCGAGGTAGGCGCGCTTGGGGTAGTCGGGCAGGTAGCCCACCTGGTCCACGCGCAGGTTGTCATTGATCTGGCGGGCGTCGTCGAAGCGCACCGGCGCCAACTCGGGTAGGCTAAAACCGGTCGCCGCCACGCGGTAGCTCTTCCCGTTTTTCAGGGGGCGCGGCAGCCTCAGGAAGATGCAGGTGCCGTGCACCAGTAGGTCCTTCCGCATCGCCGCGCGCACCACGCGCGTGCGGGAACCACTGGCCAGCGGGTGAACCGTTTTCGCGGCGGCGTAGTCCGGGTCGTCCGGACTGGTGACCGCAAAGTGCGCGGGCTCCGCCAGTCGCTTCGGATCGAGGGAGACGTTGAACAGGTTCAGCGAGAGGAACTCCGCCGATTCCGCCTCCAGACGATTCTCATACAGCCGGTCCATCGGCGGCGGAAAGAGTCCCTCTTCCCAGGACTTCGCCCCCTGTGCGCCCGCCAATCGGCAGAGGGCCAGCGCTGCGAAGAGTACGGATGCGGCTCGCTTCATTGGATGCCTCCCGGCGGGGTGGATGGAGTAATGGAGTGGTGGAGTAATGGGGAGATACGGGGCGGGTCGTTGGCGTCGATGGCCGTTCCGGAATACTCCCACACGCCCACACGCCCAGCCATCTGGTCAATTCACCATGTCAGCTTGGTTTCCTTTGGTACGTAAAGCTCAACGACCCATTCCCGGTTGGGGGGCGTTATAATCCGAAACGCGGAGGGATCGCGCCGGATGAACCTGGAAATCGACCGCTACTGCTTCGTTTGCGGACCCGAAAACCCCCAAGGACTTCACGCCCAGTTCGAGTGCGGTGAGGGAAAGGCTCGCGTGCGGTTCGTGCCCCAGGCCGAGCATCAGGGCTACGCGGGAGTTTCGCACGGGGGCATCGTCACGGCCCTCCTGGATGAGGCGATGGTTTACGCCGCCACCTCCCTGGGGTGCTGGACGGCTACCGCGGAGATCACGGTACGCTTTCGCCGCCCCGTGCCCACTTCGCAGGAATTGATCGTCACCGCCGAGGTGGTGCGGCAGCAGCGCCGGATCATCGAGTGCCGTGCGGAAGCTCACTCGCCGGACGGCACGCTCCTCGCCACCGCCATAGGAAAGCTGATGCAGGGCAGATCGCTTACCGACGGCGAACGTGAAACGAGGCAGGCTCTGGGGGACGTTGAACGCTAGGCGTTAAACCGCAAGCTCCGTGACCGCCGGGCGAAAAGGATGAAGGCGGAAGGCTGAGCCAAGCCCAGAGCGCCTGAATGCCTGAATGCCTGAATGCCTGAATGCCGAGTAAGAGTAAGATTACGAGTAAGAGTAAGATCAGCCGGGCACAGCAACGCCTGAACACCCAACACCTGACCCCCTTTCCCCTTAGACCCCGAGGACCTGGAATGCGTTTGAAAGACAAAGTCGCCATCATCACCGGAGCGGGCGCGGGCATCGGCCGCTCATCCTCTGTGCTCTTCGGCCGGGAAGGTGCGAAGGTCGTCTGTGCGGACCTCGACCCGGCCACGGGTGAAGAGACCCTGGCCCTGGTGCGCGAGGCGGGTGCCGACGGCTGCTTCATTCAATGTAACGCCGCCGAGTCCGCGGACGTGGACCGGCTGGTCCGCGAAACCGTGGCCCGCTTCGGCAAGCTGGACATCTTCTACGCCAATGCGGGCATTGTTCCCGGCGGCACGGTGACCGATTGCACCGACGAAGAGTGGGACCGTGCCATGGCCGTTAACGCCCGCAGCGCCTATCTCGCGTGCAAGTTCTCGATCCCGGCTATGAAGCAGGGTGGGGGTGGCTCCATCGTCTGCACGGCCAGCGTGGCGGGCCTCGTCGGCGTTAAGAATCGCGCGGCCTACTCTGCCAGTAAAGCCGCCGTCACTGGATTGGTGAAGAGCGTGGCGCTCGACTACATCGAAGACGGCATCCGCATCAACTCCATCTGCCCCGGCACGGTGGATACGCCTTCCCTCCAGGGCCGCCTTCGTGCCACCGGCGATTATGAAACGGCGTTGAAGCAGTTCATCTCTCGGCAGCCGATGGGCCGCCTCGGCAAGGCGGATGAGATCGCCGCCCTCGCGCTCTACCTCGCTGCCGATGAGAGTGGCTACATGACCGGACAGAACCTGCTCATCGATGGCGGTCTGTCGCTATAGCGCACTCGGAGATGGTGTGAGAAGTCGCTTTGGAAGGCGAGAGCGAGCGAGCCGCTCGCAGCCAGAATGGACTTTTCACACCCTCTCTCACGGGTCGCCACGATTTGGCGATCCCGAGGAGGGGCGATGTCGCAGGCTGTACTGACCCCGAGCGGAGTGGTAGCTGCCACCACGACCGTCTCCGACCAACTCTGGACCGTGTACGATCTGGAGCAGATGCTTCCGGGCCGCCGCTACGAGTTGCTAGACGGAGTGTTCTACACGGTTGCAATGCCCTCCTGGCCCCATCCACTGGTGGCCAAGAACCTTGTACAACCTCCTGGACGATTGGGCGCGCGCTGAGAAATGCGGTTACGTATTCTCCGCGCAGACCGGGCTA
>Ga0255338_1005004_pt1 | contig 12768 bp, 9 predicted proteins | sample MeOH1_35cm_T4_19_FD_203715 | JGI IMG/M metagenome (GOLD analysis project Ga0255338, IMG submission 203715) | Sandy soil microbial communities from University of British Columbia, Vancouver, Canada - MeOH1_35cm_T4_195 | ecosystem: Engineered > Artificial ecosystem > Sand microcosm > Unclassified ...
CACCAAAATCGCGGACCGCAGCCCTACACCGGGGTTGCGGGAGGCGCTGCCGGAGCTGCGGGAGATCGCCGCCGACTCCATTCAGCAGGACAAACGCTCACGGGCGGCATCGCGAGCCGCAGCGCGCAAAATCGACGCGCTCACGACGAAGTTGGATGCACTGCCGGTGGTAGCCACGGCTCCCGGACTGGATGAAGCAACCCTGCCCCGGGCCGCCACCACGCGGGAAGCAAGTTCGAATGTATCGCCAGGAGTGTAAGCGCTGACCTTTGGAACGCCTCGGCTAACCGGACTGGTGCTCCTCGCATGCAAGTGCCGTGCGGGCGAGGAGCACCAGCAGGTCCGGAATGCGCTCCTCCGCCACTCCGTTCTGGCGTAGCGTGTCGTAGCACTCGAAGCTGGTGAGCATGAAAAGCGTGGGGACCACCTCTGCTGCCACGGTGGCATCAGGTCGACCGTACCTCGCCTGAATGCGCCCTACCAGGCCGCGGATCCCGCCGAGGCGCCGCTCCTGAAGCGTGCGCATCGCTTCGCCTAACTCCGGGTCGAGCGCCGCCATTCCCCGAATCCGCCGGGTGAGGTCAGCCCCGCCTACCCAGAACCGGGCAAAGATCCGGATGAAGTCTGTAAGTCCTGCCAGTGGATCGGGGTTCTGAAAGGCCCGCGGGAGATCCGCGATCGCACTTCCCCGGGCCGACCGCTCTAACAGCGCGTGGAGTAGCGCACCTTTGCTCCCGAACAAGTTGTAAACCGTCTGTCGCGACACTCCGGCTCGTCGTGCCACACCTTCCATGGTAAACGTGGAAGCCCCCTGGTCCAGCAGCGCCTCCCGAGCGCCATCCAGGACCCTCTCGCGGCTCAGATCCTGCGCCTCCTGCCGCTTTCCAAGCCGGTACGGACGCGGGCAAGCCCTCTCTTTTTCGGATTGCGGATCCATGGGCGTTGTCATCCCGGATTTTGATTTACATACTGTAACATTAAATTGAGAGGTATCCGGATGAGCCCCCAAACCATGGACGAACCCGCCCACCCGGCTGGAAGACACTCGCGTTTACTCCAGACCACGGTCCTGCTGCTGACGCTGATTGCCCTCGCTGCGGTGATCCATCGCGGAGTGGCGCTCTTCACGCCCCCACGTCCGGATGGGCTCGGGGCAGAGTTCGACCAGGTGTTGCTCTCTAACCGGGAAGCCACGCTGATACACATCAGCCTTGGGCTCCTTTACCTACTGCTGGCGCCGTTTCAGTTCTCCAGCGGTCTCCGGCTGCGACGGCCCGGCTTACACCGGACGATGGGTCGAGTGACCCTTGTCATCGGGTTGGCAACCGGCGCATCAGCGCTCCTAATGGCCTATCACACGACTATTGGAGGCGTCAATGAGACCGCCGCCATCCTGCTGTTCGACTTGCTGTTCGTCGCCAGCCTGGCCATGGGCTGGCGGGAGATCCGGCGGGGAGCGGTTGCCGCGCACCGGGAGTGGATGATCCGCGCTTTCGCCATCGGACTGGTGGTGGGGACCATCCGGCCGATTGTGGCGCTCTTCTTCATCGCCAGTCGCTTCAACGGCCTCCAGCCGCACGAGTTCTTCGGAACCGCGTTCTGGATCGGCTTCGCGCTCCACCTGATCGCAGCACAGCTCTGGATCGACTGGTCCCGACCCCGCGCGCAGCCGCCTGTGTTACCAGCGTAACTTCGAACGTTTGGAGGATCCATGTCTCAGTCTCACCTACGATTACTCTTCGCGCTGGGAGTATCGGGCAGTCTTGCTGCGGGCAGCGTGCACGCGGCGGACTGGTCGAACTGGCGCGGACCGACGCGAAACGGTGTTAGCCCGGAACGGGGCTTAAGCACGAAGTGGCCCGCGACGGGACCGGCGCGCCTCTGGAGCGCGAACATCGGGCGGAGCTACGCCGCGGTGGCGGTCCGGAAATCGCGGCTCTACGCCCTCGGCGCCCGGGAGGGGCAAGAGACGCTCCAATGCCTGGATGCGAAGAACGGCACCCTGCTCTGGAAGCACACGCAGGCTCACCCGAAGCGCACCGAGCAGTACGATCCGTACCCGACGGCCAGCACTGGGAGCCCGGTGCTGGCCGGAGACCGGGTGTATCTATTCACCCGGGAGGGGCAGGCGCTCTGCCTGGATGCAGAGAAGGGGGAAGTGCTCTGGAGCCGGGACCTGGCGAAAGAGGTGGGCGGTGCGCTGCCGCCATTTGGCTCCGGCAGCTCGCCACTGGTCATTGAAGCGCGCGTGTTCTACAACCTTGGAAAGCACGGGATAGCACTAGACGGGACGACCGGAGCCGTTATCTGGAACTCCGGCGACGGCGTAGGCGGACACGCAACACCGGTCTATTGCCGGTTGGGCGACCAAGAAGTACTCCTCTTCTTCGCCGGCGAGGGCCTCATGGCTGCGGAGCTCACCACGGGGCGCCTCCTGTGGCGGCATTCGTGGACGAGCCGAGGTAATCTCCACACGCTGGACCCTCTGGTTTCAGGTGACGAGGTGCTGCTCTCCGGCTACAGCCATTCCCAGTTGCTGCGGCTCACTCCGCAAGGCGCCAAGCTGGTCTACGACGTGCGGCGGCTTCGCGGTAACTTCAGCAACCCGCTCCTGTTATCGGGTCACCTCTACGGCAACGACCGCGGCGGACTCCAGTGCGTGGACTGGAAGAGCGGCGCTGAGCGGTGGCGCCAGCCCGACTTGCTCACTCGCCCACGTCAGGCAGCCGCGCCGGAGGAGACGCGGTCTCCAGTGAGTGAAGGAGCCCTGATCGCCGCGGGGAATCACCTGATCGTGCTGGATGACAGCGGCGCCCTCCACCTCGCCCCTGCCTCTGCGGACCGATTCCGCGAGACTGCGAGCGCGAAGGTGCTGAACGGCCCATGCTGGACCCTCCCCGTCCTCGCGAACGGACTGCTCTACTGCCACAACACCGCGGGCGAGCTCGTTTGTCTGGATCTCCGGCTGGGAAAGTAGGGGATCGCTCACTCGCTCTAGAAAAGAGTGTTCAAACGTGGGGCTGGTCACCGGTTGCGTTTCACGATCCGGGCCAGCAGGTAGAGCGGGGACCTCGCGCAACTGATGCGTGTAATCCGTGATCCGTGCTGCGTAACGACTGGCCCTCGGCAGCCCTTATTTACGCCTTACGCAGCACGGATCACTCCCGGCCCTCGCCGGTTGCCCGGATCATGAATCGCACCGCTGGCCACCAAGCGGAGATGAACTAGCGAAGGGCCTGTGCGCCCACTCCGCCGCACTGATCGCTGGTGAAAGATCGGAACGAGAATGGGACCCCTGCTCACCCTGAATCTGGACGGTACGGAGCGCCAGGTCCACAACGACCTCTGGCGGATCTGGCTGCTGCCGGGCGAACCGGAGCCGGGGGTAGTGATTCGCGTTCAGATTGACCCGGAAGCCGCGATCCGCTGGGAGGAGTTGAACCGCTTGCCGGGCCTGTGTGAGCTCAGATACGGCGGGCGAGACCCCCGCGTGCAGGAGTATCTGGCGGCGCGACACGGGATCACCCGGCTGGCGTGGTCCGGTCATGGGCAGTCGCTCCTGGATCTATCCGCGTCGCATCTCGGGGAGTTTTCGTTCGACTGCGGTGAGCTGCCGTTGGAGGTCCGCCTTCCAGCCGCGGGAACGCTCCGACACCTCGCGCTGGCACCACCGGTGGACTCGACCGCGCTGCGGATCCATGCTCCAGAACAAGGCGCCGGAATCTACCTGAGAGAGGGGAGCCAGAACCTACCGGAGGGGGCCTACGCACTCGCAGGTCTGGAGCGCCTACATGCGCTTTCCCTCTTCAACGTGAAGCAGGTGCGGCTGGAGCGACTACTTCCCTACCAGGAGTTGGAGGAACTGACGATCATCGGCCCTCCAGGAGAGATCGTGGACATCGAACGTCTGGCGGCCTTCCCAAAGCTGCGACGGGTGGTACTGCGCGAATGCTACGACCTGAACGCAGCGTCCCTGCCCCCGGCTTCGGCCTTCCCCGCACTGGAGAGCGTGGAGATAGACGGCATCCGCCAGACCGACGCGGCCATGCTCACCCAGCGCCTGGCCGGGCTGCGCCAGCTCTCGATACGCGGAAAGCGCACCGACGCATGGCTGCGCGCCAACCTCCAGAACTACTTTCGTGAGTGGTCCGACGATTACGGCCCCACCGTGGGCAAGGCCGCCATGGCCGCCTACCGCAAGGTCACGCTGGCCCTCGACGGGGCGCAAGGCGATCCCGAGAAGATCCGGGCCGCACTGCAGCTGTTCGTCGCGGCCTTCAACCGGTTGAGCGCCCGCGACCCGTTCGATACGATCCAACGCGAACAGGTGGGCGACGCCTTCTACGAGCTGGCCGAGCGGGTAGCGATACCGATCGCCACGACCCGCGAATGGTTCGACGAATGGGAAGACCTGTAGCGGCCGGTTAGCAAGAGGCGACCTGCCCCTACAGATGCGGGACTGCTGGGAGAAACCGGTTATGGCAGGCTCAAAGCACCACCGCTACCGATTCCCCCAGGCATGACTTACCAACGCGCCTCCCGTCGCAAGGGGAGACACCGGTCACCACGTAGCTGAGCCTGCCAGCTGCCGGGTGGTGACGTTGAGGCGGTTCCAGACGTTGATCGTGGAGATCGCCAGGATCAGCGCCGCCAGCGCCGGCTCATCGAAGTGCCGGGTGGCCTCGTTCCAGATCTCGTCCGGTACCGGATCCGTGCGGTCACTTAGACGAGTGACCGCTTCCGCCAGCGCGAGCGCGGCGCGCTCCCCCTCGGTGAAGTAAGGCGCGTCTCGCCAGGCCGACACCGCAAAGAGGCGCTCGTCCGTCTCACCCTCTTCCTTTGCTTTGCGCGCTCCGCCCGACACGCAGAAGCTGCAGCCATTGATCTGGCTGATGCGCAGGTGGATCAGCGCAAGCGTCGCGGGCGGCAAGTCGCTCTTCTGCGTAGCCATCCAGAGCGAGTACAATGCCTGGGTGGCTCCGGGGATCAGCTTTGCCGGGTTGCTCATTCTAGGTTGCATGGTTTTCATTCCGCCTCTCACATTGGACCGGATTCATCCGTCAATACCATGACGAAGCACGGCGAAAGGGTGTGACAGATGGACGAACAAGATTGGCTGGCGGTGCGATTCGAGGAAAACCGGGGACACCTGCGGGGAGTGGCCTACCGGATGCTCGGCTCGCTGAGTGAGGCGGATGACGCCGTGCAGGAGTCGTGGATGCGGTTGAGCCGCTCCGAAACCCGTGAGGTGAAGAACCTCGGCGGCTGGCTGACCACCGTCGTCGCCCGGGTGTGCCTGGACATGCTGCGCTCGCGAAAGGCACGCCGCGAGGAGGCGCTTGACGCTCCCGCACCGGGGGCGGTCGGGAATCGGGAAGCCGGCCTCGATCCCGAGCAGGAGGCGCTGCTGGCGGACTCCGTCGGGCTCGCCCTGCTCGTAGTATTGGAGAAGCTGGCACCCGCAGAGCGGCTGGCCTTCGTACTACACGACATCTTCGCGGTGCCGTTCGACGAGATCGCCTCCATCGTGGGGCGCACCCCCGCCGCCGCGCGGCAGATCGCAAGCCGAGCCCGCCGCCGGGTGCAGGGATCGCCACCCCCCGGCGCCGACCTCACCCGTCAGCGAGAGGTGGTCAACGCCTTCCTGGCGGCGGCCCGCGCCGGGGACTTCAACGCACTCCTCGCCGTGCTCGACCCGGACGTGGTACACCGCGGCGACCGCGTCGTCGCGCCTCCACACGGAATGGAAGTCCGCGGCGCGTCGAAGGTGGCCAAAGGCGCAACCGCCTACTCGCGAAACGCCGGAATGGCGCCCCAGCCGCATTTACTGCTTGTGGACGGCGCCGTAGGTGTGGCTGTAGCCCCGCTCGGGCGTCTGGCCCGCATAGTCCTCTTTACGGTCGTGGACGGAAAGATCACGGAGATCAATGTCATCGCCGACCCCGAGCGCCTTCGAGAGCTCGACCTCGCGCTTTTCGAGGAATGATGAGCGCTGGGCCGCCTAATTCCCGCGGCGGAGGAGGAAGAGGAGCAGGGGCGCCAGGATGAGGGTGAAGAACGGCGACACCACCAGACCGCCGATGACGGCGATGGCGAGGGGCTGCTGCATCTCCGCGCCGGCTCCCAGGCCGAGAGCCAGGGGCATCAGGGTGAGCACGGCGATGGTGGCGGTCATGAAGACGGGACGCAGCCGGAGCTTGCCGGCGGCGAGGATCGCTTCCCGCAGGGGCAGGCCTTCCGCCTGGCGGTTGGCAATGGTGTCCATCAGCACGATGCCGTTCGTGAGCACCATCCCGAAGATCATGACGGCGCCCGTCAGCGACGAAACGTTCAGGAACGCGCCGGTCAGCTTCAGCGCGCCGACCACCCCCACCAGGGCGAAGGCGGCGGCGAGGACCAGCGCAGTCGGCTCGCCGAAGCGGTTGTACTGGAAGAGGGTGACCAGGTAGACCAGGAACATGCCGAGCAGCAGCACGGTGAGCAGCGCCTCGAATGAGGCGCGCTGGGTGGCGTAGAGCCCGCCGTACTCGATGGAGTAGCCGGCGGGCAGCTTCACTTCTCGCGCGATACGCGCCTGCACCTCCCGGTTGGCGCTGCCCAGGTCCCGACCCCGGAGGCTGGCCTGCACTTCCATCACCGGCTTCTGGTTCTCGCGCCGCACTTCGAAAGAGCCAGGCACCTCGGCAAACTCGGCGATCGCGGAGAGTGGCACGCGCCGTCCGCCTCTGGAGAGCAGCGTCATCTCGCGCACCTGATCCAGCGTGCGCCGCACTAGACGTGGATAGACCACTCGCACGCCGATCACCCGCTCGCCGGAGACCACCGACGTGTCCGCGTTCCCCAGCATGGAGGTCTCCAGGGTGGTCGCGACGTCTTTTGGGGAGAGGCCCAGCATCCCGGCGCGGCGAGGATCAACGCGGATGACCAGATCCGGCCCGGCCACCGTCACCTCATGGATCGACTCGGCTGTCCCGCGCGTCTCCTCGACGATCTGGTTAACCTGCTCCGCCAACTTCTGCGCGGTCGCGGGGTCGTCGCCAAAGATCTTCACGTCGATGGGGGTCGGTTCGCCTGCGATGTCACCCACGCGGTCGGCAATCGGCGCCACGGGCTCCAGTTCCACACCGGGGAGGCGCTCCTCACAGCGGGAGACCACGTCCTCCATCACCTGCCGCATGGAGCGCTTCCGCTGCACGCGCGGCTTCAGCTTCACCATGATGTCGCCGGTGTTCGGCTCTGTGGTGAAGAAGCCCATCTCCTGTCCGGTGCGGCGAGAGTAGGCGGCGACCTCGGGCATAGCGAGGAGCTCTTCTTCGATGGCCCGCACCTTCTGGTCGGTGGTCTGCAGCGTGGTGCCGCCGGGAGTGGCGTAATCGAGGACGAAGGCGCCTTCATCCATGTCGGGCATCATTCCACTGGGGAGGCCCGGAACGAGAGCCGCAGCGATGAGTGCGAGCCCGAGCGCCCCGGCCAGCACCGGCAGCGGCGACCGCAGTGCCCCACCCATGAACTGATCGTAGACTTGTCCGGGGCGTCCGGCTGCCTGAGCTTCGCTCAACGGAGTGTGTCGCCTCCCGGCCAACAGCCGGGAGGCGATGAGCGGTACGACCGTCACGGCGATCACCACGGAAGTGATGAGGAGCAGGGTCAACGTGATGGAGATCGGCGCGAACAGGGCGCCGGTGATCTCCGAGAGGAACGCCATCGGCAGGAAGACGGCGACCGTCGTGAGCGTCGAGCCGACCATCGGCTTCTGGATCTCGGCCGCGCCGTCCAGGGCTGCCTGTAGCGGCGGCTTACCCAACTCCACGTGCCGGTAGATGTTCTCCAGTGTCACGACCACGTCGTCGATGATCAACCCGAGCCCAACTGCCAGGCCGCCCAGCGTCATCAAATTGAGCGTCTGCCCGCACAGCTTCAGCCCGAGGAAGGCGATGAGCACGGTCACTGGCAGGCAGAGCAGCACCACGAGCGTGGAGCGCCACGACCGCAGGAACAGCAGCAGCACCCCGATGGCGAGCACGGCGCCGATGAGGATTGAGTCGCGCAGGCTGTCCAGCGATTCGTGGAGCAGATCCGCCTCGTCGTAGAAGCAGGAGACGTGGACGCCCGGCGGCAGGTGCGACTGCAACTCCGCAAGGGCGGATTTGACCTCCCGGGAAACGTCCGCGGTGCTCGCGCCGGGCTGCTTCAAGATGTTGAGCAGCACTGCCTGCCGTCCGTCCGCGGTCACCACCTGCTGCCGCTCCAGGTCTCCCTCGCGAATGGTGGCCACGTCCCGGACCCGGATCGGCTTCACGCCCTTGGACGCGACCACCACGTCCAGCAAGTCCTCTTTGGTCCGCGGCTGGGCGTCCACCAGCACCAGGTAGCCCTGGTAGTGGCGCGTGAAGCGGCCGACCGACTGGATGAAGCTGGTCTGGTTCAGCGCCGCCGCGACCTGCTCCGGGGTGATGCCCGTAGAGGCCAGCTCATCCGGCTGGAGCAGCACCTGGTACTCCCGCACCTCACCGCCCTGGGTGAAGACGCGGTAGACGCCATTCAGCCGGCTGAGCCGGGGCACCACGTTCAGGTTTGCCAGGTCCAGGAGGTCGCGCGGACTTGGCGCGCCGGAGCTTCCGTCGGCGGTGAGGCTGTAGCCAATCACCGGGAAGCTGGAGGGGTTCACCCACTCTACCTGCACCTGCGCCTCCGGCGGCAGGCTGGAGCGCAGCGCGGCCACGTTCGCGTTCAGGCGCGTGAACGCCTCGAACATGTCGGTGCCCCAGTCGAAGTCGACCGACAGCTCCAGGCTGCCGCGGGCGGTCTTGCTCCGCACCAGTCGGGCGCCGGGTACCCCGGAAGCGGCGGTCTCCAACGGTCGAGTGACCCGGAGGATGACGTCCGGAATCGCCATCTCCCCCACACCGACAATCACGACCAGCCGCGGAAACGGGAAGTCCGGCAGGATCGCGGAAGGCATCCTACGGGCGGCGATCCCGCCGAGCGCGCAGAGGAAGAGGACAAGCAGCAGGATGCCGCGGGAGTTGCGGAACGTGAACCCGGCCAGGTTCATGGCTCAACCGTCACCTTAGCGCCGTCCGCCAGGGACAGGGAGCCGTCCCGCACCACCCGCTCCCCCGCGCGCAGGCCGCGCGTCACTTCCGTCTCCTCACCCCGCTCTACGCCTACTTCTACCGCCTGCTCGTGCGCTTCCTCGTCCCGGATCACGTAAACGTAGTGCTCCCCTTCCCGGGCGAAGATCGCGCGGGAAGGGATGAATAGGCCGTGCGCGGGGCGGCGCGTGCGGAGCAGGGCATCCACCGCCATACCCTGCGCCAGTCGACACTGCGGGTCACTGATCCAGACCTCCGCCGGCAGGAAGCCGGTCTCGGTATTGGCCGAGGAGAGCAGCGAGCGGATCGTGCCGTTGAAGCGGAAGCCGGCGAGGCTGGGCGCCCGCACTTCGACCCGGGTGCCCGGCGCGGCGGCAGCGCGGTGAGAGGCGGGGATCTCCAACACCGCCCGGAAAGCGGAGCCGTTCAGAATCTGGGCTACCGGAGACTGCTCCGACACGCCTTCTCCGGCGTGGGCGATCACCTGGGTCACCACCCCGGCGATCGGGGATCGGATCTCCACGCGGCCAGCGGTCTCCCGCGCGGCCCGGGTCTGGTGGCGGGCGCCGTCCACGCGCGCACGGGCGGACGCGATCCGATCATCCAGCGCGCGCAGCTCTTCCCGGGTGGCACGCGCCTGCTCCACGGCCGTCTTCGCCGAGGCCAGTGCCGCCTCACCTTCGCGGATCTCTTCCGGGCGGCTCCCGGCGCGAGCCTGCCGGAGCTGCGCCTGCGCTTCCTTCAGCCGGTTCTCCTGAGCGCGGATCTCTTCCGGGCGGCTCCCGGCGCGCACCAGGCTGAGCGCTTGCTCCCTTTGCTCCAGGTTCGACTGCGCCGAGGCGAGGTCCGCCTCCGTGCGCTCCACGTCCTTCCCCGCCACGATCCCCTTCTCGAACAGGGCCCGCTTGCGGGCGGCGTCCTTCTGCAGTGTGTCCCGGTTCGCGCGGGCGTCGCGCACCGCCGACTCCGCTTGCGCGATCTCCTGCGGCCGAGAGCCCGCGCGGAGGCGGTCCAGGTCCGCCTGTTCCGCCTGCACGGCTGCCTCGGCGCGCTCCACTTCCTCCAGCCGGCTGCCGGCGCGCAGCAGGGCCAGGCGGGCCTCCGCCGCCGACTGGTCCGCCTGCGCCTTCTGTTCCAGCAAGGGGACGCTGCGGGCGCGGGTCGCGCGCTCTGCCCGCAGGGCATCCACCTCTCGCTCCGACTCCCGCACCCCCGCCTCCGATTGGCGCGCCAGGGCCTGGAGGTCGGTACGGCTGATTGTAGCCAGCAACTCTCCCGCGTTCACTTTCTGGCCGGGCTGCACGAGGACCCGCTCCAAGCGCCCGGAGACCTGCGCGGAAACTTTCGCCTCGCCGTTCGGAAGCGGCTGCAGCGTGCCGGTGACCCGCAACGCCTCTTCGAGAGAACCGGGGTGAACGGTGACGGCCTCGACCGCGCGGGCGGGGGCTACTTCCTCGTGCTCCTCCGAGTCGGTCGCGGGCGCGGCCTGGTGGATCTTCAAAGCGGCGAGCCCACTGCCCCCCAGAATCAGCGCGGCCAGCAGGATCGGGATCAGCTTCTTCATTTAGGTTGCTCCCCGGTCGCCAGCAGTTGGGGGCTGCCCGCAGCTCGCTCCAGGGCCAGTCGCGCCCGGGCAGCGTCGGCCAGCGCCCGGGTGTATCCCGCCTGCGCCTCGTTCTGGATGCGCTGGGCGTCCAGCACTTCCAGGTAACTGGTGAGGCCCGCTTCATACCCGGTCTGGGCCAGTTCCGTGAGCTCTCGCACGCGCTCCAGCTGGCCGGAGCGGTACCGCTGCAGGCGACCCGTAGCTCGCAGCAGCTGGTCGTAGGCGGTCTGCAGCTCCTGCTCTACAGTCCGGATCCGCTCCTGCAGCTCCGCTTCACTTGCGGAAGCCAGTGCCTGCGCCTCGTCCCGTTGGGCGCGTAGCGCGCCCCGGTCCAGGAAAGCGAACGTAAACCCGGCCCGTACCGAGTTTCTGGGCCACTGATCCAGCCTGGCATGCGTGCCCGCCACAAACAGATCCGGCACCCGGATGGCCCGCGCCGCCCGCACCGCCGCCTGACGGGCCGCGATCTCCCACCGCGCCGCCTGCACTTCCGGACGCGCGCCGGCCAGGGTCCGCCAGGTTTCCAGTGCCGGCTCCACCGCGGGCGCCGCCAGGTCAGGCGCCACCGCGACCGAAGTCGGATACGGGATACCGACAAGACTCTTGAGCGTGGTGAGGCGGGTCTCCAGTTCCGCGGTCGCCTCATCCCGCACCTGCTCGCGGGCGGCGACCTCGATCTCACTGCGGATCACCTGGGTGCGGGGCACCTCACCGGCCTCGAACTGCGCCTTCGCCGCATCCCGGAACCGCTCCGCCAGGCGCACAAACTGCGCGGCCTGATCCCGCAGCGCCTGACCTTCCTGAGCGGCGAGGTAGGCGACCCGTACCTGGTAGGCCAGCTCCAGCCGGGCGGCATCCAGCTCCGCTGCGGCCCGCTGCTGCTCCCCACTCGCGGCCAGCGTCCGGAAGCGGCGCTTGCCCCCCAGCTCGAAGAGCTGTGAGACGACCAGATCTTCATCCAGGCCCCCGGTGTTGTTTCCTACGCCGTGCTGCAGCGTCAGCTCCGGATTGGGGGCGGAGCGCGCGCCGCGCAGGTGCGCCTCCCCACCGCGCAGCCGGAGCTCGGCCGCCCGCACCGCGGGACTGCTCGCCAGCGCACGATCCAGTGCCTCGCGCACGGTGAGCGGCGCCAGCGTCTCACCGGCGGTAGCCGGACAGCACCACGCGAGACAGAACAGGACCGCAGACACGCGAAGATACGCGCGTCTCGATCCGCTACGTTGAGCGCGGCTTACTGCGGTTTCGAGGAAGTACGACACGCAAGAGGATCCATGGCAGTGCGTTCATTGGACCGGCCCATTTTCGGCAAGCGTGGACCGTTGCATGTCGATACACCAGGAACCCGGGGAGATACCTCCCCAGGCCCACTCTAGGGGCGACGCTAAGCTTCCAGATCGGCAAACGAGCGCGGGGTGACGGCCAGATCGCCCGCCTTCACCGCCAGCTGCCCGCACGCCGCCGCGATGTCCTGCCCCCGCTCCATCCGCTGCGTCACCGTGATCCCCTGCTCTTCCAGAAGCTGCCGGAAGCGACGCACGCGGTTCTGACCAGGCGCCTCGAAGTGGGTGAACGAGTCCGCCGGATTCCACGGGATCAGGTTCACGTGGTTGATCATCCCCCGGCACAGGTCGGCGAGCTGCCGGGCATGCTCGTCCTCATCGTTCACTCGCGCCAACAGGAGGTACTCCAGCGTCACCCGGCGGCCCGTTTTATCCAGGTATTCCCTTACCGCTTCCATCACCGCCTGGACACCCCACTTCTTCGACAGCGGGATGAGGCTGGAGCGCAGCTCGTCGTTGGGAGCGTGGAGGGAGAGCGCCAGCGTTACCGGCAGCCCCTCTTCCGCCAGCTTCCGGATGCCGGGAACGTGCCCGGCGGTGGAGACGGTGAGGTGCCGGTAGGAGAGACCGATCTCCTCGTGCATCAGCTTCAGGGCACCAACGAGGTTCTCGTAGTTGAGCATGGGCTCGCCCATGCCCATCACCACCACGTGCGTCAGCTTGCCGGTCGGACTCTGCTCCCGGGCGGTGAGTACCTGGTCGACCAGTTCGCCCACCGAGAGGTTGC
>Ga0255338_1005005_pt1 | contig 12762 bp, 12 predicted proteins | sample MeOH1_35cm_T4_19_FD_203715 | JGI IMG/M metagenome (GOLD analysis project Ga0255338, IMG submission 203715) | Sandy soil microbial communities from University of British Columbia, Vancouver, Canada - MeOH1_35cm_T4_195 | ecosystem: Engineered > Artificial ecosystem > Sand microcosm > Unclassified ...
GGAAGGTCGACCGCTCTAGTGCGAATGGAGCTTCGCGTTGCCGCGACGGAGCTCCGCGCCGTCGCCATCCGCGCGTGGGACCGCCGCGCGCACAGGTTCCTGCGCCGTATCGCTTCGCGCCTCGATGTCCATGATCGCCTGGCGAGCTTCGTCGATCTTGTCTCCCAAAGTGAGCACGAGCTGCCGTCCGTCGGCGCTAAATTCGCGCACTAACATCGTCATGTCGTCAACGGCATCGTTGGTCTTGCCGAGAACGAAAGCGAAGTCGCCTTGGCACGCGCGCAAGCGCACAAGCTCTCGGTGCATCTTCGTTACCCGGAAACTGGTGAAGAGCAGCGCCACCAGGAGAATGAGATCAACGAGATAGGATGCCATCGATGAATTCCCGCTTTTGATCGGCCGACTCTTTGACCTGGAGCGAATAGGCTCCGTTCAATTGTCCCATCCGGCACCAGAACAGCCGCTGGTTGTTGCACTCGAGGCGCACCAGCGTGTCCGGATTCGCATTGAGCTTGATGACTTGGCCGACGTGGAACTCGGCCACTTCGCCAAGCGTCAACATCTTTTCTTCGAGCACGGCTTTCAGCACGACCTCGGCCCGCTGGATCTCAGTGTGCAATTGCTTGCTCCAGTTCGGATCGGCCGACGCCGATTCGCCCGACACGATCTGCGCCAGCGCCTGCCGCAGCGGATTGAGCGCCGAATGCGGAATGACGATGAACATCTCGCCGCCGCGGTCGAGGCCCTGGAGCAGGACCTTGGCGTAGACGACCATGTTGTTCGGCCGGCCGATCGCCAGAAAATCCATGCGCGTTTCGATGCGTTCCAGCGCGAAGGTAACGTCCGTGGCGCGGGAGAACGACGACTGCAGCGCTTTGCCGAATCGCTCGAACAGCGCCTGCGCGAGGCGAAGCTCGACGTTCGAGTAGACCCGCGTCGAGTCCAGCGGCGGCTCCGCGCCGTCGGCACCGAACATCAGCTCGATCATCGTGAACACGAATTCTCGGTCGAAGCCGATGAGAATACGCGAATCCCAGGCTTGCGCGTGATAGACGGCCGCGACGGCGTCCTCGTAACGATCGAGAATGTCGGCGAGCCGGCTACTGCCGACGGTGCTCAACCAGAAATATGACTGCGACGGCGACAACGAGCGCAGGCTTTCCGCGCAAAGATTGGCCATCTGGTCGAAGATCACATGCAGCATCGGCATGCGCTCGACGGAAAGCCCGGCGGCTCCGAGCAATTGATCGGAGCCCTGATCCGAACGGCCTCGTTTAGCTTCCGACATCAGGCCCTCGCTCCTGCTCGCGCCATTTGCTCGACACCCGCGCTCTTGGGCGTCGCACCGGCAATCGTTTCGCTTTCGACCACGTCGATTGACGGCCGTTCGCCGGCGCTGATCATCTTGCGGCCATGCTCGACGGCGATCTGCGGCAGCGCGCCGTTCATGAAGGCAAGCAGCGTCTGCTTGATGATCACGTACATGCTGCATTGCTTTTCGCGCATCTGCTTGATCTTGAGCGCCAAGGGCGTCACCAGCCCGTAGGACAGGAAGATCCCGGCGAAGGTGCCCACCAGCGCCGCGCCGATCAGGCTGCCGAGCAGTTTGGGAGACTGATCGAGAGCGCCCATGGCCTTGATGACGCCGAGCACGGCGGCGACGATGCCGAGCGCCGGCAGCGCCTCGGCCACGACCATCAGCGAATTGTAGGGCTTGAGCTTGTTGCGGACGATGGTCTCGATCTCTTCGTCCATCAGCGCTTCGATTTCGTGCGGCCGCGCACTGCCCATGACAATGAGACGGAAATAGTCGCAGATGAAATGGCTCAAGGCGTCGTTGGCGAGCACAGTCGGGAAGTTCTTGAAGATTTCCGAGGATTCCGGATCGTCGATATGCGCCTCGACTTCGTTGCGGCCTTTGTTGCGCACCTCGCGCATCAGCGCATGCATAAGACCGAGCAGATCCAAGTAGTTCCGCTGCGTCGGCACGGAGCCGGTCACGGCCTGCATGGTGGCGACGCCGGTGTCGAGAACGACTTTCCACGGATTGGCGATGACATAGGTGCCGAGCGCCATGCCGGCGATGATCACGAACTCCCACGGCTGCCAGATGACGCTGAGATGTCCGCCAAGCGCCGTGAAGCCGCCCACGAGGCTGACGATCGTAATGAGGAAGCCGACAAGAATGCTCAAGCGCGACGCTCCGCAGAGAGGTTCACGATTCATTTAGGAATCGACGCTTTCGCGAGGCTGACATCCGGCGAGCCCGCCAGCTTCACACAAGCTTGGACGCCGATTTTCACAGCCGGCTTCGCCCCTGCACCTTTCATACAAGGCAGCGCCGTTCGATGGTCTCGACGATCACCAGCTACCAGATCATCTCCAACAATCTCGCCCGCTCGCTGGAGCAGACGGCGAAGAAAACGGATGTGGACCGGGAGACGACCTACTATCTCACCCATATCGGCGAGGTGAAGTCGATCGACGACTTCCTCGGCAACTATCGGCTTTACTCATATGCGATGAAGGCGTTCGGTCTTTCTGACATGACCTATGCCAAGGCCTTCATGCGCAAGGTCTTGACCGAAGGCGTCTCGAGCTCGAACAGCTTCGCCAATAAGCTCGTCGACACCCGCTATCGCGAATTTGCCGCAACCTTCAACTTCGCCATGTACGGCGAATATGCGACCTCGGCCAAAGCGGCCCAATCGGGCACTGTCGAAAAATACATCCGACAGGCCCTCGAAGAGGACGCGGGAAATCAGAGCGAAGGCGTCCGGCTCGCGCTTTATTTCGAGCGCAAGGCGCCGACCATCAAGAACGCCTATCAAATCCTCGCCGACAAGGCGCTGCTCCAGGTCGTCCAGACCGCGCTCGGCATCTCGCCCATGACCGCGATGGCTGACGTCGATAAACAGGCCGCGATGCTGAACAAGCGGCTCAATTTCGACGATTTCCAGGATCCGGCCAAACTCAAGAAATTCCTGCAACGCTTTTCGGTGATGTGGGACGTGAACAGCGGACAGACGACTCAATCTGCGCCGTCGGTCATCCTCAGCCAGCCCGTCGAGACAGGGATCAACAGCAGCCTTCTCACGACGCTGATGAACCTGCGAATTGGACGATAACCCATGCAATCGGCGCTCTATGTCAGCTTGTCGGCTCAGGTCGCACTCGAGCGGCGGCTCGAGACCATCGCCAACAACATGGCGAACATGAAGACGGCCGCCTTCCGAGCGGACGCCGTCAAGTTCGAGACGGCGATGTCCCGGGCGGCGGCGAATCCCGTCGCCTTCGCGACCTCCGGCGAAAACTACATCTCGCGCAAGCCGGGCGCCCCGACGCCCACCGGAAACAGCCTCGACGTCGCCGTCGTGGGCAATTCATGGCTCGCCTTCACCGGCCCTTCCGGCCCGGTCTACACCCGCGACGGCCGCATGAAGATCAACGCCAATGGCGAACTGCAAAACATCAACGGCTTTCCGGTCCTCGATGCCGGCGGCGCGCCGATCATCGTCGATCCCGACGCCGGGCAACTGACGATCAGTCGCGACGGTGCGATCACGCAACGGGGCAACCAAGTCGGCGTGCTCGGCCTGTTCGATATTCCGGCGGACGCCAAACTGCAGCGCTTCGGCAATTCCGGCGTCATTCCCAATCGTCCCGCAACGGCCGTGCTCGACTTCGTCAATACCGGCGTTCAGCAAGGCTATGTCGAAGGCTCGAACGTCGACGCGCTGACGGAACTGACGCAGATGATCACCGTCTCGCGCGCTTTCCAGGGCGTGAGCTCGCTCATCGAGAGCTCCGAAGGCTCGATGCAGAACGCCATTCGTTCGCTCGGCGAACCCACCAAGGTCTGATGCTTAGCAGCGGCACGAGGGCGACATGAACGCGCTGGAGCGGTTGGAGTCCACGCTCGCGTCGCTGCGCAAAGACGTCCCGCTGGTGCGCGTCGGCGGTGTCGTTTCGGAGGTCGCGGCAACGCATTATCGCGTGTCGGGCCTGTCCCGCCATGTCAGGCTGGGCGAGCTGGTCGGTCTCGATATCGAAAACCGGATGCAGCTCGGCGAAGTCGTCCGAATCGACGGCAACGGCGTCACCGCCAAACCGTTCGATTCGCGCATCGCGGCCGGCCTCGGCCTCGTCGCCTATCGCATGCCGCCGTTGGCGATCTCGCCGCATCCGAGCTGGAAGGGCCGCGTCGTCAACGCCCTCGGCGAGCCGCTCGACGGCGCCGGCGTCCTGCATCCGGGCGAGCGGGTCATGTCCACCGACGCCGATCCGCCTGCCGCCATCAGCCGCACGCGCGTGCGCACGCCGTTGCGGACCGGCGTCCGCGTGGTCGATCTGTTCACGCCGCTCTGCGTCGGCCAGCGGATCGGCATTTTCGCCGGCTCCGGCGTCGGCAAGACCACCTTGCTCTCCATGCTCGCCCGCAGCGCCGGATTCGATACGGTCGTCACGGCCTTGGTCGGCGAACGCGGCCGGGAAGTGCGCGAGTTCCTGGAAGAGGCACTGACGCAGCATCGCTCACGCTCGATCACCGTCGTCTCGACCGGCGACGAGAGCCCGATGATGCGCCGTCTGGCGCCGAAGACCGCGATGACGATCGCCGAGTATTTCCGCGACCGCGGCGAGTCGGTGCTGCTGATCGTCGACTCCATCACGCGATTCGCCCATGCCGCGCGCGAGATCGCGCTCGCCGCCGGCGAGCCGGCAGTCGCCCGCGGCTATGCGCCGAGTGTCTTCACCGATCTCCCTCGCCTCCTCGAACGCTCCGGCCCTGGCATCGAGGGCCAAGGCTCCATCACCGGAGTCTTCTCGGTCCTCGTCGATGGCGACGATCACAACGAGCCGGTCGCGGACACGGTGCGCGGCACATTGGACGGCCACATCGTTCTCGATCGCGAATTGGCAGATCAGGGTCGTTATCCCGCGATCAACGTACTCACCTCGGTGTCGCGTCTTGCGCAACAGGTCTGGTCGGCCGAGGAGCGCAACCTCCTGCGCAAGCTACGCGCAATGATCGCCCGCTTCGAGGACACGCGCGACTTACGCCTGATGGGCGGTTACCAGCCCGGCCGCGACAACGAGCTCGATCAGGCGGTGCAGCTCGTGCCGAAGATCTACGACGCGATGCGGCAGACGGCGTCCGATCCGATGTGCACCGAGCCGTTCCACGACCTATTGAACGTGATCAAGAGCACGGTCGGCTGAGGGACTCGGGCGAGCGTCCGTTCAGGCGCGCGGACGGCAAGCCGCTCCCGTACCTGGTCAAATTGCTTGGGAATGGTGCCCCTGGCCGGACTCGAACCAGCACGATGTTTCCACCACCTGATTTTGAGTCAGGCGCGTCTACCAATTCCGCCACAGGGGCAATCTGAGCGCGGGCGCGGATCATAGCCAGGGAACGCCCGGGGTCAACGGCCGGAAAGGCGCTTTCGGGCCCCTCAGGGTCGAAAATTGGCGCGGCGCCCTCGCAAAAGCGGCCCTTGCCGGTTCCCTCTCAGAGGGCGAGGGCGAGTTTGGCCAGGGCGGCGATAGTGTTCATGTTGCGCATCGTTCCCGCCTGCGCCGCCGGTATTTTGAGCTTCGAGCGCCCCTGGCCGTTCGGGAAGTAAACGTAGACCTCACGGGCCCCCAGCCGGATCTCCTCGTCGGCCTGGCCTTTCACGCCGGCCAAGGTGTCCTTGGATGGCTTGCCGTCCAGGAAGATCGCGACCGTCTTGTTCGGTGGCTGCTTCGGAAAAGGGTTGCCGTCGAGCACGGCCGCCATTTCCTGCGCGGTCCGAACCGCCACCGGGATCGGCGCTCCGACAAACGCCTTCAGGCCCGCCTCCAGCGCCGCCTTGACCCGGCGCTCCGCCACATCGGCCGTGAACACCACGTTGCCGCTGGCGATATAAGTGCGCACCTGCGCAAAGCCCTCGGCCTCGCACATCGCTTTCAACTCGCTCATCGGCAGATTGCCGGTGCCGCCGACATTTACGGCCCGCAACAGCGCAACATAAGCGGTCATTTCCGTTCTCTCACACCGAGGCCTCGACGGCGACATTGCGTCGTGCGAAGGCCGCCTCCATCTCGCGACGGACTTTCACCGCGGCGTCGTTTGCGTCAACCTCGACATCCGACCACTTGAGCGCACCGCCCTCCGGGATATCGCGCTTGAGCTTGACGTTGTGCGCGAGCCCCAAAGGCAGCAGCCCGTTGTCGAGCGATGCGTCGGCCGGCGTCTGCTTGCCCCAGACGCAGAAGCCACCCTCGCCGTCCAATATCTCGCCGGCCTTCAGCGCTCGTTTGGCCGTCGCCACCACATCGGAGCGGAAGCCGGTCGGCGCGCCCGTCGGCTCGTGCCTGAGCGCGCAGCTCGCGACCGAGATGCCGAGTTCGAGTCCGATCATGTGGATCGGCCGGTAGAGCGCGGCATAGCGGCCGCTCTTGTCCGGCAGCATGGCGTATTCGCGAAAGCACTTGCGCGCGTAATCGGTCTCGCCCTCGAACACCACGTAAGTGCCGAGGGCGAGATGATGCGGCACGTCGCGGCCGTCGCGATAGACCGAGGACGTCACTTCGGTGACGCCGGCCTTTTCCAGCGCGCCCCCATCTACTTTCGGCTTGCAGACGTCGGCCAGCTCGAAGCGCGTTGCCGGCGGGAAATGCAAGCCGTCCGACTGCGGCACGAGACCGGTGGCGTTGCACACGGCCGTCATCTCGATGCCCGATTTGGTGCCGTCGACGAAGGAGTTGAACATCTTCGGATTGATCGATTTGCGGTCGGTGATGTTCAGATATTTGTCGAGAATGTCCCAGACATTGTCTGGGTTGGATTGATGATAATGCGGCTCGTAGCGCGTGCCCTTGCCGGCCGCGATCACCTTGAAGCCGGCGGCGCGCGCCCAATCGACGTGCTCGCAGATCAAAGCCGGCTGGTCGCCCCACGCAAGCGAGTAGACGACGCCCGCCTGCCTTGCATGGCGCGCAAGCAATGGCCCCGCGACCGCATCAGCTTCGACATTGACCATGACGATGTGCTTGCCGTTTTCGATCGCCTTCAGGCAATGCGCGATGCCGGCACCGGGAATGCCGGTCGCCTCCACAATCACCTCGATGCGCGGATCGGCGATCAGCGCCGACGCGTCGTCGGTCACCAAAGTGGCGCGCTTGGCATGAGCATCGGCGAGCGATGAAGCGCCATAGAGCGCTTCCGGCCAGCCGGCCGCCGCCAACTGGCTCCTGGCGCGCGCGACGTCGAGATCGGCAACCGCAACGACGTGCAGCCCTTGCGTCAACCGCGCCTGCGACAGGAACATGGTGCCGAACTTGCCGGCACCAATCACGCCGACGGTCACCGGCTTGCCGGCCGCCTCACGCTCCAACAGCTTGCCGTGGAGATTCATCGGTCTCGCTCCCTCGTCTTTTGTTTGTTGAGAGAAGCGAAACACAAAGGCTCAGGTCTCACAAGCGCCGCCGGAATCGGCGCAGAGGCAAAATGACCCACGGCGTCGGCCGAGCCTCAAGGACAAAAAGGGCAGGACAAAATAGAGAGGGTTGGACGACGCAAGTCGCCTGCTATTGGCACAGCGCGCTGGAGACGAAAGTTTCCGTCTTGCATTCCGGGCCGGTGGAGCGGCCGCTGGCGTAGACCTTCGGCGGGCAGACTTCCGCCGTGGTCATGTCGAGGCTCTTGCCCGATGCGAAACCCTTGCTGCGGCAGAGCGTGTCGGCGGCGGCGACACAATCCGGTGCACCATTGGCGGCGACGCGGCAGGTCGCACGCCCATTGATCGTCCGGGCGTTGGGAATACGAACGACGGCGTCAGCCGCCTCTTTGGCACCGTTGGCCGTCGTCGTCGCAGCGATGCCCGCCTCGCGACCAAAGGTCTCGACGTTCTTCTGGGCGTCCTTGAAGCCGGAGCCGACTTTGCCGAACTGTTCGTCGAACCAGCGTCCGGCGGCCGCGAGAAAACCATCCTGCTGCGAGGGCGGCCCTGCCTCCTGAGCGCCGGCGATCACAACAGCCGTCGTGGCAAAAAACCCGGCGATCACGGCCACGGCCGCCGCCTGTCGGGTCCCCACGATCAATCGCTCTATATCGCCCATGGCCGGAAAAGCTGACCGATTAGCCGCCCATCGGCCTTCGCATCAGCGCCCCCGAATTACGTCGCCCGGGTGGCGAAAATGAGGAAGCCGATTCGGCTAGATCAAGTATAACGCAGCAACGATGCCGCCGATGATAATCGCGGCCCCGATCGTCACCCAGAAACCGAGCCGCTTTTCGATGATTTCGCGCGCCTGTTCGCCGTAGCGGTGCAGCAGGAAGGCGAGGATGAAAAACCGGGCCCCGCGCGTGATGACCGAGAACAGTACGAACAGCCAGATATTGTAGGCGGCGAAACCGGATGTGATGGTCACCACCTTGTACGGGATCGGCGTCAGGCCCTTGAGCAGGATGATCCAGGCGCCCCACTCGGCATAAGCCGCCCGGAAGGCGTCGACCTTATTGGCATACCCATAAAGATTGATCAGCCAGAGCCCGATCGAGTCGTAGAGCAAGGCGCCAATGGCATAGCCGACCAAGCCCCCGAACACGGAGGCGACGGTGCACCACAGGGCCATGACATAGGCCCGCTGCGGACGCGCCAGCGACATCGGAATCAACATGATGTCCGGCGGCACTGGAAAGAACGAGCTTTCGGCAAACGAGATGGCGCCCAAGGTCCACATCGCGTGTGGTTTATGAGCCGCCTCGATGCACCAGTCGTACATGCGCCGTAGCAGGGAGCGTGGCGCGGTCGCGTCAACAGTCATTGGAACTCTCGTGGCAAGCCTGGTTCAGCGGCGCTTGCGGACGCGCCTGCTTTCCAGGGCCACGACCTTACGACGCGGGGCGCCTTGTACCAGATCCTTTGGCAGTTTTTCGGCAATTCCGCCGAACATCAGCTCGCGCCGTCGCATTTCAGCCCAGACGTCATCTGGGTGGACTCCGGCATGCACCCAGAGCACAACGAGATTGTAGAGGAGATCGGCACTTTCACGCACCACCGCCTCGGGCTGGCCATGCAGAGCGTCGATGACGACTTCGACCGCCTCTTCGGCCAGCTTTTTGGCCATTTTGGCGGGCCCTGCGCGCAAAAGCCGCGCCGTGCGCGACTTCTCCGGATTCGCGTCGCGGATCGCGATCACGGCGTCATAGAGGCGGGCGACCGAATCAGTCATACGCGCCAGAATACGCTACCGGCGCGTGCAACCGGTTAACGGCTGGCCGGAGCGGCCCAAAAAGCGCGATTAGGCTTACCATCCCGGCCCTAGTAGGGACGGTAGTATGGGCCGTAGCCGCCGTAGTAAGGTGGCGGATAGTCGTAGTCGCCGTAATAGCCGTAGCCGCGCCGATAGTAGCGGCGGGACTCCTCGGCGGCGGCAATACCGGCGATCGTGCCCGCGACTATGCCGAACATCTGGAGAGCGGCACGGTCATTGCGATAGTGGCGGTGATAATGGCGCTTGCGGGCGCTCAGATCGAGCGTCGCGGCGGATTGTGCCTGCGGCTGTTTGGCGGACGCGGCCTGCACCGGCGCGATAGTGATCGCGGTGAGCGCGATCGCGCCCACCACCGCGAAGGCAATGGAACTTCGAACGACCTGCATGTGAACCTCCTGGCTCCTTCCGATTCAACGCGCAGGACCTGACATTCCTTTGCCCGTCGGGAATTGCGGTTGGCGCGGCGAAAGGTCGCTATTCCTCCTCGGCCAACAACGATGCATTTCCGCCAGCCGCCGCGGTGTTGATCGTCACCACCTGCTCCAGCGCGAAGCGGTGCAAATAGTTCGGTCCGCCCGCTTTCGGCCCTGTTCCCGACAGACCGCTGCCGCCGAAAGGCTGCGCGGCAACGACGGCGCCGATCATGTTGCGATTAACGTATACGTTGCCGTGAGGCAGTCGCGCAGCAATCGTCGTGACCGTTGCATCGATGCGCGAATGGATGCCGAGCGTGAGTGCGTAACCGCTCGCCGCGATGTCATCGAGCAGTTGCTCCAGCTCATCAGCGCGCCAGCGCACGACGTGCAGCACCGGACCGAACACCTCCTGCTTGAGGTCACGCGCGCGATCGAGCTCGATCACGGCCGGCGGCACATAGGTGCCGGCTTGCGGCAATTCTCGATCGCTGTCCCAACGGAAACGCACGGCGCCGTGGCTGTCCATCGACGCGATCCAATCATCGAGTTTGCCCTTGGCATCCGTATCGATCACCGGCCCGACATGCATCGCCGGATCGCGCGGGTCGCCCAGCGCCAATTCTCGCGCGGCACCGACGACCATCTCGATCACCCTGTCGGCGACCTCGTCCTGCACGCAGAGCAACCGCAGCGCCGAGCAGCGCTGGCCGGCGGACCGGAACGCAGAAGTCATGACGTCGTCGGTGACCTGCTCGGGCAGCGCGGTGGCATCCACGATCATGGCGTTGATCCCGCCCGTCTCTGCGATCAATGCCGCGATCGGCCCGTCCTTGGCGGCGAGCGCACGGTTGATGACGCGCGCGACCTCTGTCGAGCCGGTGAAGGCAACGCCCGCGACATGCGGGTCGGCTGTCAGCAGGCCGCCGACTTTGCCGTCGCCTGGCACCAGATGCAGTGCGGTGCCTGGCACGCCGGCGCGATGCAGGAGCTTCACCGCTTCGGACGCGACCAGCGGCGTCTGCTCGGCTGGCTTGGCCACCACGGCATTGCCGGCGGCGAGCGCCGCAGCCACTTGGCCGGTGAAGATGGCGAGCGGGAAATTCCACGGGCTGATGCAGACGAAAACGCCGCGCCCGCGATAGCGCAGTTCGTTGCTCTCGCCGGTCGGGCCCGGCAGCACGCGCGGCGCCAGCGTCCGCCGCGCCTCGGCGGCGTAGTAGCGGCAGAAGTCGGCGGCCTCGCGCACCTCCGAGACACAATCGTCGATGGTCTTGCCGCCTTCGCTCTGCAGCAGCGCGATCAAACGACCGCGGTTCTCTTCGATCAGATCGGCGGCACGTTCGAGCGCCGCGGCGCGCATCTCAACGGGTGTCGCGCTCCAGGCCGGATAGCCGGCCTGCGCCGCCGCCATGGCCGATGCGACGATCGCCTCGTCGCCTTCCTGCACCGTGCCGATCACGGCGCCGTCGATGGGTGAGATCACGTCGCGCTCGCGATCCGCGACCGCGATGCCGTCGATCAAAGGCGCGGCATCGACACGCTCCGGCGCTGTCGCGATCTCGGCCAGCAGATCGGAGAGCGCCGCGCTGTCGCCGAACTCGACGCCCATCGAATTGCCGCGCACCGGCATGAACAGATCGCGCGGCAATGGGATATGTGAATGCCGCGCGCGCGACGGGTCACCGATCCAGCTTTGCGGCCGGCGCAGGATGGTCTCCATCGGCACCTTGGAGTCGGCGGCGACCGACACGAAGGATGAGTTGGCGCCGTTCTCGAGCAGCCGCCGCACGAGATAAGCGAGCAGATCCGCATAGCCCCCGACCGGCGCGTAGACGCGGCAGGTCACCTGCGGCATCTCGTCAAGCAGCGCCGCGTAGAGCGCCTCGCCCATGCCGTGCAGGCGTTGGAATTCGTAGCCTTCGGTGCCGCCGGCGTCCTCGATGACGCTGGCGACCGTGAGCGCGTTATGCGTCGCGAATTGCGGATAGAGCCACGGCCGCGCGCCAAGCAGCCTGCGCGCGCACGCCGCATAGCTCAGGTCGGTCATCGCCTTGCGTGTGAAAACGGGATAATCGGCGAGCCCGCGCTCCTGCGCGCGCTTGATCTCCGTGTCCCAGTACGCGCCCTTGACCAGACGCACCATCAGGCGCGACTGCGCCGTCCGCGCCGTCTGCGCCAGCCAATCGATCACCTCCCCAGCACGCTTCTGATAGGCCTGCACGGCGAGGCCGAAGCCGTGCCAACCGGCAAGGCTCGGATCGGCGAGCACGGCGGCAAACACATCGAGCGACAATTCGAGCCGGTCGGCCTCCTCGGCGTCGACCGTCAGATTGAGCTCGTGATGCTTGGCACGCTGCGCCAGCGACAACAAGCGTGGCATCAGTTCGGCGAGCACGCGGTCGCGCGACAGCGCCTCGTAACGCGGATGCAACGCCGACAGCTTGACCGAGATGCCCGGCCGCCTCGGCATCGTCGTGTTGTCGTCGGCCGCCGCGCCGATCGCGTCGATCGCCTGCGCATAAGCGTCGAAATAACGCGCGGCATCTGTCGCGGTGCGCGCGCCCTCGCCCAGCATGTCGAACGAGTACAGAAATTCCGGATGCGCCTGCGCCCGCGTGAGCGCATAGTCGATGGTCTCGCCGAGCACGAAATGCGAGCCGAGCAGCCGCACCGCCTGCCGTGTCGCCGTGCGCACCGCCGGCAGGCCGAGCCGCTTGACCAGCGCGCCGAGGATGCCTTCCGGCGTCTCGCCCGGATGGATGACTTTCGCGGTGAGCCCGAGCGTCCAGGCGGATGCCGACACTAGGAACGACTGCGACCGCGCGTGGTGCGACCAATCGCCGGCCTTGAGCTTGTCTTCGATCAGGCGGTCGGCCGTCTCGGCGTCGGGTACCCGTAGCAGCGATTCGGCGAGGACCATCAGCGCCAGGCCCTCTTTGGTCGAGAGCGAATAGGCGTGCAGAAAGTCCTCGACCCCGCCGAGGCCGCCGCTGCGGGCACGGATGGCATCGACCAGCCGCCGCGCCCGGTTGTCGACGCGCGCCTCCGCTTGGGCTGGCCGGCCGGCCTCCGCCATCAACGCAGC
>Ga0255338_1005006_pt1 | contig 12758 bp, 11 predicted proteins | sample MeOH1_35cm_T4_19_FD_203715 | JGI IMG/M metagenome (GOLD analysis project Ga0255338, IMG submission 203715) | Sandy soil microbial communities from University of British Columbia, Vancouver, Canada - MeOH1_35cm_T4_195 | ecosystem: Engineered > Artificial ecosystem > Sand microcosm > Unclassified ...
GGCGTCATCACGCCGCCGAGGGATGCGAGACGCTCGACCTGTTCGAGGACCGGTACCGCTTCGCCTGCCGCCACGACCACCGGCTCGCCGCCACGGACCGCATAGCGGCCGCCGATATCGCGCACGAGCCGCTGCTGTTGCTCGAGCGGGACACTGCCTGCACGCCCATGCCCTGCCGCTGCTGAGGCGGCGCCGTCCTGGGCGGAGACCGCCGTCTCCGCGACCAGCCTGCCGACGCTCGTCGCGATGATCGGCGAGGGGCTCGGCACCACCCTGTTGCCGGAGTTCGCGGTCGGCGCGGGCATCCTGCGGGGCAGCTCCGTGGTGACCCGGCCGCTCGGCGACGCGGCGACGGCGAGACGCATCGGGCTGGCGTGGCGCCGGCAGTCGGCCCGCGCCGAGGAATTCAGACCGCTCGGCGACGCCATTCGCGACTGGGCTGCGACCAGCCGGCCGGCCGCACCCTTCGCCGGCCCGGCCGATCCGCAACCATAGGCCCGGCGGCCGGCACGGCGGCGACCGAGCGACGGCCGGGCCGGCGGCGGGCCGGCGCTCGGTCCGCGTCCTTCGGGCGGAGACGCTCTCGGTCGGCGCGGGCGAGACGGCCGATCGGGGAGCATGCCGAATGACACATGCCGCCCGATTGACTCGGCGTCCCCGCTCGGCGCCTTCTGGTGACCACGCACGGTGTCCGGGTGGAGCGATCCGCCCGGAACGAAAACGGGAACGGGGGAGGGCCAGCAAGCGGCCCGAGCCCCGACCGCCCCCGCGACTGTGAGCGGCGAGCGGCCTTCCAGCACGTCACTGGCCAGAGCTCTTCGGAGCGACGGCCGGGAAGACGGAGGGCGCGCGACGACCCGCGAGTCAGGAGACCGGCCGTGCGCAGGTGTCCACCTCGAGCCGTCGGTGGGACGGCGAAGGAGAAGAGCATGCATATCGAACCGGGACTGGTCGACGGCAGCAAGATCCTGCTGAGCTACGCCACCGCCGCGGGCGCCGGCGCCTACACGCTCAGGCTCGCCTGGCAGGCGGTGCGCGAGGCGGGCCCCGCCTCCCTCGTCGCCCGCAGCGCCGCGACGAGCGCCCTCGTCTTCGGCTTCTTCGAGGTCCTGCCGCACTATCCGGTCGGCGTCTCCGAGGTCCACCTGATCCTCGGCTCGACCCTGTTCCTGATCTTCGGCGCCGCGCCGGCGGCGATCGGCCTCGCCCTCGGGCTGCTGATCCAGGGGCTGTTCTTCGCGCCCTTCGACCTACCGCAGTACGGCATGAACGCGACGACGCTGCTCGTCCCGCTGTTCGGCCTCGCCGTGCTGGCGCGCCGCATCGTCGCCCCCGCGACGCCCTACGTGGAGCTCAGGTACCGCCAGGCGCTCGGCCTGTCGACGACCTACCAGGCCGGCATCGTCGCCTGGGTGGCGTTCTGGGCCTTCTACGGCCAGGGCTTCACCATGGAGAACGCCGCGGCGATCACCAGCTTCGGGGCGGCCTACCTGCTCGTCATCGTCGTCGAGCCGCTGGCCGACCTCGCGGTCCTCGCCGTCGCCAAGACGCTGCACCGCATGAAGGGCAGCCGCCTCGTCGAGCGCCGCCTCTACCACGCCGCCTGAGCCGGGCCCGTCGGCCGTGGACGGGGCGGCGCCCGCGAGCTGCCCCGTCTCGCCGCGGCGAGCCATCGAGCCGGCGTCGGCGCGCGGCGGTCCCAACGGCCCGCGGTCAGGCCGGCGGACCGCCGCGGGCGGCGGCCACCGTCGCCGCCGGCACCGCAGCCCGGGATCCGGTGCGGGTGAGGCGCCGCCGCAGCGCGCTCTCCTCCGGCTCGTGCCGCTTCCTCGACATCCCGCTTGATCGGAGGCTTGATGATGCGGTCTCGTCGCGGGCGTGGCAGTCGACGCAGGCGCGCACGCGGGCGGGGCGGCATGCATCGGGGCCGCCGGGCCGCGGCAGGCGCGGCAGTGCGACGTCGAGCCACGGGATGTCCGCATCGACGGTCGAGATCGACTGCATCGGGAGATCGCAATGGTGACGCGCGGATTTACCGGCCGGCCCCAGACCGGGGAGGCGAAGGCCCGCATCCCTCCGGGCCAGCATCTCGTCGAGGATTTTCCGGTGCTGTCGGCCGGGCCGACGCCGCGCGTCCCCCTCGACACGTGGACCTTCACGCTCAAGGACGGGCCGAGGCCCGTCATGACGTGGACCTGGCCCGAGCTCAACGCGCTGCCGATGACGAAGATGACGCGCGACATCCATTGCGTCACGACGTGGTCGAAGCTCGACACGTCCTGGGAAGGGGTCCTCGTCGACGACATCCTGGCGAGCGCCGGCGTCGAGCCGCCGACCGCCCACCTGCTGGCACATTCCTACGACGGCTATTCGACCAACGTTCCGCTCGCCGACGTGACGGTCGGCCGAGCGATGGTCGCGCTGCGCTACGAGGGCCGGCCGCTCACGCCCGACCACGGCGGGCCGGCGCGGCTGCTCGTGCCGCACCTCTATTTCTGGAAGTCCGCGAAATGGGTGAACGGCCTGCAGTTCACCCGACGCGAGGAGGCGGGATTCTGGGAGCTGCGCGGCTATCATCTCTACGGCGATCCCTGGCTGGAGCAGCGCTACAGGGATGACTGAGCGTTCCGCGCGCGCCACCGCGGACCCGCGCTGGCGGCAGGCCCGGATCGTCGAGATCCTGCCGCGCACGCGCCGCATCAAGAGCTTTTTCCTCGCCGTCGCGGCGCCGTTCGCGCATCGTGCCGGCCAGCACGTCGACGTTCGGCTCACCGCCCCCGACGGGTATCGGGCGATGCGCAGCTACTCGATCGCCTCGGCCCCGGGCGACGAGGCCGTGATCGAGCTGGCGATCGAACGGCTGGACGACGGCGAGGTCTCGCCGTTCTTCCACGACGTGGCCGAGGTCGGCGACGAGATCGAGCTGCGCGGGCCGCTCGGCGGGCACTTCGTCTGGTCGCCGGCCGACGGCGGCCCACTGCTTCTCGCCGGTGGCGGCTCCGGCCTGGTGCCGCTCATGTCGATGCTCCGTGCGCGGGAGGCGATGGCGCCCGACGTGCCCGCCGCCCTTCTGGTCTCGGCCCGCCACTGGGACGACGTCGTCTACCGCGACGAGCTCCTCGCGCTGGAGCGCCGCGGCGGCGGCGGCTTGGCTCTCGTCCTGACGCTGACCCGCGAAGCGCCGACGCGGCCCGGCGATCACGGGCGCCGCGTCGACGCGGCGATGCTGGCGGAGCTCGTCGCGCGCCTCCCGGCGCCACCGCGATGCGCGTTCGTCTGCGGTTCGAATGCGTTCGTGAACGCCGCCGCCGACGGCATCGTCGCCGCCGGCATCCCGCCGTCGAGCGTGCGCACCGAGCGCTACGGCGGCTCGAGCTGAGAGCCTGTTTGGAAATTGACCCTGAAGCGATGTCGCATCCGGAAGCTGGGCGACAACGCCTCCATCGTCATGGCCGGGCTTGTCCCGGCCATCCACGGATTCGAGCGGCGATGTCGATGATCGAGTTTAAAATAGCTTTGAATGACAACGGCATATGCCGCAAGCCTCGCGCCCGCTGATGGCAGGCGTGGATGGCCGGGACAAGCCCGGCCATGACGGCGGGAGGGCCTCTATCTCATTTCCAAACAGGCTCTAAGCCCACGGACCGCCGAGGCTTGCCGGAGCGGTCCATGCGCCCGGCCCGGCCGTCGGTCCGGGGGTGACGGGGCTTGTTCGGGCGGTGCCTGGCACCGAGCTCCCGGCGGGTCCGATCGAACGGATGTCCGCGCCACCCGCCGGTCCGCCTTGAACGGCTGTTCGGCGGGGGCTTTCCACCGCGCCGCCGCCGCCGGCGACCGCCATCAGGGCGCGGCCGATCCGTTGGAGCGGTCCGGCTCTTCCGAGAGCGCCGCCAACGTGATCCGGACGACGGTTCCCTTCGCCTCGGAACTGTCGATCTCGACCACGCCGCCGTGGGCGGCGACGATCCGCGAGACGAGCGACAGCCCGATCCCGGACCCTTCGACGGCGCGGGCGTTGGAGCCCCGCACGGAGCGGCCCATGACCCCGTCGAGCTCGTGCGGCGGGATGCCGATGCCCCGGTCCAGCACGGCGAGGATCGCCCTGCCGTCGGTCGCCGTGCAGGTGAGCCGGACCGGCGCGGCGCCGACGTGGGCGGAGAACTTGACCGCGTTCTCGAGGAGATTGAGAAGCGCGATGCTCAGCATCTCGGCGTCGGCCATGACGTGGAGGCCCGCCGCGGCCGGCGTGACGTCGACGATGATCTCGCCCTGCAGGAAGTCGCGGCCGCGCGCCGCGACCACCTCGACGAACCCGGCGAGCGCCAGGCGCGACGGGCGCGGCGCGAACGAGGGGCCCTGCAGGCGGCTGCGGGCGAGGTTGATCTCGAGCGTCTCGACGAGCCGCACGATGCCGCGGCGGACGCGGTCGATCCGCTTGCGGTTGTCGTGGTCGGCCGCCGGCAGGCTGAGGCCGATGCTGTCGACATTGGAGCGGATCGAGGCGAGCGGCGTGCGGTACTGGTGGGAGATCACCTCCATGAAGCGGACCTGGCGCTCCTGCGACTGCAGCTCGGCGCGAAGGGCGTCCTCCGCCACCTGTTTGGCGGCGGCGAGCTCCCGCGTCCTCTCCTCGACGAGCGCGACGGCATGGCGCTCGGCCGCCCGTGCCGCCGAGAGCGCCTCGGCGGTCATCGCCTTGTTCATCGCTTCGACGGCGCGCAGGCGCACGGCGAGCGAGGCGGTGAGCAGCAGCGTCTGGATCAGGCAGGAGACGGCGTAGCTCTGCGCCACCCAGTTCGGCAGGACCAACAGGCCGGCACGCTGAACGAGGGTCGCGACCGCGCCGACCCACAGGATGGAGTAGGCGGCAGCCCGCATGCGCGCTCCGCTGCCCGCCGCGCGGGCGGCGAGGATGCTCACCACCATCGCGAGCGTGGCGAGCAGCAGGCCTCCCAAGGTGCCGATGGGGCCGAACACCAGGTTGAGGCCGAGGACGGCGAAGAGCATGCCGACGGCGCCGAAGCCCGCGCCCGCCAGGATGATGCGGTTGATCCAGGGATAGCGACCCGGGAGCTCGAGGATGCTGGGGGCGGCGAGCGAGCTCGCCGCCAGGCCGAACCAGACGGCGGTGGCGAGGAACACGTCGTTGCCTTCCCCGCCCGCGGGAAACAGCAGGAGCCGAGACAATCCGAGGTTGCCGACATAGACGAGCATCGCCCCGAACGTGCTGAGGGCGAGCAGCGCGTAGAACGACTTGCGGTCGAAGTAGTAGAAGACGAGTTGTGTGGCGAGGAGCGCCGCCATGCTGCCGAGCCAGAGGCCGGAGAGGAGCGCGCCGACGGTCACCTGGAAGGTGTGCTGGGAGGGCGAATAAAGCGTCCCGGAGATGTTGAGCGAGGAGTTGACCGCGGCGATGCGGACGAAGACGAGGGTCTCCCGGCCGGCGCGCATCTCGAAGGGGAAGACGTCCTCGAGGCCGGACAGGCCGTCGTCGGGCAGCGGGCGCTCGTCGCCGAAGGCGAAGTGGGCGAAGTCGGCGCCGGCAAGGCCGGGCCGCGGCTCGGCCACGTACACGTCGACGAGGTCGACGAAGTTCGGCGCGAGAGACAGGAGTACGGTGCCGTCCGCCGTGCCGGGGATGGCGATGCGGAGCCAGGCGGCGTCGCGCGTGTAGCCGAGGTTGACGCCGCTGCCGCGGACGGGCCGGAAGCGATCCGTCGCGGCGAGGACCTCGTCGAGGGTCATGGCGCGGGAGGGATCGATCATGAGCTCGACGCGCCCGTCTAGGGACGGGATGTCGGCGGCCGGGGCGCCCTCCTGGGCCCGGCCGGCCGCGAGGGGAAGGCAGAGGAGGGCGGCGAACGCAACGAGGCGGAAGAGCGCGGCGAGCGGGGTTCCGGCCGGCGGCGGCACGCGTCTCGACAACTCTCTCTCCCGGCATCCGGCGCTGCTGCCCATCGCGTGTAGCACGCGAGGTGCCCATCGTCCGCCCCGTGTGGCATCATTCCCCCGCAGCCGATGAATGCGGGCCTCGGCAATGTCCTGGACGGGAGATGGACGACGGTGACGGGCGAATCGATCCGCGCAGTTCTCGTGGAGGATGATCACGATCTACGCCAGGGCCTCGCCGACTATCTGAGGCTCAGCGGAGTCGAGGTGCGCGACGTGGCGTCGGGCCTCGACTTGTACCGAGCCCTCAGATTGGAAGACTTCGACATTGCCATCCTCGACGTCAATCTGCCGGACGCCAGCGGCTTCGACCTTGCGCGCGAGCTGTCGGCGGAGCGTGGCATGGGGCTCATCCTGCTCACCGCCCGCACCGGTCGCGACGACCGGATCCGCGGCTATGCCGAGGGCGCCGACCTCTACCTGACGAAGCCGATCGACGGCCAGGAGCTGCTGCTCGCGGTCCGGAACCTGGCGCGGCGCGTGCTGGACGGCGCGTCGGCGCGCCCGGCGACCCCGGACGGCCGCGGCCCCGGCGCGGCGGCGGTGGCGGCGTGGCGGCTCGATACGCTGCGCCACTGTCTCGTTCCGCCGAGCGACGGCCCGATCCAGCTCTCGGGACGCGAGCTCATGCTCCTGGAGTTCCTCGCCCAGGCGCAGGGCGCGACCGTGTCGCGCACGACGCTCGCCGAGCACCTCGGCTACGGCGCCTCCGGCGCCGAGGGGCGCGGCTTCGACGCCGTCCTCCGGCGGCTGCGCAGGAAGGCGGCCGACCGCGGGCTCGACCTGCCGTTGCGGGCGATCCACGCCATCGGCATCCGCTTCGCCGCGCCGCTGCTCCTCGTCTGATCGGTGCCCCGGCCGCGGCGCGGCCGGGGCACCGCCGCGTCAGTCCGCCGTCGCCGTCAGCGCCGCCGTCGCGTCGGGCGAGCGCTTCTCGGCCGGCGCGAGTCGGATGTAGAAGTCCATCGCCTCATAGTCGATGTCCGTCTGCTGGAAGGCGCCGCCGCCGTCGATCGCCTTCTTCAGGTTCTGCGGGGGCGTGATCTGGAACGAGATCGTCCGCTTCGTCGTCGTCGCGGTGCCGGACGTCTCCGAGGCCTTGAGCCAAGCGGGCAGGCCGCGGATCACGAAGGGGACCTCCCCGACGGTCGAGGTGACTTCGACGGTGAAGCGGGAGGGGGTCGCGACGCCGTTCCTGACGCTCACGCTGAGCGGGTGCATGTCCTTCACGTCGACGACGAGGAGCGACTTCTTGCGGCGCTGGTCGACCCGGACGAGCCGGGACCGGGCAGCATCGCCGCTCGTCGTGAACACCAGCCAGCCGGTGCGTTCGCTCTCCTTGCCGGCGAGCGTCGTGGCCTGGAACCGCACCTTCTGGCCGGCCTTGTTGGCGATGCCCTGCTGCTGCGAGGCGACGAGCCACGCCGGCTTGGAGGCGAGCCGCCAGCGCTCGGTTCCCTGGGCCGCCGACAGGGTGACGGAGAAGGCGGCGGACTTGCCCTGCTCCGCCGGCAGCACGATCGGCGTGCGCGGCGAGACGATCAGGTTGCTCTCACGAGCCTGCAGTGCCCGCAGAGCCTTATCCACCTGGATCCGCGGCTTCGTCACGGTGCCGCCGAGGCGGGTGTCCTTGATCGGCTTGCCGGTGGCGACGAGGGCCGCGAGGATCTCCCCGACGCTCGCCTCGGGCACGGCGGAACGCAGCGCCGCGAAGGCTCCGACGACCATCGGCGTGGCCATCGAGGTGCCGCTGTCCTTCTTGTACTGGTTCGTGGGCCAGGACGAGAGGATGTCGCTGCCGGGGGCGAAGACGTCCATGAAGGCGGCGGAGTTGGAGAAGTCGGAGATCAGGTCGCCCTTGGTCGTGCTGCCGACCCGGACCGCCTCGGGAACGCACGCCGGCTCGCCCACCGCCGCGGTCTTGTACTCGTTGCCGGTGGCGATCACGCTCGCGACGCCTGCGTCGCGCAGCAGGCGGATGATGGTCCGCGCCGGGTGCTCGTAGCACGGCCCCGTCTTGGTCGGATCCCCGCCGAAGCTCATGTTGATCGCCGCCAGGCGCTTGTCGCCGTCGATGCGGTCGCGCACCGAGTAGAGGAACTCCAGCGCGGCGATGTAGTCGCTGTCCTGCGTGGTGATGCTACCTCCGACGACGTGGCTGAACACCTGGATCGCGACGATGGCCGCCTTCGGCGCGACGCCGGCAGGAGGATCGCCCGGCTTCGGATTGTCGCCGGCGATGATGCCAGCGACGTGCGTGCCGTGCCCGCAGCCGTCGTAGACCGACGACGGGCAGTTGCGGCCCGCATCGCCGCCGATCTGCAGCGCCTCGCCGTTGGGGCAAAGGCTGACGACGCGCTGGGTCCCGAAGGACTTGCCGGTCGAGAAGCAGGCCTGCAGGACGACGCGCCCGCCGAGGAACGGATGGGTGGACTGCACGCCGCTGTCGAGGATGGCGACCACGGTGCCCGCTCCGCGGCCGTCCTTGGACCAGACCTGCGGCATGCCGATCAGCGGAACCGACTGCGTCAGCTTCAACTCGTTGCGCTTGTCGGCGCGGACGCGAACCACCGCGGAATCGGCGGCGAGCCGATCGAGGTCCTGGGCGGTCGCGACGAAGGCGACGAGGGGCGCGTAGCGCATCTTCCGCAAGGCGCGGGCCGAGGCCGCGGAGCGGTCGTTGCGGCCGGCGAAGAAGCGGTCGACGAAGCCGTCGACGGCGGTGGCGACGAGCCGCTCGCGCGCCGCGTCCTTGTCCTTCGTGCTGCCGCGCTGGCGGTCGAGCTCGGCGATCGCCGGGGCGGTGAGCTCGACGATGACCGGCGCGCCGCCGCTGTCCGCCAGCTCGACGAGCTCGGTGGCCTCCAGCGACTTGTCGGCGAGCCGCGCCCCGGCGAGCGCCGGCGCGGCGGCAAGGACCGCGGCCGCCGCCACGAACACTATTCTTCGGATGGATCTCGACATGACGCCCCCGGTGAGACATGGGTTCGGAGCCTCGCGACGCGTGTCGCCGGCGACCGTCTTTTAGGACCGGGACACGACCCCGAGAGGCTCGGTGGATTGTGATGCGGACGGCGTTGAGCCGAGTGTGTCCGGCGGGCAACCAATCGCGCCCCAAAGCGGCCCGGCTCGTTCCAAAGCGTTCCACTCAGCGCCTGTCGCGGCGCCGGCCGTTTGGCTAGTCTCGGGCGTAAATGGGGCGAGGGGGCGCGTCGACGCCGCGGCGGCGTCGGCGGGAATCCGATCCATATCATGCGCGGGGCGGCTCAACGGCGCGCCACGGCTCGGCCGGCGGGCGCCGGATCGGCAATCACGCCGGCGCGGCGGCGCCGAGCACAGTGGAGGCGACGGCTTGCGGTTCGCGGGATCACGGATGCAGCGCACGGCGCTTGCGGCGGCGCTGCTTCTCGCTGCGGGGGGCTGCGTCTCGACGAGCGAGATGCCGCTCGCGAAGAACGTCGTGCGTATCGACACGACCGGCGAGGGACTGATCGGCGAGATGGAGAGCGAGCGCCACACGCTGCGCCGGGCGGCGCAATTGACGCTCCAGGCCGGCTACGAGCGGTTCATCCTCACCGACACCGCGAAGTCGCAGAGCGTCGACGTCGTCGGCTACACGCCCGGGCAGGCGACCACCACGGTCAAGCAGGTCGGCCGCCAGGAGGTGGCGACGACCACCTACACGGCGCCGCAGCCGATCCGTGTCGACCACACCCGGGTCGGCGTCACCGTCCGCATGCTGAACCCGGGCGATCCGGGCTTCGAGGACGGCATCGACGCCGCAGCGGAGCTGAAGCGGCTCAGCAGCTGAGCGGCGTCGAAGATCCCCCTCAGCGGGGGCCGTGGCGGCCCGGGGTGAGCACACCGGGATCTTTCCCGGCTCCTTCCACGGGCGCGTCCCCGCCCCGTCTGGAACAGAACGACAGCACGAGCAAAGAGGTGATGAGATGGTGGCAATGAACGGTGTCCTGAAGGCGACCGCGGTCGGGCTCGTGGCGGTGGCCGCGAGTTGCGGAACGGCACTCGCGACGGGCCAGTGCAGCCTCAACGGTTCGGTCTCGGGCGGCGACTTCCACGCCTTCGCGAGCTACCAGCATCGGACGACGCCGAAGCGCGAGATCCGCATCTTCGAGGTCGAGATCGAGATCAGCCGGCGCGCCAAGGTTTCGGCCGGCGACTCCGTCGTCGTGCTCATCGACGGAAAGAAGGTCGGTGCGCTGCCGCTGGAGCGGGATCGCAACGGCGATCTCGAAATCGACCTGAAGTACAATTCGCTGCGCACCAGCGGGCCGAACCAGTTTCCAGAGAACTTCCCGAAGATCTCGAACTCGCAGCTCTCCCTCAAGATCGGCAAGGTGACGCTGCAGATCTGCACGCTCTGAGGCGGGCGACGCCGGAGAGGCCGGCGGCAGGCCGGCCCCCTCCGGCGCTCGCGCGCCCGGCGACGCGAGCCCGCCGCCCTCAGGCCGACAGGTCGTGGTTCTTCAGCGGCGGCCGGCGGATCCGCCGGCCGGTCGTGGCGAACACCGCGTTCATGACCGCCGGCGTCGCGACGGCCGCCATCGGCTCGCCGACGCCGCCCCAGAAGCCGCCGGACGGCATCACGATCGTCTCCACGGCCGGCATCTCGGCGAGGCGCACGACCGCGTAGGAATCGAAGTTGTCCTGCTCGACGCGTCCGTCGGCGATAGTGCACTCGCCGTAGAGGCAGGCCGACAGGCCGAAGGCGAACGAGCCCTCGAGCTGCCGCTCGACCTGCGCCGGGTTGACGACGTGGCCGGGGTCGATGGCGCCGACGAGGCGGTGGACCCTCACCTCGCCGCCGTCGATGGAGATCTCGGCCGCGGCGGCGACGTAGCTGCCATAGCCCATGACCTGCGCGAGCCCGCGATGCCGGCCCGCCGCTGCCGGCGTCTCCCAGCCGATCCTCGCCGCCACCGCCTCGAGCACGGCGAGGTGCCTCGGGTGGCCCGCCATCAGCCGGCGGCGGAAGGCGAGGGGATCGGCGTTCGCGGCGTGGGCGAGCTCGTCGACGAAGCTCTCCAGGTAGAAGGCGTTCTGGTTGAGGTTGACGGCGCGCCAGACGCCGGGCGGCACCGGCGGATTGCGCATGGCGTGGTCGACGAGCAGGTTTTCCACGGCGTAGCCGATGTGTGAGTCGCCCTCGCCGAGCCCGACGCCCTCGAAGACGGTCGGGTCCATGCCGTCGACCAGCACCTCGGGGTGGATGGCGGCCATGATCGACTGCCCGGAGATGCGCATGTGCAGGGCGGCGAGGCCGCCCTCGGCGTCGAGCACGCCGGTCATCCGGCACTGCGTCGTCGGGTGGTAGTGGTCGTGCAGGAAGTCCTCCTCGCGCGTCCAGATCAGCTTGACCGGCGTGCCCGGCACCAGCTTGGCGACGAGCACCGCCTGGCGGACGAAGTCCTGGAAATGGCCGCGCCGGCCGAAGCCGCCGCCGACGAGCGTCTTGTGCACGTGGCACCGCTCGGGCGGCAGCCCGGCCGCCGCCGCCGCCGCCGCGAGGCTCGCCTCGCCGTTCTGCGTCGGCGCCCAGACGTCGCACCGCTCCGGCGTCCACAGCGCCGAGGCGTTGATCGGCTCCATCGCGCCGTGCGCCTGGTAGGGGAAGGCGTAGTCGGCGGTGACCGTGCGGCCGCCGGCGGCAAGGGCGGCGGCGACGTCGCCCGCCCGTCCCCCGACGAAGGCGTCCGCGGCGCCGAGGCCCTCCGCCAGCATGTCGGCGATCGCCTCCGTCGTCAGGTCGCCGTTCGGGCCGTCGTCCCATTCGATCGGCAGCGCCTCGATCGCCGTCTTCGCCTGCCACCAGGTGTCGGCGACGACGGCCAGCGTGCGCTCGTCGATCTGCGCGACGTGCCGCACGCCCGGCATCGCCGCCACCGCGTCGGCGTCGAAGCCGGCGAGCGTGCCGCCGAACGCCGGGCAGGCGCGGACCGTCGCCGCGAGCATGCCGGGCAGCGCCAGGTCGATGGCGTAGATCTGCCGGCCGGTCAGCTTGTCGGGCGTGTCGAGGCGGCGGAGCGGCCGGCCGGCGATCGTCCAGTCCTTCGGGTCCTTCAGCGCCACCTCGGCGGGCGGCGGCAGCCGGCTCGCGGCGAGCGCCACGGCGCCGAAGGTCGTCGTGCGGCCGCTCGCGGCGTGGCGGATGACACCGCTCGCCACGGTGCACTCGCCCGGCGGGACGCGCCAGGACTGCGCCGCCGCCGCGACGAGCATCTCGCGTGCCGCGGCGCCGGCGCGGCGGATCACCTCCTGCGAGCCGCGGATGCTGCGGCTGCTGCCGGTGGCGAAGCTGCCCCACACGCCGCGGCGGGCGAGATTCTCGGTCGGCGAAGCGTATTCCGTCGTGACGCGCGCCCAGTCGCAGCCGAGCTCCTCGGCGGCGAGCTGGGCGAGGCCGGTGAGCGTTCCCTGGCCCATCTCCGAGCGGGCGATGCGGATCACCACCGTCTCGTCCGGCCTCACCACCACCCAGGCATTGATCTCGTCGGGAAAGCCGGCCTCCGCCCGGGCGGCGCCGGCCGGCAGGGCGAGACCGACGGCGAGCCCGCCCATCGCGGCGGCCGAGCCGACGACGAAGGCGCGGCGCGACATGCTCAGGTGCGATGCCATGGCCGGTCAGTCCTTCCGCTCGAGGGCGATGCCGTCGGTGACCGCCCTGATCGCCCGGGCGACGCGCGGGTAGGTCCCGCATCGGCAGATGTTGGTGATCTCCGCGGCGATCTCCTCGTCCGTCGGCGACGGATTGGCATCGAGCAGCGCGGCCACCGCCATGATCATGCCGGACT
>Ga0255338_1005007_pt1 | contig 12756 bp, 11 predicted proteins | sample MeOH1_35cm_T4_19_FD_203715 | JGI IMG/M metagenome (GOLD analysis project Ga0255338, IMG submission 203715) | Sandy soil microbial communities from University of British Columbia, Vancouver, Canada - MeOH1_35cm_T4_195 | ecosystem: Engineered > Artificial ecosystem > Sand microcosm > Unclassified ...
CCGGGCCTACAAGCTGAAGCGCGCGGTGCGGCTCCCCTATCTCGACTTCTCCACCGCCGAGCGGCGGCTCGCCGTCTGCGAGCGCGAGCTCGCCCTCAACCGCCGCACCGCGCCGCGGCTCTATCTTGCGGTGCGGCGCATCGTCCGCACCGCCGACGGCGGGCTCGCCTTCGACGCCGACGGCGCGCTCGTCGACGCGGTCGTCGAGATGGTGCGCTTCGACGAGCACGACCTGTTCGACCGGATGGCGGCGGAGGGGCGGCTGACGCCGGACCTCCTCGACCGCCTCGCCGCCGCCGTCGCCGGCTTCCATGCCGTCGCCGAGGTGCATTCGGGCGGCGACGGAGCGGCGCGCATGGCGGCCGTCCTCGACATCAACGAGCGGGCGTTCGCCGCCGCCCGGCTGTTCCCGAGGGCCGGCCTCGCCGCGGTCGAGGCCCGCTTCCGCGGCGCCCTCGCCGAGGCCGCGGCGCTGCTCGACGAGCGCGCCGCGGCCGGCCGGGTGCGCCGCTGCCACGGCGACCTCCACCTCAGGAACATCTGCCTCGTCGACGGCCAGCCGACGCTGTTCGACTGCCTCGAGTTCGACGAGGAGATGGCGACCACCGACGTCCTCTACGACCTCGCCTTCCTCACCATGGACCTCTGGCACCGCGATCGCCGACCGGAGGCGAACCGGGTCCTCAACCGCTATCTCGATGCCCGCGACGAGGCCGACGGGCTCAAGGCGCTGCCGTTCTTCATGGCGGTCAGGGCGGCGGTGCGCTCGCACGTGGCGGCGGCGCGGCACGGCGAGGGCGGCGACGCCGCAGCCGCGGCCGAGGCGAAGGCCTATCTCGGGCTCGCCGAGCGGCTGCTCGAGCGGCGGTCGCCGTGCCTCGTCGCCGTCGGCGGGTTGTCCGGGTCCGGCAAGTCGACGGTCGCCGCGGCCGTCGCCGCCGACCTGGGCCCGGCGCCGGGCGCACGCGTGCTGTCGAGCGACCGGATCCGCAAGGCGATGTTCGACGTCGCGCCGGCGACCCGCCTGCCGGCCGAGGCCTATCGTCCGGAGGTCTCGCAGGAGGTCTATCGGCGGCTCGGCGAGGAGGCGGCCCGCGTGCTGCGCCTCGGCCACGCCGTCGTCGCCGACGCGGTGTTCGACCGCGCCGAGGCGCGCGCCGGGATCGCCGCCATCGCCGCCGCCGCCGGGGTGCCGTTCAGCGGGCTGTGGCTCGACGTGCCGGCGGAGCGGCTGATCGCCCGCGTCGAGGCGCGAAAGGGCGATCCCTCCGATGCCGACCGGGCCGTTGTCGAGGCGCAGGTCGCGCGGATGGGCGAGCCGGTCCAGTGGACGCGGGTCGACGCCGCCGGCACGCCGGAGGCGGTCCTCGCCGGCGCCCGGCGAGCGCTCGAGCGCTAGAGCATATCCCGCTCGGATTGAAGCGATCCGAGCGGGATATGCTCAAGCTATTGAATCTGGAGCGATTTCTGATCGACCAGATGATTCCATCTGGATGGGCAAGCGCTCTAGCGGCGCGACCGAGACGGATGGTTGCCATCCGGCTGAGACTATCGCCCGGCCGGGACGGCAACCGAGCCGGCCGGTCAGGAACGGCCGCGGCGGCGCGGCCGCGTCCGACCGTCCAGCTCGTCGGCGCGATCGACGATGCGGGCGATGACGAGTTCGTCGATCTCGAGCCGGCGCACGCGGGCCCGCCCCACCGACAGCCGGCCGACGGCGAGGGCGCCGATGGCGAGCGCGCCGACGGCGAGCGCGCCGAGCGCCAGGGCGCCGACGGCGACGCTGCCGAGCGCTCCGGCCCCGACCGACGCCCGGCCGACGGCGACGCGCGGCGTGACGGGCATCCGCCGTCCGAGCCGTTGGTCGTCCATGTGGGCGATCTCCCTTTCTCGCCGGCCGGGGGCGGCCGCTGCCGTCCGTCCGCGGTGACGATCCGATGAATGATGTGGCGCAACCACGGCTGCCGCGGCACGCGTAGAATGCCGCCATGGCCACGAACTTCAACACAAGTCTCGAATTTGTCGACGGGCATCACCGCGGCGGCTCGCCGGTGAAGGTCTCCGTTCGCCAGGTCAATGCCTGGTTCGGGACGAAGCAGGCGCTGCGCGACGTGTCCCTCGACATCTACGGCGCGGAAGTGACGGCGATCATCGGCGCGTCCGGCTGCGGAAAGACCACGCTGCTCAAGTGCCTCAACCGCATCAACGAGACCATCCCGAGCTTCCGGATGACGGGCGAGATCCTGCTCGACGGGCACAGCGTCTTCGATCCCGACGTCGAGGTCGGGCACCTGCGGCGCCGGTTCGGCTGGGTGGCGCAGATGCCCAATCCGTTCCCCTGGTCGATCCGCGAGAACGTCGCCTATGGGGCGCGCATCCACGGGATCGTGCGGGGCGAGGCGGAGACCGGCGCCCTGGTCGAGCGCCTGCTGCGGCGCGCCAATCTGTGGGACGAGGTGAAGGACATCCTGGACGAGCCGGGCACCAGCCTCTCCGGCGGCCAGCAGCAGCGGCTCTGCATCGCCCGCGCCCTGTCGACCGAGCCCGACGTGATCCTGATGGACGAGCCGTGCTCGGCCCTCGACCCGACGGCGACGGCCCGCGTCGAGGCGCTGATCGAGGAGCTGCGCCGGCAGTTCGCGATCGTCATCGTCACGCACAACATGCAGCAGGCGGCGCGGATCTCGCAGCGGACGGCGTTCTTCCATCTCGGCGCGCTCGTCGAGGCCGGCGATACGGAAGACATCTTCGTGCGGCCGCGAACCGAGCTCTGCGGCCGCTACGTCACCGGCCGCTTCGGCTGAGAGGGGGGGCGCGCTCGACGAGCCCGAAGAGCAGGCGGCGACGCCCGCCGGGCCTGCCGCTCGCGATCCGACCAGGAGTGGCACAATCACGCAGTTGGGGCAGTTGGCTGGGGAACGTGGACTCGAACCACGACTAACGGAGTCAGAATCCGTCGTTCTACCATTAAACTATTCCCCATCACCGGGCGCGCCGCATCGGCGGGGCCGGTCGATGGCGCCGACGGTGTCGACCGCGGGCGCGGCCGGTATATAGCGCGAGACGATCGCAGCGGCAACCGGGTCTCGCCGCTTTGCCGGCGGCGTTTTGAGGTGTCGGCGACGGCTGATAGAGTGCCGGCGCCTACGGCCCCGGCGACGAGCCCGGCCGGGGCGTAGGCGGGTGAGGAAGCGTGGTCGAACCGGTGCGTCAGGGGCAGGCGGCAGTGGCGGAGGGGCGGCCGTTCCGGCGGTCCGACGCCGCCGGCGAGGAAGCGGGACGCCTCTATGCGGCGCTCGACCTCGGCACGAACAACTGCCGGCTGCTCGTCGCCGAATCGCGCGGCCGCGGCTTCCGGGTCGTCGACGCCTTCTCGCGCATCGTCCGCCTCGGCGAGGGGGTGGCCGCCACGGGAGTGCTGAGCGAGGCGGCGATGGCCCGCACCGTCGAGGCGCTGAAGATCTGCCGCCGCAAGCTGGTCGACCGCCGCGTCCATCGCGCCCGCCTGGTGGCGACCGAGGCCTGCCGGGCGGCCGGCAACGGCGAGGAGTTCCTGCGCCGGGTGAAGAGCGAGACGGACCTCGACCTCGAGATCGTCACGCGCGAGACCGAGGCGCGGCTCGCCGTCAACGGCTGCGCCGGGCTCGTCGACCGCGGCGGCGACGGCGCGCTGCTGTTCGACATCGGCGGCGGCTCCTCGGAGCTCGTCTGGATCGACCTCAGGATGCGGCCGTCGCGCAGCGGCCACGGCATGTCGCGGTCGATCCGCGCCTGGACGTCGCTGCCGGTCGGCGTCGTCACCATCGCCGAGGCGTTCGGCGGCATGGACGTCGGGCCGGAGATCTACGAGGCGATGGTCGCCGAGGTCGCCGCCCTGCTCGACCGGCTGCCCGATGCCGAGGCGCTCGACCGGGCGGTGGCGGCCGGGCGCATCCATTTCCTCGGCACCTCCGGCACCGTGACGACGCTCGCCGGCGTCCACCTCGGGCTGCCGCGCTACGATCGGCGGCGGGTCGACGGGCTGTGGCTCGCCGACGCCGACGTCACCGCGATGGTCGAGAAGATCCGCTCGATGGACTACGAGGAGCGCGTCGCCAGCCCGTGCATCGGCCGCGACCGCGCCGACCTCGTCATCGCCGGCTGCGCCATCCTCGAGGCGGTGCGCCGGCGCTGGCGCTGCCCGCAGCTCAGGGTCGCCGACCGCGGCCTCCGGGAGGGAATCCTGGCCGAGCTGATCGCCGCCGACCGCCGCGGCGACGGCGGCGGCCGGCCGCGCCAGGAGGAACGGCGATGACCGCCGCCAAGCCGCCGGGCGGCGGCGGCCGCGCGCTCAAGGTCCGGGTGAAGACGGCGCGCAAGCGCACCCCGGCGCAGAACCGGTGGCTCGAACGGCAGCTCAACGATCCCTATGTCCGCAAGTCGAAGGCGGAGGGCTACCGCTCCCGTGCAGCCTACAAGCTGATCGAGATCGACGACCGCCACCGGCTCCTCAAGCCCGGCGCGCGCGTCGTCGACCTCGGCGCCGCGCCCGGTGGCTGGTGCCAGGTCGCGGCGGCGCGCGTCGGCTCGACGAGCGCCGACCCGCGGGTCGTCGGCATCGACTATCTCGAGATCGACGCGCTGCCCGGCGTGGTGCTGTTGCAGAAGAACTTCCTCGACGACGACGCGCCGGCCGCCCTGAAGGCGGCGCTCGGCGGCCGCGCCGCCGACGTGGTGCTGTCCGACATGGCGGCGCCGTCGACCGGTCACAAGAAGACCGACCACCTGAAGATCATGCACCTCTGCGAGGTCGCGGCGGAGTTCGCCCGCGAGGTGCTCGCTCCCGGCGGGTCGTTCCTCGCCAAGGTGCTGCGCGGCGGCACCGAGCACACGCTGCTCGCCGACCTGAAGCGCGACTTCGCCCAGGTTGCCCACGTCAAGCCGCCGGCGAGCCGCAGCGATTCGGCCGAGCTCTACCTCGTCGCCAAGGGATTTCGCGGTCGCGCCGCGGCGGGGGCGGCCGAGCCGACGGACGAGTAGGGCGCGGCGTGCCGGCGGGTGCCGGTTGCCGGCGCCTGGTTGCCGGCGCCTACTTGCCGGCGGGCGCGGGGTCGTGCTCCTCGTGCCGGCCGGCCATCTCGGCGCCGGCGTCGGCGGGCAGGCGCAGGTACATCGCCACCGCCACGAGCGAGATCGCCGAGACGACCATGAAGGCGACGAGGAAGTCGTCCGGCAGGATCGCCTGGTCGGGACGCCCGGCGCGCAGCGTCTCCAGCACGAAGGCGCCGACGGCCACGCCCATCGACAGCGACACCTGCTGGGCGACGCTCGCGAGGCTCGTCGCCCGGCTCATCCGCGGCGTCTCGACGTCGGCGTAGGCGATGGCGTTGAGGCCGGTGAACTGCAGCGACCGGAAGAAGCCGCCGACGAGCAGCGTCGCGATGATGGCAAGATGCGGCGCGCCGAGGGCGAACAGCCCGGTGACGGCGATCGACACGGTGCAGATCACGCCGTTCCAGACGAGGACGCGGCGGAAGCCGAAGCGGCGGACGATCGGCGCCGCCGCGACCTTCATCAGGAGCGCCCCGATCGCGCCGACGAAGGTGAGCGTGCCCGCTTGAAACGGCGTCATGCCGAGCCCGAGCTGCAGCATCAGCGGCAGCAGGAACGGGATGGCGCCGATGCCGGTGCGGAACAGGAAGCCGCCGGCGACGGAGATCCGGAAGGTGGCGAGGCGGAACAGCGACAGGTCGAGGAGCGGGTGGGCGGCGCGGCGCGCGTGGACGAGGAAGCCGGCGAGCGCCGCGGCGCCGACGGCGACGAGCCCGACGGCCAGCCACAGCGGCAGCAGCTCCTGGCCGAGGACGGCGAGGCCGAAGACGAGCCCCGAAAGCCCGATGCCGGAGAGCACGAAGCCCCGCCCGTCGAACGGCTCGCGCATCTCGCTGCGGATGTCCGGCACGTAGAGCCGCGCCAGCACGAAGCCGACGATGCCGACCGGCACGTTGATCCAGAAGATCCAGCGCCAGTCGAGATAGGTGGCGATGAAGCCGCCGAGCGGCGGCCCGATCAACGGTCCCATCAGCGCCGGCACGGTGAGCCAGGCGATGAGGGAGACGACCTGGTTCTTCGGCACGCTCCTGAGGACCACGAGCCGCCCCACCGGCGTCATCATTGCGCCGCCGATGCCCTGCACGACGCGGGCGATGACGAAGTGCTCGAGGCTCGACGACAGGCCGCAAGCGATCGAGGCGCAGGTGAACACGGCGATGGCGCCGGAGAAGACGCCGCGCGCGCCGAACCGGTCCGCCGCCCAGCCGCTGATCGGAATGAACACGGCGAGGCCGAGGAGGTAGGCGGTGAAGGCGAGCTTGAGCGCGATCGGATCGGTGTGGATGTCGGCGGCGATCGCCGGCAGCGCCGTGGCGATGACCGTCGAGTCGATGTTCTCCATGAACAGCGCCGACGCGACGATCATGGCGGTGAATTGCGGGCGGTCCACGGCGTGACTCGTTGGGCGACACCGCCGGCGGGAGCGAGGGGCGGGGCTCGGGCCCGGCGATCGCGCGGCGGATGCCTCCTAGAAGCAGCGAAGATGGCGCGAGCAAGGCCTGGCTGCCCCGCCGGCGCGCCCGGCGCCCGCCGGAACCGGAATGCTCGCATTCGTTGTGGGCGCCGGAGCCAACTCGCGTCTCTCTTGTCGCTATACAATTGCCGCACTATATCGAAGGGCCGCGGCACAATAGGCCCACCCTAAGGATACAAGGCACACCGATGCGTATCGCCGGCCTGCACCATGTCACCGCCGTGGCGGGCGATCCGCAGCCGATCCTTTCGTTCTACGCACGCCGCGTCGGGCTTCGCCTGATCAAGCAGACGGTCAACTTCGACGCGCCGGACGTCTACCACTTCTACTTCGGCAATGCGGAAGCGGCGCCGGGCAGCGTGCTGACGTTCTTTCCGTTCCTCGACGTGGCGCCGGGGCGGGCCGGGCACGGGGCGGTGACGGTCGTGCGCTACGGCGTGCCCGAGGGCGCTCTCGCCCGCTGGATGGACCGGCTCGCCGACGCCGCCGTCGACTTCGACGGTCCGACCGAGCGCTTCGGCGAGCAGACGATCAGCCTCGTCGACCCGGACGGGCTGCGCATCGAGCTCGTCGGCATGGCCGGCCTCGCCGCGGCGCCGGAGGCGATGCACGTGCCGGCGGAGGACGCCGCGCGGCGCCTCCATTCGGTCGCCATCGACCTCGCCGAGGCCGGCCCGACGGCGGCGCTGATGACCGAGCTGTTCGGCTACGAGGTCGCCGGCGAGGAGGGCGGCTACGTCAGGCTCGTGGCGGCCGACGGCGGCTTCGTCGAGCTGCGGGCGGCCCCGCAGGAGCCGCGTCGCCGGCCGGGCGCCGGCACGGTCCACCACGTCGCCTTCCGCGCCCGCGACGACGCCGAGCTCGCCGCCTGGCGGGCCGCGGTCGGCGCCCGCGGCCTCGCCGTGACGCCGATCAAGGACCGTAAGTACTTCCGCTCGATCTATTTCCGCGAGCCGGGCGGCGTGCTGTTCGAGATCGCCACCGACGCGCCGGGCTTCGCCGTCGACGAATCGCCCGAGACGCTCGGCACGCGGCTGATGCTGCCGGAATGGCTGGAGGAGGAGCGCCCGCATATCGAGCGCCGCCTGCCGCCGATCGACTTGCCGCCGCACGCGTGACAAGTGTGTGGCCGTACCAAGGATCACCCGAGAGCCCGAGGACGACGATGGCTGACGATGTTCGCGCGACCGGTCCGCACGCCGGCGGACCCCTGTTGACGGCGGGAGCGCCGGTAGTCGGGGCGGCGGGGGCGATGATCCTCGTCCACGGCCGCGGCGGCAGCGCCGCCGACATCCTCTCGCTCGCCGAATCCCTTGGACGCCGCGATTTCGCCTATCTGGCGCCCGAGGCGGCCGGCAACACGTGGTACCCGCACCGCTTCATCGAGCCGACGGCGCGCAACGAGCCGTGGCTGTCCTCGGCGCTCGCCGTCGTCGGCGGCCTCGTCGATCGCCTCGTGGCGCAGGGCGTGCCGCGGTCGCGCATCGTGCTCCTCGGCTTCTCGCAGGGGGCCTGCCTCGCCACCGAGGCGGCGGCCCGCGGCGGCGCCGGCCTCGGCGGCGTCGTCGGCCTCAGCGGCGGGCTGATCGGCGCGCCCGGCGAGCCGCGCCCGCCCGCCGGCGGGCCCTATGGCGGCATGCCGGTGATCCTCGGCTGCAGCGAGCGCGACCCGCACATCCCGATCGGGCGGGTGCATGAGACGGCGGCATTCTTCGAGGCGAACGGCGCGTCGGTGACGGAGCGCGTCTATCCCGGCGCCGGCCACGGCGTCTACGAGGACGAGGTCGAGCTCGTCCGCGGCCTCCTCGCCGCGGTCGCGGCGTCCGGCTGAGGGGCCTCCCGGCTCGGCCGGAAGCGGCCTGGCGGGCCGCGACATCTTTTCGGCCCGGCCGGCCGGCCTTTGCTTTGCTCCCGGCGGGAGGTCGTGTTAAAGACCGGCGCCATCTTCACCAGGAGTTGCCGGCAGCGATTTGCCGGGTCCGGCATCGCCGGTCCCGGGGCGATGCCGTCCACACTCCGGCTCATCCGAGGTGGCTATGGCCCAGATCGTCGACAATCTCTCCACCGGCCGCGATGCGCTGACGTTCGACGACGTGCTGCTGCTGCCGGGGCATTCGGACGTGCTGCCGGGCGAGGCCGACCTGCGCTCCCGCGTCACCCGCGAGCTCGAGCTCAACCTGCCGATCCTCTCCTCGGCGATGGACACCGTCACCGAGGCCCGGCTCGCCATCGCCATGGCGCAGGCCGGCGGCATCGGCGTCGTCCATCGCAACCTCACCCCTGAGGACCAGGCCGAGCAGGTCCGCCAGGTGAAGAAGTTCGAATCGGGCATGGTGGTGAACCCGGTCGTCATCGGCCCGGACGCGACGCTCGCCGATGCCCTCGGCATGATGAGCCGCTACTCGATCTCCGGCATTCCGGTCGTCGAGAACGGCGGCAAGGGCGGCCACCACGTCGGCCGCCTCGTCGGCATCGTAACCAACCGCGACGTGCGCTTCGCCACCAACCCGGCGCAGCGCATCTACGAGCTGATGACGCGGGAGAACCTCGTCACCGTCCGCGACGGCGTCGGCCAGGACGAGGCGAAGCGCCTGCTGCACCTGCACCGCATCGAGAAGCTCGTCGTCGTCGACGACCACTACAACTGCGTCGGCCTCGTCACGGTGAAGGACATCGAGAAGGCGCAGCTCAACCCGCACGCCTCGAAGGACGAGCAGGGCCGTCTGCGCGTCGCCGCGGCGACGAACGTCGGCGCCCAGGGGATCGAGCGCACCGAGCGCCTCATCGACGCCGGCGTCGACCTCCTCGTCGTCGACACCGCCCACGGCCATTCCGAGCGCGTGCTGGAGATGGTCCGCCGCGTCAAGGCGATGTCGAACCGGGTGCAGGTGCTCGCCGGCAACGTCGCCACCGCCGACGGTACCAAGGCGCTGATCGACGCCGGCGCCGATGCGGTGAAGGTCGGCATCGGCCCGGGCTCGATCTGCACGACGCGGGTCGTCGCCGGCGTCGGCGTGCCGCAGCTCACCGCCATCCTCGAGGCCTTCTCCGTCGCCCGCGACGCCGACGTGCCGGTGATCGCCGACGGCGGCATCAAGTATTCCGGCGACCTCGCCAAGGCGCTCGCCGCCGGCGCCTCCTGCGCCATGGTCGGCTCGCTCCTCGCCGGCACCGACGAGAGCCCGGGCGAGGTCTACCTGCACCAGGGCCGCAGCTACAAGTCGTACCGCGGCATGGGCTCGGTCGGGGCGATGGCGCGCGGCTCCGCCGACCGCTACTTCCAGGCCGAGGTGCGCGACACCCTGAAGCTGGTGCCGGAGGGCATCGAGGGGCAGGTGCCCTACAAGGGGCCGATCGCCAGCGTGCTGCACCAGCTCGCCGGCGGCCTCCGGGCGGCGATGGGCTATGTCGGGGCGGGGACGATCCCGGAATTCCAGGAGCGCGCCCGCTTCGTGCGGATCACCTCGGCCGGGTTCCGCGAGAGCCACACCCACGACGTCGCCATCGTCCGCGAGAGCCCGAACTATCCGTCGAGCATCTGAGTTGCTGCAGGGGACGGCCGGCGCCCGCCCGCCGGTCGAACGAGGGGGTCAGCGATGAGCGTCCAGTCGATCCTGTTGCCGCTGTTCGTGGAGGTCGGACTGACGTTCGTCCTGCTGCTCCTGCTGTTCGTCCGTCGCGCCGGTGCCTACCGCCGCGGCGAGGTGGCGGGAAAGCCGCTCGCCCTGCGCGAGCCGAACTGGGGGGAGGGCGCGACGAAGGCGGGCTACGCCTTCTCCAACCAGTTCGAGCTGCCGGTCCTCTTCTACGTTCTGACGATCCTGGCGCTCGTCACCAACAAGGCGGACATGATGTTCGTCTTCCTCGCCTGGCTGTTCGTCTTCGCCCGCATCGCCCAGGCGATCGTCCACGTCACCACCAACGACATCCGCCTGCGCGGTGCCTTCTATGCGGCGGGGGCGGCGATCCTGGCGCTGATGTGGGGCGCCTTCATCATCGCCATCCTGTTCGCGCGGGTCCTCGGATGAGGCCGGCGGCGCGCCTTTCCGCGGCGATCGAGGTCCTCGACGACGTCGCCCGCCGCCATCGCCCCGTCGCCGACGCGCTGAAGGACTGGGGCCTGTCGCACCGCTTCGCCGGGTCGGGCGACCGCACCGCCATCGGCAACCTCGTCTACGACGCGCTCAGGAAGCGCGCCTCGCTCGCCTGGCGGATGGGCTCCGACGAGCCGCGGGCGCTGATCCTCGCTGCCTTCTGCACGATGTGGGGGACCGCCCCGGCGGATCTCGCCGCGATGTCCGACGGCGACCGCCACGCGCCGTCGCCGCCGACCGCCGAGGAGATCGCGGCGCTGTCGCGGACGGACCTCGCGACGGCGCTGCCGTGGGTCAGGGCCGACCTGCCGGAATGGCTGGTGCCGTCGCTGACGGCGGCCCTCGGCGACGACCTCGTCGCCGAGGGCGAGGCGCTGGCGCGCCGGGCGCCGGTCGACCTCAGGGCGAACACGCTGAAGGCCGGCCGCGACAAGGTCGTCGCCGCGCTCGCCCGCTTCCATGCCGTTCCGACGCCGCATTCGCCGGTCGGCGTGCGGCTGCCGGTCGGCGAGGGCCCGGCGCGGCCGCCGCACGTGCAGAGCGAGGAGGGCTTCGCCAAGGGCTGGTTCGAGATCCAGGACGAGGGGTCGCAGCTCGCCGCCCTCCTCGCCGGGGCGCGGCCGGGCGACCAGATCCTCGATCTGTGCGCCGGCGCCGGCGGCAAGAGCCTCGCCCTCGCCGCCGAGACCGGCGGCAAGGGGCAGATCTACGCCTTCGACACCGACAAGCGCCGCTTCGGCGACATCTACGAGCGGCTGGACCGCGCCGGCGTCCGCAACGTGCAGATCCGCCGGCCGGAGGACGAGGACGTCCTCGACGACCTCGCCGGCCGCATGGATCTCGTCCTCGTCGACGCGCCGTGCACCGGCTCCGGCACCTGGCGACGGCGGCCCGACGCCAAGTGGCGGCTGCGCGAGAACGCGCTCGCCATGCGCGTCGGCGAGCAGGCGGCGCTGCTGGCCGAGGCCGTGCGCTTCGTCAAGCCGGGCGGTCGCCTCGTCTACGTCACCTGCTCGATCCTGCCGGAGGAGAACGAGCGGCAGGTCGAGGCGTTCCTCGCGTCGCACCCCGGCTTCGCCCTCGTCGAGCCGGCTGCCGCATGGATCGCGGCGATCGGCACGGCGCTGCCCGACGGCCTCGCGGCGCCGGTCGGCCCGGCGGGGGCGGCGATCCGGCTGACGCCGGCGCGGGCCGGCACCGACGGGTTCTTCGTCGCCGTGATGACGCGGGGCGGCTGAGGGGATGGCCTCTGCTGTTGCCGTGGCTGGGGCTCGCGATGGCGTTAAACTGGAGGTCGACCGAGGAGACGACGTGATGGGTGAAATCCGGATCCGAAATCTCGACGAGGCGACCCTGGCCCGCCTCGATCTGCGGGCTCGGGAACTCGGGGTAAGCGCCGAGGACCTCCTCAGGGACTTGATTGCGCAGACCTTCGGGGCGAGCCGGGACAAAGCCGTCGGCACTGCCTACCAGAACCGCCTTCTTCTGCTCTCCAGCTACACCGGGCTCCCATGACCGACACCGTCCTCATCATCGACTTCGGCAGCCAGGTCACCCAGCTCATCGCCCGGCGGGTGCGCGAGACGGGGGTCTACTGCGAGATCCATCCGTTCCAGTCGGCCGAGGCGGCGTTCCACCGCCTGAGGCCGAAGGCGGTGATCCTCTCCGGCGGACCCGCCTCGGTGCCGGAGGCCGGCAGCCCGCGGGCGCCGCAGGCGGTGTTCGAGGCCGGCGTGCCGGTGCTCGGCATCTGCTACGGCCAGCAGGTGATGGCCGAGCAGCTCGGCGGCACGGTGGAGGGCGGCCACCACCGCGAGTTCGGCCGCGCCGAGGTGACCGTCGACGCGCCGAGCCCGCTGTTCGAGGGCGTCTGGGAGGAGGGCGGCCGGCACACGGTGTGGATGAGCCACGGCGACCGCATCACCGCGATGCCGCGGGGCTTCGCCGTCTACGCCGCTTCGCCGAACGCCCCCTACGCCGTCATCGCCGACGAGGCGCGCCGCTTCTACGGCCTGATGTTCCACCCGGAGGTCGTCCACACGCCCGACGGCACGCGGCTCCTGTGGAACTTCGTCCACAAGATCGCCGGCCTCAAGT
>Ga0255338_1005008_pt1 | contig 12755 bp, 11 predicted proteins | sample MeOH1_35cm_T4_19_FD_203715 | JGI IMG/M metagenome (GOLD analysis project Ga0255338, IMG submission 203715) | Sandy soil microbial communities from University of British Columbia, Vancouver, Canada - MeOH1_35cm_T4_195 | ecosystem: Engineered > Artificial ecosystem > Sand microcosm > Unclassified ...
TGTTGCAGTGTACAATCCTGCCGGTGAATTAATATTCATACTGGTATCCCGACCGGTAATAATTGCGCGCGTGTTGCCGAATCCATCTTTATATACAGAAGGATGGCTGGCCGACTTGAAATAACTATTCGGATTGTATGCCTGTATCTCAATCCGGATTCCTTCGTGCGTAAAATGAATGCCGTCATTTGAAATCATACTGCGGATGTGAAACAGCGGTTCATTGGGTGGCGTTGACTTCTGGCTTGTTCTGTAGAACAAACGATATTGCCCGTTATTCAGTTTCATCACGCCCGGCCCACCGATATCGTAGATTCTGTTGAGTGTATCGGCCGAAGCACACATCACAGTATCCTGGACTGCCCAGGTAATCATATCGGGAGAAGTAGCGTAATAGATCGCATTGACACTATTGTTGTAGCGCGCGATGTAATACATGTAGTACGTATTGCCGATGAGAATTACATCAGGCATAGCGCCCATCTGGCAATTTCCGGCACCAACTACATCAGCTCCTACCGAGTAACCCTGATAGTCCCACACATCGTACTGAGCAGAGGCGCTAAAAGAAAACGAGAAAGACAGGAGGAGAATCAGTAGATATTTTTTCATAAGTCAGGTTTGGGTAGGCGTAAATTACACAAATTAATGAATGGGGGTAACCCGCACCTGATCACCTGCATGCAACCGCACGTACCCTGTCCACCCATTATATGCCTGTATCTGTTTTACCGTCCTGCCGTACTGCTGTGCAATCGAAGTAATATTATCTCCGCGTTTCACTACATGAAAATCGGCTCCCTTCGGCCGCACTGCATATCCCTGTCGGGTTCGCACAAGATCAATCTTTTCTCCAATGAGTTTTCTTGTTTGGAGGTCAATCAGGTAGGCCGGGTTGATCGCCACTCCACGAAACCGTGTTTCAAAATGCAGATGCGTTCCTGTAGAATGACCTGATGTTCCTCCGAGACCGATCATTTGTCCGGAGTTCACAATATCTCCCGGTTTGCATTTTATCTTCCAGAGATGTGCGTAAACTGTTTCCAGTCCGTTATAGTGACGGATGATCACCACATTCCCGTAGCCGCCTGATTTTCCTGCGTAGCGGACCATTCCCATAAACGCTGCACAAACAGTATCGCCGCGAACGAGATCAATGTCAATCCCCCGGTGAAATGCAGAGTCTCGCCAGCCGAAAGTGGAAGTCAGCACACCGTTAAACGGAAATACAAACGGGCCGCTGATCGCCGGAGAAAGATCGAGCGAAACAAGTGTGTCTGCTTTGTACAGTGAATCGGAATACGGAAACAACATTCGGGTGTTCCAGTTGCCGTAATATTTGGTCGCCGGATAAAATGCAATTCCTTCATCAAACTGATTTTTCGGGTAACTCGCGCGCAACGAATCAATCTGCCGGTTGATAATCACAAACAAAACAGAATCGTGCACGTCCGCATCGAACAGAGAATCAATCATGAGCACCAATTCCGGTTCACTCATCTCTTCGATAGAAGAAACAATGCGTTGCTGCGCCGGAGTTAATTGCAGCGAATCGCTGTTCGAAGCACAAAGCCTTCCAACAGTTGTCATCAGCAACAACATCATCACAAAACGAAAACTCATATCTGGTTCAGCGATTCAATTCTTTCATTACTGCCTACTGCCTACTGCCCAACTGCCTACTGACCAACTGCCTACTGACCAACTGCCTACTGCCTACTGTTACTGGCATCCCGCCATCTTCTTCTCCTCCGCTACTCCCGGGTATCCCATCTCCGCCGCCTTATCAAAATCCGCGCAGCAGTCTTTTTTCTTGTTCAGCTTGTAATTGCTTTTCGCGCGGAAGAAATAATCCTCTCCGGTTGCACCGTTCGCAATTGCAGTGGTAAAATAATCTGCTGCTTCCTGCCATTTTTCCTGGTCAAAACGGATGCGTCCTAATCCGCGTGAAGCAACTGCATTCTTCGGTTCCAGCTCCAGCACTTTTTTGTAATCAAGCTCTGCCAGGGAATATTTCGATTTGCCCTGTACATAGTAGCAGTTCGCGCGTGAAAGCAATGTCGGAACATCATCTTTCTTCAGCGTGAGTGCTTTCGTGTAATCTTTCGCCGCGGAAGGATAATTTTTCTGCTTCGTGAAAAGGTCTCCGCGCAAACGGAAAATCTCGGGATCCTTCGTTTTGTAAACGTCGATAACTGTTGTGTAATCGGCGATCGCTTCTGTGTTTTTGCTTTGCTGGGAATAACAGTTAGCACGGGTACGATACACGCTTTCGTCGGCTGCATTCAGCGTAATCGATTTCGATAAATCCGCAATCGCGGGATCGGTTTTTTTCTGATCGGCTTCCATCTTGCCCCGCTCGGCATACGCTTTACCCATGTTGGGATCGAGCGTAATACACTTGTTAAAATCTGCCATCGCTTCCACATCCTTTTTCATCTTGCGGTAAAGAATTCCACGCTGAAAAAAGCACTCCGTGTTTTTTCCGTCAAGTGAAATCGCCTTCGTATAATCATTCAGTGCAAGCTGATCCTGGTTGGTTTTTGCATAAAGCTTCGCACGCGAAACATAACTATCCACAAAAGACGGGTTAAGCTTTATCGCGCTCGTGTAATCATCGATCGCCGGCTGATCATTGCCCAGCTTCTCATTCACTTTCGCACGCCAGTAAAACGACGGAGCAAAATTCGCATTCAGTTTTACTGCCTGGTTCAGATCTGCCAATGCCAGATCATTCTTTCCCAGTTCCATGTTGCACCTGCCCCGATCGACAAAAGCTTCAAAATAGGTTGCATCAGTCTTAATCGCAATGTCAAACTGCACGATCGCTTCCGCCCACTTTTTCCCGTCCATGAGTATCTTTCCTTTCTCATGATACACATAAGCAGGTTGAGCAATTGCCAGTATTGAAATACAAATTGCTATGAGAAGAAGAAAATTTCTTTGCATTATAAATCGGATAGTTTTCAGTGAATATTAAAGATAATTAAGGATTTGCAATAATCCGCGCAATCTGCGAACAGGCGGACAGGCCTCCGGCTGAAAACCAACAGTTATGGGCAGGGAAAAACCAAAATTTTTAGTCTTCTGAAATAATCCTTGACAGCCATACCTGCCCCGGTTACCTTTGCCGCAAACAAAAACCCATACCATGAAAATCCTGAAAGGAATAGGCTTCACGATTCTGATTCTTGGCCTCATTTACATCGTCCTCGCATTGTTCGGCCCTTCGAAAATACATGTCGAGCGTTCAACAATGATTAACGCAAGTTCCGGAACTGTCTTCAATGAAATCAACACACTCAAGCAATGGAGTAAATGGTCGTACTGGGATAACATCGATCCGAATATGAAATCAACCTACGAAGGACCTGAATCGGGAGTAGGTGCTGTTCACCACTGGACCAGCGAGAACGACAGTGTAGGGAACGGATCGCTGACCATTATGAATAGTGAACCCACTACACTTGTTGAATGCAAACTTGAATTTGAAGGAATGGGGGAATCAACGAGCGGCTGGAAAATTACAGATACAACCGGTGGAGTAAAAGTAACTGCATACATGGACGGTGAAACTCCTTTTCTTTTCCGTCCGATGATGTTGTTCATGGACATGGATGCAATGCTTGGTGCCGATTTTGAAAAAACGCTTGCCGGCCTGAAGAATCATTGCGAATCACTTCCTGCCCCTCAAACAACACCGGAATTCGTTTCGGAAATGGGTATGAGTCCTGCTTATCTGCTGATGACAATAGCGGATAGTGCTATGTCGCCTGCCGAACTTGGACAGAAATTCGGAGTGTTATATGGAGAAATCGGCGCGGAAGTAGCAAAACAAGGCTTGAAGCAGTCGGGACCTGTATTGGCTATTTATGATCGTGTTGACCACGGCACAGACGGCTCGATGAAATTCTGGTTCAGAGCGGGAGTTCCTGTGGATAAGCCCGGGAAATCTTCAGGTCGCGTAATTTATTCTGAGAGCACTGCGGCAACTGCTGTGAAGTGCAATTATTATGGTGGTTACGGAGATATGGAGTCATGTCATGAGTCCATTAACAAGTATATCACCAATAACGGCAAGAAGATCAACGGTCCGGTGTGGGAAGTTTATGTAACTGATCCGGGTGCCGAGCCTGATTCCACCAAATGGCTTACTGAAATCTACTATCCGGTCGAATAATTGTGAACCTTCGGATTCTGTCCGAACGGTTAGGCCAGGCACATATTCAGGATGACAATTTTACTGAAAAACAGCTATTTACGGCATGAAATTTGGTTTTAAGCCACTGATAAGCTAGATTTACTAAGTCCAAAAAAAATATGACAATGAAACGCATTTTCGTCCTCTTCGCATTTGTCCTTACAGCGGTATTCGCTCAGGCACAGTCTACACAGGTTGTAGAAAATCCAACTGAAAAAGCACACTCGCAGGCTCTGAAAATGAAGAAGCAGCTTGGTCTTTCTGATGAGCAGACTGCAAGTGTAGAAGCAATCGTTCTCGCCCGTCACAACGAGATTGAAGCAGTGAAAGCGGATGTGAACAAGACCCAGGAACAGAAAGACAATGAGATCGCATTGATCCGCAGCACTAAGGAAAAAGAAATTCAGGCGGTGCTGACTCCTGATCAATTGATCCGTTATAATGAAATTAAAGCACAGCGCGAACAGCGTAAGAAAGCGGCTGCTGAAGGAGACGAATAGTTTCCGGAATCCGATATTTGAAAATCCTCTTGCGAAAGCAGGGGGATTTTTTTGTTTGTGGTGCCTGCGGCGCTTACCACATAGATTAATACAGTCCGTTGTTTGCTAAGGCGCGGCAAACCGCTTACCACATATAGCACATAGATGTACGACACTCAAAAACCATGAACGTCCCTAAGTGTCCTATGTGCCGGCTTCGCTTTTCGCGAAGCCGCTTTAGAAAACAACATGCGTGAAAATTTCCTATGTGGTAAGCGCCGCAGGCATCTACAACTTACTTTGAAACCGCTCCGACTGCTCAATCGCATCCATTATTTCTTCGAGAATATCATCCGCCGGCTTCTGCAGATCAATATTCATCTTCTCTTTAAAGCGGATTGAAAGCTTTGTTCCTTTTTTCTTCATTTTCAGACCGCTCTTGTTGAATGCTTTACTGAAGCCATCAATCACCACAGGTACAATAACGGGATTGTATTTCTTCAGAATAAGAATTACACCGCGTCTGCCTTTCACGAATGGTTTGGTTGTTCCCTGCGGAAAATTAATCACCCAGCCATCACTCAATGCAAGTCCGATATTCGAAATGTCATCCATGCGGACTTTCCGGTTCACATCCTCCGTACCATGTTTCCACGTTCGCTGAATGGATACAGAACCTGCATAGGCGAAAATTCTTGGAAGGATTCCTTTCTTCATCGTTTCTTCCGCCGCAACGAAATAACTGTTTAAGCGTGGCTGGCGGAGGTAACTTTTGTCGGAGATGGAATCCTGCTGATCATTCTTCACCGCACAGAAGACGTGAAGTAGTGCAATTACATCTGCGAAATAAGTCTGGTGATTCGAAACGAACAGCACATTCCGGTCGGGAAGATCCTGCAGATGTTCCGTTCCTGAAATGGTAATGGTATTCTTCTTCACATACCTGCTCCACGTTGCATGACCGATCATCTTGATCAGGGCACGCTTTATCCACAGCTTATGTCCGAAAGGATCGCGACGTTTAGACATATTGCACAAAGATACGTTACAGTTGGCAGTTGGGCAGTTGGGCAGTCGGCAGTCGCGAATATTAGTTTCAGAGTCAAAATTGGGAGAGCCTGGCTGCTGAATCTGACACATTGCCTCACCTACTTTTGACTGCTTACTGCCAAACTGCCCAACTGCCTGCTATCTTTGTGCTGTGAAAAAAGTCCTCCTCCGTTCTATCGCCATTGCCCTCATCCTCACGGGCGCTGTTGCATTTCTCGTATGGTACTGGACGATGAAACGGGAAGTTCCTCCGCAAGCGAGAGTCATTCCTTCGGATGCATTTGCAGTTCTCACACTTAACCTGCGTGAACTCGCAAACGACCGATCCGGCGATGAACATCTCTTTCCTGAAATGGCCGATGAAGCAATGGTGCAGAAAGAACTCGAGCCGTTCACGAGAGCAATTCTTGCCAACGGTTCTACCGGAACCAATGAAATGAGCGACATCCTGATGTTTACTTATCACAGCGGAGAGGCTGCATTTTTCGGAATCGCTGTTGAGCTTGATGACAGTGCCGCATTCGGAAATCTCATGCGGGTGCATGTGAAGAAAGAATACAATATTGTTCCGTGGACCAACGATGGAATTCCCGTCATGCGTTTCGACACAACTGCTGCAGCAATCGGCTGGACCGAAGATGTTGCACTCTTCCTCTACCCGCTCGGCAATCATGGCATCGCACTGGTCTCCACGCAATGCATCAAGTTGCTGAAACAAACCAAAGAAAATTCTGTACTCGCAAATGAAAATTTCTGCGATATGGAACTGAATTCATTCGCGATGTCGCTGTGGGTACAGGCAGAACCGTTTAAGAATTTTACGGGTGGCGGAGAACTCGTTGAGCAGGTCACCAGCAATATTCAGTACTTCAACTACATGGCCGATTTTGAGAATGGTGAAATTCTTATCCGATCGGAATGGCATCTGCAGGATGGAGTTGTGAAGGACAACATCAAAGAGTTCAATTTTCCATGTGAACCTGGATTGATGACCGGTTTTATACGCACGCATATCGATGTGGAGAACGATAAGATGTACGACCGATACGTTAAATCTTCGCCGCTGGATGAACTGCCCATCAGCGAAGAAGACTGCAAACGATTATTGCCGTTCCTTACTGGCGATTGTATTGAAATAGGTCACGACACCCTTCCGAAAAAACCACTGAGTCCGGCAACCGGATATGATTCCATCAGTTATCTGAAAGAATTTCAGGTGCACGGAGAAACCTACTGCTTTCATCTTTCACATCCTGCAGAAGCACAAGCTTTGATCAGCGAACTGATGAAGCGTGATAGTATCCCGCTCACGGCGCGTGGATGGGAATATGATGTCTGGGGCAGAAAAGGATGGAGAATGATCATCAACGACGATCTGCTGACCATCACAAATCACGATGAGGTAGATGGTCGTCCGCATGCAATTACAGGACAGCTGGCCGGCTACATGGCGTGGTTCGATCTGCACAAAACATTTCTCGCGATGGATGGTTCACTCGCAGCATGGTTCATTCCGGATTTCAACGATGCTCACAAGTATCTCGCGGATAACCTGGTGAAGTGCACGAGTACACTTCCCGTTCAGTTCGGAAATGTACGCCGCTCTGAAATCAAAATCACCTTCAGAAATGAAGAGGTGAACGGACTGGTGCAGGCGGAGGAGTTGTTGCGGAAGATTTACTTCACCGAATAGCTGGTAAAGCCGGGCAGACTGGTTTTGACTGAACAACCTCAACCGACTTTAGCCGTTCCACCAACTATCCGCACAACGCACCCAGGTTCGCCACAAACTTATGCGGTTTACTTACCAGTTTCGAAAAGAAAGCGTCCTCTGATTTTTTAATTGCAGCTGCGGCACTTGTCAGCTTCTTTCTTCCTGCCGGAGTAATCTGCAGAATCACTGCACGGCCATCATTGCGGTTTTCTTTTCTCGCAACAAGTTTTGCTTCCTCCAATGTGCGAATCACTTTAGAAGTCATCATCACATCGGTTCCGGCCGTACGGGCAAGCAGTGTCTGGGAAGGCTGCTGACCGCTGGCTTCAAGGTGCTGTACTGCATCCAGCAAAAGAAACTGCACATGCGTAATTCCTGTAGACTTCAGCTGTTCGCGAACGTGACGTTGCCATGCATTGCAGGCTTTCCACAGGAGAAAACCTGCGCCGTCAACAGAGCGTTTTTGTTTTTTGGGCTTATCGGACATTTTATTGGGGTTGGGGGTTAAATGTTTCAGCTACATGGTTCCGAGTTCCACGAACTGCAATATCATTGTCGGATTGTGAATCCGTATTTCACTTTATTGGTTATTTAGATAAGACAACTATCATATAACGGTAATCGTGAACGGCAAAAAGTGAACTAATCGCGGTCTTCGTTGGAATATCCTATTGTAACACCTACGCGAAAACCAATCCGTTCAAGTGTACCGTCTTCCGGCAACCGGTAAATAAAACTTGCACCTATTTGGGGAGCAATGTAAACCGGAAACTTCAATCCCGACATTAACCTGCAACGGATCATCATGGTTCCTACCATGCGGCCATGCTGGATCAGGCTCTCGTCAATTTTGTTCCAGTAATCAAACCCGAGAGGATTCAACGACACGTGCAATCTCATTTTTCCTTCTGTGGCATAAAAGCCGACCCCTTCCGGTATTGCGCACAACAAAATAGCCAGGTTATTCGCCCATGGAAATGCACTGATGATCGGATGTGAATTCGCCGTACGCATCAGTTTATATCCACCAATTAATCCTGCAGGTGCGTGGAAATAAAATCCGCCTTCTGCTGCGGGACCTATTCCGATCTGCCAGTTCAGTGTAAAACGATCACCGATTCCGATGTGCAGGATTCCGCCATATTGTTGCTGGCTTCTGTAACCGAGCTGGTAGTGCTCAGCATAGAGTCCGCCTTCTATCCAATCCTGGGCAGCAAGGCGAAAACTTAAAAATGATAAAAGCAGGGCGAGGGTCAAGCGGGCTTTCATTGGGTGCAATTTAGTAAGACTTAGGTTACTTGCCCGTGAAAACTTCAGAAAGCGTGCCAGCATGCAGTTCATGCCCTCCTTCGAACCGTAGGTGTTTGTAAGTGGTAAACCAGGTGGCAATCGAGGCGAGATTCTTCGCTTCTGTGGCCGCGTCAATGTATTTATCATCGGATGCGGTTACAACCGTGAGCTCCTTGCATTTCAGTGGATTTTCCAATGGCAGATCGGGTGGAAAGAAGCCACACCAGAGAACCAGGTGGTCAATTGGTGTCATTCCGAACGAAGCCCAACGGGAAACCGTTGCCGCGCCCTGAGAAAAACCCAGTGCCGTTATTTTTACATCTGGCGGACAGAGTAAAAGCACATCTGCGGCTGCTGCATCGAGCCAACCGATGTAATCCGCAATATCATCGAGCCGGTCTTCCTTCGTCATCCAGGAAGCCACTACTTTTTCACCGCCACCCCGATGATAAAAACGATGCAGTCCTTCCGGGGCAACAAATAACTGATGCTCGTTCATGACAGAAGAAAATCCATCGAGAAATTCATTCGCAAGCTGGGCGTAACCATGACACACAACAATCACTTCACGGATTTTCGCTGAGGGTTCTGCAGATAGAAAATAACGTGCAGTTTTCGGAACAGTAACCTTTCGTACAATCATTATATTCCTTTTGAGCCGGCACTTGCAGTTGAGTCGGCAGATTCTTCTTCCGGAGTTTCTATGTAATGAGCACCCAGAATCTGCAACACCGGCTGCACGTTATAAATACCACGATTGAATTTGTTGCACAGGATTACAATTGTTACGTCATCCGTTAGTCCGCGATAGAATGCACTCGTGTAACCGTGCCACCATCCGTTGTGGAACACGGCCCGTGCCTTATCAGGGAAATCAACAATGCGCCAACCGTAACCATAGTTCCAGGTTTTCTTCCCCGTTAATTCTTCACTGTAACCGGTGTACGCGAGCTGCTGCATGTCCTGGTTCAGAATTACTCCGCGACGCAATGCACGATCCCAAATCAGCATATCGCTTACACTTGCATACACACCTTTATCACCTGCAACACGATCCAGGAATCCATCATCCCAGCGATTCCAGCTTTTATAGTAACCCCGCGCCATGTGCGGGTGTGATGCCGTGTCGCCATTAATCCACGTATGATTCATCCCCAGCGGGTCAAAGAAATTTTCCTTCATAAATTCATGAAAAGGCATTTCACTTATGTGCTCAACCACCGCAGCCAATAACACATAACCCGTGTTGCTGTAATCGTATTTTACATTGGGTTCACGAATGGCTTTCACCTGCATACGACAGAAAAGATTTACCACGCTGTCGTTGTTGTATTCAGACGGAGGATCGATGCCCTGCCCGCGGTAAAAATTGTCACAGATATTCGTGTACTTATCCATTCCCGCGCGATGGGTAAGCAGATCGTGAATTGTCACGTTGAAGTAAGGAAGAGCGGGAAAGAATTTCCGGATAGAATCTGTGAGGTTGAGTTCTCCGTTCTGCACTAAAAGCAATATGGCGGCTGCTGTAAATTGTTTGGAAACCGAAGCCAGCTGGAAGGACGATTCAAGTGTAAGCGGCTCTCTTTTTTCATGGTTTTCCCAACCGAAAGCCCGCTCATACAATACCACTCCATTTTGTGCAACAAGAACGCATCCGGAAAATGTGCCCTCTACAAATTTCCGCTGAAAAAATGTATCCAGCCGGATTTCCTTGAGCGCAGCATCAATCTGCCGATGATAGTCAGGAGCAAACGCGGCGCGCAATGTATCGGAGCCGGTATATCCTTCACTCTCTTCACACGAACAGAAAAGTAAAACAAGCGGTATCAGAAATGCGAAATGCCTCATAACAAAAATCCCCCGCAAGTTGCGGAGGATTTTTGATCTGTGGTGTTGATAAACCAACCATTATTTCACAACCACAACAAGATATTTTGACACGCTCCAGAATTTAGTTGCATCTGTAATAACGAGCTTGTCGGCGCGACCATCGGTTCCTTCAATTCTGTAAGAACCTGCAGGGTGCGTAGTAACAACAGTAGCTTCTTTGGAACTCAATGTAATTTCTGTAAAGTTTGTGATATCTACCTGCGTGAAATAATCCGTATTCGGCTTTTCATTCATTTTGATTGTCTTGCCGAGTCCGATAACTCCACCTTCCAGTGTAATCACACCTTGCGATTCCAGTTCCTTCTTTGTTCCGTAGGCGTAGTATGCGGTATTCAGCGCAACGGTCTTCGCATCCGATTCCTGCTGAAGTTCCTGGTAGTTCATGCTGAGGTTGCTGAGTTCCAGGTTTCTTTTTTCAAGATCATCTTTCAGTTCAGTGATTTCAGCCTCACGCATAACCAAAGTATTGGTGAGGTTATCGATGGTGGTTTGCATTGATGCAATCTGCAGGTTCGCATTGCTCAGGTTTTTCTTCGCTGAAGCAAGACGCTGTTTGTTCTGCACCATCATATCGTAAATCGCCTGGATGTCTGATGTAATCTGGTCTTTACGTGAGCCAACGTCACCTTTTGCCGTATCAGACGCGATCATCTTTTCTTTCACTTTGATTTCATTCAGGTTCGCCTGAATATCATTCATTGCGCGGAAGAAAGAGTCGAGAGAAGCTGCCTGCTCGGAAGTAATTCCGTTCAGACGGTTCGTTTCTGCAGTAAGACTGTCCTTAACGGGATCAGTTACCGGTTTATCGTCTCCGCATGCAAACCAGAACGGTGCGATACAGAGGATCAGGATTAATTTTTTCATGAGTTGATTTGTTAGGTTTATCTGATGTCAAATTTACGCGGGGGCATTGGTCATCAGCGGCAAAATTAGATGTTTGGAGCGGATTACATGATATGTGGGGACTATTTAAGGACAATTAACTACAGTTTTCTGTTTCATCTACCAGTCTATTCCGTTTACCCCTTATCTGCGGGCTAAAGCCCTCGGCGATCGTCACTATGTTTAAATATAAAAATCCACGGGCTTGTGACTAAATACCATTTGAGGTTCAAGCCCATGCACAATCCCAATAATAAGTACTTAGATCGCCGTGGGCTTCAGCCCGCGGAAACGGGAAACTTTAGGGTAATTCTGCCATCAGGACGAAAAGCTTCTCAAACTTATCCCTGATTTCACTCAATTCCCACTGGGTATTATTCCCGATCATCGCAAAAGCCATACGATTGCCGCTCCGGGTATCGACATACCCCGCATAGGATCTTACCCGCGACATTGTGCCCGATTTTGCGCGCAGATTGCCTTCCGCAGCGGTACTATCTGCCAGCTTTCGGATGGTTCCGGATTCACCAGCTATCGGAAGCGAACGATAAAACGATGGAAACATAACCGTATCCTTCGCAAACACCCTCAGCATACTTACGAGCTGCCTGGTTGTGATCGCATTGTTACGGGATAATCCGCAACCGTCTACCATAAACATCCCCTGGATATCGACATTATGATTTTTCCAGAATGTGTAAACCGAACTCACTCCTCCGGATGTACTTCCATAACCTTTTTCTTTCAACGCTATCGCGCGGAGAATGGTCTCCGCATAGAAGTTCTGCGAAACCTGGTTCGTGTGATACACAATATCTGCCAATGAAGCGGAAGAAGCGGATGTGATTACTTTTCTTCCTCCTTCGCTCTCCAGTTTGAGCCCGTTGAGACGAATCAGGCGAATCGTCGTTGCAGAATCACCGACTTTTATTCCGCGATCTTCCAGTTCTTTCTTCAGCAGTTGCGCACACAACAAGGCAGGATCCGGAATTGAACCGCGTGCTTCGAGCGAACCATTTACTTCTCCCTGCACACAACGATCAAACTGGTAAGAACCGCCGGTAACATAAGCATACGACTTCCCTATTCCCGGATTGCACACACATTGATTATACAATTTCATTCCCGGAATCTTCGGAGAGTAACTCATGCTCACATGTCCGCCGGAACCGTTCAGCGAAATGCTGAATTGATTTTCGTGAATAGATAATCCGCTCGGACCCGCACCGTAATCACTCTGTACATCTTC
>Ga0255338_1005009_pt1 | contig 12754 bp, 10 predicted proteins | sample MeOH1_35cm_T4_19_FD_203715 | JGI IMG/M metagenome (GOLD analysis project Ga0255338, IMG submission 203715) | Sandy soil microbial communities from University of British Columbia, Vancouver, Canada - MeOH1_35cm_T4_195 | ecosystem: Engineered > Artificial ecosystem > Sand microcosm > Unclassified ...
GCGCTGGGGCAACTGAACACCCGGGCGTTCTTGACGTAGGGCATGATCAGGCCCTGCCACCAGATACGAGCGGACTGGCCGTACTTGTTGGTGTAGTTACCCAGGTTTCCCGGAACGGGCCGCTCATCATAATCCTGACGGTACATCATCATGGAGGTGGAGAGCTGTTTGAAGTTGGATGAACAGCTCGCCTTTCGAGCTGCCTCGCGGGCCTGGGCGAACACTGGGAAGAGAATTGCGGCGAGAATGGCAATGATGGCAATCACCACGAGTAATTCGATGAGGGTGAAGCCGGGTCTGCTACGACGACGAAGCACTAGGAACGCTCCTTTGCGCGGTCTATCCTGAATACATCTGGGTCACAGGCGTGGCGCCTACGAAGCGCGAAAGGCAGACCACACCGCGACTGAGTGAATCTTGGGACAGGTACTGCGCAGATTCCTGCTAAATATAGATAATTTAAAACAATGAATAATGCATCTCATATTTGTAGCCCGAAGCTCATTGGTCGATTGGCCTCTAGGTAAGTAACTTAAATAAAGGAGAGGCGGCCCTTGGCCGCCTCTCCCATCATTCGCTTCTCGTGGGTGTCAGCGTGAAGGGCTAATCACCTCTCATCTCGATCTTGAACGCGAACGCGTGGTGGCCCGGTGGTGCCTTCTGCAGTAACTCCGGTACCGCAATGGTCAGCTTTCCGGCATCGGAGCGCCAGCGCAATGCCTGCGGTGAGCCAAGCAGGCGCACCACAGAGCCGGGCTTCGGCTGCACGGAGGTGAGCTGCACCTGGGCCGGCAGCGCATCCTCCCCCTCGTCCGCGAGGTAGATGGCGTAGATCGCGCTGCCTTTGCGGGTGAGGGCGACCTTGCCTTCCTTGTACGGGGCGATGGGGCGGGTGCCGTGGATCGCCTCTGCGTTCACCTGCATCCAGTCGCCGATTTCGTGGAGGCGCTGGAGGGCGCGGGGCGGGAACTGGCCCTGGGCGTCCGGGCCCACGTTCAGCAGCAGGTTGCCGCCCTTCGCCACTACATCGACCAGCAGGTGGATCAGGTGGTGGGTCGACTTGTAGTTGTCGTCCGGCTTGTAACTCCACTGATCGCCCATGGTGATGCAGCTCTCCCACACGTAGGGGAGCGGTTTATCCGGTACCTCTTGCTCCGGCGTGCGGTAGTTCTCGTACTTCCCGCCCACGGTGCGGTCCACGATGAGCAGGTCCTTCTGCTTCCGGCGGGCGATGGCGGCCAACTCGTCCATGCGGATGTCTTGCTTCGGCGGGCGCACCTGGCCGGCATCCAGCCAGAGGATGTCCAGTGGACCGTAGCCGCTCACCAGTTCGCCGATCTGGCCGTGCACGAAGTTGACGAAGCGGTTCCACTTCTCCGGATTGGCCTGGGGGTCGTAGTTGGGGTTGCGAGTAGGCGCGGGGGCGTCCGGGCTCCAGTAGTCCGGGTGATGCCAGTCCGCCTTGGAGAAGTAGGCCCCGATGCCGAACCCCTCCTTGCGGAAGGTGTCGAAGGCGCGGCGCACCACGTCGGACTGCGGCTGGGTGTGGTAGGGCGTCTGCGGGCCGGTGATGCGGAAGTCGGTCCAGCGCGTATCCCACATGCTGAAGCCGTCATGGTGCTTGGTGGTGAAGACGAAGTACTTCATCCCGGCGTATTTGGCGGCATCCGACCACTGCTTCGGGTCCCACTGCACCGGGTTGAAGGTGGTGTTCAGCGCCCAATAGTCGCGCTTGAACCGCGCCATGTCGCGTCCGCGTTCTTCCCACGCCTTCAGGCCGTCCGGCCGCGCCCACTTGTCCACCTCCACCAGTGGCCACGACTCGATGCAGCCCCACTGGCTGTAGACGCCCCAGTGTACGAACAGGCCGAACTTTTGGTCCTGAAACCACTCCAGCTTCCGGTTGATCAGTTCGTCTTCGGATAGCGCACCGGTCTGTGCAGTTGAAAGGGAGATCGAGGGACGGAGAGACGGAGAGACCGAGGGATGGAGTGACGGGGAGAGCCCACCGGTGCTTAGCCCGGCTGTTCTCCCTCTTTCCCTCGGTCTCTCCGTCCCGCTATCCCCCCGGGTCTCCCGCAACAGCTTCCATCCCCGCTCGTCGGCGACGAGGTCGCGGTGGCCGGCGTACTGGTCATAGACGCGGTTCATCTCCTCGATGCTATCGAAGTAGCCCACCAGGAACGCCGCACTGAAGCTCTGCCCCGCCTTCACCGGCCGCCCGCCGAACTCTTCGATCATGCAGACGTAGCTGCGCTGGTGGGTCCAGCCTTCCGAGGGCACCTCCGGGTCCAAGGTCATGCCGGCCAGCCAGGGGCCGTCTTTCCCCGTTTTGGGGTCCCGGATGTGGTAGGCGCGGATGAAGCGCTTCGGGACGTGTTTGTCGTCCCGGGTGTAGCGGAACTTCTCATCCGGCGCGAAGTTGGTGAGGAACTCCGAGGCGGGAATGTGGCCGCCGTTCTCGGAGCGGTAGCTGAGGTAGACCTCGCTGAAACTGTCCCCGTTCTGGTGCTTGATGTGGCCCGGCATGTCCAGCCGCAAGAAGAGGTTGCCGGAGTTCAGGCTGGTGATGCGGTCCGACGACAGGAAGTAGCGCTTGCCTTCAGGGAAGACGAGGGTTTGCTCCCACAGCGAGCCCGTCTTCTTGCCGGGCGCGGCGATGCGGTAGTTCCAGCGGTTCTTGATCGCCACGAAGTCCTTGCCGCGGATGACCCGGGGAGAAAGCTCCTTGGCCTGGGTGCAGATTTGCGGGCCTTCGATGCTGCGCTTCTGGATGTTGCCGTGGAACGGGTTGCCGTACTCGTACTTCAGGTCGCCGGTGAGCTGATCCCGGTAGGCGAGGTCGCTGCCCGGCTCCATGATCCAGTCCACGATGTCGAGCCCGTAGCCCAGATCGCGCGCTCCGGTCTTCTTGTCCACCAGCGATCCCGCCGCCACCCCCGAGACGTAGCCCTTCTTTCGGATGGCGGCGTCCAGGGCCGTGCCGGTGATCCGGATCTCCTGCTCGTCCTCCGTCACCTGAAAGCCGGAGGGCCCGTCCTTCGCCGCTACCCCGTGCGCCGCTGCCGCACCCAGCCACCCCGCCACCAGCACCGCGCTCCATCGCGCGAAGAGCTTCACCGATCCGTGCATCCGACTCTCCCTCCGCAGGCCACCGTGCCTACCGGGAGGAGATTGCGGCAGTGGTGACCGTTGTTCCTGCGCGTTGAGGGAGGGTTATGGCCGCGAATGAACGCAAGTGGACGCGAATTCCAGAAGAATAGAGAAGCCGGAAGAGCGGTAGCGCGGCCGTAGTGGAGGCCATCGTCAGCGCTCACCCTCCGAGCCGCGACTGTTAAGACGCGGACGAGTTGCCCCTGCCGGCTTCGGATTACACGGCGCCCAGGCAGTACCGGCGGCACGTAAGGGAGTGACGCTTCGATGCGACAAGCGGCGTACCAAGCCAGGCTACTCCTCGCGCTGAACCACGCCGCGAGCGATGGGCTTGACGGGGAGCCGGAGCGGCTACCGAGCAACCGCTCTATGATTTGGGGAAGAGGTGGGTTCTTGCGGCGGTAATGGGAGGCGCGTTAGAGCTGCGCCAGGGCCTCTTCTTCGGTGGCAGCTACCTGAAAGACCTTGTTGAGCCCCGTCATCTCGAAGATGCGCTGGACGCGCGGCGTGGCGAGGAGGCGCAGGGCGCCGCCCACCTCCGTAGTTCGCCGGAGGGCGCTGATCAAGATACCCAGCGCCGTGCTATCCAGGTGGTCCACGGAGTGGAGGTCCACTACAAGCCTGCTTACGCCGTCCTCCAGCAGTCCGCGGATCTCATCGCGGAGCTTGGGCGCCGTGTGGACGTCCATCTCGCCGGTGACCACGATCACCGCCACACCCTCACGCGGGCAGCGGGTCTCAATCTGGATCTTCAAGCTCGCCTCCGTGTAGCCAAGGAACAGCCCTCCCGCCAGCGACGCCTACCGCGAGAGAGCACTCGTCAATTGTTCCGTACCACGCGGCGTAGTTTGAAGACGCCGCCTCTTTCATGGGTCCCTTGGGCAAGTGGGGATATTGCTGGAACGGAAGCTTCCTGCGACGCGGCGCAGTGCGGACAAGGGCACAACGAGAGGTTCCCCAAGCGAGCAGCATGCTCAAACCCAAACTTGTACTTTAGGGTAATCCCATTGTGAATAGACGCTGGAAAGGTCGAATAGGATCCCTTTGCCGGCTTGTTGGGCAAGAAATACGGAATCCGGTTGCTCGCGGGTACCCGGGCCGGGTGCAGTTCGCGACCGCCTGCCTGGCAGGAATTATGGCCGGCAAGGCCGAAGGATGAGCAAAGATACAGGGGCCCGGGTGGCGGCCTTCCAGCCGGATTCTCCGGATCAAACCGGATGGCTGGACGCGGAATCTGGATTTCCTGGTAGGAGATTACATTCTGACGGTCGGTCAACAACCCGTCGAATGGATAATTGAGATCAAGAATCTGCTCGACAAAGAGGTGGGGGAAGGCGGCTCTCATGGGGCGGTCTTCAGCCCCCCCAGGCCGCTGTGTGCACTGCCACCTTGCACTTGCTCGGCTTCTTCGGGGGTTAGCTCTTGAACGTGCTGCGCCAGATCGGCCATGCCCGGGGCCTTATCCAGCGACACGTTTGGGTTCATCGGCTCCATCTGCGACCTGTCTTTCGGAAAGGGGTGCAGGGCTTTCAGTTCGTCCTGCTCACCTATTCCGGCGCAGTGATGAGTGGAGCACGGTGAGGTTTCGCGCGCCCGCAAGGTGAACGACCTCGCTTCCGCGCTCTACCGATCCGCGGCGCGTGCCTTGATGCGGTTCCGGACCTCGGTAACTCCCCGCTGCTCGCGCGCCACCTTGCCGGCCTGGGCCTTTTCCTTGGCGGTGTTGACCTCGCCGGTGAGCGTCACTACCCCGTCGACCGCCTCCACGTGCAGCCGGTAGAGTCCGACGATCGGGTCCGACTCCAGGCGAGACCGGATGCTCCCCGCCAGGGCCGCATTGGCCGCCACTTTCCCTGCCTGTTTGACGGCGGCATCCAGCGCTTGCCCCGCGACTTTCCGGACCTCGGGCCGCACGGTGTCGGGCTGCCCATTGTGGTCCGTGTCCGAACACCCTCCCAGCATCAGGCCCAGAAGCGCGATCCCCGTAACCCACCTCATCGGCATAAAACCCCCTCACCCGGCCCGCCCGCAGCGCGGTGGACACAATCTGATACAGCCAGGAGCCGGGCTTGCTCATCCAGTACAGACCGGTCTGCCAATGGCACCTGTTCCACCCGGAAGGCCAACTTGCCGTCTTCCTGGGTGGCAAACCGCGCGGAGGTGATGTCCGTAGTAGCGTGCTGCGGGATTAGAAGCAGGTGCGCGTGGGGAACGCCGAAGCCGTGCACCACCATCCCCACTCGCTGAGGACGAAAGACCTCCCGCATCCGCCTTCCTATCCGCTGCGCAATCACCATAATCTGCTGTGCCAACGGGTCGTCGAGATCGATGAAGTGATCGACGTGCGCCTTCGGGATAACCATGCATTCGCCGGGATGGATCGGACGGATGCCCATAAACGCCATGATCGCTGCGTCTTCATAGATAACGCTCGCCGGCGCCGTCCCTGCGGAGATCGCGCAGAAGATACAGTCGTGGGTTGCACTCATGCCACCCCATTGCGCGCGGGTCCCCCTACTTCCCTCCCTGCTTACCGTTTATGAGGAAGATCCACTAACGGAGAAACGAAGAGGGAGTGCGTCGGCCGACGCACTCCCTTCTGGCTACCAGCGCTGGTAGGTCAGCTAGTTGGTGAAGTAGCTGAAGTAGGTCGAGGTGGGGTCCGGGTTCATTCCGGAAGCGGTGGTCTGATCGCGAGAGATGATCTGCGAGCTCTTCATCCACTTCACGTGACCGTCCGCGAAGCCGACTACCTTGCCTTCGTTATGCGGACCGGGGATCGAGGCGCCGGTCCAGGTGTTCTGGGAGCGGCCGCGCCAGTCGTACCAGCCGGTGAAGCACTGGGCGTTGCCCTTGTCCATGAACAGGAAGGTGTTGGCTGGATTGGTGCAGACGGCTTGCGACTTGGCGTGCGCATCCTCGTTCCAGGAGTAGTCCACCTGTCGCTGGGCGAAGCTGGCGGACACGTTCCAGAGCCCGGTGGTGCGGACGGCCGGGTTCGCGCTGGGGCAACGCCAGACGCCGGTGTTCTTGATGTACGGCGTGAGCGAATCATACCAATGCACCCCCAGCGTGGAGCCGCCGTTGTAGGCCAGGTACGGCATCAATTCGTCGTAATCCTGTACATACATCATGGTGGCCGTGCCCAATTGTTTTACGTTATTCAGGCACTGCGTCTGTCTTGCCTTCTCGCGTGCTTGCGCAAAGACCGGGAAGAGGATGGCAGCGAGGATGGCGATGATCGCGATAACTACGAGGAGTTCGATGAGGGTAAAAGCGCGAGAAATCCTTCTCATGTACTGACGAGTCTCCAGGAACAGGTCGGACCAATGCCCCAATTGTGCTTCTTAGCAACCTGTTACGATTACATTTTACCCGTATATCCGAAGTCCCTCCCTGTTGAGAAAAGAAATAGATCATCGAAAAGAACGCTACTATTAGTACTGAGAAGGGTCGTCATTTGCATTGAACTAAACAGAGGATGTAGTCCAGAAGATCGAAGTAATTCGATAACCAATCTGAAGTTACGCTGTTGAAAGGGCGCTATCATGGCACGATGTTCAATTCAATTAATCGCAAAGAATGTGACCAGAAATGGACAACAAACTACCGAGGGATTGCGCTGGGTGTCAACTTAAGGGGACGGGTTTGATGGCAGTGGCGAGGCGCCGCGTCTTGGGCCTGCGGCGCGAAGTCCGTCGCGCGCCGGGAGCGATCGGACCCGGTGGAATGCCGGGAAGCAGGCGCGGACGTGCAGAGGGGTTCGCGGTAGTAACTGGCCGGATTCGCGTTACGTAATGGCGCTTTTGGTTCAGCGCACCCCTTAGAGAACCGAATGGATCGGCTCGCCTCGGGTGATCCGGAGGGGGCGGTTCAAGCGGTCGCGCACTTCGGCTTCGGGGGAGATGCCGAGGCAGTGGTAGAGCGTCGCCGAAATATCCCACGGACCCACCGCGTCGCTGGCCGGGTAGGCGGCCTGCTCATCCGACGTGCCGTGAACTCGGCCTCCCTGCACGCCGCCCCCCGCGAGGACTACGGTATAGACGCCGGCCCAGTGGTCCCGACCGGCTTGCGGGTTGATCTTCGGGGTGCGGCCGAACTCGCCGGTGCAGACCACCAGCGTGTTCTCCAGCAGGCCGCGGTCGGAGAGGTCCTGCAGGAGCGCGCTGAAGCTTTGATCGAACGGCGGCAGCAGCCCGCCTTTCAGCCCGCTGAAGTTGGCGCCATGCGTATCCCAGGAGCCGCCGCGCGACCAGTTGACCGTAGTACACGGCACCCCGGCCTCGATCAGCCGCCGCGCGAGGAGGAGGCTTTGCCCGAAGGTGGTGCGGCCATACCGGTCGCGCAGCTTCGTGTCCTCCGGACGGAGGTTCAGCGCCTGCCGGACGCGATCGTTGCCTAGAAGCTCGAAAGCCTTGCGCTGCACCGCGTCCATGGTCTGCGCGGGCGCGCCGCGCTCTGTTAACCGCGCCCGTTCGCCCACGCTCTCCAGCAGCGACCGCCGCCGGTCCAGGCGCAGCGTGGTAAGGTCCGGCGGCAACGTCAACTCCGGCACGTGGAAATCGGCTCGGCTCGGATCCTGGCTCACCACAAACGGCTCGTAGGAAGGCCCCAGGAAGCCGGCGCGCTGGCCGGGAATCTGGTTGCCGCATACGATCTGCGCGCCTCCCACGCAGATAAACGACGGCAGGCCCACGCCCGGCGGCCGCAGGCTTCCCATTACGGAGCCATAAGCGGGAAAGTCATCGGCGGCGGGGATGGGGTTGGTATTGGGTAGAGGATGCGGAAAGCCGGTGAAGGCAGCGTACATGGCACTGCCATGCCCGTTGTCCGCGTGGGTCACGGAGCGGATCAGCGCGTACTTGTCCGCCATTTGCGCCAGCTTCGGCAGGTGCTCCGTAATCCGGATGCCGGAGACGTTGGTGGCGATCGGTTTGAACTCGCCGCGCACCTCGGCCGGGGCGTCCGGCTTCATATCCCAGATGTCCTGGTGACTGGGGCCGCCGAACAGGGAGATGAAGAGGAGTGACTTCGCTTTACCGAACCCACCCGTAGACGCTTCGGCTCGCGCGAGATCACCGATCCCGTGCGTCCAGAGTCCCAACGCACCCAGTCCACCGAAACGCAGCAGTTCCCTGCGCGTGACGCCATCGCACAACCGGGTACCGCGCGTCTCGATCCGAATCATCCCTACCTCCGTCCCGTGCCATCTGGTGTGAATTGACACGTCGGGCGGGCGAGAGTTGCGGGTGAGACTGCGGCGCCCACGGGAACGCAGGCGGAATCGCGCAGATCACGGCGCGCCGGAGCGGGTGACGGTGTAGTGGAGAGTGGAGGCGCCGCCTCCACTCTCCAGTTAACCCGGGTCCGGGCTACGCCGCCATCGCCATGCTGCCGGTGTCCAGGCGCACGAGGTTCCCGGCTTCCGCGTAGGCGGGCACCCCGAACGCCAGGCCGAAGAACTCGATGGGGACCCAGACCTGTTCTTCCAGAAACAGGGTGGGCACGGACATGTTCACTTGTTGCCCGTCCACTTCGAACGTGTTCGAGTCGTTCGGGATGCGCGCGTGGCGCCCCTTGAGGGTGGCTCCGGCAGTCTTGCTCGCGTTGTCCCAGGTGATCTTGCCGCCCAGTTGCTCGATCACGTCGCGCAGCGGCGCGTAGACCGGACCGTTCAGGTTGCGCGGCTCCTGGCTCAACTGCACCGTCTGGTTACCAAATTGATACGGCATCTCTTCCCCCTTCGTTGTTAGCTTCGGCGCTTTCATACAACGCCGAAGCCAACATACCCGAAGAACAGAAACCCCGAACGCCGCTTTCCGGGAGGCCTGGGCATTCAGGCATTCAGGCATCCAGGCATTCAGGTTTGGACGTATCCTTCCGCCTTCATCCCTTTTGCCGCTACCACATGACCGGTACGGGATTAGGTCCTTCCCCCTTCACCGGGCCTCTTGGGCCGCGGTTGCGTTTATTGAGCCGCCCGGTGACGGCTAACGCTCCCGGAACAATGGAGTGCTGGAGTAATGGGGAAGCCGCGAGCCTGCGGCTCGCCTCTCCCATACTTCCATACTCCCATACGCCAGCACTCCGCCTTCGTTAGCACTCAACGCGTCGCTCAATTGGAGAGGGGACACGCCTGCGCCACCGCTCCGAGCACTTGCTGTGGGTCCATCGGCTTCAGGAACATCTGTACGGCTCCCAGATCGGCCGTGATGCGGTCTGTCATGCAGGAGATGATGATCACCGGGATAGCTCGCCAGGCGTTGTTCCGCCGTTTGCGGCTAAGGAACTCGTAGCCGTTCAGGGCGGGAAGCATCATGTCGAGCAGGATCAGGCAGGGCGCGGCGTGACTGCGGAGGTAGTCGATGGCCTCGGCGCCGTTGGTAGCGCTCTCCACGTCATAGCCCCGATGCTCGAGCAGGCGCACCAGCGCGTAGCGTTCCGCTTCGTCGTCTTCTACCACAAGGATTGTCTTCGGAACGGCATTCAAGATCATCGGGACCACTCTCCTGGGCGGTAACCACTCACGCCGGCACTGGATCGGTTCTTAAGGGGAGACCGCAAACCCGGCGCTGCGACCCCCGCACTCTTGCCCGGAAGCCTTTACGACAAAACCTGGTGTCGCAGGATATCGGCCTTCCCACCCAAGAACAGAGTCTGTGTATCCTCGAACCCGCTCCCACAGGTAGGAATTCATGCCTCGTCGCCGTCGCCTCCGCCCTTCCGTACGCTTGCTAGGTTTAGCTCTCGGCGTCGTCGCCTCGCTCGCCGCCGCGGCGCAGACGGCTCCGCGGGACGAGTCGTTGGCGAGCTTCGACCAGGAGATGGAGCAGTTCATGGGGGCGAGGGAGGTGCCCGGCGGCGCACTGGCGGTGGTGAAGAATGGAAAGCTGGTGTATGCGCGGGGATACGGCTGGGCCGACCGCGAGAAGCGGCAGGCGGCACAGGCGGATTCGCTGTTCCGCATCGCCAGCATCTCCAAGCCACTCACGGCAGTGGCCGTGCTGCAGCTTGTAGAGCAGGGGAAGCTCCGGTTAGACGATCGGGCATTCGACCTCCTGAAGCTTGCCCCGGTGCTTTCGAAGGGAGAGACGCCTGACCCGCGCCTGGCGAAGATCACCATCCGGCAGCTCCTGCAGCATAGCGGCGGCTGGGACCGCGAGAAGAGCTTCGACCCGATGTTCCGCCCCGCCCTCATCGCGGAAACAGTGGGTACCCCCGCGCCGGCGCGGCCGGATGCGGTGATCCGCTACATGTTGGGCAAGCCACTGGACAACGACCCCGGCACTCATTACGCCTATTCCAACTTCGGCTACTGCGTGCTGGGGCGCGTGATCGAAAAAGTATCCGGCCTGGGCTACGAGGAATACGTCCGGAAGAACGTCCTGGCGCCCGCCCACATCACCACGATGCGGATCGGCGCTACACGTGAGAGCGGTCGTCTACCGAACGAGGTTCGCTATTACAGCCCAACCGGTCGTACCGGGCGCAGTGTCTTTCCGGACCAGGTGGGGGAAGTCCCCACGTGCTACGGGAGCTTTTTCCTGGAAGCCATGGACGCGCACGGCGGCTGGGTCGCGTCAGCGGTTGACCTGGCCAAGTTCGGCGCCGCCCTCGACGACCCGGACCACAGCCCGCTGCTGAAGGCGGAAACGATCCGCACCATGTACCGCCGCCCGGACGCGCCGCTGGGGCTCAAGGCGGACGGCTCCCCGGCGGACTCTTACTACGGCTGCGGCTGGATGGTGCGCCCGGTGGGGAAGGAGGGCAAAGCGAACTACTGGCACAATGGCAGCCTGCCTGGTACCAACACCCTGTTGGTACGCCGGTGGGAGGGCCTCACCTGGGCCGCCCTCTTCAACCAGCGCGCCGAAGGCGGCAAGCTCAACGACAGCGACATCGATCCCGCCCTCCACCGCGCCTCCGCTGCCGTAAAGCAGTGGCCCGCGGGCGACCTGTTTCCGAAGTACCGATAGTAGAATGGCCAGATGGTGGGACGCCCTATTGACCTATGGTGAAGAAGCGCGACCCGGGTTTGCTCCTCTGCATAAGGCAAGGGATCAGAGGGGAGCAGACGAGAGTCGGCCCTAGGCGGCGCGGTCCACGGAATACGGCACCCAAAACGGGCGGTGTGAGCACGGCTCCCTCTGCGCATTGCCGTTTCCAACCAACGGCAAAAGTTCGGTCGCTCCTCCCTTCCTCATTGTCCCGCTTCTCCCTTGAGCTTCCCCAGCAGTCCCAAGAGCCCGTCCGTGATCTTCCGGGAAGCCTGCACCTCCAGGTAGCTGGACTTCGCTCGCCACGTTTCGTAGCCGCCCAGCGCGTGGTGCTCCGGGGTGGGGAGGTAGCCATTGTAGCCGTTGGCGAGGGAGACGGTGAAGGTGGGTTGGATGGGGCTCTTCTGCTTGAGCTCCAGGCCGATCTCCACGAACACCTCGCACGGCACGGCCGTCACCGCCAGGTCGCCGATCTTCATCGCCTGGAGCAGCACGGGCACTTGCGCGGGGTACTCCGCCATCTGCATCGTCTCCCCGGCATAGATCTCTTCCAGGGTGGTGAGCGGGCGCTTGGCCGAGGCCAGGATGCCCTTTGCGCGGGTCAATTCTTCGGGTGAAGGCTTGCGCACGCCGAGTTGCAGCTCGGTCGTGGCGACGGAGAGCGGGACCCACTCCCGGTAACGGATGCTCTTCTGCACCCGTACCGCTTCGGTAGCGACCTTATCAGCCACGCTGCGGATCTTCTCGTACGGCTGTCGCGCCGGCGCGGGGACGCGGAAGTTGATGTTGTTGATGTTGCCGCTCGTGCCGTTGCTCATGATCGCCACGAACGGCGGGTCCTGGCGGTCGGCGCCCAGGAGCTGTTGGACCCGGTCCGCGAATGCTCCATAGTAATCCGCCGAGATGTGTCCCGCCCCGACGCCGCCCACGTAGTGCAGCGAGTAGTTCGCCAGCAGCGCGATGGGCCGGCCCTCCGGAGAGGTCACGGAGAGGATCGACACCTGGGGGTCGGTGGGGCCGGCGGGCTCCAGCAGGTCCGGGTTTCCGGCGCCGGGGTTCATCTTTACCTGATCCATCCCGCCGAACGGATTGGGCAGGGCCACGCCGGGCTTCATCCGCCACCGGCGATTGAACACCTCGTCCGGTACGCTGCCGCTGCCCCAGCCAATGCGCGCGGGCGCCAGGTTGCCGGCGGCGCGGCGGATGCCGTCCGCGATGCGCCGCGCCACGAAGCGGGGATATTCGGGGTCCGGGTCGCTCTGGAACACGGCCGCGGAAGTGCCGCAGGAGTGCGCGTGAGTCGCGGAGATGAGGATGTGGTCTTCCGGTAAGCCGGTCTCCTCGTGGACGAAGCGGCGAGCCGCATCGGTCACCTCGCGAGGGAGCATGCAGCTATCCGTCACGGCGAAGGCCAGACGGTTCTTGCCGTCGTCCAATACCAGGCAGCGGGCATGCAACTCGTCATGCACCTGCTCCGCGCGGGCGTCCCGCATGTTGCCGTTGATGGAGGTCCCCAGCTTCGGGGTGAGGTTACTGGCGGCGGCCCCGGCGCGGAACTGGCGCATGGGCTCCGCCGCGCGAACGCCGGCATGGGAGGTCATCGC
>Ga0255338_1005010_pt1 | contig 12751 bp, 8 predicted proteins | sample MeOH1_35cm_T4_19_FD_203715 | JGI IMG/M metagenome (GOLD analysis project Ga0255338, IMG submission 203715) | Sandy soil microbial communities from University of British Columbia, Vancouver, Canada - MeOH1_35cm_T4_195 | ecosystem: Engineered > Artificial ecosystem > Sand microcosm > Unclassified ...
CGCCGAACAGGCACTCGACCGTGCAGCGCCTGCGATAGGTCTGGAGGGCGCAGCTCTGGGCTGTTGGTCAGCACGATCAGCCATTCGCCGCTTGCGAGGCGCTTGGCCGCCAGCGGCACCGTCGGGCAGGAAGACGTCGAGGCTGCCCTACACCTATGTGACGACCAAGCGTTCTTTTCGCACTTCGGCCTCGACACCCTGCGCAACTGCCCAACACGGAGGCGCTCGAGGATGCCGGCCTGCTCAGCAAGGAGAAGCTGCTGGCCGGGGAAATTCCGCTGCCCGGTCTTCCCGGCCGGCGATGATGCCGGCCAGGCCGATGACGACATGGCCCCGCAGGCCGATGAATCCGCGTGATGGTAGTCACGTCAAATGTGGTGCAGACGAGAATCGAGTACCTTCACGACGCTGTCATCACGTTCGCCCCGATTTCGACTCATCACCACGGCCCGAGACGATGGACTGGGAGAGCCTCAAATACTTCCTCGCCGTCGCGCGCACCGGCAGCCTCGCCGGGGCCGGCCGGACGCTCAACGTCAAGCACACGACGGTGCTGCGCCGCATCGCCGCCCTCGAAGCCGATCTCGGCCTCAAGCTCTTCGAGCGTCACCCGAACGGCATGCGGCTGACGGCGGCGGGAGAGGAGATGCGGGCTTCGGTCGAGCGTATCGACGACGAGGCGACGGATCTGGAGCGCCGGCTGTCCGGTCGCGACCTGCGATTGACGGGAACCGTCCGCATCGCCACGCTTGGGGCTATGGTGCCGTGGATCGGCGAGGCGATTGCCAGCTTTCGCCGCCTGCATCCGGGGATCGACGTCGAGGTCTCGGTCTCGCCCTCACCGGTCAACCTGGCGCGCCACGAGACCGACATCGCGGTCAGAGTCAGCACCCACCCGCCCGAGAGCCTGTTCGGTCGGCGCATCGCCAGCCTCGCCCATGCCGTCTACGGCGTCGCTGCCTTCGCTGCCGCCCACGCAGCCGGTACGCCGTTGCAGGACTTCGACTGGATCGCGTATTCCGAGGCACGCAGCGATCTGCCGCAGGCCAGATGGCTCGCCGAACGATTTCCCGACGCGCGTGTTGCGACCAGGACGGGCCACACCGGCATGATGGTGGCGGCGGCGCGGGCCGGCATCGGCCTCGCCGTGCTGCCGTGCTATCTCGCCGAGCCGGAGCTGGCGCTGCACCGCATCGAGATGCTGCCACAGCTCGGCCAGGACATGTGGCTGCTGACCCATCGCGATCTGCGTCGCACGCCGCGCGTCCGCGCCCTCATGGATTTTCTCTGGCGCGATCTCGGCCGCTACCGCGGTCTGATCGAGGGGCGTGTCCCGCGCGACGCCGACGACTGATCGCCGGTCGGGACCGAACATCTCCTGTGCATACGAGCACATCGCGGTCGGCCGACATCGGGACTATTCCTGTCGATGGCGCAGCGCGATCGCCCGCATCGGCTGCGTCGCACCACGCGCGGGCAGTCCCGTAAACCCACCGCAGGCATCGGCAGGCGACGCGCGCGTTTCGGCGCATGCGCGGGCGCGCCGGTGCGGCCAGGAGACGATCCCATGATTTGGAAGCCGATGGTTCTGGCGGCCGTTGCCGCCGCTCTTCTCGTCACACACCAAGCCCCGGCCCGCGCCGAGGGCCGGACCGGCGTCGTGCTGATGCACGGCAAGGCCGGCACCCCGGACCACGTGCGCGGCCTCGCCACGACGCTTGAGCAGGCGGGCTATCTGACCGCCAGCCCGGAAATGCCTTGGTCCCAGCGACGGCGCTATGACGCTGCGCTGGAGCAGTCGCACCAGGAGATCGACGCCACCATCGCCGACCTGAAGCGGCGTGGCGCGGACCGCATTGTCATCGCCGGTCACTCGATGGGCGGCAACATGGCGATCGGCTATGCCGCGACCCATCCCGATCTCGCCGCGGTGGTGGCGATCGGGCCCGGACAGACGGTCGACGGTGAGAACTTCGCGGCGGCGACTGGCGAAGGCGTCGCGAAGGCGCGGTCGATGATCGCCGCTGATCGCGGGGACGAGAAGGCGAGCTTCCCCGAACTGCATCTCGGCAAGCGCTCCACCGTGACCACCTCGGCCCGGATCTACGCCAGCTATTTCGATCCCGACGGCTACGCCAACATGCCGGTCTTCGCGAAGCTGGTCACGCAACCGCTCATGTGGATCGTCGGCACCCTCGACAAGCCGATGATGGACCGCGGTCGCGCCTATGCCTTCGATCGCCTGCCGCCGGATCCACGCCACGCCTATGTCGAAGTGACTTCCGACCACATGGGGACGCCCGAGGCGGCGAAGGCGGAGATCGCCGCTTGGCTGCTGCGCGTCGCACCGCCGGCGCCCTGAGCCGCGTCCGATCGACGGCTGAATTTCTGAAGTGGTTCGACCGACGGGCGACTACACGCCCGCCGGTCGGTCTCCTTTGCCTCCTCACGGCAACCAGCCGAGCAGGCGCCACCAGAGGAGGTCGAGCGGCCAGACCACGACGATCGTGGCGAGCGCCAGGGCGAAGCAGATGCCGGTCATGTGGCGCGCTGCCGCGCGAGACATCTGCTGGGCCAGAGCCAGGGGCGGCGCCTGGTAAGGTAGAAACACGGTCGAAAAGCCGACCACCTCGGACATGGCGACGGCGAGGGGCGACAGGCCGCTGGTCTCCGCGATCGTCCGGGCGATCGGGGTCACGACGGCGGGAACGGCGACGATGGTCGCCAGCAAGCCGGCCAGGCTGGTCGCGGCGGCGAGCACCAGGAAGGTGCCGGAGGCACCGCCACCGACGATCGCCGGCAGCCCGCTCACGATCGTGGCGAGTCGCGTCCCGAGGCCCGAATGATCGATGACCGCGCCGACGCCGACGACGCCGGCGACATAGAATACCGGCTCCATCCCAAGCGTGCGGAACGGCTGCTCGGGCATCAGGCGGCTGCCCGGCCACAGGCAGGCGAGCGCCGCCGCCATCCCAATCCAGGCGGCCGAGATCCCATGCCACGGGTCCGTCACCCAGAAGAGGACGGTCGCCGCGAGCAGCGCAACGAGGCGCCGCTCGCCACCGGCGAGCGGCGTGCGCGTCGCCGCCGGCGCACCTTCGACCGATGCTTCGCGGCGGAAGACGAGCGCCAGAAGGGCGATCAGCAGGCCGAGTTTGACCGCGCCCAGAACCGGGAAGTGGAGGACGAAATAGGTTGCGAAGCCAGGTACGCCGATGCCGGTCGTCTCCAGGAGCCCGGCAAGAACGTTGTTCGGCACGTTGGCCGGCAACACCGCCATGGCAGGGAAGAAGGTCCCGAAGACGCCGGCGACCGCAATGCCGCCGGCCCGGGCGTCGCCGGGGCGGCAGCCCACGGCTTCGGCGGTCGCCTCCAACATCGGCAGGATCAGCAGGATCCGCCCCATCGCCGACGGCATCAGGAAGAGAAGCGCCGTGCCGAACAGGGCGACGCGGGCGAGGAACAGCGGAAAGGCGACGCGTCCGGTCGGGGCGAGCAGGCCGCCAATCCGCCGCGCCAGTCCAGTGTGTCGCATCGCCGCGCCGACCGCGGCGCCCGATAGCACCAACCAGACGGCGGGACCGGTGAATCCGGAGAACACGACCGCCGGCGGCGCCACCCGCGCCACCGCAGCGGCGACGAAGAAGAGCAGGGCGACGAGATGTTCCGGCAGCGTCCGGGCGGCGAAAAGCAGCACCGTGGCGAAGGCGAGCGCCGCCGCCGCCCAGACGGGTTCGACTGCGCCGCTGCGACCGAGCAGCGCCCCGCCGACCTCGGCCGCGACGGCGAGCGACGTTGCCGCAGCCGCCGGGCCGAAGGAAAGCCTCGCGATCATCCCGTTCTCACTCGCTCGGCTGGGGGGCGGGCGCGGCCGCGGGATCGGGCCGAGGGCGGCGAACCACCAGGTAGAGCAGCGCGAGGGCGACCGCCAGGGTGAGGGCGCGGGCGGCGAAGGTCACCGCCAGCGCCGGCGACGAGTCGGCGCCGTGGATGCCCATCGGCGCCAGCACCCCGAGCAGGCTCGCCGGCAGCGCCCCGCCGAGGCTCGATCCGAGCTGGCGGACTGTATTGAACACGGCCGAAGCGACGCCGGCGTCGGCATCGGAGAATTCCGCCGTCGCCACCGCCGCGGTCGCCACGTTGCCGAGCGCGGTGGCGACGCCAAGGACGGCGCCGACTGCGACAATGACGACGTCGATCGTGGCGGCGCCGAACCCCGCCATGGCGACGGCGGCGGCGAAGACGATCCCCGTCGATCCCACCAGGACGGCCACGCCGCCGAACGCCCGGGTCACGGCGGCGGCGAAGGGGAACATCACCAGCGCTCCCGCCGGCCAGGCGGCGATCAGCAGGCCGGCGTGCAGCGGTTCGTAGCCGCGCACGTTCTCAAGGTAGAGCGGCAGCAGAACGTAACCGGAGACGACCGAGAACCACACCGCGGCGCCGGCGATCGCGGCGGCGACGAAGCCGCGGTTGTGGAAGACGCGGAGCTCGATCATCGGCGCCGGTGCGTGACGCTCCCGCGCCAGGAAGGCGAAACCGCCGGCGAGCGCCACCACCCACGAGGCGAGCGCCTCGAGGGATGTCCACCCCCACCCCGGAGACCGGAGCAGCGCCACATTGACCGCCAGCAGGGTGAGTGCGGCGAGCGCCACGCCAGGAAGATCGAGGTTGCGCCGCGCCGACCGCATCGGCGGTTCGCTCATGGCGAAGGTCAGGAGCAGGACCAGCAGCGCTACCGGGATCTGTGCGGAGAACATCAGCCGCCACCCGCCGAGGACAGTCAGCGCCGCGCCGGCGATCGGGCCGAGGGCCCCACCGAAGGCCGGACCGCTCAGGTACCAGCCGAGGGCGCGGTCGCGTGCTGCGCCGGGCGGGAAGCGGAGCATGACCAGCGCCATGGACATCGGCATCAATGCCCCGGCGCCGATGCCTTGAAGGGCGCGCGCCGCGATCAGTGTTTCGAGCGGTCCTGCCGTCGCCGCCAGCAGCGACGCAGCGGCGAAGGTCGCGGCGCCGAGGGCGAGGAGGCGCCGGCGGCCGGTGACGTCGCCGAGACGACCGGTGATCGGGATCATGATGACGAGCGGCAGCAGATAGGCATTGGTGATCCAGCCGAAATCCGACGGCGTGAGATCGAAGGCGACGGAGAGCTGCGGCAGCGACAGGTTCACGATGCTGGTGTCGAGCATGGGCAGGAAGGCGGCGAGCCAGCACCCGATCGAGAGGGGGAGGGAAGAAGGTGACGGGCGCGCCGGTACCGGCGCGGAGGGGTTCGACATGGGTCATCTCCTGGCGGCGACCGCGCGGAGCGTTCGGGGAGAGGCTGTTTTCGCCCGTCTCTCGTGCGCCGCGCGGCTCGGGGAACCGATGGATGGATGTCGGAAAGGATGCTCCGGTGATCGCAGGTGCCGTCAGTCACCGGATAACGACGCCGTCTGTGCACATATGCACAACCCCCGCGGCAAGGACGGTGCGGGGCGGCGCTCCTGGGCCGGACAGCAGGCATCGGCGTTTCACTGGTTGGGTTTTCTCACCGCCGTGCACAGGTGGCACAGTTCCGGTCAGAGGCCTTCGCAGACCTCAGCCTCGATGACGCCGAGCAAGGGCTCTCGAAGACGAGCGACAGCTCACCGATGATTCCGCTCCCGACGGGAGGGGAATGTCCGGGATTCTGTGTTCCGGGGCCATAGTGACGCCGATGGAGGGCGCGCATGGTCAAAAGAAGGACACGCTGGATCAGTTGCTCTCGGGACGTGACCCGCGCTGCGGATCCCGCGCGACCGAGAGTGCGGGAGGGCGTCTGCTACGTTGGGCTTGTCTTCAAGCGCATCGAGAACTCCTCACGAACGGCGTCGGCATCGTAGATCAACACAAACGATTGACGTCGAGCGCATCGCAGCGCTGCCGCACCTTGTGATCAGTCCGCACATTGTGATCCGTCGTAGAATCGTGCTGTCGTGAATTTGCTCAATGTGTATCCGCGCCCGCGGTCAACACGGCCACACTCACCATCAAGCTGGAACACCTGCGGAGCCATCCGAGGGCGCGGCCAGTCACCACAAGCTAGGGACGAAGATGAAGTATCTTTTCTCGGCATTATTTACGGCTGTCATCGTCGCCTTGGCTTCTGGCGTCTCGCAAGCTGCATCCGAAAAAATTTGGTACGTGAATCACGAAATCCAGACCGCGGGAGACGGGCGTACCTGGAAGACGGCATTCCAGTCTCTTCAGGATGCGCTGACGGCGGCCTCCAAGAGCGATGAAATCTGGGTGGCGCGTGGCACCTATCATCCCCATGCGACCGACCAGACTAAATCGTTTGTGCTCAAAGAGGACGTTGCCGTCTATGGAGGCTTCGCGGGCACTGAAGCGGCGCGGCAGCAAAGAAATTTTCGAAAGAACGTGACCATTCTCAGCGGCAATATCGGGAAGGGCGACAAGACCAAGAATACGAAAACCATCATCATGGGTGCCGACCGGGCCATTCTCGATGGCTTCACGGTCTCGGATGCCTATGGGACTGATGTCCCGCGCATGCACCTCGTGCCCGCCGACATCCTCAAAAATGACATGGTCGTCGGCGGCGGCATGCGGAATTTCATGACCAGCCCTGTCGTGCGTAACACCATTTTCAAGAACAACTACTCCCCGAAGGGAGGCGCCGTTTACAACGTGCACAAGCCCGGCGCCGATCAGGCGTCCTTCATCAATGTCGATTTCATCGACAACATCGCGGAGCTGCGCGGCGGCGGGGTGAGCAACGACCTAGGCGCGATGCCGCGCTTCATAAACTGCCGGTTCATCGGCAACCACAGTAACGATAAGGGCGGCGCTCTTTACAATGACTTTGCCGCTTCGCCGCTCGTCTTCAACGCCCTGTTCACGCGCAACTCGGCGGTGAGCGCCGGCGGCGTCGGCAACGATGGCGGCGCGGCGCCATTGCTTGTCAACGTGACGATCGTCGACAACAAGGCAAGCAGCAAGCTGGGACCGGGCCTATACCAGGGGACCGGTGCAAACAGCAATCCGATCCTTGTCCGCAGTATCGTTGATAACGTCTACAATTGGCATGAAGACGTGGTGTCGGAGGTCGGCTCTCTGGTCCCTCCGGGCAAGACGTTGTCGTTGGCCGAATTCATTCCGATCAGTAATCTAAAAGGACAGTTGCTGCCCGATGAACTTAAATCTGCGCCCGCCTATGGGCGTGGCTATCAACCGAAGTTGGACGGCGCGCTCCTGTTGAAGAATGGGTTGGTCGAGAAACTCGTCCAACTTTATGTGAAGAATGACGGAGCGGTCGAATATCACGGCGAGTACACGCGACCGGGCGTAACCAGCAAGCCTGCCTCGGCCACCGTCATCTATGTCGCCCCCAATAAGTCTGCCAAAGCTCAGGACGGACTTTCCTGGGCGACCGCCTTGTCGGATTTGCAGGCGGCCATCAATTTAGCGTCGGTTTCGAATGCGGCCGTCTGGATCAAGGCAGGAACGTATCGGCCTACCAAAAAGGACGACCGAATCGCGGCTTTCATTCTCTACGATGGCGTGAAGCTGTACGGTGGGTTCGCGGGAACTGAGGCCGCTCTGGAACAGCGTCCCGCCTCCGGCGCGCGAACGATCTTGAGCGCGAGGGCCAACAAAGACGGGTATCGATATTCCCACGTCGTTTATGGCGCCGACAATACGCTGCTGGACGGTTTGACGCTGCGTGACGGCCGCGCGATCGGTCTAACTTACAACGGCAAAGGCGGAGGATTACTCGCCTATCACGCCGGCAAGAAATTTCTGCCACGTGAAGCTGCGATTGGATTCAAGATGACCCTCCGGGCTTGCCGCTTCGAGCAGAATGAAGCTTTGGAGGGCGGCGCGATTTACGCCTACGGCAAGGCCAACCTCACCATTTCGGATACCGTTTTCGAAGGCAACCGGGCGTTCTATGGCGGAGCCAACGTCAACCGCGAGGGCGTCGTCGCCGCCTGCCAGAAGTGCTCATTCATCCGCAACAAGTCCTATCAGGACGGCGGTGCAACCTATGAGGACTACGGTTCTCATGTAAGCTACGGGCAAACCCGATTTAGCCGCAATAGTGCTCGCCACCAGGGTGGGGCCATATACGAGATCAGCCGCGCCTCGCAGTTGGAGGCGACGATCCTCGACGTCAGCCAATCCACGTTCTCGAAGAACAGGGCTCAAGATGGGGCAAGCATCTATAATCTCGATGCAAGCACGCTGACGATCACGAAGTCGACGTATCCAGCTAAGTCTGTGTACAGCCCAAAGCCATCGGGTGGCAAATAGCGGTGCGATGACTTCTTAGGCTCGTACCGCAGGCTCGGGCCCCGAGATATAATTGAAAGATGCTGGCATGATGCTCCTTCCGAACGCCGCCTCCGGCCTGTCAGAGACCATGGGACCGGACACGCCGAAAGGCGATGTCGACAAGCGACGGCGTACATTCGTCCTCGGGGCCGGTGCCATGGTCGCCGGTCTAGGCAGTGCGGGCGCGGCAACGGCACAAGCCGCAAGCCGTCGCACCATCGCAGGTTCCGGCATTGATCGCTCATGCCGCGTGAGCGCCGAGCGATTGAATGCTCAAGTGGCCAATGCTTATCCCCTGTTCAACAAACCTGCCATTCTGCCGCCTTTTGACGCACAAAAGGATGGTGCCCGTTTCGATGTCGACCTCCACCGCATCGTTACGCATACGGTGGTCCCCGAGACCGGCGAGAAGCTGAAGATCAGCGGTCTCCTGGCGCTGCCGGTCGGCGTCAAGGGGGAATTGCCCCTGCTGTCCTGGCAGCACGGCACGATCCTGTCCTTCGATCAGGTCCCTTCGAACCTCACGCTTCTCGCCGACCCGGCATATGAACTGACGGACGCGGCGGACTCGTTGGAAACGCTCTTCAACGTTCAGCGCTTCGCCGGGCAGGGTTTTGCCGTCGTCGCCGCCGACTACGTCGGCAAGGGACCCTTCCGCAATGGCCGCGGGGAAGGCTACGCGGTCAAGGGCGTAAGCGTGCAGACCTGCGTCGATATCCTTGCGGCCGGGCAGGCCGCCATGCGGTCGCTGGGTCTCAGGCCGTCGAAGCTGTTCCTTCACGGCTGGTCGCAGGGAGCGCTCAATACGCAGTGGCTGCATCAGGCGCTGCGCGCGAAGTCCCGCCCGATTGCTGGAACGGCGGTCGCCAGCCCGTTCAACGACCTGAACGAAGCCTGGAGCTTCTGGGCTGGTTTCCAGACATTCGCCTTGCCCCAGGGCGTGACGTCCTATCCGGCTTTGCCGAACTGGATATCGCTGTGCATGATTGTTGCCCTGGGCAGCTACGAGCTTCAATACAAGTTGACGGGGCTTCTGCGGAGCGCGGTCCGGCCGGAATTCCAGGATATGGTTCTCAAGTACTGGAAGGACTACGGGACCGATTTCGATCCAAGCAAGCCATTCCCAACCGGTTCAGACCTCTTGGTTCCGGGATTCTTCGATCACGCGACCGACGATCGCAATAGCGCCTTCCTTAGGCACCTGGCAGCCAATCGCGCCTCTTACTGGAACTACGACGCACCAATCCGCTTCCACTACGGCCTCGCCGACGAAGCCATTCATCCCGCGATGGTCTTCCGTGCGCTGTCGGCGGGCGGCAAGTTCGCAAGCGGAATTCCGGTCGCCGGCGGCAGCCATCGCGCCACCTTTCTCGCCGGCCTCTACGGCGATGCGGCGACACTCGGCGGCTCAGATAACGTGTTGAATTGGTTCCGCACCTTTCGTTGAGTGATCGAAAGCCACAACCGCCACGTTGTACTGAATCGGGCGAACGCCGCCAGTGGCCGGATGACACGATCATCGCCATGCGCAGAGACGAGACGTACTGCGCATGGCGGCTCCGTTCCTCAATGAGCCAGCATTTCCTTGACGATCTGCTTTCCCGTCAGATCCGAGGGATAATAGGTTGGCCAGTTGGTGACTTCCTTCAACAGCGCCGCCCGGTCGGTCCCCCAGTAGAGATGATAATGGTCCGCGATTTCAGGCGCGATGTTATGATCGCTGAACTGGATGAATTGCGGAGCCGCGTCATCGCCATCTGTCTTCCTGAAAATGAAGCGGACCCCGCGGTTGCCCTTGGCGTAGGTGAGGATTTCGTAGCCGTCCGTTACATAATTGGCCTTCGCTGATCGCTGTCCGCGGAAGAAGGTCACGCTGGCGCCTGCGATGACGATGCGATCGACATCGGTCTTGTAGCCGGCGTCGTAATAGGCGCGATACTCGCCTGCGCTCTTGTCGCCATGTTTCGCCTTGTCGGCCATGACCGGGTCCAGCGTGCCGTCGACCAGATAGGGATAGACGGATTGCCATTCGCCCTCCCAGTCCTCGAGCGTGCGCGGCTTGACCTGATCGTCCTTGAAGTAGCCGTTATAGACGTCGCTTTTGGCGCCGTGGGCGTGGTTGTGCGCGTGATCGTGTCCCTTGGTCGATTTCGCCCGCGCAGTTCCCGTGGAAAGGACGTTCCCTGCCAGAAGGAGAGCGCAGAACAGGGCGAGAGTGCGGGCGGGCCTTGTGATTGTCGTGTGCATGCCTCGAGTCCTCATCGATCGCTGGTTGGGTGATATGAAGCGGCTGGCGCATCGGGCGCGGCAATGATGTCCGCTGGCGAACAGCCTGACCTTTGGGATGCGGAAGTTTGGAGCCTCAGGCCGCTTCCGCGCGACGCCAGATGGGAAACGGATCGGGCAGGTCGCGGTAGCGTTCGGGCTTGAAGGCGATGGTTGGCGTCTCGCCGAGGAGGCAGGCATCGAGCCCGGCGCGGATGGCGCGCTCGTCCATCATCGAGCCGATGAAGACCAGCTCCTGCCGCCGATCGCCCCAGACCGAGTGCCAGTGGCGGTTCAGGATGGCGCGCCATTCCGGATGGTCGGGCCAGCGGGCGCGCGGCACAGCAGCCCCCCAGAAGCCCATCGCCTCGGTCCGGCAGATCGCACCGGCGAGCGACATCTCGCCAACCCAGTCCGGCCGTGTCGCCAGCCAGAAATGTCCCTTGGCACGGATCAGCCCAGGCCAGCTTTGGGCGAGGAAGGCGTTGAACTTTTCGGGGTGGAAGGGCCGACGCGCCCGGTAGACGAAGGAGGCGATGCCGTATTCCTCGGTCTCGGGCACATGATCCCTGAAGCCGTAGAGCTCCTTGTGCCAGAGCGGACGCGTCTGCGCCTTGTCATGGTCGAAGAGGCCTGTGTCGAGGATCTGCTCAAGCGGCACGCGGCCGAAATCGGCCTCGACCAGGCGCGCATCCGGATTGAGAGCGCGGATGACCAGCTTCGCCTGCTCGACCGCGTCCGGCCCGGCATCGGAGACCTTGTTGAGCACGACGACATCGGCGAACTCGATCTGCTCGACCAGGAGATCGACCAGCGTGCGCTCGTCCGCTTCGCCGGCGGTCTCGCCGCGCTCGTGCAGGAAATCGCGTGAACCGTAATCCCTGAGCAGGTTCACCGCATCGACCACCGTCACCATGGTGTCGAGCCGTGCAAGGTCGGAGAGCGAGAATCCGTTTTCGTCGCGGAATTCGAAGGTCGCAGCGATCGGCAGCGGCTCGGCGATTCCGGTACCCTCGATCAGAAGGTAGTCGAAGCGTCCGTCCCGGGCGAGCCGGCCGACCTCGGCGAGAAGGTCGTCGCGCAAGGTGCAGCAAATGCAGCCATTGCTCATCTCGACCAGCTTCTCGTCGGTGCGCGAGAGATCGCCGCCGCCGGCGCGAACGATGTCCGCGTCGATGTTCACCTCGCTCATGTCGTTGACGATAACCGCCACTTTGCGGCCCTCGCGATTGTTGAGAACGTGATTGAGCAGGGTCGTTTTGCCCGCACCGAGAAAGCCGGACAGCACGGTGACGGGAAGGCGGGGGTCTTGCTGGGACATGCTTTGGCCGATTGACGATCGCGGCGGATCAACAGCGATCTAAATGTTATAACATAACATTTAAGTCAAGCGGTCATCCCAAGGCATCGTTCGTGCGGAGCCCGGGCGGGACTTCTACGGCGACGAAACGCTATCGCAGTTGCCCTAGCCGAAGGTACCCATTGCTCGGGAGCTGTGTGTCTGCCTGCCCGTGAAGCGCGGCCGATGTCCGACGAACTGCACGCAAAAAGTGATTGTGATCACGCAGCACATAGTGGCTGCAATCGACCCGCGCCACGGCGTCAAGGGCACCCACGTTCCGTTCCGCGGTGCCTCCCAGATCGTTCCCACGATGATGAAGGGCGATGTCCATTTCGCCATCGACAACCTGCCGTCCTACGTCAGCTTCATCGACGCCGGGCAGTTGCGAGCGCTGGCGACGACGACGGCTTCGCGATGCAGATCAAGTCGGTGTTGCAGAAATCCGGGATGCACCGACAGGCTGAGCTCGTCGGCTTCCTCTCGGGAATTGGCACATTTGATTGAGCAGCGGAGAATCCGCGGGCCGAAAGGAGGGTGCGCGATCAGCCGCCACCATTCCAGCGAGGACTCGGCGGTCATCGGCTTCACATCGATCGTCGAGGCGCCGGTCTTGGGGAGCCTAGCCTTGAAGTTCCTGGAGGAGGGCACTGGCGCGAAGCCGATTCTCGTAGCCGGAATGATCGTAACTCATGGCGGGCTACCGGATAGTCCCGCCGGGATTGGCGGCTTTCATCCTCAACGTCCACATGCGGCCGAGCAAGTCACAAACCGCGCGGTCGATTCCATTTTTCCGTGGTGAAGTCGAGGCCGGACGCATCCTGT
>Ga0255338_1005011_pt1 | contig 12747 bp, 14 predicted proteins | sample MeOH1_35cm_T4_19_FD_203715 | JGI IMG/M metagenome (GOLD analysis project Ga0255338, IMG submission 203715) | Sandy soil microbial communities from University of British Columbia, Vancouver, Canada - MeOH1_35cm_T4_195 | ecosystem: Engineered > Artificial ecosystem > Sand microcosm > Unclassified ...
TTGAGCCAGTCGCTTAATGAAGATGCATGAATATCAAAACGCAGATGTATCGCGCTGGATACTTTATTCACGTTTTGGCCACCCGCACCCTGCGCACGAATTGCGGTCAGCGTATATTCAGTTTCGGGGATATGAATTAAAGACATTGTTCTTCAGCTTTTTTGATTGCCACTATCTGCACAAAACTATAACGCTATTTAATAATCTCATATAGCGTAAATTAAAAAAGCTGACGGTTTTAATCGTCAGCTTCTAAAAACACCAAAGACACTGTGTTAGGATCTAAAACGTTTAAATTTGCGGTTTCTGGCCAGTTGCATTGCTCACATTCACATTTTTTGCCGGTGTAGCGGCTTTGACTACAGGTGCGCTTGCTTTGGCTTTTGTCACAGCATTTTGTGGGTTCTGTGATTGCATGTGTGGAGAAACGCCGGCCTGAACCTGGCCAGAACAGCCGCCGCCCATGACGGTTTTATTGCAATCACCGGCAAAACTGATTGAAGAAATTAAAAATACTGCACAACCTATAACCATAGATAAAGAATGACGCATTTGAGACCCCCGTTAAATCTTATAATTTTGAAAGGGGCGCATTCTAATCTAATTTTCAGTTGTAAAAAAGGCTTCAACCTCAGCTAAATCGCGTGTTCGCTTAAATGGCGGCAAACTCTGCCATATTTTTCTGCCGTAAGACTTGCTGATTAAGCGCGGATCACAGATCATGAGCACACCGCGGTCATTCTCATCACGGATCAAACGTCCGGCACCCTGCTTTAAGGTAATCACAGAATATGGCAGCTGATATTCCATAAAAGCATTCTTGCCTTCGGCATTGAGCTTATCCACACGCGCAGACAGCACCGGGTCATCCGGCGGCGCAAATGGCAGCTTATCAATAATCACCACACTTAATGCCTCGCCGCGCACATCGACGCCTTCCCAGAAGCTTTGCGAGCCAACCAGCACTGCATTACCCAGCTTACGGAATCGATCCAGCAGTTCGGTACGCGAGCTGTCACCCTGCAACAGTAACGGGCTTTCTATGCCATTCTCGGCAAATGCTTCTTTTAGCAAGGCATGAATTTCACGCATGGCACGCAAACTGGTGGAGAGCACAAACGCACGGCCGCCGCTGGCACGCAGTACCGGCAATGCAGCAGCCACCACGCATGATGTGTAAGTTGGGCTATTGGGGTCGGGCATGTCAGGCGGCACGTAAAACAATGCCTGCTCCTGATAGTTGAACGGACTTTGCCACGAGGCCGTAGTGGCAGCCTGTAGCCCCATCTGCGCCTGATAGTGGCTGAAGTCATTTTTAACAGCAAGGGTAGCAGATGTGAATATCCATGCACGCGGCTGCGCATTGAGCTGCTTACCGAAGCCTTCTGCCACGCTGAGCGGCGTAGCATGCAACTGCACAGAATGCGTAAACACTTCAACCCAGCGCACCAGATTATCATTTTCGGCAGACATCCAGCGTCGCAGCAAGTTACTTAAATCCATGCTGCGCTGCCAGCATTTTTCCAGTAGCGGGTCACGTGCAGCCTGTGTTTCCAATACCGCACTCAATGCTTCCAGGCGTTTTTTCATGTGATCAAATGCCTCCTGAAAACTTTTCAGCGCCAGCGCTTTTTGCACCGGCATGCGTGAGCCCTCATAAGCAAACACCAGCCTGAAATCCTTGCAGGCTTTTTCCAGCAACGGAATACTTTCACCCAGTTCAATGCAATCCTTCGCGAGGCTCAGATGCGCAGCTGTACAGTCGCGTGCAAGTTCTATGAGTTGGCTGGTTGAAACATCCTCGCCAAAAAACAGACCGGCCACATCCGGCAATTGATGCGCCTCATCAAAAATTACCGTGTTGGCACTCGGCAATAACTCCGCCACACCCTCATCTCGCAGCATCACATCGGCAAAAAACAGGTGGTGATTCACCACCACCACATCGGCAGCCAGCGCCTGTTTGCGTGCTTCCATCACAAAACATTCTTTATAGAAATTACAGTCGCCGCCCAGGCAATTATCGCGTGTTGACGTCACGTTCGCCCAAATAGTGGCGTTTTCTGGCACATCAGTGAGTTCGCTTTTATCGCCGGTTTTGGTATTTTCTACAAAGTTCTTGATGACATGCAGGTACTTGGCGTCGTCTCGTGAGGCAAAGCGGCCTTCGTTCGCGGCACGCTCCAGATGATAATGACACACATAATTAGAGCGCCCTTTCAGCATCGCGACCGTAACCGGGACTTTTAACGCATCACGCACATTGGGAAGATCACGGTTAAAGAGCTGATCCTGCAGATTTTTGGTGCCGGTAGAAATGATGACCTTGCCGCCTGTGAGCAGTGCAGGGACTAAATAAGCAAAGGTCTTGCCGGTGCCGGTACCGGCTTCAGCCACCAGCTGCGTGTTATGCTCAATCGCATCCGCAATAGCCAGCGCCATTTCCAGTTGCTGGGTGCGCTCGTGGTAGCCATCGATCTGCGAGGCTAAAATCCCATCTTTTTCAAAAACCTGGCGGATGCTATGTTCACTCATAAGAGCGCGATTATCCCATGACTTAACAAACTACAGCCAAAATACCAAACCAAAAACTTAAAGATAATTTGATCATTTAACAGCAGAAATCAATGCGATAAAAAATTGTGATAAAGCCCCGGTTTGGTAGATCACGATAAGTTAACTATAATGCCAGCATGACTAAGCTCTCGAACGTGACTTATCTTGCGTACATTCTTCTGGCTATCACTAGCAGTGCGTGTTCAGCGAACCCTGCAGTGCAGTCCAAAACTGACCTTGCACCTGAACGCCAGCTTCAGTCATCCCCAATGAGCACTCATAACGTTGATGAAGCAAGTTGGCCAGAACGTGCCCGTGAGGTATTGGTCAATGCATTAAGTCTTACCGGCGTGCGTTACAAATATGGCGGCAAATCACCGGAGTCCGGTTTCGATTGTAGCGGCTTTGTGCGTTACGTGTATCAGCAGACCGGCAACCTGTCACTACCGCATAGCGCACGCGCGATCAGCCAACTCGGCAAGACTATTCCTAAAGGCGAATTAGAACCCGGCGACTTGGTGTTTTTTAATACCTTAAGGTCAACGTTCTCCCACGTAGGCATTTATCTGGGCAATAACCGCTTTATCCACTCCCCCAGCAGCGGTGGCGGTGTGCGTGTAGAAAATATGCAAAACAGCTATTGGGAAAAACGCTTTAACGGCGCGCAACGTATTGAAGCAACTGCAAAAGATAATTAAGCAGCCTGCAAAAGCCTGCTAATTTTAACTATGGGCTTAAATCATCACCATTCGGCCCATGGGGTATTGCACCATCCCAATCGACATGCGGAGGATGCGTTAACTTTTGCATATGATCGGTTTCGTCCCCGACACCATCTTTAATAAGCTCAATACTGCGACGCCCCATTGATGATTGCCATGCATTTGCATAATCTCCCCACGCGGGAATGTTTGAATACCCCCAATCCGGTCCTCGAAACATCAGCGACAATGTTTCACGTCTGTCATTATTGGCAACCGAATACAGAAGTTTAGATGTAATCTCGACATCGGTTAGACCAATTCTTGCAAGCAAATTACCTGTCGGAGTTTCTTTTATGGCAGCAGAAACTGTCATGCCATCGTCGATATTTTTCCAAAAAGCACGATAATTGCTATCCAACACATCAGGCGCATATTGTATTTTAACTCTTTTAATATCTAAACCTTTAACATCAAATACATTCTTGGCCGATAATGCCAATTCTGTACCATTTGGAAGGCTAGGATTATCATCCATTCTTTTATACACAAAAGACATTGTGCCATTAACTACCGACATATTGATAAAGGTTTGCTCACTAAATTTATGTACCAGAGAATGAACGCCTGACCGGGTAGAAAAATCTTCTAGCAATTGATCAGAAAAATCTCGTAAATCTTTTGGCTTAGGTGGATAAGAACCTTCGCCCATTAGCTTTCCAAGTTCATGCATATCAATTTTTGAGGCATTCTGCACCGCATCTATTGCACCATCCACAACATCAACAGTTTTACTGGCTCTAGCAAGTGGGTTGATGTTCATAGCTAATTCAGTAGCTGCTACTGCAGCAGTAACGCCCATCATTTCTCCGCTGGCTTCTGCTGGATTAGGTGCTGCCACAGCCGTCAGTAACATTTCCTTTGATTTGGTAGCTATGAGTCGTGAGGTATTTTCTAAAGCTAGCTTACCGGCTTTTGTCACCAGCGACGGCTCATCAGCAATCCGTCCGATCACCTCTACCGATTTTTCTGCCTGCTGCGGTAATGCTTTAGGTAAATCCAAAAGCGCTCGCATTGGATCGCCTCTATTCTGCGAATGCTCAAGATTCATATCCCCCGGAGTGGTTTTCTTCTCAACCCAGTCACTGATTCCTCGCCAAAAACCAGTCGCAACATCTTGTATTGAAAAACCCATAGTCTGATTATTATCTTGTCTAGAATGTACGGCACGATAAAGCGCGAGCGTATGTCGGCCTTGATGTGTTGTATCAATGGAACTTTGAGTGTGCGCGTAAACAGCCGCCGTTGCGCGAATATTCTCAATAACAACTGTATCTGATGACCGATTTAAAGCTTGTTCTAATGCTACGTTCCATGACGCCCATTGCTCGGGTGAACTGACAATCTCAGAGATAACCCTGCTGGAAACTGCATTATGCGGGTCTGGGATATTGATTTTTTCTATCTGACTCATGCCAGATATACGTTCAGAAATTAACCAATAGGGTTAAGTCTGCAAAAATTTTCGGGCTAAATTGATTAATAAAACACTGTAATAAAGATATCGAAGTATTTCCCAATATCTATTGTTTAGAGGCAACTTAGACTAGCAAACTCAGTATGCTTAGGTCACATTTTTCATATATTGCCCTAATCATAAACACTCTTTGCAAGTAATAAAAAAATTTATTCGCAACTGGTTCATTCAGCAACATCCAATTCATCGCAAAAATTAGTCAGTTCGTCTGGCAAATATGCGATATATCCACTTAAGCCTTGTATTGGATGCCTTTCATCAATAATAAATCTTAGCACTAATGGATGAAAACCATCTATGTCCAACATATTGCTCAAATCCAAGTCAGAAATCTGACAAGTTTATAATCTTATTGAAAGGTTTTTACGATGCTTAACAAAGTACTTATTATCACTGCACTTGTCAGCATGACATCGTTTCAGGTACAAGCGGAATCCTCAATTGTAAACATTTCACCAGATGGAGGCGTTCATGTCCGCGGTGGCGGCACTGTAGTAGATGTAGGTGGTGACGCTGTCAAAGTAGATTCTGCCGACACTGCCACTTATCCAAAAAAACCAGCGCATCCACATCCAGTGCGTAGAAACACCCGCAATGAACCACCGGCAAGCATGGCTTATGTCAATACAGAATTATCTGATAAAAACTTTAATGGCCGTAACCTGGCTCGAACAACCTTCACCAATACAACACTGGAGCGTGTGAGCTTCCGCGATGCTGACTTACGTGGTGCAAAATTTGTGAATGTAGAGTTTCATGATTGTGATTTGCGCGGAGCACGCGTAGATGGTGCCACGTTTACCAACGTAGAATTCAACCATAGCCGCATCAGAGACGTAGACTTCTCAAGAGCCAGCATGGTGAATGTCGAGAAAGTAAGTACTTATTAACTCAATTACTGCCGTATCTAATGTATTAAGCTACGGCAACAATTGGATTATTAATAACAGTCTATCAATAGCAAAAATACTATTCCCAAGCAGATTAATTCCCCATTGCGACTGCATTCGCCATAGGCATGGAAACATATTCCACTGCTGTCTCCATTTGTTTTGTTTCCGGATATTTACCTTCACTGATGCCATCAACAATATGCTGACGCGCACTGTTGATGATGGCATCTTGCGCAGATGGCGTAACAAACTGATTTGCTAGTTTTACTGCTGCGTCATAAGCTTTAAATGCTAATGGCATTTTTTCATGCATGTGCATCACCCCCTCTCTGCGCACTGGCACTTCTATAGCTTTTTCAAACTGCTGAGCTAAATAGCTGTTACTTGGCAGCTCAGCATTAACTGTATGCTTCTCATAAAACGCTTCTACTCTGGGAATCACGTACTTGATAAACTGACTTACCAGCTCTGCTCTAATAGGGTTACCATCTGCTCCAACAAAACTATCAATGTATTGCATATCCTCATCAACCAATTGCTGAATCGCAGGGGCAAGCTCAGAATCCCAATTCAATATTTTCTTGCCATCTTCCAGCACCGGCATAAAGTCTTGCCGCTTTGGCTGAAACCGCCAATCAGAACTGAACTCTCCGGAATCACGAAAAATCCCGTTTCCATAGGATTTTTCCAAAGCCGCCCTAATCCTGTCTCTTTTAGGCGGAGACTCAGGATCGCTATTAGTATAATAATGCCCGGAATACCGCTCCGAAGTCATCATCGTAAGCAGTGACGCACATAGTGCCAATGAGTTTTCCGCAGCGCGATCGCCATTTAATTCAAGCGACTGGCGTTGAACGTCAGTCATCCTCAACCGACTATTAATATGATGATGAAGTTTATACTCGTGTGTGAGCATTGCTAGTGCCATGTCTTCATTCAGCACTAGCAGCAGATCTGTTCTTATAATAAGGTTACGCTTACCATTATTCCCTGCCACAAAACCAGTCACAACGTAATCTGAATCGTTCGTTACAACGACAACATCAACTTCAGGAATATGCGTATCCAAACTTGAGTAGTCATTTGCAGCCTGCCGTGCCCGTTCTAAAAATCCTGATAGCTTAGGCAAATCTTCTTTAGTTTTATCGTCAATTTCAATCACAAGAGTATTGACCAATGGATTGATACGCGGGTCTCCAGGCATCATCATTACTTGTGGAAATTGCCCTAACTCATCACGAACTTCTTGAAGTGTTATCGTATTGCTCATGAATTTCCTTAATAGTTTTTTCTAAAACCAGGTACGCTCAACATAAACATTGCAATAATTTACGTTTAACAAAGCAGGAAAGGGGTTAACCTCGAACAAAATCATCAGGAATTATTGGAAGATCATTTAAAAGAAAAACCCCGCACTCGGCGGGGTCTGGGATGGTCTTAATTGCTAATTGAATATTAGGCGTTAAACTTCGCTACATCCCCCGGCTTACGCAGCATTTTGTCTACTTCGCCCAAATGTAACTCTTCCTGATAAATCATTTCTCGCGCGTATTCTTCCAGCATCACAGAATCGCCTTCTACCAGCTGTAATAAAGCCTTATAAGCATTCAGCGCAACCGTTTCATGCGCTAAAGATTCACGCAGAATATCACCGATGTCGTGATTATGTGTTTCAAGTAATGGGCCAATGGACAATGAAGGATGCCCGCCCAAATGCGTGATAATCTCGCCTGCCTTATTTGCATGATCCAGTGATTCAGTTGCCTGACTGCGCAGCCACGATACGATTGGAATCCGGTTATAACCAAACACCATCAGTGAATAATGGGTGTACCTTACAACCCCTGCCAACTCTAGCTCAAGAATGGTATTGAGCGCACTTACTACAGGACTATCTGCTTTATGGTCTGCTGACATGTTAATACTCCTTTATTGGAAAAATTTTGTGAATCAGGGAACAACTAACTACAGCCGAATAAATTATTCATTAAAAAATTATGATGACTAACGATATTTTTAGTTTCATGGTCGCCAGAATATTAAGCTAATCTTTAATTTTATCACTATGTCCTAAATCGCGGTCGGGGTCGATACAGTCACGTATCAGTTGCTTGATCTCTTTGGCCTCCGGAAAACGCCCAGCTTCTTTACGCGAAAAAAGAAGCTCTCCATTTAAGGTAATCTCAAAAATACCGCCGGTACCGGGCTTTAAAGCAACACTATACAGATCCTGATCGAAGGTGGTTAACAACTCCTGCGCTAACCAGGCTGCACGCAGCAACCAGCGACATTGCGTACAATAACTGATTTCAACGATATTTTTACTCAATTTGTATGTCCTGACTGATATAGTTTAATATGCATTACTCGAATAATATATTCTATCTATCCTGAAACTAATCATATATTTGAAACTCTTAGAATCTGTTAGGCGCAAAACGTTTAATTTACTCACTTTCAGACTGAATACAGCTTCATTTGTTGGGAACAATAATACATGCAAGTACAAAATAAACATCACCGTTTTAACAAAATAGGCCTTGTAGGCTCTGGCCTTGTGCTGGGTCTTATGCTGAGCCTGACTTATTCTGCAGTTGCAGAAAAAATGGTAAAGCCACAGCTGCCGCTGGATGATCTGCGTGCATTTGCTGAAGTATTCGGGAAAATCAAAAGCGACTACGTTGAAACTGTTGAAGACAAAAAACTGATTTCAGAAGCGATCAGCGGCATGCTGACCGGTCTGGACCCGCACTCCACCTACCTTGATCCGGATGCATTCAAAGACATGCAAACTGCGACCCAAGGCGAATTTGGCGGCCTGGGCATTGAAGTCGGCATGGAAGACGGGCTGGTTAAAGTTGTTTCTCCGATTGAAGACTCCCCGGCTTATGCCGCAGGCTTAAAAAGCGGCGACCTTATCATTAAACTGGACGAAACACCGGTAAAAGGCATGACCTTGAACGATGCGGTAAAACGTATGCGCGGCAAGCCTGGTACCCAGATCATTTTAACTGTAGTGCGTAAAAACGAGACTAAACCATTATTGTTCACACTGACACGTGATGTGATTAAAAATAAAAGCGTGAAATATAAAATGCCTGAACCTGGCTATGCTTATGTAAGGATTACCCAGTTCCAGGAACGCACTGTTGAAGACTTGGCAAAAGCGATTAAAACGCTGCATGCCGAAAATAAAGGCCCGTTCAAAGGCTTTGTTCTGGATTTACGTAACGATCCGGGCGGCTTGCTTAACGGCGCTGTAGGCGTTTCTGCTGCTTTCCTGCCTAAAGGCGAGTTAGTGGTTTACACAGAAGGCCGTGCACCAGATTCAAAAATGCAGCTGACCGCCATTCCCGAGAACTATGCGCGCGGTGGTGCCGCTAACGACTTTATCCGCGATTTACCGGCAGACCTGAAAACAGTGCCAATGGCGGTACTGATTAACAGCGGTTCAGCATCTGCTTCTGAGATCGTGGCAGGCGCATTGCAGGATCACAAACGTGCAACCGTGATCGGAACACAAAGTTTTGGTAAAGGTTCTGTGCAAACCATTATGCCTATGAATAACGGTGCGGCAATTAAGCTGACCACTGCCCGCTACTTCACGCCTAAAGGCCGCTCAATCCAAGCCAAAGGCATTGTGCCGGATTATATTGTTGAAGATGGTACCGACCAGTCCGGCAATATTCATGAAGCTGATTTGACACGTCACTTGTCAAACCCAAAAGATGAAAAGACCGCTGAACCAGCCAAACCTGCTACAACGAATGCTGCCAAGGAAGCTGCTAAAGAAAAAATCAACGAGAAGAAATATGCTGAACCACCGGCACCGATTGAGCCGGCGAGCAAAGATGATATTCAATTCACACAGGCTATGAATTTGCTGAAAGGCTTACCAGTAAAATCTGAGCCACCTGCGAAAGTTGAAGCTGCAAAAACCAATTAAGGTTCCTTACAGCTTAATTAAACCGCCTTGAAGCTGAGGCGGTTTTTTTATAGCTGCCGATCCAATAGTTTAGTTAAGGCGCCCAATTGAAAACGTTTATAATTTAGCCATAACCATATTTGTAAAAAAACTGGTTGTTGAATCAGACCGCTCTGCAGCCTGTGGCTTATACCCGCGACGTGCAGAAAAACCAGCTCAGAGGCAGCCCCATCAGATGGCCGCAGTGATGCATACAACTGCTAAATCCGAAACCACTGCTGCCAGCAACATTGGCACAGACAAAAATACTGCCGGACAGATGGGATTCGCCGGTAAAATTTAGGCGTAGAATACAAACATGAGACATTCAACTATAGACAAATTAATAAGCGAGTTTGATACCGGCTTACGCACCCTGCTTGCTAAACCGCATAGTCAGCGCGCGCATCCGGATGAAGATGTAGCTGATGCCAAATTAACAGATGCTGAAAAAAAGCATGCCAGTGCACTGATGCGAATCAATCATACCGGCGAAGTCTGTGCGCAGGCCTTATACAGCGGCCAGGCAATCACGGCGCGCAATGCGGCAACCAGCAAGACCATGCAGCAGGCTGCCCGTGAAGAGACAGAACATCTTGCGTGGTGTGAAACAAGGATACACGAACTTGGCGGACGTACCAGCATACTGAACCCATTGTTCTATGCCAGCTCTTTTGCAATCGGCGCAGCTGCCGGTGCACTTGGCGACAAATGGAGCCTGGGCTTTCTGGAAGAAACCGAACACCAGGTGGGCGAACACTTAAGCAGCCATCTCACCCTACTACCCGAGGCCGATGAGAAATCTCGCAAAATTGTGGAACAAATGCGCGCAGATGAAGCCAAACATGCCAATGATGCAAAAATGCATGGCGCGGCACAATTGCCTGCACCGGTTAAATTTTGCATGAAGCAGATGTCGAGATTCATGACAGCTTCTACTTACCATTTTTAATAAATCCATATGACTAAAGCGTATGTTGATACGCCTATATAACTAATATAACTAAAGAGGTACTTCTCGAATGCAAAAATTTAGCGATGTTCTACTCACACTCGACGACGCCTCCCATGTGCAGCGCATTGAGCTTTACAACCAGGATGGCAGTTCCGCAGGTGTCATTGAAAATAAACCCGGCAGCCTGGGTTCCTTAAAAGTCTATAACCATTTGGCACGCATGTATGGTGAAATTTCTATGGATGCAGCCGTAGAGGGATTAAGCCTGTATGCAGAACATACGGAAGACGCTGAGAACTGTCCGGGCAAACACCCTAACGTAGACCGGTTATTGAATATACTGGAAGATGAAAAGCCATTGGCGGTAAAAGTCATTGAGACTAATGAGTAATAAGGTAAGAAATCAGAAAAAATATTGACTCAAAACAGCGCAGCAGACTTGGTCTGCCGCTAGTTTTAATTTGCATACAAAACGATTTTAAGCTTCAAAACTCATTGGTTTTATTTCAAAATCATGCGTGATCTCTACGCTCTTGCTCAGCATAATTGAAGCTGAACAATATTTTTCAGCCGACAACTTAACCGCTCGCTCTACCTGAGCCGGATTTAAGTTATCACCTGTCACCACAAAATGTACATGAATCTTGGTAAATACTTTTGGTATTTCATCAGCACGCTCGGCTTCAATCTCTGCCACGCAATCCACGATAGGCTGACGTGCTTTTTTAAGTATGGCAACCACATCAAAAGAGGTGCAGGCCCCCATACCAATCAATAGCATTTCCATCGGACGCATGCCGATATTGCGGCCGCCGTTTTCAGGTGCGCCATCCAGCACTACCGCATGGCCGGTTTCAGATTCACCGACGAAACTGACGCCATCTATCCATTTAATTCTAACGTGCATAATTATAAACTCCTGAAAAATGTAGATTCTGTTACCAGGTAAGGCGAGAGAAAAAATAAGGCCGCAGCATACAAATAGTATGGAAGGCCTTATTTTTGCGAACTACGCCGCGTGATAATCAAGCTACGTTTTTATTTAACTGCTAACAGCTCAACATCAAAAATCAGGTTGGCATTAGGAGGAATCGCACCGCCTGCACCGCGTGCGCCATAACCCATTTCTGATGGAATAATCAGTGTGCGTTTACCGCCAATTTTCATTCCGGCAAAGCCTTCATCCCACCCCTGAATCACCTGACCACCGCCAAGATAGAAATTGAATGGCTGGCCGCGATCCAGACTGCTGTCGAATTTTTTGCCTTTACCATCTTTAGCTGCCGGGTCATATAACCAGCCGGTGTAATGCACAGTCACGTTAAAGCCAGGCTCCGCCTCACGGCCGGTACCAACCTGCGTATCAATTTTCTGTAATTCTGTAATGTTTTCAGCCATCTTTACTGTTTCCTTTGCTGTGGTTTTTTCTGCGTTCGTGGGGTTGGATTCAGCCTGACATGCGCCCAAACTCAACAAACAAACACCTGCTAATAATGTATTGAATAATTTCATGTTTAACCCTAAATATAGCATTTAAAAGTAAGCCGTAATAATACTTGAAAAGCTCACCTGAATGATCGGAATTTAATGATCAGAATTTATAGTTATGGCTGTTGATGCACCCACTCAATCAAGGCATCCTGCGCGGCTTTACTCGCACCCGCTCTGGCATGGTTTACAAACATTACCAGTACATGACGATGGCTGTTGGCATCAAGCACATAGCCCGCAATAGCACTCACGCCGTTAATGGAGCCTGTTTTAAGATGTGCACGGCCATTGGATTGGCTGTCTTTCATACGCTGCTGAATAGTCCCATCCACTGACAATATTGGTAATGAAGCCATCATTTCCGGCATCGCCGGGCTATTGTAAGTGTGTATCAGCAATTGCCCTAAAAGCTCGGCGCTGATTCTTTCGACCCGTGACAAACCTGAACCGTTTTCTATGACCAGTCCGCTGGATTTAAGCCCATTGGCAGCTAACCATGCCTGAATTGCGCTGATGCCTTTGGCTTCTGTGGCAGGTGCTCCACCTTTTTCAGAGGCAATCGTCAGCAATAACTGTCGCGCCATCACATTATTACTCCACTTGTTGATGTCGCGTACGATGCTGCCCAACGGTTCCGATGCTTGCTCCAG
>Ga0255338_1005012_pt1 | contig 12739 bp, 13 predicted proteins | sample MeOH1_35cm_T4_19_FD_203715 | JGI IMG/M metagenome (GOLD analysis project Ga0255338, IMG submission 203715) | Sandy soil microbial communities from University of British Columbia, Vancouver, Canada - MeOH1_35cm_T4_195 | ecosystem: Engineered > Artificial ecosystem > Sand microcosm > Unclassified ...
AGGCGTTCCAGAACGCCCCGCGCCATCGCCGCGAGCCGACCGCCCGCGAGGCCCGCCGCATCGCCTCGCTGGAAAACCGCCTCGAAAAGATCGACGCCGAACTGGAAGAAGCCTGCGACGCCGAGGACGAGGTCAAGGCCGAGAAGCTGGAACAGCGGCGCGATCAGGTGGTCGGGGAACTGCAAGACGCGGAGGACGCCTTACAAGGCTATGCGCCCGAGGTGCGCGAGGTGGCCGGTGCCATCGTCACCATCGACCGCAACGGCGAGGCCGTCATTCATCGCGGCCTGCTGCGCGAGGCCGAGGCCAAGGCACTGCGCACGCTGGAAAAGCTGCGGCGCGGTTTCGGCAACGCGGAAGGCGAAGCCGACAACGACGAAGGCCACGACGCCGACGACGCGCCCAAGGCCGCGAGCCTGTCCGACCGGCTGGCGCAGCGGTTGAGCGCCCACCGCACGGCGGCGCTGCAAATCGAAGTGGCACGGCATCCGCAAGCGGCGCTGGCCGCGCTGGTGCATGGCATGGTGCAGAAGGTTTTGCAGCCCGACGCCTACGGCGACGACCTGCCGCTCGGCGTGCGCCTCAGCGTGCAAGACCGGCTGGAAGGCATGGCCCCGGATTGGCCGGAATCGTCCGCCGCCGTGGCGCTGCGCGAACTGCAACAGGTGGCAGGTGCTGGCTTGCCGCAGGACAGCGCCGAACTGTTCGCCGCACTGCTGGCGAAGTCGCAAGACGAACTGGTCAAGCTGCTGGCCGTGTGCGTGGCTTCCACGGTGGACGTGGTGACGCCCCGCGCCACGCCGCACCAGCCCGGCGCGGAACTGGCGCGGGCCGTGGGCCTCGACATGGCCGCGTGGTGGCAGCCCACCGCCGAGGGGTATTTCCGGCATGTACCGAAGGCCGCGATTCTGGAAGCCGTGGAGCAGTTCGCCCCGACGCAAACCGCCCGGCTGGCGAAGTTGAAGAAGGCCGACATTGCCAGCGAAGCGGAACGGCTGGCCGATGGCACGGGCTGGATGCCCGCCATCTTCAAGGCCGAAACGCCGGAAGCCACGCAGGCAGAACCGCAGGAGCAGGACGACGCCCCGGAGGATGCCGAGGCAATGGCGGATGAACCCGCCGAGGCGCTGGCCGCTTGACTCGCGCCGAAGGCAAGCGCCCCGGCCTCGACCGGGGCGCTTCGCTGGAAGGAGAACACCCCATGACCCGCACGACCACCAGCCGCCCACGCATGGCGGCGATCTACGCCCCCGGCGCGGTACGCGCCCGCCGCTGGCACGGCGACGGCGACGTGCGCGGCTACCGCCCGCCCTCGGGCTGGTCAGCCCGCGCCGACCTAACCGACATTCACCCCATCACGGGCCGCGCCTTGCCGCGTGCCGTGTGGTGGCTCATCGAGACGAAGGAATAACCCGAACAGCACCGCGCCCAGGCCGTTCCGTCCTGGGCGCGGTGAAACGCAAATCCGGGCGCGGCAGTGGCCGCGCCCGGTGTTCAAGGCCAACAGCCGCACCAGAACGTCGCCGCCTTCGCACTGGCTCAGGCGGCGGCGTTGATGCAGCCGGGTATCTGGCCCGGCAACGTCATGCGCGCAATGCGTGGCAACGGCGTCAGTTTCGAGTGTGCCGCGTGCATGGCCCTCAGCTTGGAAATGGCCTGGGCGTGTCGGTGCGATGCGCCGCCGGGCTTTCGGGCTTCGCCCCGTGCCGTCTTTGCCGTCACGGCCATTCGGCTTCAATCCCTCACCCCTTCGCGCCTGCGGCGCTGCGCGCTGCGCTTGCATCCAGGGGAAAGCCCTGCGGCCTATCCCCGCCGCGCACAGCTTGGCACCACTTGATGCAGCCGAACCGGCTGCGCCGGATCGGCCCGGCCAGCGCCCCGCCGCAATAGACGGCGCGCTGGCGAACACGCTGGCGCTTGCTGCGGCAGGTTGTGCAAATGCGTGCCGCCCTCAACGCTGGCGGTTCCTGCCTGTCACGTCACGAAGGACGGTTCACGGACAACCCGCCCGGCATCGCTATGGAGCTTCCACGCCACGCCTCAAGACCGGCACCGCAAGGTGCGGCAGGGGCGTTCTCTCCTGTCGTCGGGTGGTTGACCTGGCCCGCGTCAGCGGGCGAGCCGGAGCAGCCTTCATGCGGGGATGCCGAGCCGGCCCCATCTCCTTTCGGAGCGGTTCGGCCCAAGGCGTCCTTGTCTCGTTGTGAATCCTGGCGGGGGCGCAGCTGCGCCTCGGGCTTCATGACTGCAAGCGTCCGGCGAAAACAATTTCCCCGCCGCTGCGCGGCTTCCTCGCGCAGCAAACTCTTTTCACCTTCCGGTTCTCCACTGCGTTTCGACCGCAAGCGGTGCAGCCAGCCCGTCCCCCGCCGACCGGATCACAACAAGGACGCGATGGGCGCGAACCTTGTTCAACCGAAAGGAGAAAACATCATGGCCAACATCGGCACCTTCACCGCAGACAAAGACGGCTTCACCGGCACGCTTCGCACCCTGACGCTCAATGTCAAGGTCAAGCTGGTTCCCAACGACAAGGGCAGCAGCGAGAACGCTCCCGACTTCCGGCTCCAGGCCGCCGGTCACGACATCGGCGCGGCATGGAACAAGAAAAGCGAGGCCGGGCGGGATTACAAGTCCGTGAGCATTGACGATCCTTCGTTCCCGGCGCCAGTCTATGCCCGCCTGATCGAAGGCGAGGACGGCACGCACGACCTGATCTGGTCGCGCAGCAAGCCCCAGGCGGCGTGACCGCCGCAGCGCCCCGCCCATCGCGGCGGGGCGCTGTGCTGCTGATCGCAGCACATCACCGCATCACGCACGCGGCTTCGCCGCGTCGCGTTCGCTCAACACCGCCTCTAGCTCCTGGCGCACCTGCGCCAGCAGCTCGTCGGCCTTGCTCGGGCTGTTGCCCGCATAGGCCAGCGTCAGCAGCGTGAGCGGGTGGATCTCCATCACCTCGCACAACTCCGCCAGCTTGTGGAAGGTCGGGCTTTTCAGATCGCGTTCGAGGGTACTCATATAGGTGCGGCTGGACACGTCAGAGAAGGCTTCCTGGCTCAAGCCACGCGCCTTTCTGATCGTCTTTAACGCCTTTGCCAATGAATACCCAGCCGCCACCTATGGTTTCCCTTCAAAAACCAAGATGACAGCCCATTGCGCCCTATAGGACTACAATCTATAGTGTTCATTTGGTGTTGTTCTCCGTTTTCGTGCCTTTACGGAAATCCGCATCGGCGGGTTCCAGTAAAGCCACGGAACCGCATCCGTGCTTGCGCACGAAGGCGCAAATCCGGTTTGGCGGTTCTGCGCTTCGCCGTGAAACCGTGTTCGTGCAACATTGGATTTGTGGGATTGCCGACCATGCCCCAGCCACTCACCACCGCCCCGGAGCGCGCGCAACTGCTCGCCAACGGCGAGGCCCGTGCCGCTGGCCGGGCCATCGACCCGGTGCCCGTGGTGCGGCTGTTCACGCCGGACGCGCATGTGACCTGGCTGCTGGCCGCGCTCGACCCCGCCGACGGCGACACCGCCTGGGGCCTCATTGACTTGGGGTTAGGGATGCCGGCACAAGGCACCGTCAAACTGTCCGACCTGGCATCCATCGTCGGGCCGCTCAAGCGGCCCGTACTGCGTGACCTCTATTTCCGGCCCAAGCGCACGCTGTCGGAATACACCCGCTTGGCCGAGCAGGACGGGGCCATCCCGGACTGAACCCCGCGCACTGTGACTATTTCAGTCTGGTGTCATACCGGGCAAGTCTCAATCGGGATTCTTGCGGCATAGCCGCGCCAGTCTGATCCAAATAGACATGATGCCCCGCGCGGGCTGCGGCAGGCTGGACGGTACGGCGTCCCACGGCCGGGGCGCTGCTGCCCCGCCATTGAGACGACTACCGCAACGCATCGGAGCCAATCGGTCTTGACAGCCCCATCCATCTTTTTAACCCATGACGTTCTGACGATACCGATGTAGCGCGTAGTTCTTCCGTGGCGGCCCGTCCTGTTCGCAGGGAGGTTGCGTCATGGTCGATCGCAGCGCCGAGCCTTGGTATCCGACTGCCGCGTACCTGTACGCGCTGCACTTGGACGACCTTGCGCTCGCCTGGGAATACCTGCGCAGGCACCCCGACTACCGGCTCGACTGGCTGCGCCGTCATCGCCGGCCGCAGGCGGCACAGGACGCGGCACATCGCTGGGGCTTGCGCCTTCTGGAAGACCCGGTGCTGGATGCGCGCGACGCGCATCCAGCCTGGCTGCCCGGCCACGCTGCCGTGGTGCAGCTCTATCCCGACGCCGACCCGCCGCTCGATGCGGCGGTCTTTGCCTTCTGGCACATCCCTGGGCACAAGCAACTGCTGCATGACGGTAAAGGGCTGGCGCTGATCGCGCGCAGCCCTGGCCGATGCGCGCGCTTCGCGCTGGCGCCTGGCCTGGAGGACGGCATGGCTGTCGCCTATGCCCACCGCGGCGGCGCTACTGCGCTTGCACGCGGGTATGTGCCCAGCTCAGACCTGGCCGATGCCAAGCCCCGGCCGACACTCGCCGCGCTGCTGGAACTGCACACCTTGCAGGCGCTCGACGCAGCCCTGGCGGGCGCGTCCTTGCGCGAAATCGCCGAAGGGCTGTTCGGCGCCGATGCCGTGGCGGCCGACTGGCACGCCGACGGTGATCTGCGCGCCCGCGTGCGCCGTCTGGTACGGCGCGGCGATGCGCTGATGCGCGGCGGCTATCGCCGCCTAGCACAGCTTGCGCCGCTTGAGAAGGGACGTTTTGCAGCCGACGCAAAACGTCCCTGATCGAAAACCCCTCGTTTCTTGAGACTGCCTCTATCCGGTCGCGCTGTGTGGCCGGGCGTTTTCAAACGATGGAGGTTCACACCATGCGTCCCGCTCCCTTGCGGCCTGCCGCCACTGTCTCGACCGCTGCCGCGCAGCCGCAGCGTTACCTCACCAACGACGAAGCCGCCGAGTACCTGCGCCTGTCGCCGCGCACGCTGGAAAAGCAGCGCGTGATCGGCGGCGGCCCACGCTTTCGCAAGTTCGGCCGGCGCGTCATGTACGCCGTGGCCGACCTTGATGCTTGGGCCGCCGACCGCAGCTTCGAGACGACTTCCGATCCCGAGTACGCCGAGCACCACTCGGCGGACAGCCGTGCGCGCTGATCGCTGGCGCGCGTCAGGCCATCGCCATGTCCAGCCCCGCGCTGCCCGTGCGGCAGCGGCCGATGCAAGAGCGCGAACAGCTCGACCTGTTCCGCGCCTTGCCGGGCGACATGGCGCCGCGCGACAGCCAGGACTTGATGGCCTTTCCGTTCTTCTCGCTGGCGAAGTCTCGGCGCGTTGCGCCAATCGACTTCCGGGCCGGCAACGTCACGATCCGCGTGGAGGGCACAGCCGAGCACGGCATCGCCACGATTTGGGACGCGGACGTGCTGATATGGGCAGCCTCGCAGATCGTGGAAGCCCGCGACGCGGGCCTGCGCCCGTCGCGGCTGATGCAGGCCACGCCCTACGAGATCCTGCGTTTCATCGGCCGCGGCACGTCGCTGCGCGACTACCAGCGCCTCAAAGCGGCCCTGGATCGCCTGCAATCGACGACGGTAGCCACATCCATCCGCGAGACGACCGGGCGGCGCCTGCATCGCTTCTCATGGATCAACGAATGGAAGGAACTGGCCGATGCCAGCGGCACGCCGCTGGGCATCGAACTGATCCTGCCGGACTGGTTCTATGCGGGCGTGATCGACGCCGCCCTGGTGCTGACCATCGACCCGGCGTATTTCCGATTGACCGGTGGCATAGAGCGGTGGCTGTACCGCCTGGTGCGCAAGCACGGCGGCAAGCAGGAACACGGCTGGCAGTTCGACTTTCAGCACCTGTACCGCAAATCGGGCAGCGTGGCGCGCTACTACGACTTCGCCGCCGACCTGCGGGCATTGGTCGGGCGGCAGTCCTTGCCCGGCTACCACTTGGGCATCGAGCACGTCTCCGGGCTTTCGTCGCCGCTGCTCACGTTCCGGCCCGTGCCGTCCACGGCACGGGGATAACTGCGGGAGAGCCTGTGGACGGACTCGTGCTATCGGGCAACAGAAGTATCGTGCTATCAGGCAACGAACTATCGTGCTATCAGGCAACAAAATCGGCCGCAAACCCGCGCCAGCACTGGGTTTCCGCGCCCTCTAACTTCCCTAACTTAAATTCTCTAACTTTTAGTAGGGAAACGCCGCTGCGGTGGATAACCGCCGCGCGGCCACCAACGCAGCAGCGACAGCCGGGCTTTCCAGCAAGGAGGGCCAGGCCATGATCGTCGCGCTGCTCAATCAAAAGGGCGGCGTGGGCAAGACCACGCTCGCCACCCACATCGCCGGCGAGCTGGCGATGCGCGGCCAGCACGTCGTGCTGCTGGACGCCGACCCGCAGGGTTCATCGCTGGACTGGACGCAACGCAGAAGCCAGCAGGGCTTGCCACGGCTTTTCAGCGCCGTGGGCCTCGCACGCGAAACGCTGCATCAGGAAGCGCCAGAACTCGCCAGGCGGGCCGATCACGTCGTCATCGACGGGCCGCCGCGCATCGCCGCCTTGGCGCGCTCCGCGCTGCTGGCGGCCGAGCGCGTACTGATCCCGGTGCAACCCAGCCCGTATGACCTGTGGGCCAGCGCCGAGATGGTCGCACTGATCCGCGAGGCGCAAGTCTTTCGGCCTGCGCTGCGCGCGGCCTTCGTCATCAACCGGCGCGTCAGTACCACCGTGATCGGGCGCGAAGCGCGCCAGGCGCTCGCTGACCAGCCACTTCCTGCGCTGCGCGCGGAAGTGCATCAGCGCATCGTGTTCGCCGACAGCGTGGCCGCTGGCCGGCTTGCACGCGAGACGGCGCCGGACAGCGCCGCCGCACGGGAAATCACCGCCCTTGTGGATGAACTGCTGCGGTTGACGACATGACAGCGAAGCCACCACCGAACAGCAAACGTGCGGCAAAGCGCGTCGGCATCGGCGCGCGTCCGCCCGCGAATCCGCACGCCGAGGCGTGGATTCGGCAAGGCGATGCCGATGCGCTGGGCAAGGGCGACCTCTACACGGCCCGCCTCACCCTCGACATCACGCCCGCCATGCGGGCACGCATCAAGGTATCGGCCTTCACGCAAGGCGTGACCGTGGCCGACCTGCTGCGCGGCCTGCTGGAGCGGGAGTTTCCCGAGAACCACAGGGAGAACACACCATGACCGCATCCGCTTCGCCTGCCGCCGTCGCGGCCACGGCTGCGCTGGCTGCGCCTGTCGGCCAGCCCGCCAGCGCGCCGCTGACGCGCGTGGCGCTGGCCTACATCGAGGCCCGTTTCAAGCTCTACCTGCGCTTCGGCGAACCCGCGCGCACGCACCAGCTCGACCGCTGGCGGCGCAGCGCGGTGTTCCTGCCGGGCGCGGTGTTCTGCCGCGTGCGCTGGCAGTCCAACGATTTCGGCACCGTGCGCTGGCAGCTCATGGTGATGCAAGCCTGCACACCGCTGGACGCGGCGCAGCGCATCCCCGGCGTGCAGCCCGGCGCGCGCCTGCTGCTGCACGCCGAGGGCGACGGGCAAGTGCGCGCCGTGCTGGAGCGCATCGACGCCATCGAGGCGCTGGGCATCGCGCCTGTCGCCGTTTCGCCCGCGTACTGGCGCACGCTCGCCAACCGGCTCGCCGCGCGCCTGCCGCTGCCCGAATACACCGCCGAGCGGCACGCCGCCTGGCTGACCGGGAGGGCGCTGCCATGACCGCCGTTTCCACTGGCGGCACCGCGCCGCGTCCTCGCTCGCACGCCCGCTCACGCTTGCGCGCTCGCATCGTGCTCGCGGGCCTCGCCGCCTGCGGCCTCGCTGCGCTGGCCTGGGCGTCCTTCGTGCAGCCGCTGCCGCGCCTGATCTACAACCCGTCCGACAGCGTTCCCGTAGGCTGGTATCGCGTCGATCCGCTGCACCATCGGCCCGGCTCGCTGCCACGTCCGTTGTCCGTGGACAGCATCGTCCTGACCACGCTGCCGCCAGACACCGCCGCGCTGGCCGCGCAGCGCGGCTACCTGCCGGCGCGCGTGCCATTGCTCAAGCGCGTGGGTGCAGTCGCGCCACAGCACGTTTGCGTTTTCGATGCGCTGGTGTGGATCGACGGCGTGCCGGTGGCTGCCGTTCGGCCCGCCGACCGGCTGGGCCGCCCGCTGGCATCCTGGCCGCAGTGTCGGCAGCTTCGGCCTGGTGAACTGTTCCTGCTCAGTGTGACCAATCCGGCGTCGTTCGACAGCCGGTATTTCGGGCCGGTCAGCGCATCCGCCGTGATCGGCGTCGCGCGCCCGATCTGGCTGGAGGCCCGCCCATGATGGCCGCCGACTCGCTGCACGTTGCCGTGCATCTTGTCGTGCCATCGGGCGTGCCGATCCCGTGGCTTTCCGCATGTCGTCGCGCGTGCAGTGCAAGCGCCGATCCTTCGTATCGGGCGCCGCATTTCGCGCTGCATTCCCATGTGCAGGCGTCTTGCCTCGAACGCGCCCGACCTATGGCCGTCGCCGCGTTCGCCGGCGCGCTGGCTGCTCGCGCAGCAGCGCCGCCGGGCCGCCGCTGCCCGGAGCGCCAGCGAGGGGCAAAGGCGGAAGGCAAGACAAAAGGACGCGGCACCGGGCCGCGTCGAAAGCCAGTCTGCACGTGGGGTTGGCGCGGCACGCAGCGGCTTCGCCGCCGTGCCGCGTGGGGCGCGAGGCCCGCGCCAATGCAGGCATGTCCGCGTGCTTCGCACGACAGGACACGCCAGAGCTTGCAGGAAGCGCAGCCATGAGCGGCCGCCGCGACGACGATTTCCGCGTGCGCCCCAGCGCCCCGAAGAACCGGGGCAAGGGCCAGGGGCAGAGCTTCGTTTCCAAGGTGCTCAAGCAGGCGGGCAAGGCCGGCAGCGGCAAGTCCACGGTGCGCCGTCCTGGCGCGACGGGTGGCACCGGCCAGCGGCCCGGATCGCGCTTGGGGCGCGGCCATACGGCGGCGCGCTTTGCCGGGGCGAAGCTGACGCCCATGTCGCGGCGCGTGACCATCAAGACGCTGCTGGTCAATCACCAGCGGGCCAGCTCGCAATCGCTCGCCAAGCACCTGCGCTACATCGAGCGCGACGGCGTGGGCCGCGACGGCGAGCCGGGCCAAGCCTATGGGCCACAGACCGACACCGCCGACCTCGACGCCTTCAAGGAGCACTGCGCCGACGACCGGCACCATTTCCGCTTCATCCTCTCGCCCGAGGATGGCGCGGAGCTGGAAGATCTGCGCACCTACACGCGGCACCTCATGGGCCGCATGGAGGCCGACCTGGGTACCGGCCTCGATTGGGTGGCGGTCAACCACTGGAACACCGACAACCCGCACACGCACATCGTCGTGCGCGGGCGCGACGACACCGGCAAAGACCTCATCATCGCGGGCGACTACATCGCCGATGGCTTCCGGCACCGGGCCTCCGAACTGGCGACCGAATGGCTGGGGCCGCGCACCGAACTGGAGATCCAGCAGACCTTGGGGCGCGAGGTGGAGCAAGAGCGGTGGACGAGCCTGGATCGCACCCTCAAACGTGAGATAGGCGAGGCCGGCGGCGATGGCCTGGTGCATGTCAAACGGCTCAACGAACCCCGGCTGCAACGCCAGCGCCTGCTGCTGATCGGCCGCCTGCAACGCTTGCAGCGCCTGGGCCTGGCCGACGAGACGCAGCCGGGCACCTGGGCCATCCATGCCGATGCGGAAAAGACCCTGCGCGCCCTGGGCGAGCGTGGCGACATCATCCGCACGATGCAGCGGGCCATGCGCGGCGAGCCGCGCGAGCTGGCCGTGTTCGAGCCGGGGGACGATGGCCGAACCATCCTCGGCCGCGTGGCCGCGAAGGGGCTGGCCGACGAGCTGCGCGACCGGGGCTATCTGGTCATCGACGGCGTGGACGGCAAGGCCCATTACGTCGCGCTCAACGCCCACGATGAGCTGGCGAACTACCCGACTGGTGCCGTAGTGGAGGTGAAAGGCTCGGCCGACGTGCGCGCAGCCGACAAGAACATCGCCGCGCTGGCGAGCGATGGCCTGTACCGCACCGACCACCACCTGGCCGTGGCACAGGGCCAGGCCGTCCCCGGACGCGACCCGCAGGAGGTCGTGGCCGCCCATGTCCGCCGGCTGGAGGCCCTGCGCCGTGCCGGCATCGTTGAGCGCGTGGCCGAAGGGCTATGGAAGGTGCCGGGCGACCTGCCCGAGCAGGGCCGCCGCTACGACGCGCAGCGCCTGGGCGGCGTGGCCGTGGAGCTGAAATCGCACCTGCCTATCGAGCGGCAGGCCCGCGTGATCGGGGCCACCTGGCTCGACCAGCAGTTGATCGGCGGTGGCTCGGGCCTGGGCGACCTGGGCTTTGGTGGCGAGGCCAAGCAGGCGATGCAGCAGCGCGCCGACTTTCTCGCCGAACAGGGGCTGGCCGAGCGGCGTGGTCAGCGCGTGATTCTGGCGCGCAACCTGCTGGGCACGCTGCGCAATCGGGAACTGGCGCAAGCCGCGAAGGACATAGCCGCCGATACCGGCCTGGAGCATCGCCCGGTGGCCGACGGCCAGCGTGTGGCTGGCATCTACCGCCGCAGCGTCATGCTCGCCAGCGGGCGCTACGCGATGCTCGATGACGGCATGGGTTTCTCGCTGGTGCCGTGGAAGCCGGTGATCGAGCAGCGGCTGGGGCAGCAGATCGCCGCCACGGTACGCGGTGGCGGGGTGTCGTGGGAGATTGGGCGGCAGCGCGGTCTATCAATCAGTTAGTGCCAACCCATGTATTTCGCTTTGTTTGAACGCCTCCGTCAGTTCCGAGAGTGCGGATTGCCAATGTGGATTCAACTCACGCATCACGTTGATCCCACGTTCAGTCAAGACAATTTCGATAACTCTACGATCTTGCGTGCGATCCACACGCTCCTGTGTCGCTCTTTGAATCATGCCCTTGTTGTCGAGACGGTCCAACAGCCTGGTCACCGAAGCCGAATCGACTGCCAGATTGCGAGCCAAATTGCTGGGCGTAGATGCTGGAGTGACTGACACATGGTGTAGTGCCATCATCTGCACGGCGGTCAAACCAAACGGAGCAGCCATGCGATTCAGCACTTGATTCCTGGCCGTGGAAAGCCGCGTGATGGCTGTAGAAAGCTCCATCACCCGAAGGGCATCGCTTGCTTTCCCCGTTTCGGTTGACCGATTCGGCATCATGATCGGGAACGTTTACTGGTCGCTTCCTCGCCTCGGCCGTAGGCACGCATGAATGTCACCACGGCTGCGTTCGCCCACTGGTCAATCTGCGCCGAGGAAGGCGCGGCATCCGGATGAGTCAGGCACTGAAGCTGAGGCTCGCCCCGAACCAGGTTGATGAACAGATTGGCGGCCGTCTCGCGGCCAATCTCGCCAAGATCGACCTCACCGGATGCCGCCGCATTGGCCAGTTGTTCGGCCACCATCGTCGTCATGACCTGCGGGCCGGCCAGGTAGAACGTCCGTGCCAGCCTAGGGAAGCGCTGCCCTTCGGCGATGACGACGCGGAATAAGGCCAGCCCGCCAGGGGAAAGCACAATGTCCAGATAGGCCTTGGCGAGCATGGTCAACGTCTCCCGCAGCTTTCCGGGGCGGAACTCGATGCCATGCACCGTGTTCGTGAATGACGCACATTCGGCCTCGATCACCGCGGTGAAGAGGGCCTCCTTGTTTGCGTAGTGCGCGTACACCGTGGACTTGGACACCCCAGCCTCGCGCTGGATCATGTCGGTGGTTGCTGCGCTGAACCCATGGGTCAGGAAGACGTTGCGCGCAGCGCGCAGGACGGTGAGAGCCTTGGCGTTCAGCTCGTTGCTGCTCGGCGTCGGGGCGGTCATGGCTTGGTTGGTGCGTGGCATCTGCTTGGCCTGGAAGTTTTGACACGGTGGCTTGATTTCGGTATAGTACCAAACCGCTCGGTACGAATCAACTTAGCCAACCATCTCATGGGTAGCTGCGCTTAGCAGTTACTGAAATCCCCTGTGAGTTGGTGGCCTAAATTTTGTTGTCGTAGTAAACCGAGCGGTTCGGTACTATTCGCATATTGGATGAGCCTTCATGACGTCACAACCGCTGCTCTCACAACTGCTGCGACAAGCAGGCACGGCGCTCTGCACGATCTCCCTGGTCGGCTGCGCGGTTGGTCCTGACTTCGTGAAACCCGACGACAGGCTCGCAGCCGTCCAACTGTCGCCCAGGGCGGACTACACGCAGGCTCAGGAAACATCCGCCGCGAGCTTCCCATCTTCATGGTGGACGTTGTTCAACGATGACGTGCTGGCGGATCTGCAAGTCCGTGCGCAGGCGGGCAACCTGAACCTGCAGATGGCTTCCGAGCGCATCGAGCAAAGCCGGGCGCAGTTGGGGATTGCCTCCTCGCTGCTGCTGCCCAGCGTGGGTGCCTCGGCGGGCTATTCCCGCGAGGCCCTCAGCGAGCACGGCAAGTTTGCCGCGCTGGGCGCACCGACGAGTGCGAGCGACTTCTGGCAGTTGGGGTTCGACGCCAGTTGGGAACTTGACCTATGGGGCCGTGCGCGGCGATCGCGCGAAGGTGCTGCGGCCGCCTTCGAGGCCACGGTGTATGAGCGCGAGGCGGCACGGGTGGCCCTGTCCGCCGAGGTGGCCCGCGCGTATCTCCAGTTGCGCGGTACGCAAGCGCAACTGGACATCACCCGGCAGAACCTGGATGTCGCC
>Ga0255338_1005013_pt1 | contig 12738 bp, 9 predicted proteins | sample MeOH1_35cm_T4_19_FD_203715 | JGI IMG/M metagenome (GOLD analysis project Ga0255338, IMG submission 203715) | Sandy soil microbial communities from University of British Columbia, Vancouver, Canada - MeOH1_35cm_T4_195 | ecosystem: Engineered > Artificial ecosystem > Sand microcosm > Unclassified ...
TTCTGCTCGTATCCATCCTTCTCGAGATTCTCCAGGTAACGGCGAGCCGCCTCCGACTTTCTGCTCGCTGCCAGGCCGGTCACGCGCTCCGCGATCCTGCATCCCCGAATCGAGGTGATGAGAAGCCGGTATAGCGGCCTGCTCCAGTACGCCTTCTTGCCGCCGTGCCCATCGGGAAGGTCGTGCAACTCGTGCCCACGCATCTGGCTGATCGACGACTTGACGCCAAGGTTGGCCCACAAGACTTGAAGGTCGCGGATCAGTTGCTCGTCGACCGAAGCGAGCGACACCGTGGTGACGTCGTTGTTCGAGACGACGTTGCCGTCAGCCTGGTACAGGCCGCGCAGGTAGGCTTCGACCGTTTCGCGAGTACCGCGCCAGACGAGCTCCGGAACGCGAGTCTTGGTCTCCGGCGTGAAGCCGTGATCGGCGAGGAGGCGCCGCAACGGGGCCGACGCAAGGCGCGCCTTGCGCGACTTCGGATCGATGCGGAACACCGGCGTATTGACGGATGTGGTCCTGAGGACCGTGTTGCCGTCCAGAAGCGCGTGGACCGCCTGCGTGGTCTCCTCGATGAGCCCGAAGTCCTGCTCCCAGAGGTCGATGAAAACGTTGTGAGCCCCGAAGGTCCCGTCACCCGCGATCAGGCCCATGACGCGGGCGAGTTGCGGCTCGTGCTGCGTGCCCCAGAGACCCTCGACTTGCTGGATGAGGAGCTTGTCTCCTGGGACGAGTTGCTGCGCCTCGACCCACCCGCGTTCCTTGACCCATACCTTGTGGTCGGGCGTGACCTTGTGGCTGTAGCCTTCGTCCGTCTCGATCCGCACGATCGGCGCGTTCGGCCTCGGCAGGAGCATCTCCGATGCTTCGTACACGCCATCGAGGCCGACAACCTTGTTGCGTCCGCCCAAGCGGTACAGCTCGCCGACGGTGAGCATTCCGCGGTCGGTCACGACCCGCTGGTCCGCGGTCATGCAGCACAGGTTCGAGGAGTGCACCACGCCCACGTGCTGCTGGGGGCTCCTCACGTTGCACGGGTCCTTGAACGTGATCCACGGGTGGCCCGTCTCGAAGAGCATCGAGAGCATCTTGCGCCAGAGCGTGAGGGCGGGGATCTTGCGGAAGAGCTTCAGCTCCCCGCGCGCGGCCTTCTCCTCGTAGCGCACGTAGGCCTCCTCGAAGGCCTTGCCGAACTTGTCGTGGAGATCCGGGCAGTCCGAGGGCGAGAAGAGAGTCCACTCGGCGCCCTCCATCACGCGCTTCATGAAGAGGTCCGGGACCCAGTTCGCGGTGTTCATGTCGTGCGTGCGGCGGCGGTCGTCGCCGGTGTTCTTGCGCAGCTCGAGGAATTCCTCGACGTCGAGGTGCCAGCACTCGAGGTAGCAGCAGACGGCACCCTTGCGGCGCCCGCCCTGGTTCACGGCCACGGCCGTGTCGTTCACGACCTTCAGGAACGGGATGACGCCCTGGCTCTTGCCGTTCGTGCCCTTGATCCACGATCCGAGCGCGCGGATCGGCGTCCAGTCGTTGCCCAGCCCGCCCGCGAACTTCGACAGCAGCGCGTTCTCCTTGATCGCCTCGTAGATGCCGTCGAGGTCGTCGGCCACCGTCGTGAGGTAGCAGGAGGAAAGCTGCGAGCGCTGCGTGCCGGCGTTGAAGAGCGTCGGCGTCGACGACATGAAGTCGAACGTCGAGAGCACGTCGTAGAACGCGATCGCGCGCTCCTCGCGGTTCACCTCGTTGAGGGACAGGCCCATGGCCACGCGCATGAAGAACGCCTGCGGCAGCTCGATGTGGTGGTCGTGGATGTGCAGGAAGTAGCGGTCGTAGAGCGTCTGCAGGCCCAGGTAGTCGAACTTGAGGTCGCGCTCGGGCTTGAGCGCCTGGCCCAGGCGCGCGAGGTCGAACGTGCCCAGCTTCTCGTCGAGGAGCTGCGCCTTGATCCCCTGCTGGATGAAGGTGGGGAAGTACTCGGCGTAGCGGGAGGCCATCTGCTCGTGGATGACTTCCTCGCCCAGCACCTCGCGGCGGATCGTGTGCAGCAGCAGGCGCGCGGACACGTAGGTGTAGGCCGGGTCCTGCTCGACGAGCATGCGCGCGGCGAGGATGGCGCACTTGTGCACCTCCTCGATGGGCACGCCGTCGTAGAGGTCGCGCAGCGTCGCGTCGAGGATCCTCTTCGGCTCGGCCGCGTCGCCGAGGTTCTGGCACGCGGAGACGATGATCCTTTCGAGCGAGGCGAGGTCGAGCGGCACCCTGGCGCCGTTCACCGTCACGTGCAGCTTCGGCTGGCGGTCCTCGGCGGCCTCCTGCGCGCGGGCCGCGCGCTCGCGGGCGCGCTCCTCGCGATAGAGCACGTAGGAACGCGCGACCTGGTGCTCGCCGGCGCGCATGAGCGCGAGCTCCACCTGGTCCTGGATGTCCTCGATGTGGAACGTGCCGCCCGAGGGATGGCGGCGCACGAGCGCGGTGACCACCGCCTGGGTCACGCCGTGGACCTTGTCGCGCACGCCGGCGCTCGCCGCGGCGGCGCTGCCGGCGACCGCGAGGAACGCCTTGGTGACGGCGACCGCGATCTTGTCGGGCTCGAAGCCCACGACGGCGCCGTTGCGGCGGATGATCTTGTAGTCCGCGTATCTCTCCGGCGAACTGCCGCCCTCGTCGCCAAGGACCGGGTTGGACAGGGGGGCCGCGGGATCGATATCGGAAGCCAGGCGCATGGACCTCTCCTTGTATGAAGCTGTTTTTGGCCCGCGGCTCGCTTGCGGCGCGGCGGGCGCTTGTCGAAAAGTCGGGGCTCGGTTTAGCTGCCAAGACCCTGATTCCCATGAATAAAACCGGAAATTACCCCCGGCGATATCCACAGGTTGTCCACCAGCTTGCCCACAAGATCTAGTGTTCGCGGGCGAGCGTGGCCACAAAGTCTAGTAAATGAAAACCGCAGGCGCAAGCACCCGCAAAGACATTTTTTACGAAGGGGAATCAGAGTCGAACGAGGGTGGGCACGCGGTCGTTCAGGACGTCCTCGAATCGCGCCTTCACGCCCGCTTTCGAATCGCGGTGCGTGAAGATGTAGAAGCGCCCCTCGGAGACGGCCGCGAAAAGGGCCCGCGCGGCTTGCGATGGCTCGATGCCCTTGGCCACGGCCTTGTGAACCGAGCCCACCACCTTCGCCGCGACGGGGTCGAGCGCCTCGGGCTTCGTCAGCTCGCCCGCCGTGCGGTTGCGCTCGGAAAGCGAGATGCGCGTCTTCACCCAGCTCGGGCACAGGACGGAGGCGCCGATCCTCGATCCGCGCAGGGTGAGGTCGTGATGCAGCCCTTCCATCACCGTCACGACCGCGTGCTTGCTCGCGTTGTAGGCGGCCATGCTGGGCAGGGACAGGAGCCCGGCCATGGATGCGGTGGCCACGACGTGGCCCTCGTCGCCGCCGGCCAGCATGCGCGGCAGGAAGGCGCGCAGCGCGTTCGTGACCCCGTAGAGGTTCACGCCCATCACCCATTCCCAGTCGCCGGGAGTGGTTTCCCAGACCGGCTTGGCGCAAGCCACGCCCGCGTTGGCGACGAGCAGGTGCACGCGGCCGAACCGGGCGAAGGTGAGGGAGGCGAGGTCGTCCACCTGGCCCGGCTTCGACACGTCGGTCCGCAGGCCGTCCGCGTCGGCGCCCTTCGCGCGCAGCTCCGACGTGGTGGCATCGAGCCTGGCGGCGTCGACGTCGGCGAGCACGAGCTTCATGCCGCGCGCGGCGGCCTCCTCCGCGACGGCCCTCCCGATCCCCTCGGCCGCGCCGGTGATCACCGCGACCTTTCCCGCAAACTCCTTCATGGCTCCTCCCGGTGCCAGCTTAACCCGGCCGCACGATGTCAGGCGCCGGCGAGGCGGCGGCAGCGGCCGTCGAGGTAGGTGACGAGCGGGCCGAACCGGGCGAACTGCGGGTCCTTCGTGGCGCCATCGCGGTAGCGGCGCCAGATCTGCTGCACGATCACCGCCACGCGGAAGAGGCCGAAGACCGTGTAGAAACCGAAATCGGCCACCGGAAGGCCCGTTCGCGCCGCGTAGTGCTCGATCACCTCGGCGCGCGTGAGCATGCCCGGCGCGTTGGTGGGTTGCCGCCGCGTCATGCGGAAGTACTCGTCGTCTCCCGCCTCCACCCAGTAGGCGAGCGAGTTGCCCAGGTCCATGAGCGGGTCGCCCAGCGTGGCCATCTCCCAGTCGAGGACGCCGATCACCTTGAACGGGTCCGCCGGGTCGAGCACCACGTTGTCGAACCGGAAGTCGCCGTGAATCGCGCGGATGGCGACCTCGCGCTGCGGGCGATGGGCCGCGAGCCACGCCATGACGGCCTCGAAGTCGCTCACGTCGTCGGTGCGCGCGTCGCGGAAGCGCCGGCTCCAGCCCTCCACCTGGCGCGCGACATAGCCCTCCCCCTTGCCGAGCGCGAGCAGGTCGCGCCCCTCGTCGCCCGCCCCTTTTCCGGGGGAGCCGGGAGCGGCCGGATCGATGGAATGCAGCTCCACCAGCTTGTCGATCACGTTGATGCAGAGCTTGCGCGTCATCGCGGCATCGAACCCCAGCCCCGCCGGCAGGTCCTGGCGCGCGATGATGCCGGCGATGCGTTCCATCACGAAGAACTCGCACCCCATCACGGACAGGTCGTCGCCTACCGCGAGCACCGCGGGCACCACCGGATAGAAGGGCTTCAGCGCCTTCATCACGCGCGCCTCGCGCGCCATGTCGTGCGCGCTCTTCGCCTTGTGCCCGAACGGCGGGCGGCGAAGCACGAGGTCGCGGCCGGGGTAGCGAACCAGGTAGGTGAGGTTGGAGGCGCCGCGGGCGAACTGGCCGATGCCGGGCGTGCCGTCGAGGCCGGGGATGCGCGCCTTGAGGAACGCGTCCACCTTCGCGACGTCCAGCTCCTCGCCCGCCCGAACTTCCCCGGCGCGGTCGACGAGGGAATCGGCGCCGGTCATGGCGCCGCGCCGTTGCCTTCGCGCCTCGCGCGCTGCTTCCTGAATTCGAGCTTCGCGATGAGCGCCCGGTGCACCTCGTCGGGGCCGTCGGCGATGCGAAGGATGCGCGCATAGCCCATGAGCGCGGTGAGCGGGAAGTCGTCGGAGACGCCCGCGCCGCCATGCACCTGGATCGCGGCGTCGATCACCCGCTGCGCCATGCCGGGCGCGACCACCTTGATCTGCGAGATCTCGCTCATGGCGCCCTTGGCGCCCACGGTATCCATCAGCCACGCCGCCTTCAGCGTGAGGAGCCGCGCCTGCTCGATCGCCATGCGCGCGTTCGCGACGACATCCGCGTTGCCGCCCAGTTGCGCCAGGGGCTTGCCGAAGGCGACCCGGTTGTCGGCGCGCGCGCAGAGGAGCTGGAGCGCCCGCTCGGCCGCGCCGATCGCGCGCATGCAATGGTGGATGCGCCCGGGGCCCAGGCGCCCCTGCGCGATCTCGAACCCCTTGCCGATGCCCGCGATCACGTTCGCCTTCGGCACGCGCACGTTCGCGAAGCTGACCTCGCCGTGGCCGAAGGGCTCGTCGTACACCCCGAAGCACGGCACCATGCGCTCGATCGTCACGCCGGGGGCATCCAGCGGCACGAGCACCATCGAATGCTGGTGGTGCTTGTCGGCGGACGGATCCGACAGCCCCATGAAGATCGCCACGCGGCAGTTCGGGTGCCCCAGCCCGGAGCTCCACCACTTGCGGCCGTTCAGCACCACCTCGTTGCCCTCGAGCACGGCGGTGGCGCGCATGTTGGTCGCGTCGCTCGAGGCGACTTCCGGCTCCGTCATGCAGAACGCGGACCGGATCTCGCCGGCGAGGAGGGGCTGCAGCCACCGTTCCTTCTGCTCGTCCGAGCCGTAGAGCGCCAGCACCTCCATGTTGCCGGTGTCCGGCGCGTTGCAGTTGAACACCTCGGGCGCGATGAGCGAGTGGCCGGTGAGCTCGGCGAGCGGGGCGTAGTCGGCGTTGGACAGCCCGGCGCCCAGCCCCGCGTGCGGCAGGAAGAGGTTCCACAGGCCCTCGCGCCGCGCGCGCTCCTTGAGCGATTCCATGATGACCGGCTGCTTCCAGCGGCGCCAGTCGGAGCCGCCCGCGAGCTCGTCGACGTAGCCCGGCTCGGCGGGAAGCACGTGGTCGCGCATGAACGCCTCCATCCGCGCGATGAAGTCGGCTGCCTTGGGGGAGGGTGCGAAGTCCATGGTCGTGGCCCCGGTGGGTTCAGGCGTTGACGGCCGCGCGGTAGCGCGCCCAGTCGAAATGCGGCCCCGGATCGGTCTTGCGGCCCGGCGCGATGTCGGAGTGCCCCGCGAGCTCGAGAGCGCCGTAGCGCGCGAAGAGAGCCCGCGTGAGCTCGGCGAGGGAGGCGTACTGCTCGTCGGTGAACGGCCCGTAGTCCGTCCCCTCGAGCTCGATGCCCACCGAGAAGTCGTTGCAGCGCTCCCTGCCCCTCCAGCTCGAGGCGCCGGCGTGCCAGGCGCGCAGCTCGCAAGGCACGTACTGGATCACCTCGCCCCCGCGGCGGATGAGGAAGTGCGACGACACGCGCACGCCCGCCAGCCCCGCGAAGTACGGATGCGCGCCGGGGTGGAGCCGGTCGAGGAAGAGGTCGGTGATCCACCCGCCCCCGAATTCCCCCGGCGGCAGCGAGATGCTGTGGATCACCACGAGGTCCACGCCCGCATCGTCGGGCCGCGCATCGTGGTTGGGCGACGGGATCCACTGCGCGCCCGAGCACATGCCCGCGATGTCCACGAGATACCGCGGCGGCGCGGCGGTCGCCTCGGGATCGATCACGGAAGCACGTGGTAGAAGAACGACACGCCGTGCCGCGCGCCGTCGGGCTCGATCGTGAAGCCGGGAATCTCGCCGGCGCGGCTATAGCCCATGGAAACGTAGAGGCGCTCGCCCGCGTCGCCGGTGCGCGTGTCGAGGATGAGGAGCGTGCGACCGCGGTAGGACGCCTCCACGTGCGCGGCCGACAGGAGCGCCCGTCCGAGCCCGTGGCCGCGGTGCGAGTTGCGCACCATGAGCTTCCTGATCTCGGCGCGGTGGTGGCCGTTCTGCCGGCCGGACAGGAGCAGTTGCACGCTGCCCACGACCTCGCCCGCGTCCTCGGCGACGAGGACGACGAGGTTCCCGTCCACCAGGCCCTGCATCACCTCGCGCCAGTAGAGCACCGCGTCGGCCGGCGCGAGCGGCGCCCAGAAGCCGATCGAGGCGCCGGAATCGACGGCGTCGATGAGGAGGTCGGCGAGCCCGGGAAGGCACTCCGCGAACCGGTCGAGATCGATGGTGCGGATCCGCGCCGTCATTTCACTGCCTTTCCGCCGGTATCGGCATGGACTGTCCTGCGCGCTGGGAGACCGGTCAGTCGATGCCGAGCCGGTCGAGCCGGTAGCGAAGGCTGCGGAAGGTGATGCCCAGCAGCTTCGCCGCCGCGGTCTTGTTGAAGCGCGTGGCCTCGAGCGCCTTCTGGATGGCCTCGCGCTCCACCTGGTCCAGGAAATCGTGCAGCGGCAGCCCGCGCGTGCCGAGCGCGCCGTCGAGCGCGGCGTTCTTCTCCCGGGGCGCGACCTGCGTGAGGTAGAGGTCGCTGTCGCGGATGGTGTTGTCGGTGCACAGGGCGAGCGCGCGCTCGAGGATGTTCTCGAGCTCGCGCACGTTGCCCGGGAAATCGTAGCGCCGGAGCGCGAGCAGCGCCTCGTCCGAGATCGTGGGCGGCGCCACGCCGTTCTGGCGCGCCAGCCGCTCGACCACCTGCGAGACCATGAGGGGAATGTCCTCGGGGATCTCGCGCAGGCTCGGCATCTTCATCTCGATCACGTTGAGGCGGTAGAAGAGATCCTGCCGGAACTGCCCCGCCTCCACCTGCTCGGCGAGCGAGCGGTGCGTGGCCGAGATGATGCGCATGTCCGTCGCCTCCTCCACCGTGTCGCCCAGGCGCCGGTACTTCTTCTCCTGGATCACGCGCAGCAGCTTCACCTGCATCGCGAGCGGCAGGTCGCCCACCTCATCGAGGAAGAGGGTGCCCTTCTGCGCGGCGTCGAGGTACCCGGTGCGGTCGGACTCCGCGCCGGTGAAGGCGCCCTTGCGGTACCCGAAGAACTCGCTCTCCATCAGGTTCTCGGGAATCGCGCCGCAGTTCACCGCGACGAAAGGCGCGTCCGCCCGCGACGATCCGGCGTGGATCATGCGCGCGGCGACTTCCTTGCCGCTGCCCGACTCCCCGGTGATGTAGACGGGCGCCTGCGAGCGGGCCAGCCGCCCGATCATCTCGCGCGCCCGCTGGATGGGCGCGGATTCCCCGATGAGTTGCGGCACGTCGGACTGCGCGGCCTCGCCGGCGGCCGTGCGGCGCGCCTGCGGGTGCTTCGGGAGATTGAGGGCGCTCATCACCAGCGGGCGCAGCTGGTCGAGCTTGATCGGCTTGGCGAGGTAATCGAAGGCGCCGGCCTTGAGCGCAGCCACCGCGTTTTCCGTCGAGCCGTAGGCCGTGATCACGGCCACGGGCGTGTTGCCGTAGTGCTCGGCGATGTGGCGCAGCACGTCGAGGCCCTCGCCATCGGGCAGGCGCATGTCGGTGAGCGCGAGGTCGTAGGGCCGCCGCTCGAGCGCCTGCTTCGCCTCGGCAACGCTGGCCGCGCTGTCGGCGTCGATGCCCATGCGCGACAGCGTCACCACCAGCAGCTCGCGGATGTCTGCCTCGTCGTCGACGACCAGGACGGCCTTTGCGCTCATCGGATGCCTTTCAGGGTGATGCGGAAGCGGCAGCCGGGGCCGCCGTCGCAGTATTCGACGTGCGCTCCGTTGCCTTCGCAGAGCTCGCGCGCGATGTAGAGGCCGAGGCCGGTGCCCTGGGCCTCGGTGGTGAAGAAGGGCTCGAAGAGGTGGGGTTGCAGCTCGGCGGCCACGCCCGGCCCGTCGTCGGTCACCTCCAGCGCCAGCATGCCCGGCGTTTCGGCGGGCGCCAGCACCACGCGCACCGAGCCGGGATTCCTGAAGCCGTGCCGCCACGCGTTGCGCAGGAGGTTCCACAGGACCTGGTGGAGGTGCTGGCGGTCGAAGTCCATGCGAAGCGTCGTGCGCACGTCCACCTGCACGCCCTCGGCCGGCACGCCTTCGTTGGCGCAGAAGTCGGCGGCGAACTGCTCGAGGAACGGACGGGCCTCGATGGCCTCCGGCTGGGCGCGGTCCCGCCGGTTGAGGTAGAGCACCTCCTGCACGATGCGGTCGAGGCGGTGGACGTTGTCGCGGATGATCGTCACGAGGCGGTCGTCGCCCGCCTGCGCGTGCTCGGTCTCGGCCAGGAGCTCCGCGGCGTGGTTGATCGAGGAGAGGGGGTTGCGGATCTCGTGCGCGATGGAGGCCGTGAGGCGGCCCAGCGCCACGAGCTTCATCTGCTGGGCGCGCGCGCGCATGCGGCTCACGTCCTCGACGAACACCACGGTGGGCGGAGGGTTGCCGGTCCCGATGGCCACGAAGTGGACGCCGAGCTCGGAATTCGAGCGCGCCGTGCGGAACGGCACGTAGGTGGCCTCGGGCCCGCGCCTCCAGGACTCCAGCATGCCGGCGATCTCCGGGGAGTACTCCGACAGGAGCGGACGGCGCCCCGACGGCAGCGGCCCCAGGAGCTGAACCGCGCGGGGATTGTGCTGGCGGATCGTGCCCTCGGGGTCCACGACCAGGAAGGCGTCCTGCATGTCGCGGATCACGAGCTCGTTGATCTGCGACATGTTGGCGAGGTCGATCGTGCGCTGCTGGGCGATGGTCTCGCTGGTACGCGCGTAGCGGGCGAGCGTCCAGCCCAGGCCCGCGGTCGCGAAGAGCGCCATGCTGGTGAGGCCGGACTGCAGGAAATCGCTCGCGGGCGCGTCGAACCGCCACATCTGGAATGCCTGCTCGACCAGGACGGCGATGGCCGCGACGGCCGCGTGGAAGAACACGAGGCGTCCGCGCGTGATCAGGCCCGCCGCGGCGAGCGAGATGAGGAGCGACACGCCGAATCCCGAGCGGATCCCGCCGCTCGTGTGCATGATCACGCCGATGGCGAGGACGTCGACGAAGACCGCGGCCGTGACCTGCAGCGAAAGCCGGGGCTCGCGCAGGAGCGCCGGCACCATCAGCAGCACGGCGGCCACCGCATAGGACACGAGCGCGGTCACCGCGAGCCCGGGCTGCATGGCGCCGAGCTGGAACAGCGAGTTCAGGAAGACGTAGACGCCCGACAGCCCGGCCGCGAGCACGACGCGGTAGGCCGAGAAGATGACGAGCGTGCGCCAGGCGGTGTCGTCGCCGGCGGAGGCCATGGGGGCACGCTCTCCGGGACGCAGGCGATCGGCGAGGGCACCGGGGGCGAACGCGGCAGGCGTCATGTCGAGTGCTTGCAGGTCGAGGGATCGCGGCAGGTGAACTTGCCGCCCTCCTCCTTCGCCTCGCTGCGGGGCATGTTCACGCCGCATCGCGAGCAGGCGACCATGTCCTCGACGTCCTTCGGCTCCGACGGGTTCGCGTCCGGCACCTGCGACTTGAAGAAGCCGCGGAACAGGATCCAGATCACGAAGCCGATTGCCAGCAGGAGGATGATTCGGGCCAAGGCGGGTTTCCGAGGGGTTTTCCCTGCTTCGATTCTAGCTCAGCCGGGAGGACGACCCGCCCGCTTCGCTACGACAGGGGCAGATCGACCTCGAAGAGGACGCCCCTGCCCTCGGGAAGGTTCACCGCCCGCACGGTGCCTCCGTGGAACACGGCGACCAGGCGCACGATCGCGAGTCCCAGGCCCAGGTGCCCGCCGCGGCCCTGCCCTTCGTCGCGCCCCGAGACCATGGCGTCGAAAAGGCGCGGCAGCATGGCGGCGGGAATGGGCGGGCCTTCGTTGGCCACGCCGAGGCGGGCCCGGTGGCCGTCGGACGAGAGCGCGACACGGATGGCGCTGCCGGCCGGCGCGAAGTCGAGCGCATTCTCGACCAGCTTGTCGAGAAGCTGGGCCCAGGCATCGGGAACGCCGGTCATCGCCACTGCCTGCGCGGGCGCCTCCAGGTCGAAAGCGCGGCCCGGGTAGGCGCCGCGATAGCCCTCGACGCAGCCGCGCACCACGGCGGCAAGGTCGAAGGGCTCGCGTTCGGCGCTCTCGAGCATCTTTTCCAGCCGCGTGCCCTCCGACAGGCGCGAGATGAGGCGGGAAAGGCGGTCGACGCCCTCGCCGGCACGATCGAGGTAGACGCGCGCCGCGCCCTCCGGCGACTGGCTCCTCAGGTTGTCGAGCGAGGAGCGCACCACGGCCACCGGCGTGCGAAGCTCGTGCGACAGTTGCCCGGCCATCTGCTCGAGGTAGGTGTTGTAGTCGCGAAGCCGGCCGAGGACCGCGGCGATCGTGCGTTCCAGGTCGCCGATCTCGTCCTTAGCTCCCGTGAGGGTGATGTCGCCTCGGATCCGTCCCTGCGCGTCGATGGCCGCCTCGGCCTCGGCGTGCAGCCTCCGGATGCGCGTGGCGAGCCGCGTGGCGAAATAGAGCAGGATCGCGAACGCGGCCACGCATACCGCGAGCGTCAACGCGATCAGGTTCTCGAGCGCCGATTGGCGAAGCAGCAGGATGGAGGCCGTGGTCTCCTCCACCACCACCGCGCCCACGATGTCGTCGCCCACGAACACGGGTTGCGCGGCCGAGAGTATGGCCACCTCCCGGTCGCGGGTCCCGCGCCAGTAGGTGGACGACACGCCGATGAGCGCGCGGTCGATCTGCGCGCGCACCGGCATGGACTCGTCGCCGGCCGGGACCTCGGGCGAGGAGACGACGAGCGACACGACCGGCTTGAGCCACGAGGTGATCGTCGTGCGCGGCGCGGCGGATCGCGCGGGAGGCGGCTCGCGAAGCGACCCGGAAAGACCGCGCACGCGCGATCGCGTGTCCACGACCCACGAGCGCGAGGCGCGCCGCCCCATGATGTCGAGGAAGCGCTCGATCTCCTCCGAGGGCACGTAGGCCGAGCCGAGGCTCGCGGCGGCCACCGGGTCCGCGGCGGCGAAGAGCCCGACGATGCGGCGGCGCTCCTCGTCCTCGGGATCGCCCGGCGCGGCGCCTCCCGGGGGGAAGAGCGCGGGACGGTCGGAGAGCGCCGAGGCCACCGCGCGCGCCGTGGCGGCGATGTCCTGCTCCTGGGCGACGCGCAGGAACGCCTCCATCCGGCTGATGAATTGCACCGCGAGCGCCGGGATGGCGAGCAGCACCAGCGAGGCGAGGAGCAGCCGGAAGCGGATGCCGTGGACGAAAGCCGCTCGCATGGCCGCGCTCAGTCGAGGGCGATGGACAGGCCGAGGGAGCCGAAGCGGTGCGGCGAGTGCTGGCCTTCGAACTCGCGCGAATCCCGCGCGAGGCCCAGGGTGACCACGCCCCAAGGCTCCGACCACGCGATCCCGGCCGCGACCCGGCTGACCCGCCGCTCGAAGCCGGCTTCCGGCTTCGGGTCGTCCGCGCGGCGCTCGAGCAGTCGATTACGGGCGAAGGCACGAACGCTTGCCCCCGCGAACAGCGAGAGGCCGCCCGCCTTGCGCGGCAAGGGCGGCGTCGCGGCGAAGCGAAGCAGCGGGTTGGCCGCCTCCGCCGGGCCGTCCGTGCGCCACTCGATGCCCGCGTGGCCGAATGCCGTGAGCGTTCCCGCGACCCCGCCGCCGTGGATCACCAGCGCTCCCGGGATCGCGGCCGGCCCGACGCGATGCGACCACGCGGCCGCGA
>Ga0255338_1005014_pt1 | contig 12734 bp, 16 predicted proteins | sample MeOH1_35cm_T4_19_FD_203715 | JGI IMG/M metagenome (GOLD analysis project Ga0255338, IMG submission 203715) | Sandy soil microbial communities from University of British Columbia, Vancouver, Canada - MeOH1_35cm_T4_195 | ecosystem: Engineered > Artificial ecosystem > Sand microcosm > Unclassified ...
CACTCGCCCGGCGCGATGTCGCGCTCGAAGCGCTGGCCCGTGCCTTCCAGCGTGACCGATTCGCTCGCCACCATCACGGTGCCGTCGGGCCCGGTGCCGATGCACAGCGGCCGGATGCCGTAGGGATCGCGGAACGCCACCAGGCCGTGGCCGGCCACCAGCGCCACCACCGCGTAGGAGCCGCGGATGCGCCGGTGCACGTTGGCCACCGCCGCGAACACGTCCTGCGGCGACAGCGGCACGTTGCGCGTGGTGCGCTCCAGTTCGTGCGCGAACACGTTCACCAGCACCTCGGTGTCGCTCTCGGTGTTGATGTGGCGGTGGTCGGCGGAGAACAGTTCGGCCTTGAGCGCCTGCGCGTTGGTGAGGTTGCCGTTGTGCGCCAGCGTGATGCCGAAGGGCGCGTTGACGTAGAAGGGCTGGGCCTCCTCCTCGCTGTGCGCGTTGCCCGCCGTCGGATAGCGCACCTGCCCCAGGCCCAGGTTGCCTGGCAGCGCGCGCATGTTGCGGGTGCGGAACACGTCGCGCACCATGCCCTTGGCCTTGTGCATGTAGACCTTGCGGCCCTGTTGCGTGACGATGCCGGCGGCATCCTGGCCGCGGTGCTGCAGCAGCAGCAAGGCGTCGTAGATCAGCTGGTTGACCGGGCCCTGGCTGACGACCCCGACGATTCCGCACATAGTGTTTCGCTTTCCTTCATGCCGGCAGGTAGGCGCCGAACCGCTCGGGCACCACCGGCTTCAATCCACGCAGGGCCGCCGTCGCCACGCCGGCCGTCATCGATTCCGTCCACCACGCGCCCTCCTTCAGGCCGGTGAGGTGGACCACCACCGCCAGCGCCAGCACGGCGAGCGCACCGCGCACCAGGCCGAAGATGCCGCCCAGCGCCCGGTCCACGGGCGCGAGGCCGGCGGCCGCCACCAGCTTCCTGGTCAGCCATGTCAGCCCGCCGCCCGCGAACAGCGCCGCGATGAACACCACCACGAAACCCGCAGCGTAGCGGATCGACTCGTCCGCGTGGCCCAGCGGCATCAGCGCGGCGGCACGCGGAGCCAGCCACTGTGCCAGCAGGAAGGCCGCCAGCCAGTTCAGCACCGACAGGACTTCGTACACCAGCCCGCGCCACAGGCCCAGCAGCACCGACGCCGCCAGCACGGCCACCACCACCCAGTCGAGGACCGCCACTACAGCGACAGGATCGCGGCCGGCAGCGCCAGGCCCTTGATCTTCTCCGCCGCGCGGTCGGCCTCGGCACGGGAGGCGAAGGGGCCCGCCCGCACGCGGATGCGCGGCCCGTTCTTCGTTTCGGCGACGTTGGTGTAGTTCTTCAGCCCGGCGCGATCCAGCTTCTGCTGGGCGAGGCGGGCCTTTTCCTTTTCCGCGAAGGCGCCGACCTGCACCACGTAGCGCACGCCGGCCGCCGCCGCGTCGACCGACTTGCCTTCCAGCAGCGCCTGGGCCTTGGCGGCTTCCACCTTCGGTTCGGGCCGCGTTTCGGCGCGGGGTTCCGGCTTCTTCTCGGGAGCGCTCTCGACCTTGGCGACCTTGGGCGGCTCGGTCTTCGCAAGCTTGGGCGGCTCGGTCTTCGCAACCTGGGGCGGCTCGGTCTTGGCCACCGGCGCGGCCACGACCGCGGGCTTGGTTTCGGCCGGCGGCAGGCCGGCCTCCTGCCGGCTCTCGGTGATCACGGGCGCACCGGCCACCTTGCCGGCGACGGCCGGCGCCGGCGAGGGCGGCAGCGGGGGCAGCGGCTTGACCTTGTTGCGGTCGGGAATCTCGATCGGGATATCCACCGCCACCGGGCGCGGCTGGGTGTCGAACAGCAGCGGAAAGCCGACCACGCCGACCAGCACCAGGACCACGGCGCCGATCAGGCGGTGGCGGGCGCGCCGCCGCATCGCTTCGATGCTTTCGGCGGGAGCCGAGGCGGCGATCGGAGCGTCGACCTTTTTGCGCAACTTGAACAAGGCCATCGGGAGGGGTTGGGGGCCTGGATCAGGCCAGGTGTTTGGAGGACAGGCGCGGCACGCCGTGTGTGAGCACGCCGCCCACCGTGAAGAACGATCCGAACACGAGAATTCTATCAGCGGGGTCGGCCGCGGCCACGGCGGCGGCGAGTGCATCCTGCGGGCTCCCGTGGGTGCTCGCCGGCACCTGGCGCCGCCCCGGCATGGCCTGCCACTTCGCCAGCAGCGCCTGTGCGCCGGCCGCGCGCGGGGTGGGCAGGTCGGTGAAGTACCAGCGGTCCACCAGCGGGCCGATCCTGGCGAACATGGGGCCGAGGTCCTTGTCCGCCATGGCGCCGAACACGCCGTGCGTGGTGGGATAGAAGCCCATCGCATCGAGGTTGGCCGCCAGCGCCGCCACCGAGTGCGGGTTGTGCGCCACGTCCAGCACCAGCGCCGGCTGGCCGGGGATGATCTGGAAGCGCCCCGGCAGGTCCACCATCGCCAGGCCGTTGCGGATCGCCTGCGCGGTGACCGGCAGGCGCTGCCGCAGCGCGTCCAGGGCGGCCAGCACGCCGGAGGCATTGAGCAGCTGGTTGGCCCCGCGCAGCGCCGGATACCCCAGGCCCGCGTAGCGCCGCCCGCGCCCGGCCCAGGCCCACTGCTGCTTGTCGCCGGAAAAGTTGAAGTCGCGCCCCAGCAGCCACAGGTCGGCGCCGAGCGCCTCGGCGTGCTGGACGACGCTGTGCGGCGGCATCGGGTCGCTCACGATCGCGGGCTTGCCTGGCCGCAGGATGCCGGCCTTCTCGCGGCCGATGCTCTCGCGGTCCGGGCCGAGGAATTCGACGTGGTCCAGGTCGATGCTGGTGATGATCGCGCAATCGGTGTCGATCACGTTCACGGCATCGAGCCGGCCGCCGAGGCCCACCTCCAGGATCGCCACGTCGAGGCGGCTGGCGGCCATCAGGCTCAGGATGGCCAGCGTGGTGAACTCGAAGTAGGTGAGCGCCACGTCGTCGAGCGCGCGGGCCGCCTCCACCCGTTCGAAGTGCGGCAGCAGCGCCTGCTCCTGCACGCTTTCGCCGTGGATGCGGCAGCGTTCCTCGAAGTGCACCAGGTGCGGCGAGGTGTAGACGCCGGTGCGCCAGCCGGCCTGCAGCGCGATCGCCTCCAGCATGGCGCAGGTGGAGCCCTTGCCGTTGGTGCCGGCCACGGTGATGACGGGGCAGTCGAAGCGCAGTCCCAGGCGCGCAGCCACCTGTTCGACCCGCTCGAGGCCGAGGGCGATGTTCTTCGGATGCAGGCGCTCGCAGTGCGCCAGCCAGTCGCTGAGTTTGTCCATGCGCCCGATTGTCGCGGCTGGGCGGTAGCTATCATGGCCGCATGGCCTGCACGCTCTACGGCATCACGAACTGCGACACGGTGAAGAGGGCGCGCGCCTGGCTGGCGGACCAGCGCATCGAGTACGCGTTCCACGATTTCAAGAAGAGCGGCGTGCCGGTGCCGCGCCTCGATGCCTGGCTGCGCAGCGCCGGCTGGGAAAAGCTGCTGAACCGGCAAGGCACGACCTGGCGCAAGCTGGAGGCCGAGGCGCAGTTGCGCGCGGGCAACGAAGAGGGTGCGCGCCAACTCATGCTGGCGCAGCCCAGCGTGATCAAGCGGCCGGTGGTGGAGTGGCCGGACGGGGCCGTGACGGTGGGCTTCGACCCGGCAGCATGGCAGGCGAGAAGGAGTGCCTGAGCCGGGTATTTTTACCGCCGCTTTACTGTAAAGCCTGGAAACGGCTGGGCCGGCTGTCTAAACTTTGAGCACCAGCAGTTCAGAACGAGTTCTTGCCATGAAACACACCGTCCTTTTCGCGGCTCTCGGCCTGGTGGCCTTCGGGGCCGCCGCGCAGGAAGTCGGCAACGTCATTTCTTCCCGTCCCGTGATCCAGCAGGTCGCCGTCCCGCGGCAGAACTGCGTTCAGGGCCTGGTGCAGGCCGAACCGCAGCCCTCGGGCATGGGCGGCCTGGCCGGCGCCATCACCGGCGCAGCGGTCGGCAGCCAGATCGGCGGCGGCGCCGGCACGGCCGCGGCCATGCTGATCGGCACCGTCGGCGGCGCCCTCCTGGGCAACAGCGTCGAGTCGAACAACATGCGGGCGCAGCAGGCCGCCGTGCCGACCTGCACCACCGAGACCACGATCGAGAACCGCACCGTGGGCTACGACGTGACCTACGAGTACGCCGGCCAGCAGTACACCACGCGCATGCCGTACGACCCGGGCCCGAGCATCCGGCTGCAGGTGACGCCCATCGCGCAAGGCAGCATCGCGCCCGCCCCGGGCATCGGCGGTGCGGTCACCGCCCCGCCCGTGCAGGGCATCGCCACCGCACCCGCCCCGATGGTTTCCGCTGCCCCGATCGTCGCGGCGGCGCCCGTCTACGTGCCCGCCCCGGTCGTCGTGCAGCCCTACCCCGTGTATCCGGCCTATCCGTATCCCGCGTACCGGCCGTATTACTACCCGCCGGTCAGCCTGTCGCTGGGCTTCGTGTTCCGCGGCGGCCACGGCGGCGGCCACCACCGCTGGCGCTGAAAGGCGCCCGCGCCCAGGAGAAACCCCGCGCCGCGGGGTTTTTTCTTTTCAGACCGGCGCCTGCAGCACCGGACCCTTCCACAGCACCGGACCGGTGGGGCCGTTCTCGCCCGAGACGCCGCCCCTGGGCTCGAGGCTGATCGCCAGCATCGGCGCCTGCCCCATCATGTGCTGCGGCGCCCGCATGCGCAGCACCGGCTGCTCCGAGAGCACGCCCAGCGAGCGCGGCGTGCCGGCGGGCTGCATCGCCCACAGCTGCAGCGACTTGTCCGGCGCCTGGCGGAAGTCCGCCACCCGCTTGACCATCAGCATGCCGCGGCCGGGATCGAAGGTGGCCAGCACCATCGGCGCGGCCTTGTCGTCCACCAGCACGGCGACGTAGCGCACCGGCGCGGGCGCCTGCAGCTGCAGGACGGCGGTGGCCACCGCCACGACAGCCACTGCCGTCGCGGCCAGCGCGCCGGCACGCCACCAGTTCCGCGCGCGGTGCGCCGCCTCCCGCGGCACGGGGCGGGCCTCGGCGGCCACCACGTTCTCGATGCGCTTCCAGACGTTCGGGCTCGGCGCCTCGGACTGCTGCAGCTCGGTGATGGACATGAAGCGCTCCTGCCACAGCTGCGCCGCCACCCGCAGCGCGGGGCTCCTGCGCGCCAGCGTCTCGAAGCGGCGCCGGGCGCCGCCGCGCAAGGTGCCGAGCGCATAGGCGGCGGCGAGGCGGTCGGCGAGTTCCGGGCGTTCGAGGATCTTCATCGGGGCCGCCTCAGGCGAAATGCGCCATGCAGCCGCGCAGCTGCTCGAGCCCGCGGCGGATCCAGGTCTTCACGGTGCCGAGCGGCAGCTTCAGCTGGCCGGCCAGTTCGCTGTGGCTCAGGTCGCGCAGGTAGGCCAGGGCCAGCACCTCGCGCTGGCGCGCCTCCAGCTTGCGCAGGCATTCGTGCAGGGCCCAGGCCTGTTCGCTCGCCTCGGTGGCATCCAGCGGGTCGGGCGAGTCGCCCGCCACCGTCTCGCTCACCGCCTCGTCGATCTCCTGCGCCGCGTCGGCGCGCCCGGCGCTGCGCCGGCGCAGGAAGTCCAGCGCGCGGCTGCGCACGATCATTCCCATCCAGGCCAGCGGCGGGCTGAGCGTGGCGCGGTAGCCGCCGGCGGAGCGCCAGATGGTGAGGAAGGCTTCCTGCAACACGTCCTCCGCCCAGTCGCGGTTGGACACCACCTTCACCGCCAGGCCGTAGAGCTTGGTCGAGGTGAGCTCGTACAGCTCGCGCAGGGCCTGCTCGCTCGCGCGCTGGCGCTCCGGATGGCCCAGGCGCTCGGCGACGCGGTCGATCAGGGCGATGAGCTGGAGGTCGGGGGTGGGCACGGCCTGCGAAGTTAAGTCGGCTGCAGCGGATACGCAAGCGGGCAGCCGGCGGATTCAGGCGCCGCGGCCGGACGGCGGTCGGTCGCCTAAAATCGACCGTTTCCCCGCAGCATTCCCCTTCCCGCCATGAGCACCGAAAAATTCGACGGCGTCACCGTCGCCACCAAGGCCAACGTGTATTTCGACGGCAAGTGCGTCAGCCACGGCATCACGCTGGCCGACGGCACGAAGAAATCGGTGGGCGTGGTCCTGCCCGCCAGCCTGACCTTCAACACCGGCGCGCCGGAGATCATGGAGTGCGTGGCCGGCTCCTGCGAGTACAGGCTGGCCGGCAGCAACGAGTGGAAGAAGTCCGGCCCCGGGGAGAAATTCTCGATCCCGGGCAACTCGAGCTTCGACATCCGGGTGAGCGAGGCCTACCACTACATCTGCCATTTCGGTTGAGTCCCCGAGTCCCCAGCACCTAGCCCGCACACCCCATGAGCACCATCCTCGAAAGCCTGCCCGTCGGCCAGAAGGTCGGCATCGCCTTCTCCGGCGGCCTGGACACCAGCGCCGCGCTGCACTGGATGCGCAAGAAGGGCGCCATTCCCTTCGCCTACACCGCCAACCTGGGCCAGCCGGACGAATCCGATTACGACGCCATCCCGCGCAAGGCGATGGAATACGGCGCCGAGAAGGCGCGCCTGGTCGACTGCCGCCAGCAGCTCGCGCACGAGGGCGTCGCGGCCCTGCAGTGCGGCGCCTTCCACATCTGCACCGCCGGCGCCACCTACTTCAACACCACGCCCCTGGGCCGCGCCGTCACCGGCACGATGCTCGTGGCGGCGATGAAGCAGGACGAAGTCCACATCTGGGGCGACGGCAGCACCTTCAAGGGCAACGACATCGAGCGCTTCTACCGCTACGGCCTGCTCACCAACCCGGCGCTGCGCATCTACAAGCCCTGGCTGGACCAGGCCTTCATCGACGAACTGGGCGGCCGCGCGGAGATGTCCGCCTTCATGACCGCGGCCGGCTTCGGCTACAAGATGTCGGCGGAGAAGGCGTATTCGACCGACTCCAACATGCTCGGCGCGACGCACGAGGCGAAGGACCTCGAATTCCTGAACTCCGGCATCAGGATCGTCAATCCGATCATGGGCGTGGCGTTCTGGAAGGACGAAGTCGCCGTGAAGGCCGAGGAAGTGCGGGTGCGCTTCGAGGAAGGGCAGCCGGTCGCCCTGAACGGCAAGAGCTTCGACGATCCGGTCGAACTGTTCCTGGAAGCCAACCGCATCGGCGGCCGCCATGGCCTGGGCATGAGCGACCAGATCGAGAACCGCATCATCGAGGCCAAGAGCCGCGGCATCTACGAGGCGCCCGGCATGGCGCTGCTGTTCATCGCCTACGAGCGCCTGGTCACCGGCATCCACAACGAGGACACGATCGAGCAGTACCGCGACAACGGCCGCCGCCTGGGCCGCCTGCTGTACCAGGGCCGCTGGTTCGACCCGCAGGCCATCATGCTGCGCGAGACGGCGCAGCGCTGGGTGGCGCGTGCCGTCACCGGCGAGGTGACCGTCGAACTGCGCCGCGGCAACGACTACTCGATCCTGAACACCGAGTCGCCCAACCTCACGTATGCACCGGAGCGGCTGTCGATGGAGAAGGTGGAGAACGCCCCGTTCACGCCCAAGGACCGGATCGGCCAGCTGACGATGCGCAACCTGGACATCACCGACACGCGGGCGAAGCTGGGGATCTACTCGCGCACGGGGCTGCTGACCACCGGCGGCGATGCGCCGCTGCCGTCGCTGGGGAACGATTGAGCCTGGGGGTCCCTGCGCAGCGCGGGGAAACCGGGGTTCACAAGGGCGGCCGCCGGCCGCCCTTTTCTTTGCCGCGCGTGCAGGCGCGACGCGCTGGTCGGGCTCTCCGACGCCCGACACTCCCCTTCGCCCCCGCGATGTGCTATCACACCGCCTTCGCACCGGAGGCCGCACGATGAAAACCGCCGCCATCGCACTCGCGATCTCGCTTCTGGCCGGCAGCGCCTGCGCGGACGCGCTGCGCACCGGCACGCTGAGTGTCGACTTCCCCTCGACCTGGCGCTTCCAGGGCACCGGCCAGCGCGCGCAGGGGCGGGGGCCCGAGGGCGAGCGGGTGATCGTCAACTACCGCGTGCTCCATCCGGGCGCGCCGGCCGAAGTCGTCAACCAGCACTGGACGGTGATCCGCAACTTCGCCCGCGACGAGATGCCCGGGCTGGCCGCCGGCAAGGACACGCAGGTGCTGCGCAAGGTGACGGAGTCGGCGCTGCAGGACGGGCGCGTCCAGTTCTCCTCCGTCTCCAGCCGCGCGCGCGAGGGGCGCGACGGATACTTCCTGCAATACGTGCTGGCGTCCTCCCGCACCATCGCCTACTTCACGGTCGAAGGTATGGGCGACGCAACACAGGCCGCGGCCCGGTTCGAGAAAATCCTTGCCACGCAGCGCTGGCAGGAATGAAACTGTCCCCGTGAAACGCAGTATCGGATCGATCCTCGCCGTCGCCGCCCTCCTGGCGCTCGCGGTGCTCCTGAACCCCTCGCCCGAAAGGCATCGCGACAAGATCCGGCAGGAGCTGGCCCAGCGCAGCCCGATCGCGGGCATGCTGGGGCTGGGCGCGCTGAAGGCCTTCGCGTCCGACTACCACACGGTCGGCGTCGCGTCCTACACCCGCGCCGGCAACCGCACTCTCTCGGTCGGCGCGCTGGGCGTGGTGTTCGTTCTGGATTGACGCCCGCCGCGCGGATTTGTCGCGCGTCAACATCGCGTCGCACCGGCGGCGCAAAAGCCTGTCGCCCGCCCGGTGGGCCGTCTAACATGGATGGGCAGCCGCAGGCGACAGCCATGAAGTTCCCTTCGATCGCCGTCATCGTGCTCCTGCTCGCGGGCTGTGCCATGCCCGCCAGGCAGCAAGCCGCCGGGCCCGCGGCGGCGCGCCCCGGCACCGAGAAGAAATTCAGCGACGCCGTGGTCGCGCCGCTGGCGGACCTGAACCTCGTGCGCGACCCGATCCCGCCAGTGCTGGCGCTCGCCCAGAAGGCGCCCTACGGCACGCCGGCGGACCTTTCCTGCGCCGCCCTGGGCCGGGAGATCGAGGGGATCGATGCGGTGCTCGGTGACGACCTGGACGCGACGGCGAACGCTGCGGACCCCACCCTGGCCGAACGCGGCGCCGACGCCGCCAGCGACGCGGTGATCGGCGCGGTGCGCAGCACGACCGAGGGCGTGATCCCGTTCCGCAGCTGGGTGCGCAAGCTCACCGGCGCCGAGCGCTACGCCAAGGAGGTCGCCGCTGCCATCGCCGCGGGCACGATCCGGCGCGCCTATCTCAAGGGGCTGGGGCAGGCGGGCGGGTGCGCCGTGCCGGCGGCGCCGAAACAGGCCGCGTCGCCGGCCGCGTCGCCGGCCTCGGCACCGGCCTCGGCATCGGCCTCGGCATCGGCCCCGAAACAGCCTCCCGGACAGGCAGCACCCGGGCAGCCCGCGCCCCGGCAGCGGCCTGCCGGAAGCGCACCTGCCGCCATGGCCTTGCCCGGCCACGACTAGCGGCCAGGCCGCCGCCGCATTACCATGGACTCGTCCTCATAGCGATTGCCGCCCGCCCGCGGCGAAAGGAGTGCGCCATGAAGCGAGTGAAGCACTGGCAGGACGCGGCCAACGCCGCGCTGGGGGCCTGGCTGGTCGTGTCTCCCTGGGTGCTCGGTTTCCAGAACGTGGTCGTCGCCATGGTCAGCACCATGGCCATCGGCGCCCTCCTCATCGCCTCCAGCCTCGAGGCCATGCAGGTGCCGCAGGCCTGGGAGGAGTGGATGGACGCCGGGCTCGGCGCGCTGCTGATGATGGTCCCCGCGCTGCTGGGGTTCGACGGGGTCGCGCCGGCGCTGCTGAACGCGCTGGTCACCGGCGGGCTGGTCACGGCGCTGGCGATCTGGGTGCTGCTGTCGGACGACGAGTTCACTGCCGCCTGGGAGCGCATCGGCGGCTGAGGCAGCTGCGCCCCGTCAGTCCCGCGCAGGCGGCAATCCAGTGACCCGGCCCGCGCCTGCGCGGGGGCGCCGCAAGCTCACACCACCACCGGCTCCGGCTCCAGCCGGATGCCGAAGCGCTCGTACACGCTGGTCTGGATCGCCCGCGCCAGCGTGACCACCTCGCCGCCCGTGGCGCCGCCGCGGTTCACCAGCACCAGCGCCTGCTTCTCGTACACCCCCGCCTTGCCAACCGACTTGCCCTTCCAGCCGCAGGCGTCGATGAGCCAGCCGGCGGCCAGCTTCACGCTGCCGTCCGGCATCGGGTAGTGCACGATGCCCGGGTCGCGCGCGATGATGTCCTGGCACTGCTCGGGCGTCACGGTGGGGTTCTTGAAGAAGCTGCCGGCATTGCCGATCACCCGCGGATCGGGCAGCTTGGCGCTGCGGATGGCACAGACCCAGTCGTAGATGCGGCGTGCATCCGGCTGCTGCAGGCCCGATTCGGCCATCTTGCGCTGCAGGTCCACATAGCCCAGCACCGGTTTCCAGGGCTTGGGCAGGCGCACCCGCACGCGCAGGATCAGCGCCCGGCCCGCGAGGCCGAGATCGCTGTCGCGGGCGGGCGAATGCTTGAACACCGAGTCCCGGTAGCCGAAGGCGCACTGGCCGGCGTCGAGCGTGAATTCGCGGCCGGTCATCAGGTCGATGGCGTCGAGCGACTCGAAGCGGTCCTGCAGCTCGATGCCGTAGGCGCCGATGTTCTGCACCGGCGCGGCGCCCGCCGTGCCCGGGATCAGGGCCAGGTTCTCCAGCCCGCCGTGGCCCTGCTCGATGGTCCAGGCCACGGCCTCGTGCCAGTTCTCGCCGGCGCCGAATTCGAGCACGGTGGCCTTGGGCCCGTCCTCCAGCACCCGGCGGCCGGGCACTTCCACCTTCAGCACGACGGCTTTCACGTCGCCGGTCAGCACGATGTTGCTGCCCCCGCCGAGGATGAATTTCGGCCCGTCCCGGAAGTCCGGATGAGCCAGCACGGCGTGGACATCGGCTGCGCTGCGCACCCGCACCAGCGTGCGCGCCTTCGCGACGATCCCGAAGGTGTTGTAAGGCTGCAGCGACGCGTTCGACTCGACGATCATGGGACAATTGTGCCCAAAGCCGCTACAGGCCGGGTGCAGGAGGAATCTCGAGATGCCGTCATTCGATACCGTGTGCGAACCGAACATGGTGGAGGTCAGGAACGCCGTGGACAACACCGCCAAGGAAATCGGAACGCGCTTCGACTTCAAGGGCACGTCCGCCGCCATCGAGATCAAGGAAAAGGAGCTCACCCTCACGGGCGACGCCGATTTCCAGCTGCAGCAGGTGATGGACGTGCTGCTGAACAAGCTGGCCAAGCGCAACGTGGACGTGCGCTTTCTCGACAAGGGGGCCGTGCAGAAGGTCGGCGGCGACAAGGTCAAGCAGGTCGTCAAGGTCCGCAGCGGCATCGAGTCCGAGCAGGCCAAGAAGATCCAGAAGCTCGTCAAGGACAGCAAGCTGAAGGTGCAGGCCGCCATCCAGGGCGACGCGGTGCGCGTGACGGGCAAGGACCGCGACGTGCTCCAGCAAACCATCGCCCTGGTACGCAAGGAGATGGCCGACCTGCCCCTGTCCTTCACCAACTTCCGCGATTGAACGCGGTGCGCGCCCTCCTCGCCCTGTGGCTGGCGCTCGCGGCGGGGGCCGCCTGCGCGCAGTCGGTCACGCTGCAAGGCATGCTGGGCAACAAGGCCCTGCTGATCGTCGACGGCAGCGCGCCGAAGAGCGTCGCCCCCGGCGAGAGCTACAAGGGCGTGAAGGTCCTGTCCACCCTGGGCGACCAGGCGGTGGTGGAGATCGCGGGCCAGCGCCACACGCTGCGCATCGGCGAGGCGCCGGCCAGCGTCGGCGGCGGGGCCGCCCCGGCGCGCGCCGGCAAGATCGTGCTGACGGCCGGCTCCGGCGGCCACTTCCTCGCCTCGGGCGCCGTCAACGGGCGCGCCGTGCAGTTCCTGGTGGACACCGGGGCCACCACCGTCGCCATGGGCGCCGCGGACGCGGAACGCCTGGGCATCGACTACCGCAAGGGCCGGCTCGCGCGCAGCGGCACCGCCAACGGCACCGTCACCGCGTACCTCGTGAAGCTCGCTTCGGTGCGGGTCGGCGAGGTGGAGGTCTACGATGTCGATGCCGCCGTCCTGCCCTCGCACTCCGGCCCGCTGCTGCTTGGCAACAGCTTCCTCTCGCGCTTCCAGATGACCCGCTTCAACGACCAGCTGGTGCTGGAGCGCCGTTACTAGAGCCCCCTTGCCCGATTCCACCTTGTCCGGCACCGCCACCCGGTCGCGCCCGCCCGAGAGCGCGCTCGGCCCCTTGAAGGCCCCGGTGTTCCGCATGCTGTGGTTCACCTGGCTGGCCGCCAACACCACGATGTGGATGAACGACGTCGCCTCGGCCTGGCTGATGACGTCGATCGGGCCCTCGCCGCTGTGGGTGGCGCTGGTGCAGAGCGCAGCCACGCTGCCCGTGTTCCTGCTCGGGCTGCCCAGCGGCGCGCTGGCCGACACGCTGGACCGGCGGCTCTACTTCATGGCCACGCAGTTCTGGGTGGCCGCCATCGCCACGCTGCTGTGCGCCGTGATCCTGCTGGACAAGCTGACGGCGCCGCTGCTGCTGGCCCTGACCTTCGCCAACGGCATCGGGCTGGCGATGCGCTGGCCGGTGTTCGCCGCCATCGTGCCGGAGATCGTGAGCCGCCCGCAGCTGGCGCAGGCGCTGGCCTTGAACGGCGTGGCCATGAACGCCTCGCGCATCATCGGGCCGCTGATCGCCGGCGC
>Ga0255338_1005015_pt1 | contig 12729 bp, 9 predicted proteins | sample MeOH1_35cm_T4_19_FD_203715 | JGI IMG/M metagenome (GOLD analysis project Ga0255338, IMG submission 203715) | Sandy soil microbial communities from University of British Columbia, Vancouver, Canada - MeOH1_35cm_T4_195 | ecosystem: Engineered > Artificial ecosystem > Sand microcosm > Unclassified ...
GGCCGGCAAGCACAAGACGCATGTGTTCACCTATCGGGGCAAGCCGCTCCGTTCGGCGAACACACGCACCTGGCGCGCGGCGCTGGCGAAATGCGGGATCACCGACTTTCGCTGGCACGACCTCAGGCACACCTGGGCGAGCTGGCTTCGGCAGAGCGACGTGCCCACCTGGGTGCTGCAGGAGCTGGGAGGGTGGAAGTCGGAGTCGATGGTGCGCCGCTATGCGCACATGTCGGTGAAGCACCTTCAGCCCTATGCCGACCAGCTGACTTTTGTGCCGAAAATCCGCGAAGACGGAGAGGCGCAGAAAACTGCGGAAGCCGATGGTGCAAAATCACCCACAGCCCCGCGCAAGGGCGTGCTGATTTTGGCGTCACAGGACGGTGTAAGATGTTGAGATGTAAGGAGAAGGAATGGTGGACGCACTTGGGCTCGAACCAAGGACCCGCTGATTAAGAGTCAGCTGCTCTACCAACTGAGCTATGCGTCCGTACCGGGCAGCTGGAGTGGCGCGTTGGAGGCGCCGCCGCATCGGGGAGGGCGCCGGTTAGCATCCGTCGCCAGCATTGCAAACACCTTTTTCAGTCGGCCCGGATTTTTTACCAGCGAACCGTCTGGCGGTTCTGGCGATCGATCGACATCAGGATGCCGATGCACAGCAATACGGTCATCTGCGAGGATCCGCCGAAGCTGATCAAGGGGAGGGGAACGCCGACGACCGGGGCCAGGCCCATCACCATCGCCATGTTGATCGAGACGTAGAAGAAGATCGTCGTGGCGAGTCCGGCTGCGGTGAGGCGACCGAAGCGGGTCTGCGCGCGGAGCGCCACCGAGACGCCCCACTGGATGATGACGAAGAAGGCCAGGATCAGGAGGATCCCCCCGACAAGGCCCCATTCCTCCATCATCGTCGCGAGCGCGAAATCGGTGTGCCCTTCCGGCAGGTAGTCGAGATGGCTTTGGGTGCCGTTGAGGAAGCCCTTGCCCAGGATGCCGCCCGAACCGATCGCGATCTTCGACTGGCTGATATGGTAGCCGATCCCGAGCGGGTCGCTTTCGGGGTTGAGGAAGACGAGGATGCGATTGCGCTGGTAGCCGTGCAGCACGAAGTTGACCGCGAGCGGCACGGCGGCGCCGACCGCGAGCGCGCCCCCGATGAACAGCCTGAGCGGCACGCCGGCCAGGAACATCACGGTAATGCCGCCAAAGACGATCATCAGCGCGGTACCGAGATCGGGCTGCTTCATCACCAGGGCGGCCGGGATCAGGATCAGCACGGCCGCAGGCCAGATCGCCCCGAAACGCCGCGTCTCGTTCGGCGGCAGCGCATCGTAGAAGCGGGCAACCGCGAGGACGATGAACACCTTCATCAGCTCCGACGGCTGGAGGCGGATGATGCCGAGATCGAGCCAGCGCTGGCCGCCGCCGCGCACCGCGCCGATCAGCTCGACCAGCACCAGCATCACGATCAGCGCGCCATAGGCGGGCAGCGCAATCATGCTCCAGGTCGATTCCCGGACGCGCGACAGCACGACGGCGCCGGCCAGGAAGACGAAGAAGCGGATGCCCTGAACGAGCGCCCAGGGGCGCAGGCTGCCGCCAGCGGCCGAATACATCACGAGCAGGCCGAAAACGCCGATCGCCATCACCAGCAGGATGATCTTCCAGGGGAGCTGGGCCAGCGGCTCCGGGACGAAGTTGAGTCCGCTCATCGATCGCTTTCCGTGGAGCCGGTCTGGGCGATGCCGTCGCCATGCGCCGTCGCATTGGCCAGCGCCTCGGCGGTGGCATCCGCCGCGTTGGTCGCCGCTTCGACGGCCGGTGCGTCGGTGGGGGCGGTCGCCTCCGTTTCCGTGGCAGCGGCCGCGACCGGTGGCGGCGCGCTGGCCGCGGCGCGATAGGCCTGGGCTTCGGCGGCCATCCGGGTGCGGATATCGCCGCCCCAGGTCGGCTCAACCTCGGCGAGCGACGCCAGGGCCCGGTTGCGGTCGAACATATAGGTCATGATGTCGCGACCGATCAGCGGGGTATCGAGGTTGCGCACGGTGTGCCCGCCATGTTCAAGCACGACCGCCGCCGCGTAGCGCGGATTGTCGGCGGGAGCGAAGCAGACGAACAGGGCGTGGTCGCGCAGCTTGAACGGCAGCGAGCCGTTCTTGAGCACGCCTGAACTGCGCTCCGCCATCGAGATGCGCCGAACCTGCGCGGTGCCCGTCTTCGCGGCGAGGGAAATGCCGGGGACAAGCATGCGCGCCGCGCCGCCCGTTCCGCCCTCGTTGACCACCCCGTACATCGCGTTGCGCACGATCGCGAGATGATCGGGGGCAACCGCGAGGGGCGGCGCATTGCGTACGACATGATCGGCGAGGATGCTTGGCTCGAGCGCCCGGCCCGAGGCGATCCGCGCCGCCATCACCGCCAGCTGGAGCGGATTGGCGAGGACATAGCCCTGGCCGATCGAGGCGTTGAGCGAGTCCGCGACGGTCCAGTCCTGCTTGTAGCGGCGCAGCTTCCACTCGGCATCCGGCACGGTACCGTAACGCTGGCTGCCGAACGGCAGGTCATATTTCTTGCCGAGGCCAAGCATACGCGCCACCGGCGCGATGCGATCATAGCCGACGTCGCGCGCCATCTGATAGAAATAGATGTCGCAGCTTTGCATGACCGCATTCTTCATGTCGAGCGGGCCATGGCCGTTGCGCTTGTGGCAATGGAAAACACCGTTGCCGACCCGGAGCGCCCCCGAGCACGAAATCCGCTGGCCCGGATCGACCCCCGCCTCCAGCAGTGCCAGCGCATTCATCGGCTTGACCGTCGAGCCCGGCGGATAGAGCCCCTGCAGCACCTTGTTCATCAAGGGGACGTGATCATTGTCCGACAGCATCTTCCATTCGAGATGGCTGATCCCGTCGGAGAAGCTGTTGGGATCATAAGCCGGCATCGATACCATCGCGAGCATCTCGCCGGTCAGGCAGTCGATCACCACCGCCGAGCCGGAATTGGTGCCGAGGCGCCGCGCCGCATATTCCTGCAGGCCGGCATCGATCGTGAGGCGCGCTGTCTTGCCCGGCACGTCCGGGCGCGTCGCCAGTTCCTGCACGAGCTTGCCCCGCGCAGTCACCTCGACGCGCTTGGCCCCGGGCTGGCCGCGCAGTTCCTTTTCGAGCGTCTTTTCCAGCCCGTCCTTGCCCAGCTTGAAGCCGGGGGTGACCATCAGCGGATCCCTGGTCTTCTGATATTGCTCCGCCGAGGCAGCACCGACATAACCGGTGAGGTGCGCGACTGCGGCGCCGGCCGGATAGCTGCGCGCGAAGCCGCGCGAGGGCGCGACGCCCGGCAGCTCGGGCAAGTGCACACTGACGGCGGCGAATTTCTCGAGGTTCAGATTCTCGGCGACCTGGACCGGCTGGAAGCCGGCGGCGCGCTTCAGATCAGTGATGATCCGATCCATTTCCTCGGGCGGAAGCTCCAGGATCTCGCGCAGGAGGCCGAGCGTGCGGCCCTTGTTCTCGAGCCGGTCGGGAATGATGTCGACGCGAAAATCGGTGCGGTTGGTGGCGATCGGCACGCCGTGGCGGTCGACGATCCAGCCGCGCCGCGGCGGCACCAGGGTCATGTTGACGCGATTGCTCTCGGACAACAGGCTGTAATGCTCGTTCTCCGCGACCGCGAGCCAGGTCATGCGCCCGGCGAGCAACAGCCCCACCGCAGCCTGGCCGGCGCCGAGGACCAGCGCGCGCCGCGAGAAGCTGTAGGTTTGCGCCGCCTCGGTGATGACGCGCGTCGGTCGGTTCATTTGCCCTCACGCTTGCGGTCGAGCCAGACACAGAGCCGCGCGACGAAGGGGAAGAGCATCACGGAAATCACGATCTGGAGCAAGAGCACGGTATCGACATGTGCGCCGATCGGCGCGGTGATCAGCCGTCCCGCAATGAGGCAGAAGCCGATCGAGCCCGCCGCGATGAGCCAGTCCTGCCAGAAATCGCGGAAGACGAGCCGCTGGTCGATGAGGTCGATCATGAAGAAGCACAACGTCCAGAGCAGCATCGCGTTGCCGAGCGGCTGGCCGCTGATCAGGTCGTCGAAAAAGCCGAGCGGCAGCGGGGCCCAGATCCGCAGCACATCGGGGCGGGTCAGCCGCCAGCCCAGGAGCATCATCAGGCCCAGCGGGGGCAGGATGGGGAAGGTCGCGATGAACGGCCAGATCGTGACGAGCGATGCAAGCAGCACCGAGCCCGCCGGCAGCAGCCGGACCGCCGCGGGCGGGGGCGCGGCGTCGAAGGGGCCGCGAGTCGGGGCCCTCATGGCCGGGTCGCGGTTGCCGCGGGCGTGACCGGCATGAAAGCCTGCTGGACAAGGGCGAAATCCAGCGTGTCAGGCTGCGCGAAGGTGCGGGCGAGCGCGGTATCGCGGGCGCGCTTGAGCACCCGGGCAACCGGGATGTTCGGCGAATAGATGCCGCCGGTGCCGGAGGTGACGAACACGTCGCCCGGTTCGAACCCGACATTGGCGATCGAGGCGGAGCGGATGTCGATCAGGCCGTCGCCACGGCCCGCGGCGAGCGCGGGCAGGCCATCGCGGGTGCGGCGCACGGGGACGATGCTTTCGGGATCTGACAGGAGCAGCACCCGCGCGGTGTTGGGGCCGGTCTCGAGGATGCGCCCGATCAGCCCCTCCGGCCCGCGCACGGGCTGGCCCGGATGCACGCCCTGCCACGAACCGGCGTTGAGCACGGCGAAGCGGCGCGTGCTCGAGGCGGAGGAACTCACCAGCCGGGCGGCAACGACGGGGCCGGCGCTGCGCTCGCGCATCTGCAGCAGCGCCTTCAGCCGGCGATTGTCATAGGACAGGGTCCGGGCGCGCATCAGCAGGGCGTGGACATCGTCCAGTTCCTTGCGGAGCCGTGCATTCTGCTGGCGCACGGCGATATAGCCGGAGATCGACGAGGGAACCGCGGCGATCCCGCGGCCGACCCCGGCGATGCCCGAGGAGATCGGCGTCGTCACCTCGGCCATGGTCGCCCGCAGCGCGGCGAAGGCCGGCGGATCAAGTGTCGCGAGCGCAAGCAGCACCGCGCCGACGAGCGAACCCGCAACGGCGATCACATATCCCAGAAATAGGCTGTATTGCGCCCGCCGCGAAAAACCCGGGCGCCGATTACGAGGCGGCGCCATAATCCCCCCTTCAAAGAGCCGTTAGCGCCAGATCATGACGCCAAAGCTTCACCAAACCATCAAGCGCTGTGCAGGACACCACGGAACACCGGATCTTCGAGCGCCCGGCCCGTGCCGAGCGCCACGCAGGTGAGCGGATCGTCGGCGATCGTGACGGGCAGGCCGGTCTCGTCGCGCAGCACCTCGTCGATGCCCTTGAGCAGCGCGCCGCCACCGGTGAGCACGATGCCCTGGTCGACGATGTCGGCGGCCAGCTCGGGCGCGGTATTCTCGAGCGCGATGCGCACGCCCTCGACGATCTGCCCGACCGGTTCCGAGAGCGCCTCGGCGATCTGGCCCTGGTTGATCTGAATCTCCTTGGGCACGCCGTTGACGAGATCGCGACCCTTGACGTGGATCGTCAGGCCGATGCCGTCCGCGGGGGGCTTGGCGACGCCGACTTCCTGCTTGATCCGCTCGGCGGTCGAATCGCCGATCAGGAGATTGTGGTTGCGGCGAACATAGGAGACGATCGCCTCGTCCATCTTGTCGCCGCCGACGCGCACCGAGGTGGTGTAGGCAAGGCCGCGCAGCGAGAGCACCGCGACTTCGGTCGTGCCGCCGCCGATATCGACGACCATCGAGCCGATCGGCTCGGTGACGGGCATGTCGGCGCCGATCGCGGCGGCCATCGGCTCCTCGATCAGCCAGACCTGCGAGGCGCCGGCGTTCGACGCGGCGTCGCGGATCGCGCGGCGCTCGACCGAGGTGGAGCCCGACGGCACGCAGATCACGATCTGCGGCCAGCGCATGAAGCGCCGCTGCCCGCCATGCACCTTGTGGATGAAGTGCTTGATCATCTGCTCGGCGACGTCGATGTCGGCGATGACGCCGTCGCGCAGGGGGCGGATCGCCTGGATGCTGTCCGGGGTCTTGCCCATCATCAGCTTGGCGTCATCTCCGACTGCCTTGACGCGCTTGACGCCATTGATCGTTTCCACCGCGACCACCGACGGTTCGTTGAGGACGATGCCGCGCCCGCGCAGATACACCACCGTGTTCGCGGTTCCGAGGTCGATCGCCATATCGTGCGACATGAGTCTGAAGAAACGCGAGAAGAAGGCCATTGATCGTTCCGTTCCTGGCCGGCCGCTTGACGGGTCGGCAGTTCGCACTGTCGCTTCCAACACCTATGCTCGCCCGGCCAGAGCTGGAAATTCCACGCTCTGTTTGCCGAGTAGATGCGGGTCGCGGGATGCCGTCGCTTGGGCTAGAGCCACATCCATGTCAATACGCCGCCTGCCCGAACATCTCGTCAATCGTATCGCTGCCGGTGAAGTGGTCGAGCGCCCCGCCAGCGCGTTGAAGGAACTGGTTGAAAACGCCATCGACGCCGGCGCCCGGCGTATCACGATTCGCCTTGCCGGAGGCGGGACCGACCTGATCGAAGTGACTGACGACGGCTGCGGCATGACGCCGCCGGACATGGCGCTTGCGTTGGAGCGGCACGCGACCTCCAAGCTCCCCGACGAGGCGATCGAAAACGTCGCGACGTTGGGATTTCGCGGCGAGGCGTTGCCCTCGATCGCGAGCGTCGCGCGGCTGACGCTGGAGAGCCGGGTGCGCGGGGCGGAAGGCTGGTCGCGCGTGGTCGATAACGGCGCCCTGGTCTCGGAAGGGCCGGCCGCGATTCCCCCCGGGACGCGGGTACGGGTCGAGGCGCTGTTCGACCGCGTGCCGGCGCGGCGAAAGTTCCTGCGCTCCGCCCGCTCGGAATATGCCGCGAGCCTCGACGTGGTGCGGCGGCTGGCAATGGCCCGGCCCGATATCGGGTTCAGCCTGGAGCATGACGGCCGGCGCGCGCTGTCCGTGGCGGCGGGCGAGAGCCTGCCCGACCGCGTGGCGGCGCTGACCGACCGCGCGCTGACCGACAACGGCGTCCCGATCGAGCTCGAGCGCGAAGGACTCAGGCTGGGCGGCATCGCCGGGCTGCCCACCTTCAACCGCGGCATTGCCGACCATCAATATCTGTTCGTCAACGGCCGGCCGGTGAAGGACCGGCTGCTCGTCGGCGCGGTGCGCGGCGCTTACGCCGAGCTGCTGGCGCGGGACCGGCACGCCGTGGTCGCGCTGTTCCTCGAGGTGCCGGCCGACATGGTCGATGTGAACGTCCATCCGGCCAAGACCGAGGTGCGTTTCCGCGAGCCGGCGATGGTGCGCGGCATGATCGTGAGCGGGCTGAAGCGCGCGCTCGACGAGGCGGGGCATCGCAGCGTGCAGCGGCCGGCGGAAGGCGCATTGGCCGCCTGGCAGCAGGAACCGGCCGCCCCGCCGATGCCGAGCCTGTGGGATGGCGGTGCGCGCCACGCCAGCGGCGACGCCGGCTGGCCGGGCGCAGCGCCGCGCAGCGCGCATGCGGTGTTCGATCGCCGCGAGCATTTCATCGCGCCGCCGATGGCGCGCGCCGAGCCGGCCTATGCCCCGCCGCCGGAGACGGTCACCTACCCGCTCGGCGTCGCGCGCGGCCAGGTCGCCAGGACCTATATCGTCGCCGAGGCCGAGGATGGGCTGGTGCTGGTCGACCAGCATGCCGCGCATGAGCGGCTGGTGCTGGAGCGGATGCGCCGGGCGATGGCCGATGGCGGCGTTGCGTCGCAGGCGCTGCTGCTGCCCGAGGTGATCGAGCTCGAGGAGCCGGCCTGCGACCGGCTCGAGGCGCGGGGGGCGGAACTGGCCGAGTTCGGCCTCGACCTGGAGCGCTTCGGCCCGCGGGCGATGCTGGTCCGCGCGGTGCCGGCGATGCTGGGGCAGGGGGATGTGGTGGGCCTCGTCACCGACCTGGCCGACGAGCTCGCCGCGTTCGACGAGGCGCTGAGCCTGCGGGAGCGGCTCGACCATGTCGCCGCGACCATGGCGTGTCATGGCTCGGTCCGGGCGGGCCGGATCCTGTCGGTCGCCGAGATGAACGCGCTGCTCCGCGAGATGGAGGTCACGCCGCATTCGGGGCAGTGCAATCATGGCCGCCCGACCTGGGTGAAGCTGGCGCATGGCGATATCGAGAAGCTGTTCGGGCGGAAGTGAACGCGAGGGCCGCGAATCGGCGGCCTGTTTCGGTAGGTTGGTCCAATGATTGCTCACCTTTACCTGCGGTTCTCGCACGCGGATTCGCGCTGGCGTCAGCGTCGCTACAGCGGACGGTGGGCGGGAAGGTGATCCGGCAGGCTAAAGCCGTCCGCATGTTCGATGACGGAAACTTCATCAGCCTTAAGGTGCCCGACCGAATGGCGCGGGCGGTCCGCGAGTGGATCACGCGAACGCCGGTAGCGAACGGTTCGATGCGCGCGGCGTAGCCTTGTTGACGGTTCGAGTGTCAGCGCTACGCTCTTTTCCATGCGCCCAGCCCTGCTCCTTTTCCTGTCAGTTTCGGCCCTGTCGGGATGCTCCGACGCTTGCCAGAACACGGTGGTGCATCGACACAGCGCCCCTGACGGACGGCACAGCGCCGTGCTTTTCCAGCGCGACTGTGGTACCACGACCGACTTCTCAACGCAGCTATCCGTGGTTGCCGACGGCGAACAAGCAAGTGGCTCGGGCAACGCGTTCCGGGCTGACGACGACCACGGCGCAGCCATGGCGGGCGAATGGGGTGGCCCCTGGGCGGAGGATCGTTGGCTCGCCGCTGACCACCTGCTCATCCGCTACGCACCGAAATCGCGCATTTTCCATCAGGCGGACCAGATCGGCGGGGTGAAGATCACCTATGAGGCTAAAGCTCCATAGCTCGAAACTTGTAGCGTTCGGAGCCACCGCCTCTCGGTCATGTTCAGGGCGATGTTCGGGATGATTCTCTTGTGTCATCGGCCCGACACAACAGGATCAGCGTGCATTTTCGTCGACTGCGGGCGCCCGGCCAGTAATTCACTCCGGCCCCTCCCATCCTGAATCCCTGCCATGGGTGGCTCGACAGCCCGATGCCCTGTTCCGGTGCGATAACAGGGCGGAACAGGGCGCATTATTTTTTCTCGCCGGTTCTACCCTGTTATGTTGGATTTTCGTCTCAAATTTTCATCGCGTTTTCCGTGGCTTGCGACGGGTTTGCCCTGTTATGCCCGTAACAGGGTTAAATATGCACGGAACAGGGCAGGCAGCGCCCGGTAACAGGGCTGATGTTGTGGTAACGGGGACGGGGGAAACGGGAGCTTCGACCGTCATGGGAAAGAGCGGGCCGGTGCCACGCGTGCCCCGTCCGCCCGGACAGTGCGACGATTCGGGGCGCGGTTGAATCACGTGCGGGATATCCTGCAGCATCCGATGCCGGCGCCGCGCTGCCGATGTCTGGCACATGATCCGGGATTTGATTTCTTCGGTATTAAACCCGCCTTCCGTTCCGGGCATCAAACGCCTACATCGCCCCTCCCATGTCCCGCCCCAAGCCCACCACCTTCGAGAAAACCAAGATCGTCGCCGAGAACCGGCGGGCGCGGTTCGATTATGCCATCGAGAGCGTGTACGAGGCGGGCATCGCGCTGACCGGCACCGAGGTGAAGTCCCTGCGCGACGGGACCGGATCGATCGCCGAGAGCTATGCCGAGGTGAAGGACGGGCAGGTCTGGCTGATCAATTCGAACGTGCCCGAATTCAGCCATGGCAACCGCTTCAACCACGAGCCGAAGCGCCCTCGTAAATTGCTCCTTCATGAGCGCGAGATAAACAAGATGCACGGTGCCGTGGCGCGCGAGGGGATGACCCTGGTGCCGCTGATGATCTATTTCAATTCGAAGGGGCGCGCGAAGGTGGAACTGGCCTTGGCCAAGGGCAAGAAGGATCACGACAAGCGCGCGACGATCAAGGAGCGCGACTGGAAGCGCGAGCAGGGCAGGATCATGCGCGATCGTGGCTGAGCGACCCCGCCTTTCGAGCCGCATCGTCGCCTGGTGGCGGCGCACCATGCCGACGCGCGAGAGCATGGAGCAGAATCGCCTGCTCCGGCCCGTCGCGCATCGCGTGCTTGCACCGGCATTGTGGCGGTTCACGCGCCGCTCCGTGCCGCGCGGCGTGGCACTGGGCATGGTGACGGGCATCCTCTTTCCCGTCGCGCAGATCGCCTTTTCAGCGCTGCTGGCGCTGCCGATCCGCGCGAACATCCCGACCGCTGCCGCGATGACCTTCATTACCAACCCCTTCACGACTCCGCCACTCTGGGTCGCGGCCTATTGGATCGGGAAATGGGTGCTGCACATCGATGCGCATGTGCCGGGCGCACCGATCGCGACGCAGGTCGCGGCCAATTCGAGCTGGCTGCACTGGCTGCTCTCCACTGCGGGGCCGGCCACGATCGTCGGCCTGTTCATCATCACGCTGGCGCTGTCGGTACTGGGCTATGGCTCGGCGGCACTGGGCTGGCGGTGGTGGATCGCCCGCAAATGGCGCGGCCGCGCCCATGCCGGCCGGAAATAGGCGGTCGCGCCCCGGGGTGAAATTGACTGGCCGTGTTATCGGCTTAGAACACGACCGCATCCATCTCCTGTGAGGATGCCTCATGTCGAAATCGCCTCTTGCCGCCATTCTCCTTGCCGCGACGATGCTCGCGGGCTGCTCGACCGCCACGCCGCCGCCGCCTCTCGCCGAAACACCGGTCGCTGCGGTGCCGGAGGCCCCGCCCGCACCCAAGCCCGCCTTCGGCACGTTCGGCATCGACGAAGCCGGCATGGACAAGGCGATCCTGCCGGGGAATGACTTCTACGGCTATGTGAACGGCACCTGGGCGAAGAACACGCCGATCCCCGCCGACAAATCCAATTACGGCGCGTTCAACCTCTTGTCCGACCTGTCCGAAGCGCGGACCAGGGACATCCTGGAAGCCGCCGCCAGGGATCCGGGCGCCAAGATCGGCATTGCCTATGCGACCTTCCTCGACCGGCCGGCGATCGACGCCAAGGGACTGGCGCCGATCCAGCCCTGGCTCGACCGGATCCACGGACTGACCACGCGCGCGGCCTATCCGGCGCTGCTGTCCGAGGCGACGCGCGCCGGGATCGGCGGGCCGTTCCGTGCCGGCGTCGGGCAGGACGACAAGGATCCCGAACATTATATTCTCGGCCTCAACCAGTCCGGTCTCGGGTTGCCCGATCGCGACTATTATCTGAGCAAGGACGCCAAGCTCGTCGAGGCGAAGACCGCCTATCAGGCCCATGTCGCGAAGGTCCTGACGCTGGCCGGCGAAGCGAATGCCGCCGCCCGTGCGAAGGCGCTGGTCGATTTCGAGACCGGCATTGCCCGGGTGAGCTGGACGCGGGTCGACAGCCGCGACGCGACCAAGACCTACAACAAGATGACGGTGGGCCAGCTGGCGAAAAAGGCGCCGGGTTTCGACTTCCCGACCTATTTCAAGGGAATCGGCGCACCGGCCGACACGCTGGTGGTTTCCCAGCCGAGCGCGATCGCCGGAATCGCGAAGCTCGTCGCGGCGGCGCCGCTCGCGGTGTTGCGCGACCAGCTGCTGCTGCGCTCGCTCGACGGCTATGCCGATGTGCTGCCCAAGGCGTTCGATGACGAGCAGTTCGCCTTCTACGGCCATGTCCTGTCGGGGACGCCCGAGCAGGAGGCGCGATGGAAGCGTGCGGTGCAATTCACCACCGGCGCGCTCGATGACGAGGTCAGCAAGATCTATGTCGCCAAATATTTCCCGCCCGAGACCAAGGCTGCGGCCGATACGCTCGTGCGCAACATCATCACGGCGATGGATGCCCGGATCGACAAGCTCGACTGGATGGCGCCCGAAACCAAGATCAAGGCGCATGCGAAGCTCGCCGCCTTCACCCCGAAGATCGGCTATCCCAGCCAGTGGAAGGATTATGACGGGCTGAAGATCGTGAGCGGCGACGCCTTCGGCAACGAATGGCGCGCCAATCAATGGCAGCAGGCCTATGACGTCTCGCATCTCGGCAAGCCGTTGCAGCGCTGGGAATGGGGCATGACGCCGATGACGGTGAACGCCTATGCCAATTTCGGCATGGTCGAGATCGTCTTTCCCGCCGCGATCCTGCAGCCGCCCTTCTTCGATCCGAACGCCGACCCGGCCGTCAATTATGGCGGGATCGGTGCGGTGATCGGCCATGAGCTGAGCCATCACTTCGACGACCAGGGATCGAAATATGATGCGCACGGCCAACTGACCGACTGGTGGCTGCCGAGCGACGTCGCCGCCTTCAAGGCGCGCACCGGCGCGCTGGTGAAGGAGTATGACGCCTATGAACCGCTGCCCGGGATGCATGTGCAGGGCGCGCTCACCCTCGGCGAGAATGTCGCGGACCTGGCCGGACTGACGGTGGCGCTGGATGCCTATCACGCGTCGCTCGGCGGCCGCCCGGTACCGGCGATCGACGGCTATAGCGGCGACCAGCGCTTCTATCTCGGCTGGGCGCAGGTGTGGCGGCGCAATTATCGCGAGGCCAATCTGCGCCAGCGGCTGCTGACGGATCCGCACAGCCCGTCGGAGCAGCGTGCCTGGGTGGTCCGCAATCTCGACCCCTGGTACGCGGCATTCCAGCCCGGCACGACCGACAAGCTATACCTG
>Ga0255338_1005016_pt1 | contig 12729 bp, 8 predicted proteins | sample MeOH1_35cm_T4_19_FD_203715 | JGI IMG/M metagenome (GOLD analysis project Ga0255338, IMG submission 203715) | Sandy soil microbial communities from University of British Columbia, Vancouver, Canada - MeOH1_35cm_T4_195 | ecosystem: Engineered > Artificial ecosystem > Sand microcosm > Unclassified ...
ACCTGAAGAAGCACTTCCCCATCAAATCCGGTTTCTTTCGGAAGGACTTCAAAGTAGCGGTCGACGGCGTAAGCTTTGACGTGGCCGCCGGCAAGACCCTCGCGCTCGTCGGCGAGTCCGGCTCCGGTAAGAGCACCGTGGGACTGATGATCCTGGATCTGCTGAAGCCTACGGCGGGCGACATCCAGTTCCACGGCCGGTCGGTTTCCGGCCTCAAGGGACGCGCGTGGCTGGCGCAGCGCCGTGAGATGCAGGTGATCTTTCAAGACCCCTACTCCTCGCTGAACGCCCGGATGAATATCCGGGAGATCCTGACGGAGGGGATGGCGCTGCACAAGCTAGTGAGCGGTGCGGCCGAGCAGTCGCGGCTGGCCGGAGAGCTGCTGGAGCGGGTGGGGCTATCGGCCTCCGTGCTGGATCGTTACCCGCACGAATTCTCCGGCGGGCAACGCCAGCGCATCGCCATCGCCCGGGCGCTCTCCGTGCGGCCCAAGTTCATCGTGTGCGACGAGCCGACCTCGGCGCTGGACGTCTCGGTGCAAAGCCAGGTGCTCAACCTGCTGCGCAAGCTCCAGCGGGAAGAGGGCCTCACCTACCTGTTCATCACCCACAACCTGGGCGTGGTGGAGTACCTGGCGGACGACGTGTGCGTGATGGAGCGCGGCCTGATCGTGGAGCGCGGCAGCGTGGAGGCGATCTTCGACGCCCCCCGCGAGGAGTACACGAAGAAGCTCCTGGGCTCCATCCCCTCGCTAGACCCGATGCGGCGGCGCATCCGGGAGACGGCTGCGAAGGCCTGACGAGCGCTCCCGGTTACGCCGTCGACCTCCAGGCAACCGTTGGCTTTCGGATGCGAGATCGGGCGGCAGCGTCTACTTCCGCTCTGGCTCCGGAGCGGGCGGCGTTACGGACGCGGCCTTTTCCGCCTCTCGCTTCACGTCCCACTGGGCTTCCGTGGAGCGGAGTGCTTCGTAGACGGAGACGGCCTGGAGCCGTTTCTCCAGGCGGGCGTCGTCCTTCTCGCCTTTCTGGAGCTTTTGCAGCTTGCGCTCTACCTTGTACTGTACGCCGGATTGCACCTCCAACTCCGCGACTTCCGTGCGATAGCCGGGGCGCACGAACTCCAAGCGGTGCCGTCCCGCAGGAAGTTCCAGCGCTTCGTTGCCCTTCAACTCGATCAACCGGCCGTTGAGCAGCACGGCGGAGTCCCCGGGGGAGACGCGGAGATCGACGTTATCTTTCGTGTCCCGCCGGGCCTCTTCTACTGGCCGGCGGTCCTTCTTCCTGCGCCGGTTGACGTAGCGGCTGGCGTCCATGAAGATGTGCGCGCCGAAGCGGTCGCTCCAGTTGCCGAACCGGTAATCCACGCCCGTGCTGACACCGGTGCGACCGAGAATGGTGCCCAACCCGATATCAAACCGGGCGTGTGCCGGCTGCGCCAGCGCCACGCAGGCCGCGAGTACCACCGCGGAAAGTGCGATCTTACTGCTTCCGGACATCCCCATTCTCCCTCTCAAGCGGTACCCCTATTGTAGCGGATTCTCTGTCGCGTGGGGATTCCCTCCTCGTCGCTCACGAGCCGCCGGGCCGCTCGTCTCCGAGGTCTTGCTGCCGGGTGCGTGCGAAGGGCGTGCGGAAGTATTCCAGCGAGTACTGGGTGTATTTCTGGAGGCGGAGTACGCCCACCTGGTCCGGATCCGGGGCTGCGGCGGAGCCGGACGCGTACAACTCGTAGCGGTAGCTCCCGGGCGCCAGAGTCACTTCTCCATAGGGGTTCTGGATCTGGACCTTGAACCGGGAGCGTCCATCCGTAAGGAACACCTGCGAACGCCCATCGTCTCCGGCCGTGTTGTAGATGCGGACCACCGGGCGCTCCTGTTGGATGGGTGTCTCTTTCCATCCCTGCGCGTTGGTGACGCCCGGCGCCTCCGCCGGACGGACTGGCGCACTGGTGACCGGAGGCTGCGGCGGGGCGGGCTTCACGGCAGCGGCCATCAGTGAAGGAGCCGCGGGGGCCGGAGCCGCCGGGGCGACCGGCAGCGCCGGCGCTTGCACCATCGGGGCGGCGGTCACCTGTGGCGGCGCCTGCGGTGCGGTGAGCATCGAGGGCGCGTCGGGCACCTCTGGGGCGCGCCGCGACGGCGGCACGGCGACTGCAGGTGGCGCGGGCGCCGTGCGAGCGGGCAGTGCCGCCAGCGCGCCGGGCGCCGCGGGGCGCGCCTCCGGCCGCGCGGGGAGCGCTTCGGCCGTTGAGCCCTGCCCCGCCTGTTTTGCCAGGATCGGCGAGGCCGCGTCCGAGCCCACGCGGTAAAGCACGAAGAGCAGGAACAACAGGGCCAGACCGATCGGCAGCGCAGTCACCCACCGGGGCGTACGGCGCTTCGGCCGGGGTGGAGGGCTCTTGTGCACGGCGGCCTTTTGAGCCGCATTGCAGCGAAAGCATTCGGACCGGGTGGGTGGGTTATTCGCGCCACAGGCGCAGTACCAGCGCTGAGGAGGGGGCATCTTAAATGCCAGACGCCGCCCGAGGTGGTGGAGTTCCCGGTAGTGCGGGCAATTGGTGTTAGAAAACTCGAAATCGATACTTTTCAGTTAGCGAGCGTTCGGTGCCTTTTGGGGTGCTCGATCGAGCCATGCGGGCAGCTTTACCCTGGCGGAGCTGCTCCAGGCGGTGAGGTAGAGCGAGGCCGTGACGCGAGACGCCTCCCGGCCTCGCTCTCGCGCAAAGGCAAGCACTTCGGGAGACGGCTTCCACTCCCCTGCGCGTGGCGGAAGCTGCGCTTCCAGGGAATAGGTGCGGTCGATCTGCCCGCGACTGCGCTCGATCTCCGCCAGAATGAACGGGAGCAGTTTCGGCGCGACCTCGAGCTGCTGGTCCTTGCCCAGCTCTTCTGGCGTAAGATTGGACTTCTCGATCAGGCTGTCCACCCGTGAATGAATGCCCGTGCGCGGAGACATGCCGTCGGGGGTGGCGCGACCGTCGTGATCCACCGTGGTGTGGAGCGGCATGCACAGGTCGCCGGAGTAGTGCGCGAGGAGACCGGCGTACACCTGGCACTTTGTCCGGACGTTAAGGTCTTCGGGCCACTTCCGGTGCTCCGCGAACGCGAGGGTCAGCCGCTCGGTCCATTCCGCCACGGAGTACGGCAGCGTGCCGACATCCTTCGGATCCAGGCCTGCCGTGGCGCACTGCTTGAGGTAGGCGTAACGCGTGGCGGGAAGCGGTTTACCCTTGAGCAGCTCGAAGTCCAGGTAATGCTCCGGCTCTTCCGTCTCCCGAGCGTGCGGCGCCTGGGGGCTCTTGAATACGTCCGGGTCTTGCGCCAGATGCCCGATGAGGCTGCCACCCGCTCGGAACCACCCGGGAAGCTCGGCTGGCAGCGCGCGGACTGCGCCCTCGGCGATGAGCGTGTGTCCTTGCGGCCACCAGGCGCGCACCGGGAGGGGAAGCAGTAGACTCGTTAGTAGGATGAATGGGAGACGTTTCATAGTAGGGCTCACCCCTTCATTGGTCCGCGTCCACGCGGGCACCTCCGGCACCGACAACTTTAAGCTGCGCTCCCACGTAGAAGATCGCAATCAGGGGCAGAGAGCCAGTTGCGGGTCGCCTGGGGGTGAAGTTGCTACAATCGACTGGCGTCGCGGGATGTTAGATCGACGCGGGAGGCAACGATGAAGAAACGAGCTCTGATGGGTGGGCTAACCGCGCTGGCTGCGGCGGGTGTGTTGGCCGCGCCGGCGGCGAAGAAGCCGGCGCCCGCGAAAGCGGCGGTCAAGGCGGCCGCGCCGATGGCCTTCAAGCCGGCCGTACTGGACCTGGCGCCAGGGGAGACTTACCCCGTCGAGCTGTTCGTGCCCAGCCCTACGGGTAAGGAGTTCACCGGCCCGCTGGATTTCGCGCAAGAGAAGGGGCTCACGGTCTCCCCGGATCCGCGCTGGAAGGGCCGTGTTCCCGGGTGGGGTGAGAAGACCTACCCCAAGCTGACCGCCGCAAATGACGCGACCGGCGAATACACGTTGAAGGCGTCTATCGGCAGCGGTGCGGCGGTGAGGCAGTCGACCTTGAAGGTGCGCATCGTCTCGCCCACGATCGAGCTGGAGCCCGGAGTGTTCAAGCTTACCCTGAAGGTGACGAACCCGTTCGAGACGCGCCTGCTCAACGGCCGGATCTCCATCTCCAACCCGGATCGCTTCCTCCAGGACGTGACCACGCGGGAGTTCAAGATCGAGCCTGGTAAGAGCGAGGACCTCGTGATCCCGCTCCCCGGCGCGGCGCCTGTGTGCGGCGAGACCTACGACTTCACGCTGACCGTGGAAACCTACCAGGGCTACAAAGTAAAGAAGACCTATCCCCTGGCCTTCCCGCCCCACACCTAGGTCTATGGCCGCAAATGAACGCAATTACACGCGAATGAAGAGTTAATGGAACCGCCGATGCTCGCCGATAAACGCCGATGAAACTGGATTGCAAAGAAAGTGACGTTGCATGGCCCCGGCCTGGGTGCTAACAGCCATCATCGCCCCGCTATCCTTTCCTATCTGGGTTTATCGGCGGTTTCCATTTCTCTTTCAGCTGCGTGTATTCGCATCCATTCGCGGCCGTTCAGTCCTATCTTGTTTCCCAGACTCGTAGGCCGGTTGCGTCGAGTTTGGACGGGAGAACCGTCATGCCGAGTGCTTCCACGGCGCGGCGGACCAGGTGATCTTTGTTGCGCTGCGCGAGGATGGTGACCGTGCCGCCGCCGCCGGCGCCGTTGGCCTTGAAACCGAGTGCCCCTGCGGCGAAGGTGTCCTCGTGGAGTCGTTCGATCTCGGCGTTGGTGATGTCCGGGTGGAGGGCCTTCTGGGCGGTCCAGTTGTCGTTCATCAACTCCGCGAACGCATCCAGGTCGCCGGAGAGGAGCGCTTCTTTGCTGCGCACGGCGCACTCGGCGAGCTTTTTGAACTGCGCGACGTTCGCACCGGCCTCATACTCGGAGATGACCTTCTGGTGCATCTCGCTGGAGAAGTGGGAGCGGCCGGTGTAGACCAGCACGAACCGGTCTTCCAATTCGCACTGGGTGGCGGTGTCGAGCGGCACGGGCGAGACCCGCGCATGGGGGTAGTTGACCTCCATGTAGTTCACCCCGCCGTAGGCGGAGGCGAGCTGGTCTTGCACGCCGCACTCCAGGCCCAGCTCTTCCACTTCCAGCGCCTGTGATTCGCGCGCGATTTCGTAGGGGAGCAGGTGCCACTGGAGGTAGTGGGCCAGCGCCGCCATGGTGGCGACGCCGAGGGCCGCGGATGAGCCGAGGCCGCTGCCCGGAGGGGCGTCGGAGCGCACCAGGATCCGCACGCCACGCTTGATGCCGGAGCGCTTCACCGCCGCCTTGAAGAGGTCGAGCACGCTGTTGTACTCGATCTGCCGGATGTCGCGGATCTGCTCCTGCTCGTCCGTATCGAAGCTCTCGATGGTGATGCCGGCGAACGCGCCGACCTGAAGCGTGACGTGCGTATAGAGGCTCGCCGTGAAGTTGAGCACGTTGCCGCTGGGCACGATGCGCGTATCCGTCCAGCCGCCGAGGTCACAGAAGCGCACGGGGGCGCGAGCGCGTATGGTCTGCAAGGGTTCTTCTCTCACCTGGGTCATCTCGCCCGCGAACAAGGAGCGGGCACTCCGGTCATTCTATTACCACGCGTTTGCGGCGGGTCCTTCTTGATCACCACGGAGACACAGAGACACGGAGAGAAGGGGAGAAGGAGTGGGGCGGGATTGGCGGGATCTCCGGGATAGGATCATTCGTTCGAGGTACTGAGCACGGCCAGTTTATCGCCTGGTGGGCGAGGTTCTGGACCGCAGCGCCCAGCCCGGAAGGGCTACAATGCCTCCGAGCTGTCGGGGCTATGGCGAGTCCGGCGCCCCGACAGCTCGGCACGAGGGTATTGGGCTTGAGGGCTACTTCGCCTTTCCGATAAGGGAGACATTGATCATCGGATGGGCGGGATCCGTGGTCGAGATGGGGAGGATCGCTTGAAGCGCTGCAGGGGCGCCCGGCGCGTAGCTCAGGCTGATAATCCGGGAGCCTTTGGGCGGAATGGTATAGGCGCCGCCGCCGGAAGTCACGGCTACCCCGCCGGAGGCCAGCCCTATAATTCCGGACAGCGGGGTGGTGCCGCTGTTCCGGAGCTTGAGCTTCTTGGTTCGCGTGGTTCCCACCCGTACCGACCCAAAGCTTAGCTTCTTGGCAGCGACCGCGCGCCCGGACTGCGGCAAGGCGTGCTTGACGCGCGAGACGAAGTAGTCTTCTGCGCCGGCGATCGCTTGCTGAGCCGCGTTGACCATAGGAAAGTTCGGGGAATTCGTTAGCCCGCAGAGGTAGGCGGTGCCATTCCCGTCCACTTCCACATTCCACGCGAACTCGTCAGCCGCACCGCCGAGGTAACTGGAGTAGAGGCGAGTCGATCCGGCCGGGTCCAGCTTGATGATGAAGGCGTCGTCGCCGCCCCCAAGTTGCGGCTGGAACGGCTCTGCCGTGACGAAGTCGGTCGACAAGGTATCTCCCGCCACATAGCTATTCCCCAGGCGGTCGACGGCGATCCCGAATCCCGCGTCCGGCGCGCTTCCCCCAAGATAGGTCGAGAAGACGAGGTCCGTGCCCGTCGGGTTCAGGCGGAAGACAAAGGCGTCGTCGCCGCCAGCCGAGGCGGGCTGCAACGCGTTCTTCGTTGGAAAGTCCGTGGAGTAGGTGTATCCGGTTACGTAAGCGAAGCCTGCCAGGTCCACAGCAAGGCGCTCGGCGCGATCGGGACCGCTTCCGCCTACGTAGGTCCCATACTCCAGTGCGGTCCCGGAGGGGTTCAACTTGGCTACGAATCCATCGGTCCCGCCGCCCGAGGCCGTCTGGAACGCGCCGGCAGTGGTGGGCAGATCCTGAGAATCAGTACGGCCGGTGACGTATGCGGCGCCGGTCACGTCCACCGCGATGCCGGTGCCACGGTCGGCAGCGGAGCCACCCAGGTACGTGGAGTAGACGAGGCTTCCGGAAGGGGACGCCTTCACGACGAATGCGTCCCTGATCCCAGCGAATGTGGTCTGGAAGGCGCCGTTGGTGGTGGGGAAGTCAGCGGATGTGGTGCTTCCGGTTGCATACGCGTTGCCGGACCGGTCCACGGCCAGATGCACCTCGTTCGTGGATTGATTCTCCCCGCCGCTGCCGCCGAGATAGCTGGAGTAGACGAGTGCGGAACCGGCGGCGTTGAGTTTCAGCAAGAAACCGTCCACCGTTCCCTTTAGCTGTGTCTGGAATGCACTTGCCACCGGGAAGTCAGCGGAAAACGTAAGGCCCGTGACGCAGGCGCTCCCCTGGCTGTCTACCCCGACGGACATGCCTTCTTCATAATTGCTGCCGCCGATGTAGGTGGCGTATACCAGGGACCCGGCAGCGTTCAATTTCGCCACCATCAAGTCGTAGTTTCCATTCAACGCCTGAATGGAGCCGCGAGTGGGAAAGCCCGCGGAGGCGTCTCCCGTTACGTAGATGTTTCCGTTCTCATCCGGAATGGCGTGATAGCCGGTGTCAGAGCCGCTGCCGCCGAGGAAGGTCGAATAATCCAGCACCGGATCGATCACCAGCGGCCTGGTGCGGTCGTACTCGCCGACCTCGAAGCCGAGCTGGGACGGACAATCCGCCGTCCTTTGCAGCGCGAACCGGACCTCGATGAAGCGACGTCCGTCTTCCGTTTCCTGATAAGCCAGCGGACGGCGCAGTGTGAGCAGACCCGGAGCGGGGCCGACGCGCACGTCCCCAGAGAGCGTCAGGTTCGCGGCCAGCGGTGTGTCGTCGTCGCCGTCGATCGCCACGTGGATACGGTCCGGGTCGGCGCCGGGCTGCACCACGTAGTCGCACTCCAACTCCCCGTTGGTTGCGTAGTAGACCGCGTCGATCCCCGGGTAGATTCCGACCTGCTTCACCTGCGCGTACGTAGGAACGTGCGTCCGCCACTGCTCCGGGTCCCGCCCCGTCAGGTAGTGGACCTCTCCGGGCAGCTTCGCCGCCCCGACACACCGCGCAAGTGGGTTGGAACCCGCCAGCCGGACGCGCACCGTGGCCGGTTTTGCCGGGACCGAGCCTTTGGCCTGAGCCGGACGTGTGGCCGAGAAGAATGCCTCTCCGGGTGTAACGGTGAGGCTGCGATCAGGGCCTCGAAACGCGAACCCGGCAGGGGAGCCGCCGTGGCCGGGCACGGGCTGAAAGAACACGGGGAGCCGCGGATGCGAACCGGGTGATGCCGAAGCCCTGGCCGGCGAGTGAGCCGTGCCGGTAGACGATGCAGCCAGAACTGCTACGCCCAGACCGACGAACAGTGGAGGGAACGAAAGGAGGTGTCTCATCTAAAATCCATACCGTGGGTTATCAACAGCCTTCCGGGTTGCATTTTAGACGATTGGTTGGTTATTCCTGCGCCAGGCGGGAGGTTTGCACTGGCGCCGGGGCACCTCCCAGACCAGGTGCTGGCTGGGAGCCCCAACCCGGAGGGGAGTGCCACGTCTCAGCACTCCTCGCATGGACCCTCCTGTTACAGGCTCACCCTCGCGCGCTACCCCATCCCTTTCCGCGCAGCTCCACGGGCTATCTCTTCTTCAGGCGGGGGTCTTTGAGGATCTCCTGCACGGCGCGCTCCAGTTGCGGGTCCCGGCCCGCGGCAGTGTCGGCGGGGGCGTTCTCCACCCGCACGTCGGGGGGAACGCCCCAGTTTTCCAGGTCGCGGCCGTCCAGCGTGAAGCAGCCCATGTGCGGTACGCGGATCTGGCTGCCGTCCACCAGCGACTGGCTGTGCGTGAAGATGATCCAGCCCATCGACGGCTGGCCGACGATCTTGCCGAGCCCGAGGGTGCGGAAGCCGTTGGCGAAGACCTCGGCGTCGCTGAGCGAGAACTCGTCTACCAGGAGCACGAGGGGTTTGACGTAGGCGCGCTCCGGCTGCGGGAACGGGCTCTCCAGGCGCGGCGCGAAGGTGAAGTAGTAGCGGTTGCGCTCCAGCATCCGGAGCAGGCTGTCGTGCGTGTCGCCGCCGTTGTTGCCGCGGAAGTCCAGGATCATGCCCTCCCGGCGCTGACCGATGCTGAACAGTTCCCGCTCGAACCGGTTGCGGGTGTCGTCTCCCATATCGGCCACATGGAGGTAGCCGAGCCGGTTGCCGGAAAGCTGGTCCGCGAGGGCGCGCTTCTCATCCACGCGCTGCTCGTAAAGGAGATCGAGCCAGGCGGCGCGGCCGATCGGTTTAATCCGCACGGTGCGGGCGCCGTCCTTCTCCGCCTTGCCGTTGACGAGCAGCGTCACGGTGCGTCCCACCTTCTCGGTGAGCGCGCGGTCGAAGGCGGCCCCGGCGGTCACCTCAGTACCATCCACGGCGAGGACAAACTCGCCCGGCGCCACCCGGCTCTCATCCCGGTCTGCCGGACTGCGGGGGACCACCGTGCTCACCTTCACGCCCGGTCCGGCGTACTCTTCGTCCGGCAGGATGCCGAGGATGCCGGTCTCCCGGGCGGTTCGCGGCGCTTCGCCGCCGCGGATGCCGGTGTGGGAGGCGTTCAACTCGCCGAAGAGCTGAGTGACCAGGTAGTTGAAGTCGCGCCGGGTGGTGACGTTCTCCACCAACGCCCGGTACTTGGCGCCCACGGCCTTCCAGTCCGCGCCGTGGAACTTGCGGTCATAGAAGCTGTCGTTCAGGATCTGCCACGCCTCGTCGTAGGCGGCGCGGTAATCGACGGTGCGGTCGATGGCCATGCGGGCGGTGAAGCTCACTGTTCCCGCGCCGCCGCCGCCCCGGGGCAGCCACTTGATGGCGCCGCCGTTCAGGTAGTAGATGCGCGAGGAGTCCGGCGACCACTCAAATCCGCTCGGCGACTCGCCGGTGGTGGTGAGGCGGGTCAGGCCGCTGCCGTTGCTGCCGACCTGCCAGATATCCCCCCGGCCGGAGGAGCGGGCCACGAAGGCCACCGTCTTCCCGTCCGGCGAGAGAGAGAAGGCATCGATGCCCTCCTCGAAGGACGCGATCTGCTTGGCGCGGCGCTCGATCTCGCGCGGGTCCAGCTTCACCTCCACCTTCTTGGCGGCGGGCTTCGGCGCGTCGGTCTCCTCGTCGTCCAGCTTCTCGCGGTCTCGCTCCAGGGACACGGTGAAGAGCGCGAACCGGCCGCGGTCGTTGATTGTCTCGATGTCCCGGTTGCGGTAGCGGTTGGAGCGGAAGAGGAGCTTGCTGCCATCCGCAAACCAGTAGGGGCCTTCGTTACTTCCCGGGTGATCCGTCACGTTAACCGGCTCTTCCGGCTTGATCGCCTCGTCTCCCTCGCCCAGCTTGACCACCCATACGTCGTTGGTGCGGATGTCGTCCTGGCGGGTGAAGCCGAGCCAGCGATTATCCGGCGACCAGCGGTACTGGTAGATCTTCGGGCCCTTCGCCGCCAGTTGCTCGCCGGAGCCGTCCGGGCGGATCAGGTAGAGCGCGGTCTGCGGGCCGCGGCGGAAGGCGATCCACTTGCCGTCCGGGGAGAAGAGCGGGTCGGTGTCGATGCCGCTCCCTTTAGTAAGCTGCGTGGTGGTGCCGCTCGACACGTCTACGGAGTAAAGGCGGTAGCCGCCGTCCCGGTTGGAGGAGTAGACCAGCGTCTTGCCGTCCGGCGACCAGGCGACGTCCTGGTCCCGGGTGGGGTTGTCGGTGAGCCGCTTCGCCTCGCCGCCTTTGTCAACGGAGACGGTGAACACGTCCCCGCGCACCACAAACGCCATGCGCTTGCCGTCTGGGGAGAGGGAGAACTCGCTGACGTTGGTGCCGCTGAAGTTGGCGTAGCTGGTGCGGGCGCCGCGCTCGTCCGTGCGGCAGAGGATGGGGACCGGCTTCATACCGCCCGTGCCCGCGCTCAAGCCAGCCTCGGCGGTGCAGATCCGGTTGTCGCACTCGAACGCGAGGGTCTTGCCGCTGCGACCGAGGCTGAGGTAGCGCACCGCGTCCGGCGGCGTGTCCACCACCTGCGTGGGAGCGCCGCCCTCGCGGGACTGCTTCCACACCGTGGCCAGGCCATTGCGCTCGCTCGTGAAGTAGACGGTCCGGTTATCCGCGCCCCAGACAGGCCACATGTCGTTGCGATCGCTGTCGGTGAGCCGCTTCGGCGCCGCGGAGGCATCCGCCGGGCCGACGAAGATGTCGTAGTTGGCGGAGCCGCGGTAGCCCTTGCGGATGGTGTCGACCAGGGCGCCGCGGGTGTAGGCCAGCCACTGCCCGTCCGGCGAGAGGCTGGGAAAGAGGCACTTACTGTCGTCCTTCACCAGCCGTTTCAGCCGGCCGGAGAGCACGTCCAACCGGTAGATGCTGGAGCGCAGCGTGTCCCGGCTGGTGGTGACCAGCAGGCTCTTGCCGTCCGGGAACCAGTCGCTCACCTCGGCGGGCGCGCTGTGGAACGTGACCTGCCGCGCCGGGCCGCCGAAAGAGGGGATCAGGAAGATCTGGCTGCCCCCCTCCCGGTCCGAGTTGAACGCGATCCACTTCCCATCCGGCGACCAGCGCGGGTTGCTGTCATATGAGTCGTTCGCCGTGAGGCGGGTGGCGGGGCCGCCTTCCGCCGGCACGGTCCAGAGGTTGCCCTGGTAGGTGAAGCAGAGCTGCCGTCCATCCGGCGAGACGGAAGGGTAGCGGCCCAGGCGGATCGGCTGCTCGGCGGGCAGCTCCAACTGTGCCCGGAGCGGAGCGACCCCGGCCAGGAGCAGGAGCGCGGCGAAGGGAAGGAGGCGGGTGTGGGTCATGGGCGTGGTATTAGGAAGCGGGCGTCACACTAGAAGAGTCATTGCGAGCGAAGCGCGGCAATCCCCTCCGATGGCCGGTAATCCGGCGTCGAAGGGCCGCCAGGGGTGCCGAGCGGCCGGTCAATCCAGAGTTGATCAACTCGTTGGTGACCGAGACGCCGGCAGCGGGCAAGGGTGTGAAGCCGAAGAAGGAGGCCGGTTCCTGATCTGGCTCAGCCGTACGGCGGTGTAAGCCGTCCGGCGCCAGCTCTGAAATCACCTGGCTGACCGTCAGGCCGCGACGGTGTACCAGTTCGCGAGCAGCCTCCAGCACGTCATCGTCCAGTTCCAGGGTGATCCACATGGTTTTGGAATAGCTTGAAGGCGTCGGTCCTGATCACGGTGACGGCGTTGGTCAGGGGAGGATTCCTAATGCAATTGTCAGGCTGCTGTTCTCGACACTCCATTGCTGTGCCTGCTCCCTTCTGCGGATAGTAACAATGGCTAAGTCCCGCCGGTCAGCGCTCCTACAGGTTACGGGGGCAGATCACCCGCCCCGCTTCCGGCGCGGGGCTCGTTTGCGCCGGATCACCTCCAGCACCGCCGCGGCCCCGCAGGGGTGCGGGGCGACTGAAGAACGATTCGGAGCAAGGTGAAAGAAAATGGCCCGGCTGGTGAAGTCACCAGCCGGGCCATTTTCTTTAGCGATATGTGCTACCGGTTACCGGACCGCGGACGGCGCGGGCATCAGGTTAGAGTTCTGATATCCGGTAGCGGTGGCGGGTGCTGGGGGCGGGCTAGCGAGACCGCCGCCCGGTACACTACCGGCGCTTCCCGGAGGCGCCGGCATCAACTCCGCCCCTTTATAGCCGCTCGCGCGGGTCGGTGTGCTGCCCGGTAGCGAGAGCGTTGTGGGTGTTGTGGCATTGGATGAGCTGTTCTGCCGCTGCATCATGACCGCTACCAGGCC
>Ga0255338_1005017_pt1 | contig 12727 bp, 9 predicted proteins | sample MeOH1_35cm_T4_19_FD_203715 | JGI IMG/M metagenome (GOLD analysis project Ga0255338, IMG submission 203715) | Sandy soil microbial communities from University of British Columbia, Vancouver, Canada - MeOH1_35cm_T4_195 | ecosystem: Engineered > Artificial ecosystem > Sand microcosm > Unclassified ...
CTGCTTTTCAGATTGCTATACCTTTTCAAACAACCCTTCCGGTTCATTCGTTGTGATATAATGAAAACCGGCGCTTAATAACCAGTCCATTATGGCTTTGTCGTTTACCGTCCAGGCATTCAGCAGAATGCCATTGTCTTTGGCCATCTGTATCCAGTCCGGATTTTTCTGGAACACCGAGTAATGATAGTCGGCGCCATTAATGCCATCCTGTTTCAACTGCAGTGGCGATCTGTCGCCGTTCAGGTATTGGGTATGGGCAGTAGCATCTACACTGTGCAGGTGTTTCAGCATGTCGTAATCAAAACTGATATAGATCACTTTCTTCCGCATGTGTAAGGCACCCACCAGGTCCAGCACTTTTTCGGCGATCCGTTTACCTCTTTCCTTGCTTGTTTCAGAAGGTTTGATCTCTACAACCAGTGTGGTGGTTTTGTTATTTATTTTACCTGCCAGCAGGTACTCGCGCAGCGTAGGTATTTTTTCGCCGTTGGCGAGGGGGAAAGCCAATAACTCCGCATAACTATGTTTTTCTATCGGCAATTGGTGATAGTTGGGGTCGTGGTTGATAACGAGCGAATCATCCGCCGTCATCCTCACATCAAATTCAGAACCGGCACATCCCAGCCGGATGGCTTCGCGCAGGGATGCGATGGAATTTTCGGGTAAATTATTTTTCTTGAATGCACCCCTGTGCGCCACTACCGGGTTGGCCGGGTGGGCGATCTTTCGCTGGTAAGCAGAATGCGTATTACAGGCAGCAGCGAGTAGGACGAATGCGATAGCAGAAAATAAAGTCAGTTTGGTAAACATAGAAAACGAAATATCATTTAGAAAGGTGTGGACTGCTGAATCCCAATCTGTGTAACCCAGTTTTTACTTCCGGGCAACTCATGAATAATTTCCAGAGCAGACCGGTTCGGTAATTCTCCATCATCACTACAATGGGTCCCTGATCTATGGCGAGATAACGGGGCGTGTACCAGTTCTCTGTTTCGCTGAAAGCATCGTAGAACCCATAAACCCCAAAGAGTTTATCCTTGCGATCCTTGTACCAGTGTTTCATGGCCTGCATAGATTCTTTGGGTGTATAGGGGAAGGATGATAGTGCCGCCGTGGGTGAGATCACACCGATATCATTTTTGGCAGAAGGTGCATGTCCCGCATAACCTTTTACAGAATAACTCGAAGTTAGTCCCCAGCTATCCGGCCCATACCCTTTGAAATGATTGGGATTCTCTACACACCAGCGGTAGTTACGTTTGGCGTGATTCGTATTTTCTTTCCAGTAATCGGCATACCTGTCTTTTAAACCACGCGGATCCAGTCCGAGATAGGAATAATGCGACCAGAACAAAGGTCCGCCATTCACCGTATCGCCATGGTGCCTTAACTGCAATGCATCGGCAGTAGTGCCTTTGCTCAAACGGATCTTACCATTCTGCGCCCAGCCTTCGTGATATACTTTGGCATCTACCGCATGCGTAGGCGAAGAAGCGGCCAATACATACATGATGAGACATTCATTGTATCCGGTAACAGCAAAGTTCATGTCCCAGTTGTATTCCGGACTCCAATGCCAGTACAACACATTTTTACCCTGTGTGTACCAGTTAAAATCAACCTGTTTCCACAGTGTATCAATTCTGGCAGCGAGTGCTTTTTCTGTAGCGTTTCCGTTTTGCAGGTATTGACGAACACAAAGCAATCCTTGTAGCATAAAAGAAGTTTCTACCAGGTCGCCCCCATTGTCTTTTCTACTGAAGGGTTTTACTTTACCGGTTTCGCCGTTCCACCAATGCGGCCAGGCGCCATGAAAACGATCGGCTGTTTCGAGAAAACGGATAATTTTTTCGAGTCGCTCCACACCCTCTTTACGGGTAATGAATTTGCGTTCTATCCCCACCAGTAGGGCCATCACCCCAAAACCACCGCCACCACTCGTAACGGTGCTTTTATCGTTTTGCGGATACTGGTTGTCTGTATGAAACCTTTCTCTTGCCAATCCACTCGTAGGTTCTGCCCCCTCCCAGAAATACTGGAAAGTGGCACGTTGTACATCGGTAAAGATCTTTTCATCGGTTGCGGACAGTTGTATCTTTTGTGCATCTGTTTGAACCGATGCAAACCATACAGCCAGCACTACCAGCATACAGGATTTGAAACGCATGAGACGATTGTTAAATGATCAGTAATAGGGTAAAAAGAGGGGCAGCCCTGTTCCGGTATGCCCCTCTCTGTATTTATTTATTGGCGAGGCCCAGGTTATACAATGCTTTGATATAGGCATCGCCGAGGCTTTTGTTAAAGATCCTTATTTCATCGATCTGTCCGGTCATGGGTGCAAAACTAATATCCGAGCTAACCGATTTACCCGGGATCCCGTTATAATTGGACCCGATGATGATCTCGCTTGGCTCATAGGATTTGAACAGGTTATTACCCGTACCCCGGTTAGGGAAAGCTCCCACTTTTACGCCATCTCCCCAAATATTGAACACGCCGCTGCTTCCATCATAGGTAAGCAATACATGCGTCCATTTAGTGGTGCCGATGGTAGGATACAGTGCGGTATTCAGGTTGTCCTGCGTACCACCGCCCACAGTTGTGAAAGTGGGCTGTATCACCAGGTTGGTATTACTGGCGGGGTTGGCGTTGGTGTTCAGCGTAAAATTGATATTACCTGTAAAAATACCCGGACGTGCCAGTTGAAACAACATGGTCTTTTTAGAACCGTTGTTCTGCAGTTTGATCCAGGCACTGATGGTAAAGCTTTTCAGCGAATCGGTTTTGAAACGCTGGAACTGTGTTGGAAAATACAGGTAACCTGCAGCCAGGCTCAGGGCTTTTCCTCTCACGCCGCCGGTAACATAACTGTCGTTGGCCGATGTACCGGGAGCCGTTCCGCTCACCAGTTCATTTTTGGTATCATCAAAACTCCAGTAAGCGATCAGGTTTTCAGGGAACACATCGTTGGAACTGCTGTAGCCATCTATCTTGCCTTCGTAAGCAGCGGTGCTGACAGAGGGCAGGTTATTGGGGTTACCATCCTTGGTGCAGGAGGCAGCCAGTACTACCAGGAACAACAGGGTTATGCTGCTTTTCCGGAGTTGTATATAGTTAGGAACGTATTTCATGTTTGTAGATTAAAGGTCAGAAATTAATACCCTGGATTTTGTTTCAGCACACCCGCACTCAGATCTATCTGTGGTTGCGGAATAGGCAGTAACACATCCCTGCTGTTGATGAAATTGTTTTTACCGGCTGCATTCAGTACGGTTTGTGCAATACCCCAGCGAACAATATCAAAAAAGCGTTCGTGCTCCATGGCCAGTTCTGCGCGGCGTTCGCGGCGGATGGCATCGCGCAGTGTAGCCTGGTCGGTAGTGGTTACATCGGGCAGTATACCTGCCACACCGCCCCTGGCACGCAGTCTTACACTATTGAGCGCTGTTCTGGCCGCAGTGATATTATCCGTACCTCCTATTTCATTGGCGGCTTCGGCGTACATGAGAACCACATCGGCATAACGCAGTACGCGGATATTCATCCAGTAACCGAAACGGTTGCCGATAGTGGCACGCTGTGCAGGGTTGGTGTACACTTTGTTATTGTACCGCGGATTGGGCAAACCCACCGGCAACACTTCATTATACAGAGTCTGGTAAGTGATTGTAGCCGTACTGGTGTACAGGATGGTACGGTTCTTACGCGGATCATTGGCTTCGAAAGCGGCTTCCAGCTGTGTGCTGGGCGAATTCCATCCCCAGCCAAGATCAAACACACCCGATCCTCTTACACCCTGTATCTGTGCATACTGCACACCGTTACTAGTGGGAAAAGAAGCATTGGCCGTTGCCTGCACTTCGAATACGGATTCAGTACTGTTCTCTCCTTCCTCGCGGAAGATCTTATCAAAAGAAGTAGACAGGTTATACTGACCGGAACTGATCACCAGGTTAGCCGTATTCATCGCTGATGCCCATTTCTGCTGGTACAGGTATACTTTGGCCAGTAATCCATTGGCAGCACCACGGGTGGCACGGCCTACAAATTTACTGTCCCATACCAGTGGCAAACTACCGGCAGCATATACCAGGTCTTTCTCTACAAAAGCATATACCTGTGCGGCACTGCTCTGCGGAATATTGTTCTGCAAAGCCGGGTTATCGAATACGGTATCGATGATGGGCACACTGCCAAATAAACGCACCATCATGAAATAGGCATATCCTCTCAGGAAACGTGCCTCACCAATGGTTTGTACTTTAATGGCATCGGTAGCAGTGATCGTGGTGTTGGTATTCACTTCTTTGATAGTGGCATTACACTTGGTGATAAGGCTGTAATACCCTAACCACAACGCATTACCGAAACCATTGCTGGGGGTAACGGGAAAATTATCCATATCAATGGCATTGGCACCACCATCGGCAGGGGAACTTCCCTTGTCGGCATCATCGCTGCGGATACTGGTGGCCGTGATGAATGCCTGGCTATGTACGTTGAAACTTCTGAGTTCATTGTAGGCACCAAAGATGAACTGGTCGTACGGACCTGAACCACCCGGGTAAGGATAGTTATCTGCATCGTATGCGCCCTGGCGTTGTGTATCCAGGAAGTCTTTTTTACAACCTGTCAGTGTGAACAGCACAGACACAAAGGCCAGCAGCATCACCGCAGGTAAGGATATATTTATCTTTTTCATTGTATACATGTTTTGACAGGTTTAAAAAGTCAGGTTAAGACCGAATGAATACACGGCAGGTACCGGATACGCGCCATTGTCGGCACCGCCACCCAGGATACTGCCGATGATGGGCTCCGGAGAATAACCGGTAACCTTACTCCATGTTTTCAGGTTCTGTCCGTTCACAAATACCCTTGCTTTTTTGATACCGGCTTTGGCCAGGAAACCCTGGTTAAAAGTGTACCCGATCTGGAAATTGCGGATCCGGAAATAATCGCCGGGTTCGAGATAATGGGTACTCATTAAAAAGTTATTACCTCTTGTATTATCCAGTATCGGTTCTACATTGGAGGAACCCGGTGTGGTATACGCATTCAAACGGTTCACTTCATAATTCAACACAGCAAAAGTGGAAGTACGGCGTTGTACATAAATTTTATGTCCGGCCATACCCTGCAGGTCCAGTTCCACATCAAAGCCTTTATAGCCCAGTGTGAAATTACCACCGAAACTATAGGGAGGGAATGGTGTGCCGATATAACCACGGTCTGCCGGCGAAATAACACCATCGCCATTCACATCCGCATAAGCGATATCGCCCGGTAATGAGTTGGAGAAAGTGGCCATTTTAGCCATATCGGCAGATGACTGGTAAATACCGGTTTGTGTGTACCCGTAGAAATAGCCGATGGATTGTCCGGTAGTGGTGAGGTTGGTACCGCCATTACCGATGATGGAGAAATTGAAATTATTACCGATGGAGTTCACCACATTTTTATTGTAGCTGAAGTTGAGCGAAGCACCATATACCAGGTCTCTTCCTGCTTTGTCGTTCCAGCCCAGTGATACTTCGATTCCTTTGTTGGTGATCTGTCCGAGATTGGTGAAATAACTTCTGCTATCATTGGGCAGGGCCACTGCGGTCAGGATATCAGAAGTGGTTCTGTTGTACCAGGTAAACTCGAGGTTCATTTTGTTGTTGAATGTGCGCAGGTCAAATCCGAGATCGATCCCTTTTACGGTTTCCCAATGCAGGTTAGGATCAGGGATATAGGCTGCCTGTATGGAGCTGTACACATTATCGCCGAAAACAGCTGTGGATGCATTGGATATACCCGGCTTGTAAAGATTATCTGCAAAACCATTGGCATTACCGGTGAAACCCCAGGCGCCACGGAATTTGAGGAAATCGATACCCTTGATCTTACGGAAGAAATTTTCTTCGCTGGCGATCCAGCCCAGGCCCACACTACCAAAAGTACCCCAGCGGTTCTGCGGTGCAAATTTGGAACTGCCGTCTCTTCTGATGGTAGCATTGAGCAGGTATTTACCCAGGTAAGAATAACCCACCCTTCCGAAATAACCTTCAATGGCGCTTTCGCCACCGCCACCATCATAATTGCCGGGGTTGTTGGCGTTAGATACACCGATATACCAGAATTCCGGACTGTTGTTGATGTTCACAGAAGTATCTCTTCTGTTTCCGTTCAGGTAAGAACTGTAACTGTAGATAGAAGTAAAACCAGCCAATGCCGTTACCGCATGTTTACCACCGAAGTTACGTGTGAAATTCAGGGTATGATCCTGCTGGTAGCGTTTGGATTCGCTCTGGCTTTGTGAAACCGAAGTTCTTACTGAATTATCAAAAGTGGTGGTAGTAGGTGCAGCCCCTTCGCCCAGGTTGATGAAACTGTAAGGCAGTCGGCTGAAGCCCCTGTTGGTATTAAAGGCCAAGTCGGTATAAAAAGTAGAGCGCCAGGTAAAGTATTTGGCAAATTTGATCTCACCATAAATACTTCCTACCAAACGAAACCCTTTATCGAGACTGGTACCATCTCCCCTGTTCAGTGCGGCTACCGGGTTACCTACCTGTGCACGCTGGAAAGAAGGCATACTATAATAAGTGTTCGCATCCTGCTGTATGCCTACAATAGGTGCGGCCCAAAGGGCATTTGAGATGGAAGCGGCCGGCGGATTACTGATCCAGTGGTATCCGGTTACTTCGGCCCCTACTTTGATCTTATCTGAAAAACGGATCTCTTCGTTTAAACGTGCGAGATAACGTTTGTAATTATCATTACGTACCACACCATCCTGGTTGGTATAACCCACATTCAGGTAGGTGGTGCTTTTTTCGCCGCTGTTGGCAATGCTGAGGTTATTGGAAGTGATCACCGCATCGCGCAGCACCAGGCTTTGCCAGTCTGTATTAGCAGTGTAGTTGGTATAGTCAAAAGGAGTTGCACGCAGGTTGGCCAGCTGTGCATTGTATAATTTTTTAAAGCCGGCGGCATCTGCCACTTTGATCCTGTCGTTCACTTTCTGGATCCCTACCGAACCCTGGAAGTTGATACGGGTTTCGCCCTTACCTGCTTTTTTGGAAGTGATGGCGATTACCCCGTTGGCACCGCGCAAACCATAGATGGCGATCGAAGAAGGATCGCGCAGTACATCGATGGTTTCGATATCGGAAGGATTCAGGAAATCAATATTATCGTGCAGGATGCCATCCACTACATATACGGGATTGGCACTGTTGGTGCTGTTTACACCGCGGATCCGAACCACCGGACTGGAACCAGCCCTTCCGGTATTGGCGATGGTGAGACCGGCCACTTTACCCTGTAAGGAAGCAACAGGATTGGTACCGGGCATCTTGGCAACAGATTCTCCTTTAATCGTGGAAATGGTTCCGGTAAGGTCTTTCTTACGCTGGGTACCATACCCTACCACCACCACGGCCTGGTCTATCAGCACCACAGCCTGTTTTAAACGGATGGTGATATTCTGTTGGCTGCCCACCGAAATTTCAGTGGTTTCATAGCCTACATAAGAGATCACGAGTTTTGCATCGGGATTTACGTCAATGGAAAAACTTCCATCATTTTCTGCCTTCATCCCGATAGAGGTTCCTTTAACAAGGATACTGGCACCGGCCAGTGGTTGACCATTTTCATCCACTACTTTTCCCTTTACCAGGTTGGCCAATACAGCCACAATAGGTTTTTCTGCCGGGGCCGGCTGTGCGGGTTTGGGTGTGATGGTAATGGTTTTATTAACGATACTCCATGACAATGGCTGATCGCTGAAAACCTGCTGCAGTACATCTGCCAGGGGCTGGTTCTTTACTTTCAGGTTTACCGGTTTCCCCTGCTGCAGTAAAACAGCATCATAGAAAAACACAAAACCTGTTTGCGATTTGATCGTTTCAAACACTTTCACCAAGGGCATTTCCTTTCCGGAAATGGAAACCGTTTGGGCAGTTGTGCTGGCCGAAACCTGCAGAAAAGCTGCGAAGAGCAGCAGGGTTGTCAGTTTCATGGTGAGTAAGATTTTAGATGGTTTGCTGGCCGGGGAATCAGGGATTCCCTGCCGGGCAGATACAAAGGCATTTGAGGCCTTTATTACCGGTTGCAAGCACCGGTTTTCCGCATTAATTTTCATACATTAGCAATGTTTGGGTTATTGAAAAATTTACCTGGAGGTGAATTGGCCGGTAATCTCATTCTGCCGTTCCGATTGCAGTCGGGGCGGCTTTTTTTACCATCGTTTGATTCTTATGTCATATCATTCATTTAGTTCGTTACGGTCGTACCAGCAGTTGGTCATTTTCAATCCGGAAATGCACTTTGTTTTTCTCGAGTAGCTTCAGCACTTCAGAGAGGTTCAGATCGCGTTGCATCTCTCCCCCGAAAGTCCGGGCGGGTATTTTCCCTTCATACTTAACCTCTATATTGTACCATCTCGCTAATTGGCGCATCACCGTATACAGGTCTGCCTGGTCAAAATGGAAAAAGCCATTTTTCCAGGCCATCACAGCTTCCATATTGACGCCATTCCTTACCGCAATGGTAGTACCGGATTGTTTTGTGTTATCATATACCGCCTGCTGACCGGGCTGAATCAGGATTGGGGGGCCGGCCAGCACCGCCACACGCACACTGCCTTCCAGCAGGGTGATACGGGTATCAGATTCATCCGGATAACTGTTCACATTAAAATGGGTGCCGAGTACGTCTACTGTACCCTTGCCAGCAATAGACACCCGGAAAGGCATAGCAGTATTTTTTACCACTTCAAAATAGGCTTCGCCGGTAATTGCTACCGGACGTTGTTTACCGCTGAAAGCAACCGGATAGCGGAGTGAACTTTCACTGTTCAGCCATACCCTGCTGCCATCGCTGAGGGTAAGCGATACCGGTTTGCTACCCCTTGGGTTATATAAAGTATTATATACCGTTTCCGTAAAGGCACCTTTATAAGTAATGGCTCCATCATCTGCACGTTCAATGCGTACGGCGCCCTCGCTGGCCAGTATGCCGTTGAGGTTGCTATCTAATATGATCTGCTGACCGTTTGCCAATGTAATGGTGGCACGGCTATCGGCGGGTGCGGCTACATCTGTTACAGGCGGTTTACTGATTGCCAGGGGCTGTTCGGGCGATTTTGCCGGATAGTACCACCAGAATGCAGCGGCTACAAGCACTAATAACACCACTGCAGCAGCCATCCTGGCCAGAACATAGGAAGGTTTTGTAACCGGGGCCTCCGCAGTACGGGTAGCCTGCCTGATCTCTGTCAACATTTTTTGAGAGATATCCTGCGGCAGCGTAACCGGGTTGGGGGGAGAAAGTTCCTCTGCGAATCTTTCCAGTAATAGAGCCCTGAGTTCGGGCGTATCAGATTGCTGGAGGTATTCAAATAACCATTGGGCCTCTTCTTCGGTAAGAGAAGCCTTTTGCAGCAATTCTTCGATTTGAAAGCGGTTAGAATCCACCTGGCAAGCGTTTGTATAGATAAATACAACGGCCCCGTTAAAATGGGGGGATCAGTCAGGAAAAAAGCACCAGCAACAGCGGCGCAAGCGATTTGTATTCCGGATGGGTTACCGCATAGTCCCTGACCACTTTCATGGCACCAGACAGGTATTCTTTTACGGTATGGGTAGAGATATTCATTTCCTGGGCGGCTTCTTTGTAAGAACGGCCCTGGAGTTTACACAATTCAAGCACCCTTCTTTTCTGTGGAGGCAGTTGAAGAATAGCCTGTTCGAGTAATTCCATCTGTTGATCGTAGCGGGATAAGGGATCTGACGCAACGGATAACAGCGTCAGTTGCGCTTTCGCTTTTGCATCAACCAGTTTATGCTTGAGCCAGTTTACCGATAAATGGTAGCTGATCACAAATAACCAGCCTGCCAGGGATTTATCTGTACGGATACTGCTTCTTTTTTGCCAGAAACGGATAAAAGTATCCTGCACCAGGTCTTCTGTGGCAGCAATGTCTTTGGTAAAACGGAAAATATTCTGGTAAAGGGCTGTATGGTAGCGGTGGTAGATTTCTTCAAACGCGTCTCTGTCACCCTTAGTAACAAGGGGAATCAAGCAATGCTCTTCATAATCTTGTAATGGACGCATAGTAGTAACCGACCTTCTGATTCCTCGTTAAAAATAGGCATTTCAGTACAATGCGCAAAAACAGCCACTGGGTACAATTCCCATCAGGTAAGGTTATTTCGATACAAACTCGTGCGAACAGGAAAGACCGGCTTTACACCACAGCCACCTGCCGGGTGGTACTTCTGTAAATATAGACATGGTAGATATGCCTCCTCGCAAAACGGGCGGGGGTTTCGGCATTGATCAGTTTTACATAGATGGCTTTGGGAACGCCATAATACTCATACACGGAACCATCCGAGAAACTGATGGAAAGCAGTTCTGACTTGTATTCAAAATCGATGATACCAGCTTCGGTAGTGGTGGTGGTATAGGCTGCCAGGGTACCGGCACGTGTTTCGGGGGCAATGCTGACCAGAAAATGATAGGCTTCGATGATCTTTTTGCTTTTTTCTTCGGCTTCCAGTCTGGCTTCGGGTGTATCCTGGAATTTATCCGGGTGCCAGTCTTTCATCAGGTTCCGGTACACCGTTTTCAACTCTTTCAGTTCTGCTGTTTCGCCAACGCCTAATAATTTTCTGTAATTACTGATTCTACGCATAAAAAATAAATCCTGGTTATGATTGGTGCGATCCGTTACATACACTGTATACCTTACAGAAAAGCGACTGCTACCGCCACGAACGGCGGCGAAGGTAGTTGTAAAAAAATAAATGGGTAAAAGGAGCAACCCGTACCTGATACACACCAGTTGCGTTTATAGCTATCATAAGAAAAGCCCCTGGCTGAAAAGGGGCTTTCTTTTGGGGATAGACCCGGGACGGAGCCAACGGCTTCCATTCCGGGACAGAGAGCAGTATCCTTAATTTCCTTTAAAGATCACAAAATTGATCACGATGTTATCATTGTAACTATTACCGGTAAGATTATGAACCGTGATGGTAAAGGAACCGTTGGTAACAGCATCTACCTGTATGCGGTAGCGTCCTGTTGAACCGCCGGAAGCGATCACTATAAACGGTACATCTGTGCTTTTTACAACTGAATTGTTTACCACGAAGGAAACATTTGTATCGCCGTTCAACCGGGCGTTATGGGTGGTGATCTGTCCAGAGTAGGCATTAATAGTAACAGATCTTGATTTGTTATTGGTTTGGGTAACAGCCCCCCCGTTGCTATTGTAACCGATACCACCGGCGGTACTTGCAGCGGATGCGTTTACCCCGTCTGTGGCAGTAACCGATCCGGTTACGGAAACATCTCCTGCAACAGACAGGTTGGTTAAATTGCCCAGGGATGTCACATTCGGCTGATCCGCTTTGGCCAGGGTCGCATTTACGGTATTGGCTGAAATTGCGCCGGTCACAGACAGGTTAGCGAGTACCCCGAGGGAAGTCAGGGAAGAGTTCGTGATATTGGAAGCCAGTGTGCTGCCGGTTAAGGAAGTGCCGGCCGGCGTAGCCGCCAGTACAGCTGCATCTGTATAAGCGGTTGTAGCCAGTTGGGTATTATTGGCACCTGCTGCAGCTGTGGGCGCGGTAGGTATTCCGATGAAAGCCGGAGATGTCAGGGATGCTTTTACACTTAACATAGTGGCCGTATCGGAGACCTTCAGCCGGTTTAACAACATAGAAGCTGTATCCGCATATTTTACTGACTGACCGGATTTGGCGTAACCACTCAGCATGGATGATGTATCAGCATACTGCACAGACTTACCCGTTCTCGCATAGCCCCCTAACATGGAAGTGGTATCAGAACTTTTCAACCGATTGGATAACATAGAAGCTGTATCCGCATATTTTACTGATTGACCGGATTTCGCATAACCATTCAGCATCGATGAGGTATCAGCATATTGAACAGACTTGCCAGTTCTCGCATAACCGCCCAGCATCGAAGTAGTATCAGAACTTTTCAACCGATTGGATAACATAGAAGCTGTATCCGCATATTTTACTGACTGACCGGATTTGGCGTAACCACTCAGCATCAATGAGGTATCAGAACTTTTCAAACGATTAGATAACATAGAAGCTGTATCCGCATATTTTACTGACTGACCGGATTTGGCGTAACCACTCAGCATCAATGAGGTATCAGCGTACTGCACAGACTTGCCAGTTCTCGCATAACCGCCCAGCATCGAAGTGGTATCAGAACTTTTCAACCGATTGGATAACATAGAAGCTGTATCCGCATATTTTACTGACTGGCCGGATTTGGCGTAGCCATTGAGCATCGATGAAGTGTCCGCATACTGAACAGACTTGCCCGTTCTCGCATAACCCCCAAGCATTGATGTAGTATCAGAACTTTTCAACCGATTGGATAACATAGAAGCTGTATCCGCATATTTTACTGACTGACCGGATTTGGCGTAACCACTCAGCATCGATGAGGTATCAGCATACTGCACAGACTTACCCGTTCTCGCATAGCCCCCTAACATGGAAGTGGTATCAGAACTTTTCAACCGATTGGATAACATAGAAGCTGTATCCGCATATTTTACTGATTGACCGGATTTGGCGTAGCCATTCAACATCGATGAGGTATCAGCGTACTGCACAGACTTGCCAGTTCTCGCATAACCGCCCAGCATCGAAGTGGTATCAGAACTTTTCAACCGATTGGA
>Ga0255338_1005018_pt1 | contig 12723 bp, 11 predicted proteins | sample MeOH1_35cm_T4_19_FD_203715 | JGI IMG/M metagenome (GOLD analysis project Ga0255338, IMG submission 203715) | Sandy soil microbial communities from University of British Columbia, Vancouver, Canada - MeOH1_35cm_T4_195 | ecosystem: Engineered > Artificial ecosystem > Sand microcosm > Unclassified ...
TTGCCGTTGTCGGTGACGAAGTGCTCGCGCCACACCGGCTTCCCGCCGCGCCTGGCGAGCTCGGCGGCGACATGGCGCCGCGCCATCGGAATCACTTCGATGGGGAGGGGAAAGCGCCCCAGCTCGTCAACGAGCTTCGTTTCGTCGGCGATGCAGACGAAAGTTCGCGCGACCGCGGCGACGATTTTCTCGCGCGTGAGCGCGCCGCCGCCGCCTTTGATCATCGCGAGGCTGCGGGTGATCTCGTCCGCTCCGTCGACGTACACCGGCAGCTCGTCCACGTCGTTCAAGTCGAGCACGCGGATCCCGAGCGCGCCGAGCCGCTTCGCGGTCTCCCCCGAGCTCGCGATCGCGCCTTCCAGCCGGTCCCTGATGCGCGGCAGCGCCGCGATGAAACAGTTCGCGGTGGAGCCCGTGCCTACGCCGAGCACGCAACCGCGCGGAACGTGTTCGAGTGCGGCCTCGGCCGCGGCCTGCTTTTGTTCGTCTTGAGTCATGGCCGGGATGGTAGCCGGTATGCACACCCCGGTAAACGGGCTTGGGCGCGCGTGGTTCTAGCGCGCTATCCGAGCCGGGCGCGCGTGGTTCCGGCGCGCTATCCGGCCCCGTAGCGCGTGACGGCGCTTGCGTATGCCCGCCAGGCTAGCGGCCTGTCGATCGCGATCTCCTGCAGTGAGCGCGGTGCGACGCTCCTGACTCGCCCTCGTCGGCGACTGGGCGGCAGGCTGCTTATGAGCAGCGATTCCGGGCGTGAAGGCGTTTACCTTGCCGGCACGCATATAATGTCGCTTGCCTTCCAGCCTCCCACTTGCATGTTGTCACTTTCAAGCGTCTGCCGGCGCGCGCCGGACAAACGCCTACATCCATGAAAAAAATAGATTATCTCGAGCGCATTCTCAACGCGCGCGTCTACGATGTCGCCATCGAGTCGCCGCTCGAAGACGCGCCCATACTGTCCGCCCGCCTGCATAATCGCGTGCTGCTCAAGCGCGAGGACATGCAGCCAGTGTTCTCGTTCAAGCTGCGCGGCGCCTACAACAAGATGGCGCATTTGCCGAAAGAAGCATTGCGCCGCGGCGTGATCGCAGCCTCCGCCGGCAATCACGCGCAAGGCGTCGCGCTTGCCGCGCAACGGCTCGGCTGCAAGTCGACCATCGTCATGCCGGTCACCACGCCGCAGATCAAGATCGACGCGGTGCGCTCGCGCGGTGCGCGGGTGGTGTTGCACGGCGATTCGTACGACGAGGCGTATCACCATGCGCGCGAGCTGGAGATGAAGGGTGGGCTCACGTTCGTGCATCCCTACGACGATCCGGACGTGATCGCCGGCCAGGGCACGGTCGGCATGGAGATCCTGCGGCAGCATACGCAGCCCATACACGCGATTTTCGTCGCCATCGGCGGCGGCGGCCTGATTTCCGGCATCGCGGCATACGTGAAGCGTCTGCGGCCCGAAGTGCGCATCATCGGGGTCGAGCCCACGGACGCGGACGCGATGTACCAGTCGCTCAAGCTCGGACGGCGGGTGAAGCTCGATCAGGTCGGCCTGTTCGCGGATGGGGTCGCCGTGAAGCAGGTGGGCGAGGAGACTTTCCGCCTCTGCCGCGAGCTGGTGGACGAGGTGCTGCTCGTCGATACCGACGCGATCTGCGCCGCCATCAAGGACGTCTTCGAGGACACGCGCGCGATCCTGGAGCCGGCGGGTGCGCTCGCCATCGCCGGGGCGAAGGCCTACGTCGAGCGCGCGCGGGTGAAGAACGAAACGCTCGTTGCCGTCGCCTGCGGCGCCAACATGAACTTCGACCGTCTGCGCTTCGTGGCGGAGCAGGCGGAGCTCGGCGAGAAGCGGGAAGCGATACTCGCCGTCACGATTCCCGAGCGACCCGGCAGCTTCAAGACCTTTTGCGCGTTGCTCGGTCCGCGCAACATCACGGAATTCAATTATCGCTATGCCGACGCGCACGATGCGCAGGTCTTCGTGGGCGTGCAGGTGCAGGACCAGGCGGAGACCGCCAAGCTCGTGCGCGAGCTGCGCCGGCACGGCCTCAAGACGCACGACTTGAGCGACAACGAGCTCGCGAAGCTGCATGTGCGCCATCTCGTGGGCGGCCATGCGCCGGCGATCGACAACGAGATCCTGTACCGCTTCGAGTTTCCCGAGCGGCCGGGCGCCCTGCTCAAGTTCCTGGGCGCGATGAGCCGTGGCTGGAACATCAGCCTCTTCCACTATCGCAACCACGGCGCGGATTACGGCCGCGTGCTCGTGGGTATGCAGGTGCCGCCGGCGGACAAGCGCAAGTTCGCGGCCTTTCTCGCGGAGGTCGGCTACCCGTATTGCGACGAGACGCGCAATCCGGCGTACGAGCTTTTTCTCGCCTGACGTTTCGGAAGATGGCCGCGCCGCCCGGTACGCGGTACGGCTCGCCATGCGTTCATGGATGATGGGCTTTATCTGTCTGGCGAAATCATTACAATGAACGCGGTCGGGACAGGACGGGACATGTTTGCAAAAATTGCAGTGGCGGCGGCGCTGGCCCTCGCGAGCGCGGCGGCGTGCGCAGGGGCGCAGGAGGACGATTTCCTCGGCGCGCGCGACGCTTTCCGCGTTGGCGACGCGCGCAAGCTCGACAGCTACGCCAAGCGGCTGCGCGGTTACGTGCTGGAGCCGTACGTCGCGTACTGGCAGCTGCGCCTGCGTCTCGACGACGCGACACCGGGCGAAGTGCGGGCGTTTCTCGGCCGCTATGGCGACACGCTGCTCGCGCAGCGGCTGCGCACGGAATGGCTGAAATCGCTCGCACGCGACCAGCAATGGGATCTCTTTCAGGCCGAGCTGCCGGAAAATCCGGGCGACGATCTCGAGCTCACGTGCTACAGCCTGCAGGCGAAATGGCAGACGCTGCCGACCGAGACGCGGCACGAAGTGCGGCCGCTGTGGTTCCTGGGACGCGAGCTGCCCGACAGCTGCACGCCGCTCTTCACGGCGCTCGCGGGATCCGGGCAGCTCTCGGCGGAAGACATCTGGAGCCGTATCCGGCTCGCGCTCGAAGTCGGGCAGGTGAGCATGGCCTGGCGCGTAGGCACGTTCCTGCCCGCGGGCCAGGGCCCCGATCTGCGCACGCTGACGCTGGTCGCTTCCAATCCCACCGGCCACCTGGAAAAGACGCCGGATCTCAAGACGCGTGCCGCGCGCGAGACTGCGATGTTCGCCGTCTACCGACTCGCGCGCAGCTCGCCGCCGCAGGCGGCGGGGCACTGGACGCGGCTCGAATCCCGCTTCTCCGAGGACGACCGCGCCTATGTGTGGGGACAGATCGCTTATTTCGGCGCCATGAAGCACGATCCGTCGGCGCTGTCGTGGTACGCGAAGGCGGCCGATCTGAGCGATCTGCAGCTCGCGTGGAAAGTGCGGGCGGCGCTGCTCGCGCGCAGCTGGAGCGACGTGCTCGCGGCGATCGACGACATGACTTCGAAGGAGCGCGAACAGTCGAGCTGGCGCTACTGGAAAGCGCGCGCGCTGAAGGAGAGCGGCCGCGGCGAGGAGGCGATGGCGATATTGAAGCCGCTCGCGTCCGAGTACAGCTTCTACGGGCAGCTCGCGCTCGAAGAGCTGGGTGAAAAAATCGCCGTGCCGCCGACTGCATACAAGCCGAGCGCGGAAGACGTGCGCATCGTCGCTGCGCTGCCCGGCATACAACGCGGGCTCGCGTTCTACAAGATGAATCTGCGCGTGGACGGCAATCGCGAATGGCTGTGGGCGATCAGGAGTCTCGACGACAAACAGCTAATCGCCGCTTCCGAAGTCGCGCGGCGCAACGAGCTGTACGACCGCGCCATCAACACGGCCGACCGCACTGCGTCGCTGCACGACTTCAGCCTGCGGTATATCGCGCCTTACCGCGACGTGCTGAAGCCGTACACGGCGCAACTCGACCTCGACGAGGCGTGGGTGTACGGGCTCATACGCCAGGAAAGCCGCTTCATCGCGGGCGCGAAGTCTTCCGCCGGCGCGGGCGGCCTCATGCAGCTCATGCCGGCGACGGCGAAATGGGTGGCAGCCAAGCTTGGGCTGCGCAACTGGCACGCGTCGAAGATGACCGACGTCGACACCAACGTGAGCTTCGGCACTTATTATCTGAAGCACGTGCTCGACACGCTCGACGGCTCGCCCGTGCTCGCGTCGGCGGCCTACAACGCCGGGCCCGGGCGCGCACGCGCGTGGCGCACGGACACGGTGCTCGAGGGCGCGGTGTACGCGGAGACGATCCCGTTCAACGAAACACGCGACTACGTCAAGAAAGTGATGTCGAACGCGACGTATTACGCGAGCAGCTTCACGCAGCAACTCCAATCCCTCAAGCAGCGCCTGGGCATCATCGGTCCCCGCCGCACGCAAGGCGAGACGCCGCTCGACGACACGCCTTGAGCCCCGTCCGCCTGTGTACAATCACGGGCGTGCATGAGCACGGAGCAGCGGGGCCGGCATGGAAATCCTGAACGTTTGCGTCCTGGGTGGAACCGGGTTTATCGGACACCACCTCTGCGAGCATCTCGCGGCACGCGGCTACCGCGTGCAGGTGCTCACGCGGTCCGCGGAGCGTGCCAAGGACTTGACCACGCTGCCCACCGTCCAGCTCGTCGAGGCGGACGTGCACGACCCCGCGGATCTCGTGCGCTCGATACGCGGCAACGACGCGGTGATCAATCTCGTCGGCGTGCTGCACGATGCGCGCGGACGTGCGGGATTCCGGCAGGCGCACGTGGAGCTCGCGGGCAAGGTCGTCGCGGCGTGCCACGAGGCCGGCATACGGCGCCTCCTGCACATGAGCGCGCTCAACGCCGATCCCGGCGGGCCGAGCGCCTATCTGCGCAGCAAGGGGGAAGCGGAAGCGAGCGTGCGCGACTCGGCGCTTGCCTACACCATCTTCCGACCCTCGGTCGTATTCGGGCGCGGCGACCGTTTTCTCACCCTTTTTGCCGAGATGCAGCGGCGATTGCCCTTCGTGCCGCTCGCCTGCCCGAATGCGCGTTTCCAGCCGGTGTACGTGGACGATGTCGCCGAAGCTTTCGTGATCGCGCTGGAACGGCCCGATGCGGTCGGCGAAACGTACGAATTGTGCGGTCCCCGGATCTACACGCTGCGCGAGCTCGTGCGCATTGCAGGCGAGGCAAGCGGCGAGGCACGGCCCATCATCGGCCTCGGACCGCGTTTGTCGTATTTCCAGGCGTTCGTCATGGAATTCCTGCCCGGCAAGCTCATGAGCCGCGACAACGTGCTGTCGATGAAGGTCGATGCGGTCTGCAGCTGCGCATTTCCATTCGGGTGCCGACCCACGGCCCTCGAAGCCGTGGCTGCGACATGGTTGACGCAGTCGTCGGCGACGACCCGCTTCCAGCGCCTGCGCGCGCGCGTGCCGCACTAGGCCGGCGCGCTCTCCTTATCCTGTCCATGAAAACCTACGTAGTCGGCGGCGCGGTGCGCGACGAGATGCTGGGCCTGCCCGTGACGGACCGCGATCACGTCGTCGTCGGCGCGACGCCGGACGACATGCTGAAGCTCGGCTACAAGCCCGTGGGCCGCGACTTTCCGGTGTTTCTGCATCCGCAGACGCACGAGGAGTATGCGCTCGCGCGCACCGAGCGCAAGACCGCGCGCGGCTATCACGGCTTCCAGTTTCATGCCGCGCCCGACGTCACGCTCGAGCAGGATCTGGCGCGCCGGGATCTCACCATCAACGCAATGGCACGCGGCGAAGACGGCGTGCTGGTCGATCCTTACGGCGGCGAGGACGACTTGCGGGCCGGCGTGCTAAGGCACGTGAGCCCCGCATTCGCGGAAGACCCGGTGCGCATACTGCGCGTCGCGCGCTTCGCCGCGCGCTTCGGCTTCGACATCGCGCCCGAGACGCAGGCCTTGATGGGCAGCATGGTGCGGGCCGGCGAGGCCGACGCGCTGGTGCCGGAGCGCGTGTGGCAGGAGCTCGCCCGCGGGCTCATGGAGCGCAAGCCCTCGCGCATGTTCGAGGTGCTGCGCGGCTGCGGCGCGCTCGATCGCATCGCGCCCGAGCTCACTGCTCTGTACGAAGAGGGTGCGTGGCGGGATGCATTGTCGGCAGTCGATGTCGCGGCGCAGGAGCCGATGACGCTCGATGCGCGCTGGGCGGCGGTCACGCGCGGGCTCGACCCGTTTGCAGCCGACGCCCTTGCGCAGCGCCTCAAAGTCCCGACCTCGACCCGCGACCTGTCGGTACTTGCGGCCCGCCATCGACACACCCTCGCCGACGCCGCGGAGCTCGATGCAGCGGCGCTCCTCGAGCTGTTGAATGCCGTCGACGCGTGGCGCAAGCCGCAGCGCTATGAGGAGCTATGCAGCGTGGCGTTGATCGGCGAGCCGGACGCGGAACGCGTGCGCAAGCGCCTCCGGCGCGCCTACCGCGCGGCTGCCGCGGTGGATGCCGGCGAGATTGCGCGCGGGGTGCAAGGTGGAGATGCGATACGCGAAAGGATAGCCGCGGCGCGCTTGAGCGCGATCAGCGAGTCGATCGCTGCCGGGCCGGAAGAAACCTGAGCCGCGGATCGGCGGCTGCACCCGCAATAAAGCGAAGGACCGAGGAGCGACGATGATAGACCTGTATACCTGGAGCACGCCCAACGGCCGCAAGGTCTCCATCCTGCTGGAGGAGCTGGGGCTGCCGTATCGTGTGCGTCCGATCAACATCGGCAAGGGCGATCAGTTCGAGCCGGCGTTCGTCGCGATCAATCCGAACAGCAAGATACCGGTGATCGTCGATCCCGACGGCCCCGACGGCGAGCCGATCAGCCTCATGGAATCGGGCGCGATCCTCGTGTATCTCGCGGGCAAGACCGGCAAGCTCCTGTCCGAGAAGGTGCGCAACCGCTACGCCGCGCTGCAGTGGCTCATGTTCCAGATGGGCGGCGTCGGGCCGATGTTCGGGCAGGTGCATCACTTCCTGCGCTCGGCCAAAGTGGCGGACGCTTACGGCATCGAACGCTACACGGCCGAGACGCGGCGCCTGTATGGCGTCCTCGACGCGCGACTCGCCGAGCGCGAGTACCTGGCCGACGAGTACTCCATCGCCGACATCGCGACCTATCCCTGGGTCGCGCGCTACGAATGGCACAAGACACGGCTGGAGGACTATCCCCATGTTCGGCGCTGGTTCGACGCGATCTCGCAGCGGCCGGCGGTGCGGCGGGGGATGACGGTGCCTGAGGTCTAGGCGGTCGGCAAAGGGCCCCGCATGCAGGTCCTTTTGCTTCCAGACAGGCACACCCGATGAGGGACACCGGGGGGTCAACACGCGCTCGCCGGATGCGGTTACGCGGGCAGGCGTGGAACGAGCACCGCTGCGCCGGTGAGTTGCCCGCTGCGCAAGGCGGCGAGGGCTTCGTTCGCCTCATGCAACGGGAAGGTCTGCGTCGTCGTGCGCACCGGTATCGTCGGTGCGAGCTCGAGAAACGCCTCACCGTCGCGGCGCGTGAGGTTTGCCACCGAGCGTATGCTCCGCTCGCCCCACAGCAAATCGTAGGAGAACGACGGGATGTCGGACATGTGGATGCCGGCGCAGACGACCGTGCCGCCTTTGCGCAGCACGCGCAGCGCATCCACGACGAGCGAGCCCACCGGTGCGTAGATGATTGCGGCGTCGAGCAGCGCAGGCGGCGCGCTGCCTGCGTCTGCGGCCCATGCTGCGCCGTGCGCCAAGGCGAATTGCTGGCCGGCGCGATCGCCCGGGCGGGTGTACGCGTACACCTCGCGGCCTTGCGCGCGCGCGACCTGGGACACGATGTGAGCGGCGGCGCCGAAGCCGTAGAGGCCCAGGGTCTTCGCATCGCCGGCCATGACGAGCGAGCGGTAGCCGATCAGCCCGGCGCACAGCAGCGGCGCTGCCGCTACGTCGCCGTAAGCATCGGGCAATGCAAAGCAATAACGCGCATCGGCGAGCGCATATTCGGCGTAACCGCCGTCGATGTGATAACCCGTGAAGCGCGCGCCGTCGCAAAGATTTTCGCGCCCGCTCGTGCAGTAGGCGCATACGCCGCAGGTATAGCCGAGCCACGGGATGCCGACGCGCTGCCCGATCGCGAATCGCTCGACGCCGCTGCCCAGTGCGGTCACTACGCCGACGATTTCGTGGCCGGGAACAATGGGCTGCTTCGGATGTGCCAGCTCACCGTCGACGACGTGCAGATCGGTGCGGCACACGCCGCACGCGCGCACACGCACGAGAACCTGGCCTGCGGTCGGCTGCGGCACGGGAATGTCGGCGCAGCGCAAGGCCGAGCCGGGCGCGTCGAGCAGCATCGCTTTCACTGGCCACCCCCCGGCTCGCGCGCGTGGCGCTGCAGAAACCGCACGATCTCCGCAGTGTTCAGGACCGGCCTGGTGCGCAGCGTCGGCTCGCCGACGACCGTGTTGGACCACGCCATGTGAGCGCGCATGCGCTTCACGACATCCGGCCATTCGCGCGCGGTATGGCGCTGCGGGTCGGGCAGCGCATGGCACTGCGTGCAGGCGATGCTGAACATCTGCCCTGCTTCCGTGCGGAGCGCGGGATCTGCCGGATTCATCTCCTTCTGGCCGTGCTTCTGCAGATAGTGCAGTAGTACCGTGACTTCTTCAGACGCCGGCGGCTGAACGTCCGCCATCATTTCCTTCATCACGATGCCGAGATTGCCTTCGCCGCGCATGCGCCACACCATGCGGTCGACCACCGACGTCCAGCGCGTGGCCGTGTGCATGGCGGGGCTGGGCATGTGATGGCACTGCACGCAGTATTGCGCCGTGAGGCGCGCGCCTTCCGATTGCGGCTCGGGCAACTGCGCCGGGGTGATGGTGGGCGGCAGGATGCGCTCGAGCATTTTTCCGTGCGGGCTTGCGGCCCAGCGATACTCCGGTCTGGAAGCGCTGCCGTTATCCGCCGCCAGCGCACACACGCTGAAGAGCGCAGCAATCGTGCCTGCTGTGGCCTGTGCTAGGCGGACCGCCACAGCCACGGCGCACCTTGCACGATGAGCAGCACGGCGATGCCGAACAGCACCCAGCGCAGCACCCTGTTGTAGGTCTGGGCGCTGAAGCGGTTCTGAAGGTGCGCCCCGAGATACAGCCCCACGAGCGCGACGATGGTGAGCGGCACGTTGGCGAGCGCGCTGGAAATGCGGATCTGGCCGGCCAGTCCCAGCACGATCGCCTGCACCGTCTTGCCGCCGAGAAAGCACAGGTTCAGCGCCTGCGTCATGACGAGCACCGGCACGGCAAGCCGCGTGAAGTAGATGAGCAGCGGCGGCAGCGACTGGTTGACGCTGCCGGAGAAAAAGCCGCCGGTGACCCCGAACGCCATCGCGGAGAAGCGCGGATATTGCGTGAGCCAGCTCCAGTCGAGGCGCGCGAGCTTGTGCTGATAAAGGTAGGCGATGATGCTGGCCGCGAGGAGCAGGCGCACCGGATCCTGCGGCGCGTAAATCAGGAATTGCGTGCCGAGCACGGAGCCTGCAAGCACGTAGGCCGCAACGGGCCAGTATTTGCCTACGCTCTCGCCCCAGTTGCCGCCGCGCAGAATGCTGACGAGGTTCAGCGTGAAGTTCGGCAGCAGGTTGAGGATGATCGCCGTCTTGATGTCGGTGAGCAGGGCGAGGATGGGGGTTGCCAGCGCCGGGAAGCCGAAGCCCAGCGTGCCCTGCGTGATGCCGGCGGCGAGGATGACGCCCGCACATGCGATCCACAGCGGCCATGTCAGCGTCAATCCGTCCATGGGTCAGAGCGTGTGACTCTTGTCGCCGCGCGCAAAACCGCGCAGCGGACCGGCGATGCCCTTGCCCAGCGCGATCACCTTGAACAGCTCGCCCATCTCGGTCGGCGAGAGCAGCTGTTGCGCATGCGCGGCAAGCGGCGCGTAGGTATGCACGTCGTCCGGGGACACGCCGCTCAGGAGGTCGGTGATGCCGCAGTTGATGAGGAAGTGTGCCTGATTCGCATAGCCAAGCACTTCCATTCCAGCTGCGACGCCGGCGTGGGCCACGGCCGTGAAATCGACGTGCGCCGTGATGTCCTGCAGTCCGACGAGCACCAGCGGATCGTCGTGGGCATGATGCCGGTAGTGGCACATCAGCGTGCCCTGCGCGCGCTGCGGATGATAAAGCTCGCGCGCCGGGAAGCCGTAATCGACGAGAAGCAGCATGCCGCGGTCGAGCAATCGCGCAAAGCTCTGCACGAACGCGCGCGCGGCGAGGTTCACTTCCGTCTGATAGCCGTCGGGCAAGGCGAGCTCGCGCGCGGCGACGAGGAGCTCGCCTTGCGCGGGACGCGGAGCCCAGACGAGCGCTCCCGCCTCGTCCAGAGTGACGCCGATTTCCTGCAGCCCGCTGCCTTGCATGCGCACGATCTGCGTCGGTATCGCGTCCAGCACCTCGTTGCCCAGCACGACGGCGTGCAGGTGCGCGGGCAGCACTTCGAGCCACTGCACGCGATCTCGCCACGGTCCGGCACGTTCTGCCAGCGTCGCCTGCTGGCGCTCGCGGAGATCGGCGCTCACTTCGAGGATCAGGTAGCGTTCGGGCAGCCGCTCCAGCGCCGCAAGCTCGCGCAGGATGTCGGCGGCGAGTGCGCCGCTGCCGGCGCCCACTTCGACGATGTCCGGGACGCCTTGCGCGACCAGCTCCGCGAGTTGACGGGCAATGCAGCGGCCGAACAGCGGCGAGAGCTCCGGGCCGGTCACGAAGTCGCCGGCCGCGCCGAACTTGCGGCTGCCCGCGCTGTAATAGCCCATGCCGGGCGCGTACAACGCGAGCTCCATGAACCGCGCGAAGCTTATCCAGCCGCCGCGCGCGCGCAGGTCTTCGGCGATGAATGCGGTGAGCCGTCCGCTCAAAGCCTGGGCATCGGCGGGCGGAACGGGCAGGTGGGCGGGATGTTGCGGCATCGACACGGCTCGGATGATGAGCGATTAGAGTGGGATTGTCGAGAAAGCGGGCGACCCTGCGCCAGCTCGCGCAGCGCGCGGTTTATCGAGTCCGCCGAGCGGGCAATTCCGCTAAAATCGCGCTTTCCCTGCTGGCGGCGACTTTGCCCGCTCATTGCCGCTCATGACCGATACCCTGGCCGAGAAAGTCGTGCTCATCACCGGCGGCGCGCGGCGCGTCGGCGCGGCGATCGCGCGGCGGCTGCATGCGGGCGGGGCCAGCGTGAGCGTGCATTACCGCTCCTCGCACATCGAGGCGCGCGCCTTGCACGCGGAGTTGAGCGGCAAGCGCGAGGGCTCGGTCGCGCTCATACAGGCCGACCTGCTCAAGCCCGCGAGCCTCACGGGTCTCGTGCACGAGACGGTGGCCACCTTCGGCCGGCTCGACGCACTGGTGAACAATGCCTCGAGCTTTTATCCGACCCCGCTGGGCGACATCACCGAGCAGGCGTGGGAGGATCTCATCGGCACGAATCTGAAAGCGCCGCTCTTTCTGTCGCAGGCGGCCGCGCGGGAGCTGCGCAAGCAGCATGGCTCGATCGTGAACATCATCGACATCCACGCCGAGTTCCCGATGAAGAACTATGTCGTGTACAACGCCGCTAAAGGCGGGCTCGTGGCGTTGACGCGCTCGCTGGCGCGCGAGCTCGGGCCGGAAGTGCGGGTCAACGGCATCGCGCCCGGCACCATATTGTGGCCCGACGACGATACCTGGCGCGACGAGCTCGCGCGGCAGCGCATACTCAACCAGACGGCGTTGAAGCGCGTGGGCGAGCCCGACGACATCGCCAAGGCCGTCGAATTTCTGCTCGTGGGCGCGCCGTACGTGACGGGGCAGATCCTCGCCGTGGACGGCGGACGCAGCGTGATGATGGGATGATGCCGATGAACGACATGACCGTGCCGGCGCCGACCCGCAAAGCGGTGTACGAATCCAACAAGCTCGCGAAGCGGCTGCGCCGCCTCGTGGGTCAGGCGATCGGCGATTACTCGATGATAGAGGCGGGCGACAAGGTGATGGTCTGCCTCTCGGGCGGCAAGGACAGCTACGCGCTGCTCGACGTGCTTTTGCGCCTGCGGGAAAGCGCGCCCGTGCGGTTCGACATCGTCGCCGTGAATCTCGATCAGAAGCAGCCGGGCTTTCCCGCCGAAGTGCTGCCGCGCTACCTTTCCGGGCTCAGCGTGCCGTATCGCATCGTCGAGCAGGACACCTACGGCGTGGTGAAGCGCGTGATCCCCGAAGGCAAGACGATGTGCTCGCTGTGCTCGCGCCTGCGCCGCGGCGCGCTGTACCGCGTGGCCGGCGAGCTGGGCGCGACGAAGATCGCGCTCGGCCATCATCGCGACGACATTCTCCAGACTTTTTTCCTGAATCTGTTCCATGGCGGGCAGCTGAAGACGATGCCGCCCAAGCTCGTGTCGGACGACGGACGTCACGTGGTGATACGCCCGCTCGCGTATTGCGAAGAGAAGGATCTCGCGGCCTACGCGGAGTTGCGCGAGTTTCCCCTCATTCCCTGCACGCTGTGCGGGTCGCAGGACAATCTGCAGCGCAAGGCCGTGAAAGCGATGCTGCAGGACTGGGAGAAGCGTTATCCGGGCCGCGTGGACACGATCCTGACCAGCCTGCAGAACGTGAAGCCGTCGCATCTGCTCGACCGCGAGCTGCACGATTTCGCCCGTCTCGCGAGCGATGGCGTTCCGCGCGTGGACGGCGACCGGGCCTTCGATCCTCCCCTCTGAA
>Ga0255338_1005019_pt1 | contig 12723 bp, 7 predicted proteins | sample MeOH1_35cm_T4_19_FD_203715 | JGI IMG/M metagenome (GOLD analysis project Ga0255338, IMG submission 203715) | Sandy soil microbial communities from University of British Columbia, Vancouver, Canada - MeOH1_35cm_T4_195 | ecosystem: Engineered > Artificial ecosystem > Sand microcosm > Unclassified ...
TCAGGCTGTTGAAGATAGGCATGACGTGGCCGCTCGACCCGGCAATGGTCTTGCAGTTCGCGCGAGGGCTCGAACGGGTCCTGGTGGTCGAGGAGAAGATTCCGTTTCTGGAGGAGCAGGTCAAGGCCGTGCTGTTCGACTCGGAGTTCGCCGGCCGCGTGCGCGTCATCGGCAAGGCCGCCGGGGCAGGCGACGGCAAGCGGCCCTCGCTCGGCTTACCTGTGGCCGGCGAGCTGTCGCCGCAGGCGGTGGCGCAGGTGATCGCCGCCGTTGCCGACTTGGAACTGCCGGCCGGCTCCGGACTGCAGCCCGCGCCCGCCGGACCGGTCCGCATGCCCAACTTCTGCTCGGGCTGCCCGCACAACAGTTCGACGGTCGTGCCGGAAGGCAGCCGGGCCATGGCGGGGATCGGCTGCCACGGCATGGCGATGTGGATCCGCCCGGAGAGCACGGGCACCATCACCCACATGGGCGGCGAAGGCATGCTGTGGGTGGGACAGGCGCCCTTCACGGAGGAACGGCACGTCTTCGTGAACATCGGCGACGGCACCTTCTTCCACTCGGGCAGCCTCGCGCTGCGGCAGGCCGTGGCGTCGAAGACGCGGGTCACCTACAAGATCCTGTTCAATGGCTACGTGTCCATGACGGGTGGGCAACCGCATGACGGCGACCTGTCCGTTCAGAAGGTGATCGAGATCGCGCGCGCCGAAGGGGTGGGCCGCATCGTCGTGGTGGCCGACGATCCCACGCGCTATCGAGATGCTCTGCCTCCCGCCGGCATTCCCGTGCGGCATCGCAGCGAGCTGGATGCCGTGCAGCGCGAGCTGCGCGAGTTCGACGGCGTGTCGGTGCTGGTGTACGACCAGGCCTGCGCGACTGAGATGCGGCGCCAGCGCAAGCGCAATCCTGCGCTGGACATCCCGAAACGCACGTGGATCCATCCGGAGGTCTGCGAGGGCTGCGGCGACTGCGGCGTCAAGTCGAACTGCATGTCGGTGGAGCCGTTGGAGACCGAGCTCGGCCGCAAGCGCCGCATCAACCAGTCGACCTGCAACAAGGACTTCTCGTGCGTGCAGGGGTTCTGCCCCAGCTTCGTGACGGTGCATGGTGGCAGGCTGCGGCGCAAGGCGCGCCTGGACGCAGCCCGCGGCGCGCCGCTGCCGATACCGGCGCTGCCGTCCATCGACCACGGCTACAACGTGGTGCTCGCGGGCATCGGCGGCACCGGCATCGTCACCGTGGGCGCGATCCTGGCCGACGCGGCGCACCTGGACAAACTTCGCGCGAGCGTGCTCGACCTGACGGGGATGGCGCAGAAGTACGGCGCCGTCATGTCGCACCTGCGCTTCATGCCGGCCGGCGCGAAACTGCCGTCGTCGCGACTGGCAGCGGGTGAAGCGGACACAGTCATAGGTTGCGATCTGATCGTGACGGCCGGACAGGAGGCGCTTTCGAAGATGGCGCCGGGCCGCACGTTCGCCGTGGTGAACTCGGCCGTGATCCCCACCGGCGACTTCACCAGGATGCCGGACTGGGATCCGGACGCCGCCAGTCTCCTGGCGCGCATCCAGGCGCGCACGGGTGGCACCCTGCATGCGGTCGATGCCGAGCGCATCGCGACGTCGCTGATGGGCGATTCGATCGCCACCAACATGTTCCTCCTCGGCTTCGCCTGGCAGCATGGTCGCGTCCCCGTCAGCCTGCAGGCGCTGCTGAGCGCCATCGAGCGCAGCGGCGTGGACGTGGAATTCAACCGCTCGAGCCTGGAGTGGGGGCGACGCATGGCCTTCGAGCCGGAGGCGGTGCTGCAAGCCGTCGCCGGCCCGCAGGAAGGCGCCAGGGTCGTCGAGTTCGCGCCGCGCAGGCTGCACCGGCTGGAGGACATCATCGCCGATCGCGTGCGCCGCCTCACGGCCTACCAGGATGCGGCCTATGCCGGCCGGTACCAGGCGCTCGTCGAGAAAACCCGCGCGAAAGACGAAGCGCTGGGCGCCGCCGGCAGCCTGGCGCGCGCCGTCGCCCGTTCCTACTACAAGCTGCTCGCCAACAAGGACGAATTCGAGGTGGCGCGCCTGTACAGCTCGCCCGAATTCAAGCGGCAGCTGCAGGCGCAATTCGACGGCGAGTACACCCTGCACTTCCACCTGGGCGCGGGGCCGCTCGCCAAGCGCGATGCCGCCACGGGCGCGCCGCGCAAACGCGAAGCGGGGCCCTGGGCGCTCAGGGCGATGAACGTGATGCAGCACCTGCGTCGTGTGCGCGGTACCTGGATGGATCCGTTCCGCAACACACCGGAGCGAAAGCTCGCTCGCGAGCTGCTCGCGCAATACGAGGACGACGTCGAGCACATTCTCACCCACGCGCAGTCGGCCGAGGCTGCCGCCGCGCTGGCGGCGCTGCCCGACAAGATCCGCGGCTATGGCTATGTCCGCGAGCGGCATGCCGCGGCGGTCGCGGCCGAGCGAGCCGCATTGCGCGAGCGGATGATGCAACCGCAGCGCGCCGCAGCCTAAGCGGGGCGGCTGCAGCGCGCGAGAAGTAAGCCACTCAGCCACAGTGCCTTCGCCCTCGCGGTGGAGGACCAAATCGACCGATTGCGTGCGTCCGCGTTCAGCGCTGAGCAATCTCCGAGGCTGGGAACACCCGTCCTCCCAGTACCGTGCCCCACACCGGAATGTCCCGGATGGCGGCTGGTTTGACATCATGCGGGTCCTGGTCGAGCACCGTGAAGTCAGCCAGCTTGCCCGGCTCGATGCTGCCGATCTTGTTGTCCAGGCCCAGCACATACGCCGCGTCGATCGTGATCATGCGAAGCGCCTGCTGCAGGTCGATGCGCTGGCCGGATCCAAGGGTGCTGCTGCCGCTTTGCCCCACCCTTGTCAGCCCGAGGGTCACGCCGAGCAAGGGCTTGGGTGGTGCCACCGGGTAGTCTGAATGGAACGTCGTTGGAACACCCTCGCGCACCAGGGTGCCGATCGGCGCGAGGTCATCGGCACGGTCTTTGCCGATGACGCTGGGATACATCTCGCCGCGCAACCAGATGTAGTACAGGTTGACATTGGCGCTGGCGCCCAATGCCTTCATGGCGCGGATCTGGTCGTATCGGGCCATGCCCACGTGCTCGAAGGTGAATCGGTGGTCGGCGCGTGGCGCCCTGGCCTGCAACTGGCGCAGGGCATCGATGGTCGCGTCCTGGGCTTCAACGCCGATGGAGTGCACGAAGATCTGCTGCCCATCTTTCCACCAGGGCTCGATGAGCGCTTTGAGTTTTTCGGGGGGTGTCACCCAAAGGCCAGTAGCGCCATCGATGTATCCTGGACCGCCCGGCTTGAAGGTCAGGCCGTTGAAGCTGTCGTCAGTAAAGAACTTGATGCCCCGGTACATCAGCCGGTCGGTGTTCTTGGCTTGCAGGGCGCGCACTGCTTCAATGGCTTTCTCGGGCGTTCCGTACTTGGCCAGGAAGCTGTGCATGGCCGGAATGGCCATCAGGCGTTGCGGAGTGTCCGGGTTGTTGAACATCGCGTGAAGCAGCCCTGCCTCCGCGTCAACGCTGAAGATACCCATCGAATGATCGGTCGTGGTGGTGACGCCATTGCGCCGGTTCAGGTCAACCAGCCAGCGCATCAGGCGCGAGGCCTCGGCGGGCTGCAGCTTGGCGCCAAGAAGCGGCAGGATCACGTGGCTGGCTGCCGGTATACCCAGAAACTGACCATTGAGTTCACCCTTTTCGTCATGCCCGACACCAGGTATCTTGATGTCCGCAGGAATCTTGCGCTGTGCGATCAGCGCGCTGTTCACGTAACCGTGGTGCTGCGACGCGTCCCAGACCAGCACGGGGCGGGTGCTTGAAATCCTGTCCAGATCCTGGCGCGTCAGATGGCGACCCATCGCGGGTACGTCCCAGCCCCAGATGAGGATGGGTGTGGCTGGATCCTTCATCTGGGACTCATAGCGGCGCATGCGCTCGAAGGCTTCGGCCTCGCTCTTCACACCCTTGATGTCCGGGCCATAGGCTTGTGGCGTGTCCAGTGCGGCGATGGCAGGCAGGTTGGCGGTAATGGCACCGAGCAGAGGGTGCGAGTGCGCCTCGATGAATCCGGGAAACACGGTCTTGCCGGCAAAGCGGTTGTCCACCGTGGTGGGGACCTTGCTGGTCCAGGGTTTCAGGTCATCCAGTGAGTCGCCCAGCGAAACGATCCGGTCGCCGCACACCGCCACTGCTCGCGCCTGCGGGCGGCCGGGGTTCATTGTGTAGAACCTCTTGGCCACGAAGACGGTGAGCTTGGCGCAGGGTGGCGCAGCTTCTTCATGGGCTTGCGCCGACAGGGCGGCTGCTGCCAACACGGCGCAGACCAGGGGCTTGATCGCGAATTTCATGGGTATGTCTCCGGTGTGATCTCGACTGTTCGCGCGCCGAGTTGCGCACAGTGGCGCGAAGTGTCCAGCCTTCATATTTGCCCGTCAAACGCATTATTCGACTACTATTTATGCAATGAACACATTAATCGACCTGCGACGTCTACAGCACCTGGTGCTGCTGGCGGAGGAACTGAACTTCTCACGCGCCGCGGAACGCGCCTTTCTGTCCCAGACCGCATTCAGTCGCAGCATCCAGGCACTGGAGGTGGAATGCGGCCTGCGGCTGTTTGACCGCGGTACCCGCTCGGTGCAGCCCACAACGATGGGGCATCGCCTGGTCGAAAGGGCCAAGGAATTGCTGGCACGCGCACGCGATCTGGCGCAGGAGGTGGACCATCTGGCCCACGCCGACGGCGGCACCCTGAGCTTTGGGGCCAGTCTGTTTGCGGTGGACGCCGTACTGACTGGCGTATTGCCGCTCATGAGACAAAACCGTCCCGCACTGCGGCTGAATGTGGAGGTGAGCCAGTGGGAAATCCTGCTGCAGCACCTGGAGAACGAGCAGATCGAGTTCTTCATCGCCTACCCGGGCCTACTGGCCCAGGATCCAAGGTTTTCCGTGACCGCGCTGGCACCGCGACCGGCCTCGCTGTACTGCCGTGCGGGTCACCCACTGCTGAAGTCCAAGCGCACTGCCCCCAGCCCAGTGCAGGTGCCCAACTATCCGTGGGCTGCGATGCAGATGGACAAAGCAATCGGTGCGCAGTTGCGGACCTTGTTCGGCATGGCGGCGGACACTGAACTGCCGCTCACGCTCAGCTGCGACAACCAGGCATTGCTGCGTGACGCAGTGCTCGGCAGCGACGCCATTCTCCTCACCTGGGCAGCCTGGTTGCAGGCCGATCTGTCCAAGGGAACGATCGTTGATCTCGGTGCGCGCTTGAGGCCTGCAATACCGGCACAGGCGAGACAATTGGGCCTGGGCCTCGTACACCTGGCCGGGCGCACACTGTCACCGGCTGCGCGAAAGCTCATGGATGTGGTCCTTGAGCACGAGAAGGCGATGCGCCAATGAATGGACGGACCTGAAGGGCTTGATGCGCTTCCCGGTTCGACTTATGAACCGCCGCAAAGAAAAGGCAGACGAGGCGATCGGAGTCGGGTATCGCACAAGCAGTTCTCAAGAGTCATGAGCCCGCTTTGCGTCTGGAGGGGTCGCAGGGGCACGCGCCGTGAGGGACCGCTCCTTGGCCGAAAACAGCCCGTCTCTGCACTGCCATACCCGGAGGGTCGATCACCAGCATTTGACAAGCTCGTTGAACTCACCCGCGTAGACCGGCTCGCTCACGTTCAGCCACCGCCATGGCATGTCGACGCTCATAGACCTGGAGATGGCAATAGGCCGTCCGCAGCAAGGAGGCTTCGACACCGTGGCGTTCTGCCCGCTCCAGCATGTCGCAGACGATGGCCCCCGCCTCGATACGCGGCGCATCCTGTGCGATGTCGCGCATCATGGACGCGGCCCAGGTCGATTGCGTGTCGAGCAGGCGCGCTTCCAATCGCTGCACGTCCTCCGCAGAAAGCCTGGCACCCTCCGCGGTCGCGACGGCCCGGCACTCGGCCATGGCCTGCTGCATCAGGGCCGTGCCGTCGCGTGTGGCGAGGATCTCACCCACCGTCCCGCGCATCAGGCACGTCATCGTCGCGCCGCTGGCGAGCAGGACCCACTTGTTCCACAGCGCATGCTCCACGTTCGTCGAGAGATTGCGCACGCCGGCCGATTGCGCGATCAGCGCATGGAATGCCTGCGCCACAGGTGCCGATGCGTCCGAACGGACCCCGGTGACGACCACGTCGGCGTCGCCGAGATGACGGATGACGCCTTGCGAATCGAGCATGACCGCGATGTATGCCACGCCGCCCAGCACGCGATCGCGGCCATACAGCTCGTCCAGCCGGTCATAGACGGAAAGCCCGTTGAGGAAAGGAAGCACGGCGGCGCCACCCTTCATGGCCGGGCCGATGTCCTCCAGCGTGGCGTCCAGGTCGTAGGCCTTGCAGCTCAGCACAACCAGGTCGTACTCCGGCTTCAGTTGTTCCCGTGAGATCGTGGCGACCGGCGCGGTGAAATCGCTCAGCGCACTGCGCACCTGCAGCCCGTTGGAAGCCAGCCAGGCGGCACGGCGCGGCCGTACCAGGAAGGTGACATCAGCGCCGGCCTGCAGCAGCCTGGCACCGTAGTATCCGCCGATCGCGCCGGCGCCGACGACAAGAATCCTCATGATCTTCTCCTGCGTTGACGGACTGCCCGGGCGTTTCTCGATCCAATGCTGATGATCCGGATGCTGGCACGCGACGATGATGGCAAGTCAATGACGAAGGTCGATCCCCGCGTGCGCGGGCGAGCGAACGCTTTGCGGAGCTTCTGGCGCGCGACGTCGGTCGGGACCGTGCGTTCGGGTTCGGCCTGATGCGGTAGGCGGCAACGCTCCGGTTGATCAGCACTCCACGATGTTCACGGCAAGCCCCCCGCGGGCAGTCTCCTTGTACTTGGTCATCATATCCGCCCCGGTCTCACGCATGGTCTTGATGACCTTGTCCAGACTGACGTGGTGTGTGCCATCACCGCGAAGCGCCATCCGGGCCGCATTGATGGCCTTGACTGAGGCCATCGCATTCCGCTCAATACACGGAATCTGAACCAGGCCGCCCACCGGGTCGCAAGTAAGACCGAGGTGATGCTCCATGCCGATTTCCGCTGCGTTCTCCACTTGGGCAGGTGTGCCTCCCAGCACGGCGCACAGTGCGCCGGCAGCCATTGAACAGGCCACGCCCACTTCGCCTTGACAACCCACCTCTGCTCCCGAGATGGAAGCGTTCTCCTTGTAGAGGATCCCTATTGCCGCCGCCGTTAAGAGAAAGTCAACGACCCCGTCGTCGCTTGCGCCCGGAACAAAGCGCGTGTAGTAATGCAGCACCGCCGGCACAATCCCCGCCGCGCCGTTGGTCGGTGCAGTGACTACCCGACCACCGGCTGCATTCTCTTCGTTGACCGCGAGCGCGAAGAGGTTGACCCAGTCGATGACGTTCAGGGGATCGTCAGCGGGCATGCCCTGGGCTTCCAGAGCTCTCAGCAGCGCCGGTGCGCGCCGCTTGACGCGGAACCCTCCCGGAAGAACCCCTTCCGTGCGGCAGCCCCGATCCATGCACTCTTGCATCACGCGCCAGATCTTGATGATCCCTGCTCGAGTGTCATCGTCTCGGCGCCAGCGACGCTCGTTTACGCGCATCACATCGGCAATAGAGCAACAACGACCCGTGGCAGCAGTGACCAGTTCCTCTGCGCTGCGGAACGGAATCGGCAACAGCGTATTGTCAGAAGTCAGCGCTCCAACGCCCTCGCTCACAAAACCTCCCCCTACCGAATAGTAGACGCAGCTCCTGGCCACGTCGCCACCGATCGTGTAAGCCGTGAATCGCATTCCATTCGCATGCAGGGGCAGTGATTCGCCGCCAAGAAAGATGACGTCTTCCTTCTCCCGGAACACCACGGGGTGCTTCCCTGCGAGCGGCATCTCGCCCGAAGTGCGAATCTGATCCAAGATCTCCGGGACCTGATCCACGTTGATGGTGTCCGGCTCGTTGCCGGCGAGCCCGAGAACGACGGCCTTGTCGCTGCCATGCCCTTTGCCGGTAGCACCCAGGGAGCCGTACAACTCGGCCCTGACTCGGCTGACTCTGTACAGGATCCCCGCTTCTTCGAGCATGCCAGTGAACATGCGCGCGGCGCGCATCGGTCCCACTGTGTGGGAACTGGATGGCCCAATGCCGATCTTGAATAGGTCAAAAGCGCTGATACCCAAAGAACTTTCTCCTTTCGCTCTCGGCGCCTTCGCACCGACCCTGAGCGGCCAGCATGCTCATCGCCGCTGCTGTGGTGCCCCGCGTCCCTTTCGGGACCTGAGCCATGTGTTGGAATGCTAGGAAACTGGTTAGATAAGATCTACTGATTTATTTTGCAGATATAGTTCAGCGGTTCTAACGATTAGGAGCCAGAAATTGGACCTGGGACGCCTGCGTACGCTGCGTGAGATTGCGATACGTGGTTCGATGGCAGCCGCCGCGGACGCGCTGCATCTCACGCCTTCGGCAGTGTCACAACAAGTCGCACAGCTGGAAGACGAGTTTGGTCTCCCGCTCACGGAGCGCATGGGCCGCGGGGTTCGGCTCTCACGGGCTGGAGAGGTCCTCGTCTCCTATACGGGGCGAGTTCTCGGCGTGCTCGACGAGGCGATATCCGAACTCGCAACCATGAAGGAGCAGGTCACAGGGGAGTTGCGCATTGCTGCATTTCCTTCGATCGCAGCCGCCATACTGCCCCACACGGTGCAAACGCTTTCCCGCTCATATCCGCACTTGACAGTAGTGCTCGAGGAAATGGAACCCGCTGAAGGACTGGCTGCCTTGGGCTCCTGGCAGGCGGACGTGGCGATCATCGACGACCTCTCACTCATGCTCGGTGGCAAGAGACATGGCCTCGAGCGAGTGCCGCTCGCCGAAGATGTATTGGTCGCGCTGCTGCCGCACGACCACCCTTTGGCCGACAGGCCGTCTCTGCAAATCGCGGATTTGCGTAACGAGCTCTGGGCTGCCGAGTCCACCTCCAGTATCTACGGTGAGTTCGTCGTCGCTCTTTGTCGGCGCGCGGGATTCGAACCCAAGCTGAACGCGAAGTGCCGGAGCTTCGAAATGGTGAACGCAATGGTGGCGTCCGGCTGCGCGGTCTCCGTGGTACCCGGACTCAGAATGACCCGTGACATGCTCCGCGTGAAGGCGGTGAAGGTCCGTCCGGAGGTGAGGCGGAAGATCTCGATCGCATATCGAAAGGAGGCGCGGAACCACCCGGCAGTTCGCGTTTTGGTTGAACAGCTGGTCCTCAGCGCCGCGGAGAACGTGCCGGCTTGACCCGCGGCCGGAAACGTTTACGGGTTAACCCGCACGAAAACCTTGATCGCTGGCTCACGTTGCCCCCACGGCAACGCTTCTTCATCCGAAGCGTCATTGCTCTGTCGGAATGCCCGAGCGACATTCAGCGCCCAGCGGATAGGTGTCGGGGCTTGCATTTTGCGCCTGCCCGGAAGCCGCCGCACGCGGGGTCGCGGTTAGCGCCTTGGCGGCTGCCCCCTCCTGGGATCCGAGGAGTGCAGTGGACGCTTAAAACATCTTTTGGGGAACTTTATGTCTTCGGTTGCAGCGGAAAGTGGGGTTGCGACCCCCTCGAAATTTGTACGCGACGTCGAGTGGAAACACATCGCAGTGGTGGTTGGCAGTGCTGGTGCGCTCGCGGTCGCTTCGGAGTTCATCGGCAACGCGACTTTCTCGATCGGGATCACGAAGGTAACGCTGTTCCCGTTTCTGTGGGCCTTGCTCGCATGCGTGGTGGTCAGTGTTCTGATGAAGAGAACCGACAAGAGCGGTATTGCCTACCTTCGACCGCAGGTGTTGGCGTCGGACTTCGTTCAGATCGGCATCCTTATCTTCATCGCCAAGCTTGGCTTTATCGTGGGCGCAAACCTCCAGAAGGTCATTGAAGCCGGGCCGGTGCTCCTGGTCCAGGAAGCTGGAAACTTCCTGGGCACGATCGTGATCGCCATGCCCGTTGCCCTGATGCTTGGCATCAAGCGCGAAGCAATCGGAGCCACGTTCTCGGTAGGTCGTGAACCCGGTGTGGCATTGATCGCGGAACGTTATGGGCTGAACTCTGCCGAGGGCCGCGGGGTGCTTGCAGAGTACGTGACTGGCTCCGTGATCGGAGCCGCCTTCATGGCCTTTTTCGCGAGCATGGTGGCACACACCGGCCTTTTCACACCGACCGCTCTTGGAATGGCGGCCGGCATTGGTTCGGGAAGCATGACCGCCGCCGCCGTCGGGGCGATTTCTGTGCAGTACCCTGCCGACAAGGACATGATCGCAGCCCTCGCTGCGGCCAGCAATCTGCTGACAACCGTTGTCGGCACCTACATCCTGGTGGTCTTCTCGCTGCCCGTTTGCACTTGGCTGTACGAAAGGCTTGAACCTTTCCTGGGAAAGAACCGCAAGGCTCTTGTCGTTGAGCATGACGCCGACATGCGAGCCGCATTGGGCGACATGCACAGCCAGGCCGTACTCCCCGCGTGGGCGGCCGCCGCCGCAGTTCTCCTGACCGCGGCCATCGCGCTCGTGGGCAACCAGATTGCTTCCAACCACACCGCCAACAAGGTGACCATTGCCGACGGCTTGCCGGGAATGGCCGTTCTGGTGGCGTGCATCTTTGCCGGCATGGCAATCGCCCGCGTTGGTCGCAGGCTGGGCGTTCCTTCCATCATCTGGGTGTCGATCGTCGGCGTACTGGTCAGCGTGCCGTGGTCACCACTCGCCTCGACGGTCAACCCGCTCGTGGCGAAGATCGGGATTTTGCCCGTGGTTACTCCAGTGCTCGCCTACGCGGGCCTCTCGCTGGCCAAAGACATGCCAGTGCTGAAGGCGTTAGGCTGGAGGATCATCCTGGTATCGCTGCTGGCCAACGCTGGCGCGTTCCTTGCCGGCGCAGTCATCGCGCAGATGTTCGGCGGCTGATCCTCGGCTCGACCTAAGTGGCGCGCCGTCGTGTTGCCGCTACGTTTCGGAATGCCCTCATGTTGGCCATCAGCTGCAGCAACAGCTGGTTTGCCGCTGATGACAGCTGCCGGCCCAGTCGCGTCACGATGTGAGCTTCCGCGCCGGCAAGAACGGTATCGTTGATGGGCAGCGCAAGAAGTTGCCCGTCATCGACTTCCTGCGAAACAGCAAAGGCCGGCAACAGGCTGATTCCCAATCCAGCTCGAACGAAGTGCTTCACCACGGATATCGAGTTGGTGGTGAGCTTTGGCGTTAATCTGACCTTGTCAACCTGCTCAGCCATCTGGATCAACTGCCGTGTCCCATACGAGCCATGCATCACGGCGACAGGAAACTGGAGCAGCTCCTTGAACAGTGGCTCCCGCTTGCCTTGGGCAAGCGGATGATCCGTTGCAACGATCGCGCACATCGGCTGCCGGATAGTCGCGCGGGACCTTATACCCGGTGTAGATGGCGGGTTGTAAACCAATCCGATGTGAGCAACGTCCTCAGAGACGAGACGAAGCACCTCGTTCGTACCTGCCAGCGTCATGGTGATAGTCAGGCCGGGATGCGCGCGCCAGAACTCCTGGATGGGTTCCGCCATCAAGTCGCTCACGAACCCTTCCCCAAGCACCAGGTCGATGTTGCCTCGAACCAGGCCGCGGATCTCCTGCAGCTTCGACAGCAGGTCGTCCACGTGCGAGCTATGCTGACGGTAGTACTCGACCAGAAGGTTGCCCGCATCCGTGGGTTTCACCCCGCGTCCGTGTCTTTCCAGCAGCGGGACGGCAAGTTCTTCTTCCAGCTGGGCTATCTGGCGACTCACCACAGACGGATTGAGATCCATCTTGTCCGCCGCCGCGCGAACAGACCCTGTCAGCACAGCTTCGTAGAGATAGCGGGCACGTCGATCGTCAATTTGAGGGGTCATCGCCTACCTGTTGCCTGCAAGGCAACGGAATTCTACCGGCGTTGACATTGCTCGCATTTCGCATGTTTGCGATTCTCCCGATCGCGCGGCGAATTTGACTCGCCCTTGAATGCGACACACAGAAACAACCCGGCGCCGGCAATTCGCCGGTACCCACTTCATCTGAGGAACTGAATGAAAAGCATTGGTGTGATTGGTCTCGGCAACATGGGCCGAGGCATGGCGCTCTCACTGCAGCGGGGCGGGTTTGATGTTGTCGGCACCGACGCAAATCCGGAGACGCGTGACCTCCTGGCGAGCGAAGGTGTGCCGGTGGTGAAAAGCATCAAAGAAGTCATGGCCAGGGCCGAAGCCGTGGTGCTCTCACTGCCCACCGCCGCCATCGTCGCGGAAGTCGTGGAAGGTGTCGGTGGCATTCTGGAGCATGCTAGGAAAGGTGTGCTCCTCATCGAAACCTCCACCTCCCATCCGGACACCACACGGCGCCTCGCCGCGAAGATTCGAGCATCGGGTATGAGTCTGATGGATGCGCCGGTCAGCGGAGGGCCGAAGGGAGCGATCAACGCGACGATGACCATGGTGATCGGGGCCTCCGACGAAGACTTGGCGCGCGCAATGCCCGTGCTAGAAGCCATGAGCGCCAAACGCATCCATGTGGGCGACGTGGGGGCCGGCCACGTTGCGAAGATCTGCAACAACCTGATGACGGCGTCCCACCTCATCGTTGCGGCCGAAGTCACTCGCATGGCGTCCCAGGCCGGTGTGCCCGTCGAGCAGCTGCTTGCCGGCATCAA
>Ga0255338_1005020_pt1 | contig 12721 bp, 24 predicted proteins | sample MeOH1_35cm_T4_19_FD_203715 | JGI IMG/M metagenome (GOLD analysis project Ga0255338, IMG submission 203715) | Sandy soil microbial communities from University of British Columbia, Vancouver, Canada - MeOH1_35cm_T4_195 | ecosystem: Engineered > Artificial ecosystem > Sand microcosm > Unclassified ...
CTACGCAGTCAGGATCGAGCCACCATTTTACAGACTGCTGCCGATCCGTTGATTCAACCATTTATCTCCTGATTCTGGTTTATCCCAGATATCCCAAATTGCCTTGTTTTCCCGGCCTGTCACCCTGTCAGGGGGTGACCTGTCCGGTCAGGCCTGTCACCGGTGACAGGCTAATACTCCCCGTCATCCTCCACTGCCGGCGGGGGAGGCGTCGTTCCCTCACGCGTATACGCGCTGGAGAACTGTGCTGCCCACGCGCGTCGCGATTCGATTGGATAGCGCTCATCCCACGCCCACCCGCCGTTTGGTTTCTTCACCAATAGCCCGTGTAGGTCGCAGAACCTGGCACACTCGCCATACATATCGCGGTCGCCGGTCCATTCCTTGCGCGTCGGCGTCGTCAGTTTGATAAATTGCGACAGACGGTCAAATGGAACCGTGATGGGTTCGCCGTTGTCATCGATTGAGCGCAAGATGGGTGCCGGTTTCTCTTGCGCTTGCCAGGGCTGCGCCTTGTCATTGACTGTATAGTGCGGCACGTTAATCACCTCGCCGGCTGGCAGCTCTGCCACAGGGGGTTGATAGCTGGTGACGTTGCGCCAGGTGGTTGTAATTGGTTGCTGAGTACTGATGGGAATGTTAGAGTCACGCTTGATGCCGATCACAAGTGCCATCACCACTAGAACCAGCAATATGCCACCAACCAGCGTTAACACCATCGATGTTTCAACGTCGGCCACCTGCTCCATCGTCATTCCGTGATATAGAGAGATGCGCCACTCTCTGAATATCGCAATCGCGCCGGCAATAGCCGCTATGACCACGCTTACAACTAACGCCAACGAGCCAACTGATTCTAGTAATCGTCTCACTTTCACCCCTCTCGGGGTTATGGCTACAATCGTCGTAGCCATAACCATGCCTAACCATGGTTCGGTCAGATGGCCGGCGGTGCTTTGAACATTGCCGGTCATCGTTCCTTAGGTGCAGTCAACAGGAAGGGTTGGAATTGCCCGCCTGCGTACGCACCACTGATTTCAGGCTTGATCCTCTCGCCGACTGTCGATCCATCCGGCAACACGATCTGCGCCATGAATGCTTCGTCGAACTCTTCGATGCCACTTTCGACTGATTCCAGCTTCGCTTTGATCGATAGAAGTAACGCACGCCAGCGCTGTCGTGTGGCTTGATCACGCACGGCCTGCCACGTCTTGGCATTGCGGACACGGCCCTTTGGTGTTCGCTTCACATCATCAACCGATGGTAACGGGAGAATGAAGCGGATCCGCCTGCCATGAGCCTCGAACTGAATCACAGCACGACCCTCATCCCAACCGTATGCGAACTTTGTCGCGCCGTAGCGTGTGAGAGTCCGTTCGATTTCCCCGCGGCTGCGGTCGCTGGCCACATCAGTCTGTTGCGCGTATTTCATCGCATCCTCCACAGCTCTACTCTCCACGGCACACGCACCTTGCGCACGCGCGCCGCATACGTGCCGTGGCTGAGCTTCAGCACAAGCGCCACGATGAGTTTCTGGTATATCTCAACCATCGATGCCGGCATCCACTTGTGTGTCCAGTAGCCGCCTGGCAATCGCTTGTGCCTGGTGCGGTAGCGCTCAGCCTGCTCCCAGTGCGAGAGAGTCGATTTGCTGTATTGCTTGCCGGTGAGCGAGTAGATCAGCTCGCGCATCTCCTCGTTGGAAAGCGCAAGGATTTTGCGCAGTTTCGCGGGCCCTATTACATTTCGGCAGTTTCGGACGATTCCCAACCCGTTCCCAACCGATTCCCAACGCTCCAGGAATCGATTGGGGATGCCGGAAACGGGCTGATTTTGTAGCACGAGTGTTCTAATTGCCATTCCTATAACCCATCCCTTGCGCCACAATGCGGACCATCTCCGCCGGCACTTCATCCACTTCAGCGACGTGATCCTGCCAACCTTCTGCCGCCGGCCACTGCTGAACCGCGCACGCGTATGCGGCGGCCTGCGCCTCAGCCAGCGAATCTGCCAGCGTGATGTAGGTTGCATGTGGCGTGGCAATCGCAACCTCCTCGAACAGCCGCCGGCGCTTGACGGTCCTGCGGTCTGCGGAGATATAGCCGGCAAACAGTCGGATCATCGCTTCACCTCGATCAGTGTCTTACCGGTGCGTCGCTCTACGAGCCGCCAGGTGGTTAGCACCGGTGGCACCTCGCGCGCCTCACCCTCGATCACGCCCTCTACCACTTCGCCCTCGACGCGCTGCGGCTGCTGCCGGCGGCTTGCCGCGATCCAGCCGCACGCGAATCCGCACGCGCCCATGACCAGGCTGCCGACCATGGCACCTTGCAAGAGCGCTATAGTCACCTGATCCGCCGTCAGCAGCATGTATACTGCGATACCGGCGCCGGCCAGGATCACAAGGATCGAGATGATCCTGATAAGCAGCTCTGCGCGGTGAGCGCTTGCTTGATAGTGGTCCATAGTCACCCCTCGGTGCCCTCCTCATCCCCTTCATCGTCATCCGTATCCAGATCGTCATCATCGTCAGCTTTAGCCGCAGCGTCAAAACCAACCAACTGCCTCGGCATCATCCAGGCGAATGGGGGCTCCTGTTTATGGCTCTTCAGTAACACACGCGCAGCGGCTTCATCCATCCAGGAGATGCAATAGATGCTGGCCTTCCCGTACTCTTGCGTGAATGCCGGCCGGCCATCGATTTCCGGTACATCAACCCGCACCAGCGGATCGCTTGAACGCGTAACCAGCCCGACCACGCTCCGGTGCCCCATCAGCTCCACCATCGCCCAACCCTTGGTTACTTCATCCGTAATTCCATCCATGACTAATCTGTTTTCCCTTCTGGTGCCCGGCGCGCTATCTACTTCGCGCCGGGCCATGAGCTACGTGTTATCTACTCCGCAACTGATCACCTAGTGGGTCTCGCTCCCTCTGCGCCACTCGTGGATTGAGCGGTAGCCTCAGTGCTGTGACACCTCCTTCACTTCAACTGGCACGCAGGAATAGCCAATGCGCCGCAGCTCACGCCATTCATTCGATTCCGGTCTATTCCATTCGCGGCGGAAATCATAGATACAATCTTTTCGCCGCTTTCTGGCTGTATAGACGAGCAACATCTCAAATCGTGTATTTGAAAACTTGATTACGTAACAGTGCTCGGTCATCGTTGGTCACCTCGTGATTCATCCAGCCGCTCGCGCGCCAGCTCGATGTATTCGCGCTTCAGTTCCAGGCCCACAAAACTGCGACCATGCGCCACGGCCACGGCGCCGGTTGTGCCGCTCCCACAGAACGGATCGAGCACGACATCGCCCGCCCTGCTGCCAGCTAGTACGCACGGCTCAACCAACGCCGGCGGGAATGTTGCGAAGTGGGCCTTGGGGTAGCCGAAGGTTGGAATCGTCCATACCGTGCGCCGGTTACGTGTGGTTACCAGCTCCGTCACCCGGGCGGAATATGATTCGTTCTGCCGTGATCGATGAAGCCGGGTTTGGTTATGCAGACGCACATCATGGTTACCCGGGCCAGCTGCCCAGCCGGCTGGATAGCGCTGTGTTTTCGCATTCACGCCGTTGCCGCGCGAGTGAGCATTGCCCGATACCGGCTCCGCGATTGCCCGCGCATCATAGTAGTAATGCGATGACTTGCTGAACAGGAATAGATATTCGTGCGCCCGGGTTGGTCGATCCTTCACCGATTCCGGCATCGGATTTGGCTTGTGCCAAATGATGTCTGAGCGCAGGCACCAGCCGTCACACTGCAGCGCGAGCGCCACCCGCCACGGGATCCCGACTAGCGACTTGGGCGCCAGGCCGGTTCGGGTTCGCATGTTTCTCGCGGTCTGATACCCGCCGGCCGAGCTGGTGTAGTTCTTATCGCCACTGCGCCCGCCCCACTTCGTGTCCTGCGAATACGTGTCACCCAGGTTTATCCAACAGGTGCCGTCATCCCTCAGCACACGCCACACCTCGCGAAACACGGTGACAATTCTGGTAACGTATTCATCGGGCTCCGCCTCTAGCCCGATCTGGCCACTGACGCCGTAGTCTCGCAACGCCCAATATGGTGGGGATGTGACGACACACTGAACCGAGCGACTGGCCAGCGGGATGCTGAGCGCGTCACTGTTGATGAGTAGCGCACTCATGCCGGCTTCTCCACGTGGCGCGCCAGGTTGCGCGCATTGGCGGCGTTACGGAACTTAGGTTCTATCCACTGAATACTCAGCGCCTGGAAGAAGTCCTCCTCAGTCGGGCATGCGATCTTCTCGGCGCCGCGCCACAGGTAGCCGCCGTGCTGGACCAGGTGCCCGGGCATAAGACCGCCGGCGCGTCGAGGTGTCACCAGCGCATGGCTGAACTCCGCGTCGCCGGTGCGGATGGTGAGGATGTTGCCGTAGTTATCTGCGTCAGCGATGAATAGCTCCACTACCTCACCACGGAAGGCCAGGCGCTTATACCTCTGCCCGTTGCGCTTCACTGTCTGATCGAGCGTCAGCCCCACGCCATCTGTACAGAGCAGATCAGTCAGCAGTTCCTCAAGCGGAGAGAAGTTCACCGGCTGCCCGAACAGATCACCCCGGATGCCGTTCTGCGGCAAGCACACGATTTCAATATCGTGCGGCTCCGCCTTCTGGCGGCGTGTGCCGCCGGCAACCTCGATCTTGATACACGCTGGCTTGAGGAGGCTGATCACCTCGTTTGCGATTGCCGTGGCTTGTTGCAGGTTCATGCCTTCGCTCCTTGCTCAATGCGCTTGAACTCAATCACCCACACCCACGGATTTACATCCCAGCCATAGCCGCGCTTGGCGTTGATTGCATCCCACGCGCGGCGGAATGGCACAATCCAGTCAACCCCAGAGGTGGACACCCAATCAACGCCCGGGTCACCCCACTTTCCGCCTTTGACGCCCTCTGCCCGTGCATCCTGTTGATTGATCTCCTGCACGCGCTCCACGCGGATGCCGGTGATTTCGAGCACGATGCGGCTTGCCCAGCGCGGCATGAAAATGGATGGCCGCCACGGCAATGCTTGCTCATCGACCTCCCACCGCGTGTCATCCTCATAGCGCGGATCAAGAACGGCATGAGCCACTGGGTGTTTTGTGACACGCTCGTACTCGCGCATCAGCCAGGCATCAAACGGTTGCTCCTCGATATAGCGCAGGTCTGGATTCACCCATTTGGTGCTACCATCCGAATACATGATTTTTTGCTCCGGGTCTTCCCATTGCCAGTTCACCAGCTTCCAGTTCTCACGCACCCACAGGTGATCACCTGGCACGCCATATGGACAATGCCGCTGATACGAGCAACATCCTGCATCCCACCAGCGTCCAGAATGCCCGATGGTCTGCCATCCTTCTGGCGTTGTGGCGCTCATCTCCTCGATGATTGAATCGTTCGGCCATTGTGGCCGCACCACTCGCCTTGTCTGCGTCTTCTGCCCGGCCAGGATCGCGCGAACCATGTCGGTTGAGAAAATGATTGGATGCTCGATCATGGCAGCTCCTGAATGTCGCGCAGCTGTTCCATGCATTCGCGCCAATTTAGAATATCAACGCCGCTGTCTGGTTCATGCGCGATTAGATACGCCAAGACGCATTTGCACGCTTTGCGCACCTCTTGGTTGTAATCTCGCAGTTCGTTCTCAACTTGGTCGCGCTCCCACTGCGTGTCGGCGTCTTTATCATCTAATTCGGCCTGAAGATTCTTATAGTCATTTTCTAGGGCCTGAATCTTCTTTTGCAGGGCTTCCGGCGAGATGTCTTTCTCAGCCGCCTTGACTGTTTTTATTAGAGTTGGATCACCAAATGTAATCATTGCCTCACCCCCAGCTGCTTAACGTCCATCTGTGCCGCGAGCGCTTTGATCGCTTCCAGTGTGCTCGGCAGCATTCGCGCCGTATCTGCCTGCCGGCGCACCCGCGCGTTGTAGGCGTCGCGGAATTGTGCGCGCACCGTCGGCAGATTGTCCGTATCCGTCATGCACGCATCGCGCCAGAAAATCCGCGCACACTCCGCGATGATGTCGGTGCTGAAATGCGTCTCAGTCCAGGCCATGTAGCCCACCCGCCGCACCTCGCGCATGAGTTCATCCCATGCGCCGACGGCGTCGGGAATCGGGTCCCGTTCCGCCTGAATCGCCAGGACGCGCTCGCGAATCTCGGCTACAGTTGGGAAGAACTTCACCTCGGCGGTGATCTGTTTCGCGGCAGTGGCCAGCAGCTCCGCGTCGATGTCTGCCAGCAACTCCGCGTAGACGTCAATCGTCTCTTTTTTGAGTTCGAAGCGCGGGTATGCCGCTGCTATGAACCCTAAAACCTTGCATATTTCCTGATAACTCGCCATGTTCACCTCACTTGCCGTTCCAGCGCGGATCGTTCATCGCCTCGCGGATCGCCTTAAAGCCTGCCGGCTCGTCCGGCTTACCGTCGTGTTTCCCAGGCGCTTTCGGTGGTCCACCATTGGGATACCATTCCAGCGCCCAGGTGAGTGCATTTGGGTTGTAGCCCCTGGATAGCCAGGCTTCGCGGCATTCGCGCAATTTCGTGATATCTGGAGACTCCCCCAAAGAAGCAATGATCTTGTCGTACATTTCGATTTGAGGGTATTTGTTGGTCAATGCGTGAATCGCCTGAATCGCCGGCGTAGCTGTGCGCGGATCCGATTTTGATTTAGAAGATTTAGGGGTAGGTTGCGTCGGCGCGTCAGCGCCGAAATCCTCTCGCTTCTCGTCTCCCGTCTCTCGTCTCTCGTCTCTCGCTTCTCGGAGACTATTGCTAGCATCTGATATCAATTGATTGCAAGCGCTTGCATCGTCCGGCGGTTGCGGGTATTTGCTGAACTTTGCGCGCTTTTGCTGGTGCTTGTCCCATTTGGTGATTTGCAGGTAGCTGTGGTTGTCAACTGCGTAAATCCACAGCAACCCGGCACTGACCAACTCTTTAAGCCAGCCCGCCATCTGCTCATCCGTGATTCCATCCAGGCGAAGCGGGAAACAGGCCGCGCGCAGGATGCTGCACCGCGCGTCCATGCGCCCGAAGTCATCGCATCGGACCAGGAGACGATAGAAGAAAACTTCCGCCCCCATACTCAGGTGGTCCAGGTTATCGGATGTGCAGATGGTTTCCTTCAGAATGCGATTCGGCATAGCTATGCTCCACGTTCAACCTTCGCCGCCCGATTCGCCATCGTGTCCAGCGCTTCCCAGTACACTGCCGTCAGAATCTCGCGCGCCATCGCCTCGCTGAACGGTTGCTCAGGGTGCGCGGCCTTCGCTGCATTCACCAACGTCTTCGCGTTATCGCCGATCTCCTCGCGCAATTCCGCCGGCAACTTGCTGTATGCCAACTGCCATCGAATTGCTGATTGCGTACTAACTGTCGTTGCCATGTCCCTCCCCTCGAAATGCCTGCCGACGTGTCCGCCGAACCCGCCGGCAGGCGGTGCTAATTCGATTCCAGTAGCCGGTGATGGTGCCGGCGGTTCTTTAGCTTGCGCTCATCATTGCGGTCGCCCACGCCAGTCCACACGACATTCAACTCTGCGCCGATCCGAACCGCCGCTGCGGTGATCTTTGCTCCCTGGCCACTGCGATGCTCAGCCAGGCGCTCATCAAGCCGGCCATCCTCGCAGTAGCCCAGGTAGTACCGCGCTTGCTTTCGCGCGTTACCGAGCGGTTTTGAGAACTGGATCAGGTAAAGCATTGCTAGAACTCGATTAACTGATCTGATGTTGCGGCAGGCGCGTTGATGGTCATAAAGCGCAACAGTGCATCAATTCGCCTCACATCGTCCTGCATCTTGTCGAAGTACAGCTTGGCCGCGCGCTCTTTGGCTTGTGCCTCGCGCAATACCTTTGATTGCGGAGCAAGAAGATCGACCAGCTTGGCCGCGCGGATGTCATCATTGGACCCGAGCTCTTTCGGTGGCGTGGTCACTGTGATTTCGGCCTTGCGATCCTCATAGGCGTGCTCGACGGCTGTGGCGGCTTCATGCGCCGCGAAAAGCGCACTTCGTGCCTCAGTCAGGCGTGTATAGGCTTCGCTGATTTGTGGTTCGTTCATTTCGCACCTGTCCATTCGCTGATGTCGTTGGGATCGGACTGCTTTGCGATGGCATCAGCCTGGGCGATTGCCGCGCGGAACTCGCGCAGCTTCGTGCCCTGCGCGACGATGGCCGCTAGGTACGCCGATGGTTTCGCGTCTGTGGCCACGGCCTCGATGAGCGGTGCGCCTTCATTGCGCGCCAGGTCCAAGAGTTTTTGCCAGTTCCCCTTGATCGTCTCTGCCGCTTTGGCTGAGAGCCCGGAAATCGGTGGTTTGTCCAACAGCCCTTGCGACTGCTCGATGAGCGCGTCTAGTGGATTCTTAGATAGGCTCGGCTCGCTCTTTTGTGCTTGCGTCGGCGGCTGTTTTTGCTGATCCGGTTTGACGGTATAGGACGTCTCGATGATGTCCATGTCCTCGACGTCTTGAGTGAAGAATTCCGATGCGTTCACTGCCAGGAGTGTTGCGGCGACCAGGCTACGCTTTTGCGCCATCTTCTGGATGGTGTTGACCACGTCCGGGATGTCAGGGTTCGGCACGCGGTACATGGTTGAATCGATCTCCCACGTATCGCGCTCGCCCCCGTTCTTCAGCGCCTTCTTGCCTTTTGTAGCAGTACCGCTTGCTATGGCATCCTTGAATTGCTGCCAGTACGCGGCGGGTTTGCCGTATTTGCCAGTCGTCTCCGCCTTCTCGACGGCAAACTCGAACTCGCTGATGCGCCCGCTCTGGCTGGGCGTTACGTCCAGGTTGATACCCAGGCGCTTCGCTTCGTGTGCGGGCAGCCAGCGGTAACGGTATTTCTTCTCCATACTGTTGCAGCTACCATCTGCTTCAGCGATGAGCAGATCGCCGCGATACAACTGGCAGCGGTACACGAAGTAGAAGAACGGTTCACCGTTGTGATTCACCCCAGACCAATCGGTTTCCTTCTCGGTGATCTGGAAATGAGACGACAGTCCGAATAGGGTGTTAAGCTTTTCGGCCCCGGCCTTCAACAGTGTTGGTTTGTCGGTTCCAGGGATGACGCCGAAGTCGGTCCCCTCTACCATCACTGTCTTGACGAACTGCGTGATTGCGTTACGTCGCGCAATGGCGTCTGCAATCTCCATAGCCGGCATGAACTGATTCGCCGGCCTGGCGACCAATGCTTGCTCGCTCATGTTATTCACTCCCCACCAGTAGCGCCGGCTCAGATGCCGACACGAATAAATCGCTCAGATCGTCCTCCAGCTCATCCTGTGTCGGCAATTCCATGTCAACGATCTGCACGCCGGTTGCGCGCAATTTCTCGTAGTTCATGAACTGCCATATCGTGATCGGATGCACTAGCGCGTTGTATTCCTTGACGCCGCTGCTGTTGTAGTGGCTGTACAGGAACGTCACCGTCTTGGTCACGGTTGGGCGTAGCTGGATCTCTTCCAGCAACCATTGGTCTTTGGCGGCAGTATTGCTATGTTTCGGTGTCGTCATGGCTATTTCTCTATTGAATGAACGCGCCCATCTGGCCCAGCACGATCACCGTCAGAGCCAGGACGCCGAGGATCATCATTACTACGCTGTTGGTGCGGCGAGTCGCGCGCCGGGCATCATCGTCAATCACCCATCCGTTACGCCTATTTGTGCGCATTGCCATCCCCCTCCTGGTGCACCAGTAGTGCGATCCCTACGACCAACAGCCCGCCAATCAGCAGCGCCATGCCGCCGCACACGGCGCTGAGGTATTCGAGTGTTGTGGAAATATCCATCACGCCACCCCCTGGCCGGCCCGCGCCGGGAATGTCTGCCGTGGTGCCATCAGCCGGCCAGCCCAGTCGCGCCGCTCGTGGCGATAGCGTTCGAGGCGTTCATAACTCGCGGAGTTGATCCGCGTGGTGTGGATGTTGCGCGAGGGTCCGCGCACGATGAGGTAGCTGCGCGATTCGCGGTTCGTTGCGAGGACGATCACACAGCGGTGGATCGCGTCAGTTTGGGCGATCTCTGCTGCGTACCATGTCTGGCGCGAGGGTGCGCGTTGCGCCATGTCGATCCAATGCCTGCGATAGTTACGTGCCATAAAACCTCCAAAACTTGCATAAACCGTTGATCATGGGGAGGCGTTCTGGGGTATACTCACGTTACCGAACGCCTGTTCAGGGTGTTCCATTGAAAGCCGGCGAGCCGTTCACAACTCCAGCCGGCTTTCGTCATTTCATAAGCTTGTTACCTCCATCTGAAACGCTTCGGCCAGGCTCTCGTTGATGATTTCGCTGACAGGTTTGCCGGAGTTGAAGTGCGCCTGCTGAAGTGCTTTTTCAACTGCTGGAGTGGGGGTGAATTTCACAGCCTTTGTTTTTGCGTCGCCGGCTGTGTCTTCAATCGGGGTATTCAGGGCCTGGTCAAGGGCAGCACGGATGAGATCGCTCATCGTGTGCCGCTTGCCAGTCTTCGCGGTCAGTAATGCCGCCCGTCGCAAAAGCGCGGACTTTTGGGATTGCGACAAATTAACCTGGAATAAATCTGTTTGCATCGCCTTATCCTATATTGGTATAAGTGAATCCTTATACAGGATATCTTAATGGTTTGGTGCTTATCTGTCAAGGGGATATTGATATATCTATTAAAGATAACTGATAAACTTTATTCCGTGAACGGCATCCAATCTGAATCTTTCGCGGATTGGGTCAAAAAACTGCGTAATAATGAGAAACTCACGCAAACGCAGTTAGCATCATTAGTAAGCTTGACCCAGTCCGATATCAGCGAGATAGAAAACGGCAGAGACCCGTCGGCGGATGAGATCATCAAACTCGCCATTGGACTGAATCTGTCGATAGATCACGTCGCCGTAAAAGCGGGGATTGCTGACAGCGAGGGACTTGATGAAGCGAAAGAAGATGCAACGTTTGGGGAAATTCGCCGTATTCTTGCAAAGTTATCGCCTGAGCGGAGGGATGACGCTGTTCGATGGCTTACTGCATATAGCCAATTGGTTGAAGAAGAGGATCGAAGCAAGCGAGGAGAGAAGGCTTCGGCAAGCTCTCCAAAAAATAAGCGCAGATCCTGACGCGCTACAATATGCCTTAGTGACCATGCGGCGTATCCAAGCAGGCCGGCTGCCGCTTATCGTGAACGATGATAGTGGCCGACGCTGGGAATATTGGGACGTCGATTTCGATCATTAACCGGCGGTCGGGGGATCGCCAGGGGGAGATCAATGCAACATGCAAAGCTTTCTGCTATTTTTCTCTTCGCAATCGTTCTAACTGCCTGTAATTCCGGGAAGCCGGCTGCAATTGCAGTTACCCCGGCGTTTATAAATGCAGTTTCCTCGCCGCAATGCTCTGGGAAACTTCCCGGCACGCAGTATGCTGCTGTGTGTGTGGATGGTGCCCAGGTTACTGGCTCAGCTGCCACATTGTGTGACGACCATCAGGGGATGTATCAGTTGTTCGTCTGCCCAACGCCGGTAGCCGAAGATCAGACGGCAGTTGTGCAGAGCACACAACCTGCACCGGCCCAATCGCCAACTGATATGCCGGCGGAGACCGTACCCCCATCACCTGCGTCTCCGAGTACCGAAATAGAAGTGCTAAGCAGCAGAAGTTATGTGGGCGGTGACTATTTTCATATCGTGGGGGAAGTTCGCAACAATACCGATATCCCTATGGAGTCGGTGAAAATAGTTGCTACACTCTATGATGATGGTGGATCTGTTACCGGCACAGACTTTACTTATACAGAATTGGACATCATTCCTCCTCATGGAAAATCACCATTCGAAACAGGCACTGATGAATGGCGCGGAACCACCAAATATAAGCTGCAAACCGAGAGCCGTTCAGGTAGTTTGGGCCGCCAGGATTTGCAGATTTTAAGTCATAGTGGCTATCGCGATGGTGGATATTATCTTATTAAGGGTGAGGTGAAGAATGCCGGCACATACACGGCGAATTCCGTGAAATTGGTTGTGACGTTCTATGACCAGCAGGGTAGTGTTCTAATGGGTGATTTTGGCTACACCCAACTTGATAAGATACCACCCGGCGAAACGTCGCCTTTTGAGACAGGCGTTGAGATGGCCGAGGACCCAGCTTCTTATGAGATACAGGTGCAGGGCAGATAGGAATAGTTGATTAATGCCCAGGGAATTGTGGTGAAGGTGACACTAGGATAACAACGAACTCGACGAGTCCGGCCGGCTGTGGGTCTATCATCCTGGCATAGCAATTGAGTAGCCGGCGGTCGTGGATCGCCGGGGTAGGGGGATCAATGCATCGCATAATGCTCGCGTTGCTTACATTGGTTTTAATCGCTTGTGGTACGACCAGTACTATTCCCGTGGTAACTCCTAAGCCTGATATTGTTGTTCCGCCATACGCCGAGATTGCTAAAAACGCCAGCGATATGACGGAGGCGCAATGGAAGGTCTATTCCGCAAGTTTGGTAGGTGGACAATTCCTAAATTGGACCGGCTGGATCGTTGATGTGGAGACCGGGCGAGATGGGATATTCCTCGTAAAGATGGCTCTGGAGCCGCCGGGAACGCCTTTGAGAACCTATAAGGTGACATTTAACCTCGCAGAAAGCCAGGCCATTAGCCTAAACAAGAACCAGCGAGTGATTTTTAATGGCACAATTGTCAGTGTTGAGAATCCATTGGGTGAGTGTTATATCAAGGCATCGGGG
>Ga0255338_1005021_pt1 | contig 12717 bp, 11 predicted proteins | sample MeOH1_35cm_T4_19_FD_203715 | JGI IMG/M metagenome (GOLD analysis project Ga0255338, IMG submission 203715) | Sandy soil microbial communities from University of British Columbia, Vancouver, Canada - MeOH1_35cm_T4_195 | ecosystem: Engineered > Artificial ecosystem > Sand microcosm > Unclassified ...
TGCAGGCAAGCTCCGTGCCAGCCAAGGTCCGTCCGCTGGCTGTGGCCGTCCCGGTCAGCCGGCCCCCATCATCACCTCCGGCATGGCCGCGCGCACGGTCTCGATGAAGCGGCGCAGCCGCGCCGGGTAGAAGCGCGCATGCGGATAGACCAGATGGACCGGCAGGGGCGCGGCCTGCCATTGCGGCGTCAGCTGCAGCAGGCGCCCCTGGGCGAGGTCCTCGGTCAGCAGCCAAGCCGAGGCCACGCAGACGCCCAGGCCCATCAGCGCGGCGCTGCGCAGGGCGTAGAGGCTGTCGGTGCTCATGCGCGGGCGTATCGGCAGCACGCAGCGCTCGCCGGTGGCGGCCCGGGTCAAGGCGATCTCGTTGCGATAGAAGGTGCGTAGCGCCAGCCAGGGCAGCTGCGCCAGCTCCGCGGCATGGGCCGGCAGCGCGCCATCGCCCAGCAGGGCCGGGGCCGCCACCACGATGCGCGGCACCTCCGACAGCCGGATCGCCACCACCGAGGGATCGCTGACCTCGCCGACCTGGATGGCGCAATCGATGCCTTCAGCGATGAAGTTGGGCGTGCCGTCGCGCAGCAGCCATTCCACCGCGACGCGCGGATAGCGCCGCAGATAGGTGGCCAGCGGCCCGACCAGCTGCTGCTGACCGAAGGCGTGAGGGGCGAGCACCCGCAGCAGGCCCTCGGGCTCGTCGCTGTCGCCGCGCAGATCGGACTCGAAGGCGGCCCAGTTGGCCAGCAGCTCCTTGGCGCGCCGATAACAGCGCTCGCCGTCCGCGGTGAGCTTCATCGTGTGGGTGGAGCGCTGCAGCAGGGCCAGGCCCAGCGAACGCTCCAGCGTCTGCAGCCGGCGGCTGATGGTGGGCTGGGTGGTGCCCAGCTGGGCCGCGGCGGTCGAGAGGCTGCCGGCCTCGACGATGCACACAAAGGTCTGCATCAGCACGATGCGATCGGGCGAGGGCGTGGCCGTGGCGGGTTTGCTCATACGTCAATCGTATAAGGCTACTGCGGCCCGGGCCACTACGCAGCGGGTCCAAGGCCTTTCATACTCCGGCCCGTCATCAAGAATCTGGGCTTACCACCATGTCATCCATTCAATCGCCGCATGATCAAGCCGGCGTCGCGCGGGCCCTGCCGGGCTCCCTGGTGCTGCTGCTGGCCAGCGGCGCCGGCCTGGCCGTGGCCGCCATCTACTACAGCCAGCCGATGCTGGGCGTGCTGGGCGCCGACATCGGCGCCTCGGATCGCGCCATCGGCCTGGTGCCCACCCTGACCCAGCTGGGCTATGCCCTGGGCATCCTGCTGCTGGCCCCGCTGGGCGACCGCTACGACCGCCGCTGCATCATCCTGGCCAAGGCGGCCGCCCTGGTGCTGGCGCTGCTGCTGGCCGGCGCCGCACCCTCCATCGGGACCCTGCTGGCGGCCAGCCTGGCCATCGGCCTGGCCGCCACCCTGGCCCAGGACATCGTGCCCGCCGCCGCCACCCTGGCGCCGGAGGCGCAGCGCGGCAAGATCGTCGGCACGGTGATGACCGGCCTGCTGCTGGGCATCCTGCTGTCGCGCGTCGTCAGCGGCTTCGTGGCCGAGCACCTGGGCTGGCGGGCCATGTTCATCGCCGCGGCGGCCAGCGTCGCCCTGATCGGCCTGGCCATGTGGCGCGGCCTGCCGCGCTTTCGCCCGACCACCCACCTGGGCTATGGCGCCCTGCTGGGCTCGCTGGCCAGGCTGTGGCGCCAGCATGGCACGCTGCGCCGAGCGGCGCTGGCGCAGGGCCTGCTGTCGCTGGGCTTCAGCGCCTTCTGGTCGACCCTGGCCGTGATGCTGCATGGCGCGCCCTTCCACCTGGGCAGCGCCGCGGCCGGTGCCTTCGGCCTGGCCGGCGCCGCCGGTGCCCTGGCCGCGCCGCTGGCCGGCCGCATCGCCGACCGCCGCGGGCCCGAGCTGGTGACCCGCCTGGGCGCGGGCCTGGTGGCGCTGTCCTTTGCCGTGATGGCGCTGGCGCCGCTGCTGGAGCAGCCGCAGCAGCGGCTGTGGCTGATCGTCGCCAGCACCATCGGCTTCGACCTGGGCATACAGGCGGCCCTGATCGCGCACCAGACCCTGGTCTACGGCATCGATCCGGGGGCGCGCAGCCGCCTGAACTCCGTGCTCTTCGTCGGCATGTTCATCGGCATGGCCTCCGGCGCCGCGCTGGGCAGCCAGGTGCTGGCCCAATGGGGCTGGATGGGCGTGACCCTCCTGGCCGTGGGCAGCGCCCTGGCGGCCCTGCTGGTGCGCCTGTGGCCCGAGCGCCGGGCCAGCGCCAGGCGCGCCGCCGAAGCGGCCTGAGCCGCGGCCGATGCGACGGGCCCGCGCTCGGCTTTGCGTTTAGGATGAGCGCGGCCCGCCTGACGCACCCCCTCATTTCCCTTCAAGACACCATGAGCACCCAATCCTGCCAAGCCCTGCGCAAAGCGCTGCTGGACCTGCACCGCATCCTGGTCGAGCTGGAGCGGCGCGTCTACGAGCGCCAGCATGGGCCGCAGTCGTCCGGCGACTTCCTGCAGGTCATGGCCTATGCCGAGGAGATGCGCTGGCTGGAGCCGCTGAGCCGGCTGATCGTGATGCTGGACGAGGCCCTGGACGGCGCCGGCGATGCGCAGCAGGCCGCCACGCCGCTGGCGGTGGCGCAGCGCGCCCGCGAGCTGCTGCATCTGGACCGCGACAGCGCCGAGGTCTTCGTCACCCGCTATCTGTGGCATTTCGACGCCGCACCGGAGCTGGTGCAGGCCCATGCCGCCACCCTGGCCGCGCTCAAGGCGGTGGGCACGCGAGCGCAGGGCGAGGAACGCTGAGCGTCGGGAGCGCCGGCACCGCGGCCGCCGCCCCTGGGCCTGCCACGGGCGGGCTGCCCGGTCCTAGGCGGGGAACACCAGGTCCACGCGCAGGCCACCCAGGGCCTCGGAGCGCCCCAGGCGCAGCTGGGCGCCGTGCCGCTCGGCGATCGACTTGACGATGGCCAGGCCCAGGCCGCTGCCCGAGGCCTGGGCCTGCGCCTCGCTGCCGCGGTAGAAGCGGTCGAGCACGCGCTCGCGTTCGCCCTCGGCGATGCCGGGACCGCTGTCCTCGATGCGCAGACGCGCCTGCGCGCCCTCCTGCAGCAGCATCAGGTCGATGCGTCCGCCGGCCGGTGTGTACTTGATCGCGTTGTCCAGCAGATTGCGTAGCAGCACGGCCAGGGCCGCGGCCTCGCCCTGCACCGTGACCGGATCGGCGCGCAGCAGGCCCAGGTCCAGCTCCTTGGCCTGGGCCTGGGGCAGGGCGTCGCCGATCAGCTGGCGGCACAGCGGCTCCAGCGCCACGGCCTGTCGCGGCGTCGGCGCGCCGGCCTGCTGGCGCGCCAGCAGCAGCAGCTGTTCGACCAGGTGGCTGGCGCGCTCGATGCCGGCCGCCAGCCGGCCCTGGGCCAGGCTGCGGCCGGCCTCGTCGCCGGCGCGCTGCAGGGCCTGGACCTGCAGCTTCAGCGCGGTCAGCGGCGAGCGCAGTTCATGGGCGGCGTCGGCGACGAAATGCTGCTGGGTCTCGAAGGCCTGGCGCACGCGGCCCAGCAGGGAGTTGAGCTCCTGCACCATGGGCTGGATCTCGGCCGGCAGCCCCGCGGCGTTGACCGGGGACAGGTCCTCGGCGGCGCGCGCGGCCAGCTGGCGGCGCACCCGCTCGACCGGCGCCAGCGAGCGGCTGACCACCCAACCCACCACCAGCATCAGGGCCGGCAGCACGATGGCGATCGGGGTGACGGTGCGCCAGGCCAGGCGGCTGGCCAGACGCTGGCGCACCGCCAGCTCCTGGGCCACCTGCAGCACCTGGCCGCCGCTCTGCACCGAGAGCACGCGGTAGGCCTTGCCGTCCGCCACCACATTGGTGAAGCCCAGCACGGCACGCTGCGGCAGGTGGGCGCGGCCGGGCGGCTGAAAGAGCTGCAGGCCCTCGGCGGTCCAGCCCTGGATGATCAGCTCCAGCTCCTCGGGCATGGACAGCGGCCGGCCCGGCTGGCCACCGCTCATCGACAACGCCATCTGCTGCATCTGGTAGTCGAAGATCTCGTCGGCCTCCTGCAGCGCGGTGCGGTAGGCGGAGAAGCCCTGCAGCATCGTGGCCAGGCTGACCGCGCCCAGCAGGAACAGCATCAGCCGGTGGCGCAGCGACAGGCGCTGCAGCAGGCCCCGGAACAGGCCCGTCATTGCTTGGGCACCATATAGCCCAGACCGCGCACGTTCTGGATCAGGCCGGCGCCCAGCTTCTTGCGCAGGCCGTGGATGTAGACCTCCACCGCGTTGCTGGAGACCTCGTCCTTCCAGCTGTAGAGCTTTTCCTCCAGCTGCTGGCGCGACAGCACCAGGCCCGGCCGCGCCAGCAGCGGCTCCAGCACCGCCCATTCGCGCCCGGTCAGCAGCACCGGGCGGCCTTCCACCATGGCCTCGTGGGTGGCGGGGTTCAGGCTCACGCCCTTGTGCTCGTAGACCGGCTCGGCGCTGCCGCTGGCGCGGCGCAGCAGGGCGCGGATGCGGGCCAGCAACTCGTCGAGCTCGAAGGGCTTGAGCACATAGTCGTCGGCGCCGGCGTCGAGGCCGGCGACGCGCTGTTCCAGCGCGTCGCGCGCGGTGGCGATCAGCACCGGCAGGCGCTGCTTGCGCGCGCGCAGACGGCGCAGCACGCTCATGCCGTCCAGCCGCGGCAGGCCCAGGTCCAGCAGCAGCAGGTCGTAGTTCTGGCTCTGCAGGGCGGTCTCGGCGAGCTCGCCGTCCCGCACCCAGTCCACGGCATAGCCTTCGGCGCGCAGCAGGTCCAGCAGCTGCTCGCCGATCATCTGGTCGTCTTCGACGAGAAGGAGTCGCATGTCCTTGATTATGCAAACAGGGCTTAGGCGCCACTTAAAAGCGCCGCTACAATGCCGCCGGTCAGGAGAGAGCCTTCTCGCGAAGGCCGCCGAAGGCGCAGTGGCACCGGTTGATCCCCAGCTGCGAACGCTCAGGCAAAAGGACTGACAAAACGCTCAAATCCGAGCGTTCCTCACTGGAGAGAGCCGGGTAGGAAGCGATTCCAGGCCCGTCCACCGAAGGGGCAAGCCGCGGGCGATACGCCGGCGGCCAATCTCTCAGGTAAAGCGGACAGCGAGGGCATATCCCCCACGGCCATGGCCGTGGGTCGCCAGAATGCCCTCGGAGCTTTTTGCTATGTCTGACGCTGTCCTCCTCAAGACCCCGCTGCACGCGCTGCACCTCGAACTTGGCGCCAAGATGGTGCCCTTCGGCGGCTATGACATGCCGGTGCAATATCCCACCGGCGTGATGGCCGAGCACCGCCACACGCGGGCCGCGGCCGGCCTGTTCGACGTCTCGCACATGGGCCAGCTGCGCCTGGTCGGCGCTAAGGCGGCGGCGGCGCTGGAAACCCTGGTGCCGGTCGATGTGATCGACCTGGGCGTGTTCAAGCAGCGCTACGCCCTCTTCACCAACGAGCAGGGCGGCATCCTCGACGACCTGATGATCTGCCGCCGTCCGGACGATCTCTTCGTGGTGGTCAACGCCGGCTGCAAGGTCCAGGACATCGCCCATCTGCAGGCCGGCATCGGCGGCCAGTGCGAGGTCATCCCCCTGCCCGAGCAGGCCCTGCTGGCGCTGCAGGGGCCGCAGGCGGTGACCGTGCTGGCGCGCCTGAATCCCGAGGTCGCCAAGCTGACCTTCATGACCGGCGGCTTCTTCGAGCTGGACGGCATTCCCACCTTCCTGACCCGCTCCGGCTATACCGGCGAGGATGGTTTCGAGATCTCGGTCCACCAGGACCAGGCGGTGGCGCTGGCGCGCAAGCTGCTGGCTCACGCCGAGGTCAAGCCCATCGGCCTGGGCGCGCGCGACTCGCTGCGTCTGGAGGCCGGCCTGTGCCTGTACGGCCACGACATCGACACCACGACCACGCCGGTCGAGGCCTCGCTGACCTGGGCCATCCAGAAGGTGCGCCGCCCCGGCGGTGCGCGCGCCGGCGGCTATCCGGGCGCGGCCGTGATCGAGGCCCAGCTGGCCGGCGGCGCCGCCCGCAAGCGCGTCGGCCTGGTCAGCAGCGAGCGCATGCCGGTGCGCGAGGGGGCCAAGCTGGTGGACGCCAGCGGCGCCGAGGTCGGCGTGGTCACCAGCGGCACCCTGGGGCCCACGGTCAACAAGCCGGTGGCCCTGGCCTATCTGGCCAGCAGCCATGCGGCCCAGGGCACCGAGGTGTTCGCCCTGGTGCGTGACAAGCGCACGCCGATGACCGTCAGCCCGACCCCCTTCACGCCCAACGGATACTTCCGCGGCTAATCCTTTTTTTACGGAGCACACCATGAGCATCAAGTACACGCCCGATCACGAATGGGTCCAGATCGAAGCCGACGGCTCGGTCACCGTGGGCATCACGGTCCATGCGCAGGACGCGCTGGGCGATGTGGTGTTCGTGGACCTGCCCGAGGTCGGCAAGAGCTATGCCGCCAAGGACGTGGCCGGCGTGGTCGAGTCGGTGAAGGCCGCCGCCGACGTCTACATGCCCGTCTCCGGCGAGATCACCGAAGTCAACGAGGCGCTGCGCGACGACCCCTCGCTGGCCAACAGCGACCCGCTGAAGGCCGGCTGGTTCTTCAAGGTCAAGCTGGCCAACAGCGCCGAGCTGGACGGCCTGATGGACGGCACCGCCTACGACGAGCTGGTCAAGAACAGCTGAAGTGAGATGAGGCCCGCGCCCCGGCCCGCCCCGCTGGATGCGGGCCTGACTGGGCGGTCCCCCGAGGGGACGACGAGGCAGGCGGCATGGAGCCGCCCGCCCCGTCAGACGGGCCGGCTTGGGGCGGCCCGGCGCTCGGCCCCGATACAGAGATCAGAGATAGAGAGATTGTTGCCATGTTGATGTCTGCACTGAAGCCCCTGGGCGAGCTCGAGAACGCCGCCGAATTCCAGGCCCGCCACATCGGCCCCGACGCGGCCGACGAGGCCGGCATGCTGTCGGTGATCGGTGCAGCCTCGCGCCGCGCGCTGATCGAGGCCATCGTGCCCGCCAGCATCAAGCGCAGCGTCGGCATGGACCTGCCCGCCGCCGTCACCGAGGCCCAGGCCCTGGCCGAGCTGAAGGCGCTGGCCGGCCAGAACAAGGTGCTGAAGAGCTATATCGGCCAGGGCTATTACGGCACCCTGATCCCCGGCGTCATCCTGCGCAACATCCTCGAGAACCCCGCCTGGTACACCGCCTACACGCCCTACCAGGCCGAGATCTCGCAAGGCCGCATGGAGGCCCTGGTCAACTTCCAGACCATGGTCACCGACCTGACCGGCATGGCCATCGCCAATGCCTCGATGCTGGACGAGGCCACCGCCGCCGCCGAGGCCATGACCCTGGCCGCCCGCGTGGGCAAGAGCAAGAGCCAGGTCTTCTACGTGGCCGACGACGTGCTGCCGCAGACCCTGGAGGTGCTGCGCACCCGCGCCAAGCCGCTGGGCTTCACGCTGCAGGTGGGCCCGGCCGCCGAGGCCGGCAAGAGCGAGTGCTTCGCCGCCCTGCTGCAATACCCGGGCGTGAACGGCGAGATCCGCGCGCTGCAGCCGATCGCCGACGCGCTGCACGCCCAGGGCGCGCTGCTGATCGCCGCGGCCGACCTGCTGGCCCTGACCCTGCTGAAGGCGCCGGGCGAGCAGGGCGCCGACATCGCGGTGGGCAACACCCAGCGCTTCGGCATGCCCATGGGCGCCGGCGGCCCGCACGCCGCCTACATGGCCTGCAAGGACGAGTACAAGCGCAACCTGCCCGGCCGCCTGGTGGGCGTCAGCGTCGACAGCCATGGCAACCCGGCCTATCGCCTGGCCCTGCAGACCCGCGAGCAGCACATCCGCCGCGAGAAGGCCACCTCCAACATCTGTACCGCCCAGGTGCTGCCGGCCGTCATCGCCAGCATGTACGCGGTCTACCACGGCCCGCAGGGCCTGAAGCGCATCGCCCTGCGCGTGGCCAGCTTCACCGCCATCCTGGCGAAGAGCCTGGAGGCCCTGGGCTTCGCCAAGCTCAACGGCTTCGCCTTCGACACCCTGGAGGTGCAGACCGGCGCCAAGACCGAGGCCATCCTGGCCGCCGCGGTGGCCGCCGGCATGAACTTCCGCCGCGCCAGCGCCGGGAGCGTGGGCATCTCGCTGGACGAGAGCACGACGCGCGAAGACCTGCAGGCCCTGCTGGCCGTGTTCGCCGGCGGCCGCGCCGCGGTGGCGGACTTTGCCAGCGTCGAGACCGGCATCGCCGCCCTGATCCCGGCCGAGCTGGTCCGCAGCAGCGCCTTCCTGACGCACCCGGTCTTCAACACGCACCACTCGGAAACCGAGATGCTGCGCTATCTGCGCGCCCTGGCCGACAAGGACCTGGCCCTGGACCGCAGCATGATCCCGCTGGGCTCCTGCACGATGAAGCTCAACGCCACCAGCGAGATGATTCCCATCACCTGGCCGGAATTCGCGCTCGTGCACCCCTTCGCGCCGCAGGACCAGCTGCAGGGCTATGCGCTGCTGAACGAGCAGCTGACCGCCTGGCTGTGCCAGGCCACCGGCTATGCCGGCATCAGCCTGCAGCCCAATGCCGGCTCGCAGGGCGAGTACGCCGGCCTGCTGGCCATCAAGGCCTGGCATGAGTCGCGCGGCGACGCCCATCGCAAGATCTGCCTGATCCCCGAGTCGGCCCACGGCACCAACCCGGCCTCGGCCCAGATGGCGGGCATGCAGGTGGTCGTCACCAAGTGCGACAAGGAAGGCAATATCGACCTGGCCGACCTGCAGGCCAAGTGCGAGCAGCACGCCGCCAACCTGGCCGCCATCATGATCACCTATCCCTCCACCTATGGCGTGTTCGACACCCATGTGAAGGAGATCTGCGCCCTGGTCAAGAAGCATGGCGGTCGCGTCTATGTGGACGGTGCCAATATGAACGCGCTGGTCGGCGTGGCCGCGCCGGGCGAGTTCGGCGGCGATGTCTCGCACCTGAACCTGCACAAGACCTTCTGCATCCCGCACGGCGGCGGCGGCCCCGGCGTCGGCCCGGTCTGCGTGGTCGAGGACCTGGTGCCCTATCTGCCGACGCACCGCACGGGAGCGGCAGCGACCTCTGGCGAGGTCGTCGGCCTGGGTGCCGACAGCAATATCGGCGCCGTCTCGGCCGCGCCGCTGGGCAATGCGGCCGTGCTGCCGATCAGCTGGATGTATGTGCGCATGATGGGCGCCGAGGGCCTGACCCTGGCCACCGAGACCGCCATCCTGTCGGCCAACTATGTGGCGGCCCGCCTGTCGGACGCCTATGACATCCACTTCAGCGGCAATATCGCCGGCGTCAAGGGCGGCGGCGTGGCCCACGAGTGCATCCTGGACCTGCGTCCGCTGAAGGACAGCTCGGGCGTGTCCGCCGAGGATGTGGCCAAGCGCCTGATCGATTACGGCTTCCATGCGCCCACCCTGAGCTTCCCGGTCGCCGGCACCCTGATGGTGGAGCCGACCGAGAGCGAGTCCAAGTTCGAGCTGGACCGCTTCTGCGACGCGATGCTGCAGATCCGTGCGGAGATCGCCAAGGTCGAGGCCGGGGAATGGAGCCGCGAGGACAACCCCCTGGTCAACGCCCCGCATACCGCCGAGAGCCTGCTGAAGAGCGACTGGAGCCATGGCTACAGCCGCGAGGAGGCCGCCTACCCGGTGGCGTCCCTGCGCAAGCAGAAGTACTGGGTGCCGGTGGGCCGCGTCGACAACGTCTACGGCGACCGCAACCTGTTCTGCTCCTGCCTGCCGCTGAGCGACTATCAGTGAGCCCCTGCGCCCGACCCGGTGATCCCGGGTCGGGCGCCCGCGTCCGGCCGATCCGCCGGACGATCAGGAATTCGACAAGGATTCATCAGCATGGCCGTCTCCGTCTTCGACCTCTTCAAGATCGGCATCGGCCCGTCGAGCTCCCACACGGTGGGGCCGATGCGCGCGGCGCGCCTGTTCGGCCTGCGGCTCAAGCACGAGGGCCTGCTGGTGCAGACAGCGCGCGTGCAGGTGCTGCTCTACGGCAGCCTGGGCGCCACCGGCAAGGGCCATGGCAGCGACAAGGCGGTGCTGCTGGGCCTGGCCGGGCATGAGCCGGACACGGTGGACGTGGAGGCGATTCCGCAGCTGCTGGACACCATCCGGGCCGGCGCTCTCCGGCTGATCGGCGAACACGACATCGGCTTCGACGAGGCCAAGGACTTGGTCTTCAAGCGCCGCGAATCGCTGCCCTTCCACGCCAACGGCATGCGCTGCCTGGCCTTCGATGCCGCGGGCGCAGAGATCGCCAACCGCGTCTACTACTCGGTCGGCGGCGGCTTCGTCGTCAGCGAGGAGGTGGCGGCCGACGGCAGCAAGCAGAAGGTCATCGCGCCCGACGCCACCGTGCTGCCCTATCCCTTCAAGACCGGCGACGAGCTGCTGGCGCTGACCAAGGCACATGGCATCGGCATCGCCGAGCTGATGCGCCGCAACGAGCGCCACTGGCGCAGCGACGAAGAGACGCGCGCCGGCCTCCTGAAGATCTGGCAGGTGATGCAGGACTGCGTGTCCCGCGGCCTGCGTACCGAGGGCATCCTGCCCGGCGGCTTCAAGGTCAAGCGCCGCGCCGCGCGGCTCTATCGCGACCTGACCGCCAATCCCGAGGCGGCGCTGCGCGACCCGCTGCAGGTGATGGACTGGGTCAACCTCTACGCCCTGGCCGTCAACGAGGAGAACGCCGCCGGCGGCCGCGTCGTCACCGCGCCCACCAATGGCGCGGCCGGCATCGTGCCCGCGGTGCTGCACTACTACTCGCGCTTCGTCCATGGCGCGAGCGAGGAGGGCGTGATCGACTTCCTGCTGACCGCCGCCGCCATCGGCATCCTCTACAAGGAGAACGCCTCGATCTCCGGCGCCGAGGTCGGCTGCCAGGGCGAGGTCGGCGTGGCCTGCTCGATGGCCGCGGCCGCGCTGTGCCAGGTGATGGGCGGCACGCCCGAGCAGGTCGAGAACGCGGCCGAGATCGGCATGGAGCACCACCTGGGCCTGACCTGCGATCCGGTCGGCGGCCTGGTGCAGATCCCCTGCATCGAGCGCAACGCCATCGCCTCGGTGAAGGCCATCAATGCCGCGCGCATGGCGCTGCGCGGCGACGGCACCCATTTCGTCAGCCTCGACAAGGTCATCAAGACCATGCGCGACACCGGCGCCGACATGATGACCAAGTACAAGGAAACGGCGCGCGGCGGGCTGGCGGTCAATATCGTCGAGTGCTGAGGCGCCGGGCGGGCAGGAAGCGCGGCGGCTTGCTTCTTTGCCACAATGGCCGCAGGCGCGAGCCCGGCTCGCGCGCTGCCCCTTCCTTTTTTCCCTTCCCCCGCCCCATGGAGGCCCCGACATGGAATCCTCGTACCACCGCTTCTCCGACCTGTTCGCCCAGCTGGGCCTGCCCTCGCGGGAGGAGGACATCCGCAGCTTCATCACCGCGCATCGCCCCCTGCCCGCCGATGTCGGCCTGGCCGATGCGAGCTTCTGGACCCCGGCCCAGGTCAGCCTGCTGAAGGAGCAGTTGAGCCAGGACGCCGACTGGGCCGAGCTGATCGATCAGCTCAATCTGGCCCTGCACTGAGCGCCGGCGCCGCCAGTCCGAGGCGCGCGCTCCAGCCCGCCCATTCCGCGGCCAGCGCCGCATCCACCGGGATGCCGTCGCGGCGGCGCTCGGCCTCGCGCATCAGCTCGGGGTCGCCCGGCAGCAGCGCCGCGCCGGGCTCGCGCGCCAGCGCCTCGGCCATGCGCGCGACGGCCTCGGCCAGCAGCGGGCCGCCGGCAAAGCGCGCCGGGTCCAGCGCGATGAAGAAGGCGCCCAGCTCGCGCGGCCGGTCCAGCTCGGCGAACATATCGCTCAGCTCCGGCCCCAGCGGATTGGCGTGCAGCGGTCCGCTGAGCAGGTCCACCATCATCGCCAGGCCATAGCCCTTGTGGCCGTAGTCGGCGCCGCCCAGCGGGCGCAGCGCGCGGGCGGCCTGGGCGTCGCGCGTCGGCGCGCCGGCCGCATCCAGCGCCACATCGGGCGGCAGCGTGGCGCCGGTGCGGCGCGCGTTCATCACCCGGTTCCAGGGGATGGCCGTGGTGGCCATGTCCAGGCTCAGCTCGGGACCGTCGGCGCGCGGCAGTGCGATCGCGATCGGGTTGGTGCCGAAGAAGGCGCGCTCTCCGCGCTGCGGTGCCGCCATCTTGTCCGAATGCGTGAAGGCCAGCGCCACCAGGCCCTGGCGCGCGGCGGGGCGGGTGTAGAGCGCCAGCGCGCCGCAATGCGAGGAGTTCGTGACGCCCACCGCGCCGATGCCGTTCGCCTGCGCCAGCGCGATGGCCTCGGCCATGGCCCGATGCGCGACGACGATGCCCTGGCCCTGGTCGGCCTGGAGCTGGGCCGTGCAGGGGCCGCTGCGGGTGATCGTGATCCGGGGTCGGGTCTTGATCGAGCCGCGGGAGAGCCGCTCCAGGTAATGGGTCAGGCGCGCGACGCCATGCGAATCGACGCCCCAGAGGCTGGTCTGCACCAGGCTGTCGGCCAGCAGCCGCGCATCGTCGTCCGCCATGCCAACGGCCTGCAGGCAGGCCATGGCCCAGTCGGCCAGCGGCTGGGCCTGGATCACGGCGCTCATGGCAGGGCCTCCAGC
>Ga0255338_1005022_pt1 | contig 12715 bp, 11 predicted proteins | sample MeOH1_35cm_T4_19_FD_203715 | JGI IMG/M metagenome (GOLD analysis project Ga0255338, IMG submission 203715) | Sandy soil microbial communities from University of British Columbia, Vancouver, Canada - MeOH1_35cm_T4_195 | ecosystem: Engineered > Artificial ecosystem > Sand microcosm > Unclassified ...
AGAGCGCGTCAGCGCCATTCCTGATCGCAGACTCCACCCATAAGCGGCCAAGCGCAAGAGCCGATGATAGTTTGCGGGCCATGGAGCGCCGCGACCCGCCGAAGCGAGGCCGGGGCGGAACGGCGCTCCGCAAGCAGCGTTGTTGCGGGGCGGTTCGACTCGAGTTCGGTTGCGGATCGCGCGTTGGAGTAAGTGATGGCTCATCCAGTGGCGTTGCCCGCGATGGCGGCTCTCTCGATCGCCGGTGCCGCGATCGGCGTCCAGCTCGGTCGAAGCGCGATCGCCGAGATCAATCCGCTCTATTTCAGCGCGCCGCAGCAGGGCCGCTTCTTCGCCGATCTCGCTCCCAAGTCCTATCGACTCGGGACGAGCACCTGGAGCGATTCGACCGACCATTGGTTCAACGAGCTCAACGTCAGCGGGCGCGGCGCCTGCCTCGATTGCAACCGGAATTTCGTCGAGCCGGAGACGGTCGAGGCGACGCTGCCAGACTGGGACGAACCTAGCCCGCCCCGCGATCGAGCCGAGGCCGACCCCGAAGATCCTGATCGCGGCCTTAGAGCGAGCCAGATCGAGGTTTATGCCTCGTTTCCCGTGACCGCCGAGGAAGCAATGAAGCGCACGCGCCGCGAGCCGGGTTCCGGGGAGCAGGGCGCGGCGCTCCGGCAGGCCGGCCAGCCCGCGCCGGGCGGCGAGGAGGAGCAGGTTCCGGTCGGGATGTGATCGGGATGTGAGTTCCGCGGCGGCATGACGGTGCGAGCGAGCCGCGCTCTCCGGTTTGCTTGCCCCGCCGCCTGCGCTCGCCTACATCGCGGCCATGACATCGACCAACGACATCCGCCGCTCCTTTCTCGACTATTTCGCGCGAAACGGCCACCAGATCGTGCCCTCGGCGCCTCTCGTGCCGTACAACGATCCCACCTTGATGTTCGTCAATGCCGGCATGGTGCCGTTCAAGAACGTCTTCACCGGTCTCGAGACGCGGCCCTATTCGACCGCGACGTCCAGCCAGAAATGCGTCCGTGCCGGCGGCAAGCACAATGACCTCGACAATGTCGGTTATACGGCGCGGCATCATACCTTCTTCGAGATGCTCGGCAATTTCTCGTTCGGTGATTATTTCAAGGAGCAGGCGATCCACCACGCCTGGACCTTGCTCACCAAGGATTGGGGGCTCGATCCCGAGCGGCTGACCGCGACAGTCTATCACACCGACGACGAAGCCTATGACCTCTGGCGCAAGATCGCCGGCCTTCCCGAATCGCGCATCATCCGGATCCCGACTTCGGACAATTTCTGGGCGATGGGCGACACCGGCCCGTGCGGGCCCTGCTCGGAGATCTTCTTCGATCATGGCGCGCACATCCCCGGCGGCCCTCCGGGCTCGCCCGACGAGGACGGCGACCGCTTCGTCGAGATCTGGAACCTCGTCTTCATGCAATATGAGCAGGTCGATCCGGCCACGCGAGTCCCGCTGCCGCGGCCGTCGATCGACACCGGCATGGGTCTCGAGCGGATCGCCGCGGTGCTGCAAGGCGTGCACGACAATTATGAGACCGACACGTTCAAGGCGCTGATCGCGGCGAGCGGCGAGCTCACCAAGACCGCGACCGATGGCGCGCAGCAGGCGAGCCACCGCGTCATCGCCGACCATCTCCGCGCCGCGGGTTTCCTGGTCGCGGACGGCGTGCTGCCGGCCAACGAGGGCAGGGGCTATGTGCTGCGCCGGATCATGCGCCGCGCGATGCGCCATGCCCATTTGCTCGGCGCCGCCGAGCCGCTGATCCACCGGCTCGTCCCGGCGCTCACCGCCGAGATGGGCGCCGCCTACCCGGAGCTGGTCCGCGCGCAACCGTTGATCACCGAGACGCTGAAGCTCGAGGAGATCCGTTTCCGCCAGACGCTCGAGAAGGGGCTGCGGCTGCTCGACGAGGCGACCGCGGGGATGAAGGCGGGCGACACGTTGCCGGGCGCGGTCGCGTTCCGTCTCTATGACACGTTCGGCTTCCCCTACGACCTCACCGAGGATGCGCTTCGCGCGCAGGACATCGGCCTCGACCGCGCCGGCTTCGATGCGGCGATGGCCGAGCAGAAGGCGGCGGCACGCGCCGCCTGGAAGGGCTCTGGCGACAAGGCATCGGACGACATCTGGTTCGACATCGCCGAAGAGCATGGCGCGACCGAGTTCACCGGCTATGCGGGACATGAAGGCGAGGGCCAGGTGCTGGCTTTGGTCAAGGACGGCGCGCAAGTCGACCGGGCGGGGGCGGGTGACGAGGTGGTGGTGATCACCAATCAGACGCCGTTCTACGGCGAGAGCGGCGGCCAGACCGGCGATGCCGGCAGGATCAGCAGCGACGATGGTCTCGACGCCGAGGTGATCGATACCTCGAAGCCGCTCGGGCGGCTGCACGCGCATCGCACGGCCATTCGGGCCGGCTCAATCAAGGTCGGCGAGCCGGTCAAGCTCAGCGTCGATGCGACACGCAGGGCCCATATCCGCGCCAATCATTCCGCCACCCATCTGCTGCACGCGGCGCTTCGCCATCGCCTCGGTTCGCACGTCACCCAGAAAGGCAGTCTCGTCGCTGAGGACCGGCTGCGGTTCGACTTTTCGCATCCCAAAGCGCTGACGCCGGAGGATATCGACGCGATCGAAGCCGAGGTGAACGCACACATCCGCGAGAATGACGTCGTCACGACCCGGCTGATGACTCCCGACGAGGCGATCGCGGCCGGTGCGATGGCGCTGTTCGGCGAGAAATATGGCGACGAAGTTCGCGTGCTCTCGATGGGGCGCGGCAGCGATACGAGCTATTCCGTCGAATTGTGCGGCGGCACCCACGTCAATGCGCTCGGCGACATCGCGCTGTTCAAGATCGTGTCGGAAAGTGCGGTCGCTTCCGGGGTGCGCCGGATCGAGGCGTTGACCGGGGAGGCCGCGCGCAAATGGCTGACCGAGCGTGAGGAGCGGCTCAAGCAGGCCGCCGCGCTGCTCAAGTCCGCACCCGAGGAGGTTCCGGCGCGAGTCGCCACGCTGGTCGAGGAGCGGCGCCGGCTCGAGCGCGAGCTCGCCGAGGCGAAGAAGGCGCTCGCGCTCGGCGGCGGCGGTGCGGCCCAGCCCCAGGCGAGCGAGACCATCGGCGGGCACGGGTTCATCGGCCAGGTCATCGACGGACTCGATCCCAAGGGCCTGCGCGGCCTCGTCGACGACGCCAAGAAAAGAGTCGGCTCGGGCGTGGTCGCCCTGGTCGCGGTCAACGACGGTCGCGCCAGCGTCGCGGTCGGCGTGACCGACGATCTCGCGCAAAGCCGCGACGCGGTCGATCTCGTCAAACGGGCGGTGGCGGCGCTCGGCGGCCAGGGCGGCGGCGGACGGCCCGACATGGCGCAGGGTGGGGGGCCCGACGGCTCGAAGGCCAAGGCCGCCCTGGCCGCGGTCCGCGACGCGCTCGAAGGCGTTTCAGCCGCGGCTTGATCCCCGGCTGGGGAAGTGAAGCCCGATCAAATCAAAGGGAGCGGGCTCGACTTTGTGGATTCGTGTCAGGCCGCATCGGTCAACCGCCGGCGCCGAAGCCTGGGTTCCTTTTCGATCTCGGCAAGCTCCATGATCGCCTTGCGCAGATCGGCGCGCTTCTCGTGGATCGAGGCGATTACCGGCCCCATCGCGATGCCGAGATCGACCAGCACCGCTTCCGACAGCTGGAGCGACGATTCGAGCGTCTCGGGAACCGCGTCGGTCGCGCCAGCGCGGTAGAGCGCTGCGGCATGATCGGCGTCGCGGGCCCGAGCGACGATGGTGAGTTCGGGGCAGGAGGCGCGCACGCGCCGCGTCAGCCGCGCGGTCATGACCGGATCGTCCATCGTCAGCACCAGCGCGGCGGCACGGCTGAGGTTGAGCCGTTCGACGAACTCGTTGCGCGAGACATCGCCGAACCGGATCGCAAAGCCCTCGCGCCGCGCCTCCACCACCGTATCGATGTTCGAATCGATCGCGATATAATCGCGGCCGTGCGCCGACAGCATGTCGGCGACCATCCGCCCGACGCGCCCGAAGCCGATGATGACGACCGCCGGTTCGCCCTCGCGTTCGGCGAGGTCGACCGGCTCGGCCTGGCTCCGCCGGTCGACGCGGCGGGCAGCCATCCGGCCGAGCTTGGCAAGCAAGGGAGTGACGGTGAGGCCGATCGCGGTCACGATCTGCCAGAAAGCCGCGGTCTCGGCGCTGATCAGCTGGGCCGCCGCCGCCGCGCCGAGCACGATCAGTGTGGTTTCCGACGGCGAGGACATCAGGACCCCGGTTTCGGCGGCGACCCCGGCACGAGCGCCGCCGAGCCGAAGCAGCGCCGCGGTCACCACCGCCTTGAGCACCAGCACAGCGACGACGGCGAGCAATATCTCGTCCCAATTGGCTGCGACCGAGCGCAGATCGACGCTCATCCCGACGGTGATCAGGAAAACCCCGAGCGCCAGGCCGCGGAACGGCGCGGTGATCACCTCGACCTCGTTCTGATAATCCGTTTCGGCGATCAGGATCCCGGCCATCAGCGCACCCATGATCGGCGACAGGCCGACCGCCGTCGTCGCGAGGCTGGCGAGGATCACCACGACCAGGCTTGCGGCGAAGAACAATTCGGGGCTCTTGGTCCGCGCCGCCTGCGCGAACAGCCCGGGCAGGAAGATGCGGCCGAGCATTAGCATCGCCGCAATCACCACCGCACCGAGAAGCACGGTCTGGACGAGCCCGCTCCAGCCGTCCGCCGAGGCGTAAGGCGCCATCGCGCCAAGCGCGAAGATGATCGGGACGATCGCGAGATCCTCGAACAAAAGCATCGCCAGCGCCGATCGGCCGACCGGGCTCTTCGTCCCGACGAGCGGGAGCACCAAAGCGGTCGAGGAGAGCGACAATGCCAGTCCGAGCCCGATCGCGCCGGTCCAGCCCTGTCCCATCAGGTGCAGCGCGCCGCCGATCATCGCTGCCGAGACCAGCAGCTCGGCGGCACCGGCGCCGAACACCAGACGCCTCAGCGTCCACAAGCGGCGGAACGACAGCTCCAGACCGATCGAGAAGAGCAGCAGGATGATTCCGAATTCGGCCCAAGGCTCGATCGAATGCGGGTTCGAGATGGTGACGAAGTTGAGCCACGGATATTGGCCGGTCATTGCGCCGAGGCCTGCGGGGCCGACCAGCACGCCCACCAGGATGAAGCCGATCACCGGCGTGATTCGCATTCGTGCGAAGGCCGGTATGACGATCCCGGCCGTGCCGAGGATCACCAGCGCATCGCTGAGACCGCTTGTCTGAAATTCGGGTGCCATATTGCCTTTATGCCGCTTTGGGCGCGAATGTCAGCGGCGATGGGGGAAGAAAAGGCAGATCCCGCTCAGCAGCGCCCGCCGGAGCTGTGCCCCGAACTGTGCATCGTCGGCGGCGGCCCTGCGGGGCTGTTCGCGGGCCTGCTGTTCGCACGCGCCGGGGTGCCGACCGTCGTGCTCGAGAAGCACCGGGATTTCCTGCGCGATTTCCGCGGCGACACCGTCCATCCCTCGACCTTGCGGCTGCTCCACGAACTGGGATTGCTCGACCGCTTTTTGCAGCGCCCGCACAACCGCGTTCATCATATCAAGGCCTATGTCGGCGACCGTCTGATCGAGGTCGCCGATTTCTCGCATTTCGATCCGCGCTGGAACTTCACCGCGCTGATGCCGCAATGGCACTTCCTCGACTTCATCGCCGACGAAGCGCGCCGGTATCCGCATTTCCGGCTGCTGATGCAGGCCGAGGCGACCGGCCTGGTTCGCGAAAGGGGCAGGGTGGCCGGAATCGTCTATCGAGAGGGCGGCGAGCAACGGCAGATCGCTGCGCAACTGGTGATCGCTGCCGACGGCAGGAGCTCGCGGCTGCGCGACGAGGCGCAGCTTCCCTTGCGCACGCTCGGCGCCCCCATGGATGTCTTCTGGTTCCGGGTGCCGAAGCGACCGACGGCGCAGAACGAGACCGCCGGCATCTTCACGCGCGGGCGGATCATGGCGCTGCTCGACCGCGGCGATTATTGGCAATGCGCCTATGTCTTTCCGAAGGGCCAGGCCGACGAGGTCCGCACGCGTGGGCTCGATGCGTTTCGCCGCGACGTGGCGCAACGCGCGCCGATGCTCGCCGCCGACATCGCCGTGGTGGCAAGCTGGAACGACGTCAAACTGCTGAGCGTCGCGCTCGATCGGCTTGATCGCTGGCACGAACCCGGCCTTCTCGTGATCGGCGATGCCGCCCACGCAATGTCGCCGATCGGCGGCGTCGGCATCAACGTCGCCATCCAGGATGCCGTCGCCACGGCGAATCTGCTCGCCGCCCCGCTGGCGATGGGCAAGGGCGTCGATCGCCTGCTCCATGAGGTCAGGGCGCGGCGCATGCTTCAGGTTGGTGCGGTCCAGGCATTCCAGAAAGCCGCGCAGAACAGGATCATCACCCCATTGCTCGACGGGTCGGCACCGGTGACAGCGCCGTTGCCGCTGCGGCTGCTCGCGCGCTTTGCGCTGCTGCGGCGGATTCCGGCGGCGTTCCTCGGCTTCGGCATCAGACCGGAGCACATCCGCTCGCCTAGCATTCGACCCTCGTACGGGGTTTCGCCGGCCTGTCGAAGCCCCTCCTAGCAGGAGCGGGGCGTTCGACAGGCTCGGCTTTAACCACCTGGGACCGGCACTCAGGCCGTGGCCATCGCCTGTTCGAGGTTGGAGCGGACCGCTTCGAAGAACTGCTCGGTCGTCATCCAGCTCTGCTCCGGACCGATCAGGATCGCGAGGTCCTTGGTCATCTTGCCGCTCTCGACGGTCTCGATGCAGACCCGTTCGAGCGTTTCGGCGAAGGCGGTCACCTCTGGCGTGCCGTCGAACTTGCCGCGGTATTTGAGACCGCCGGTCCAGGCGAAGATCGAAGCGATCGGATTGGTCGATGTCGCCTTGCCCTGCTGGTGCATGCGGTAGTGGCGGGTGACGGTGCCGTGCGCCGCCTCGGCCTCGATCGTCTTGCCGTCGGGGGTCATCAGCACCGAGGTCATCAGCCCGAGCGAGCCGAACCCCTGCGCGACCTGGTCGGACTGGACGTCGCCGTCGTAATTCTTGCAGGCCCAGACGAACTTGCCCGACCATTTGAGCGCCGAGGCGACCATGTCGTCGATCAGGCGGTGCTCGTAGACGATGCCGGCGGCGTCGAACTGCGTCTTGAACTCGGCGTTGAACACCTCTTCGAACAGATCCTTGAAGCGGCCGTCATAGGCCTTGAGGATCGTGTTCTTGGTCGAAAGATAGACCGGCCAGCCGCGTGCGAGACCGTAATTGAAGCTCGCACGGGCGAAGTCGCGGATCGACTCGTCGAGATTGTACATGCCCATCGCGACACCAGAGCCCGGGAAGTCGAACACTTCCTCCTCGATGCGCTCGCCATTCTCGCCTTCCCAGACCATGCGCAGCTTGCCGGGACCGGGGACGCGGAAATCGGTCGCGCGATATTGATCGCCGAAGGCATGACGGCCGATGACGATCGGATCGGTCCAGCCCGGGATCAGCCGCGGCACGTTCTGGATGACGATCGGCTCGCGGAAGACGACGCCGCCAAGGATGTTGCGGATCGTGCCGTTGGGCGATTTCCACATCTTCTTGAGGCCGAATTCCTCGACTCTCGCCTCGTCGGGCGTGATCGTCGCGCATTTCACGCCGACGCCATATTTCCTGATCGCCTCGGCCGCCTCGACCGTGACGCGATCCTCGGTCTCGTCGCGATGCTCGACCCCCAGGTCGAAATAGATCAGATCGACGTCGAGATAAGGCAGGATCAGCCGCTCGCGGATCCACTGCCAGATGATCCTGGTCATCTCATCGCCGTCGAGCTCCACGAGCGGCGTCTTGACTTTGATTTTGGCCATTGGGCGTGCGCTTCCTTATTTGGGTTGCTTCGTTCGCGTTCGGGGGGCGCTGTAAGCGGTGGACGCGCGCTGATCAACCGGAGCAGGCGCGCCCCGCGTCCTGCCCTGTCCGGGGCGATTGGCCTGGCCGGTTGTTTCGGCGCAGCGGTGCGACTAAGAGCCTGATCGTCCTCGGTCGAAGCCGTTCACGTTTCGCGGAAGGCCTGGATCGGCTCTCGACACGCGAGGGCGGAATTCGTGCCCGACGGTTCCTGACCCGAGGCGATCACGGTCTAAGGATGCCGCATGACATCGCTCGAAAAGCCGGACCTCGTCACCACCAACGTCCGCTACCGGATGCCGAACGTCCATCCCGAAGGCCGCAAGTTCGTGGTTATCGCCGCGGCGCTGTGCCTCCTGTTCGCGCTGCTCGCCTGGGAAACGCTGGCCTGGCCGATGGCAGGCGTGACCTTGTGGGTGGCAGCCTTCTTCCGCGATCCGATCCGCACGACGCCGAAAGGGGAAGGGCTGGTGATAGCGCCGGCCGACGGCATGGTGACGATGATCACCGAGGTGTTGCCGCCGCGCGAGCTGAGCGGCGAGGATGCGCTCGGCACCGCGCCGGTGACCCGCGTGTCGATCTTCATGAGCGTGTTCGACGTCCACATCAATCGCGCACCGATCGCCGGCAAGATCACGCGCATCGTCTACATCGCGGGCAAGTTCCTCAACGCCGATCTCGACAAGGCGAGCGAGGACAATGAGCGCCAGCATATCTTGGTCGAGGGAGGCGAGGGCGTCCGCGTCGGCTTCACCCAGATCGCGGGGCTCGTCGCGCGGCGCATCGTGCCCTGGATCAAGGTCGGGGACTTCGTCGGCGCGGGCCAGCGTGTCGGCCTGATCCGCTTCGGCAGCAGGGTCGATGTCTATCTTCCCGCGGGCACGGCTCCGCAGGTGATGCTCGGCCAGCGCACGATTGCCGGCGAGACGATCGTCGCCCGTATTGGCGTCGCCGAGGCGCCGGCTGGAATCAGCCAATGAGGCAAAGCGGCGCACCACGGCCGAGACGAGGCATTCCACTGCGGACGATCGTGCCCAATGCCGTCACTGCGCTCGCGCTCTGCTCCGGCCTGTTCGGGATCCGCTACGGGATCGACGGCGAGTGGCGGAATGCCGCCGCCGCGATTGCCATAGCGGCGTTGCTCGATGGTTTGGACGGCCGCATCGCACGACTGCTCAACGGTGCGAGCCGGTTCGGCGCGGAGCTCGATTCGCTGTCCGACGTCACCGCCTTCGGCGTCGCGCCGGCACTGATCATCTATCAATGGGTGCTGGAGCCGCTCGGGCCCGGCGAGCTGCTGGGCTTCTGGACGGGGTGGGGCTGGCTGTTCGCGCTCGCCTACGCGGCCTGCGCAGCGCTGCGCCTCGCGCGCTTCAACGCCAATATCGATGCCGACGATCAGCCGCACAAATCCGCCGGCTATCTGACCGGCGTTCCCGCGCCGGCCGGAGCGGGATTGCTGTTCCTGCCGCTGTTCCTGTCGCTCGCGACCGGGAATGACGTCTTCCGTCAGCCCTGGCTGGTGGCACCGTGGTCGGCGTTGGTCGCATTCCTGATGATCTCGAACCTGGCGACCTTCTCGTGGGGCTCAATCCGGCTTCGCAGCCACGTCCGGCTCGGGGCGCTGGCCTTGATCGTCGTGGTCGGTGCCGCGCTGCTGCAAAAGCCGTGGCCGACGCTCAGCGTGGCTGCTTTGGTCTATGCGCTGCTGATCCCGCTCAGCATCTACAGCTATGCGAAGGTCAAGCGGCAGCGCGCTGCTGCATCACGCGCGCCGGCGCAGGATCCCGCCGTACCGTCACTCTGACGCGGCGCCCCCAAGGGCGCTGACGACGAGCCTGCACCTCGCCGAACAAGGCGGCGAGGATCTCGTTCAAATGGTTGCGAACGGTGATGTGGAGGACCGCTGCCGCGCCGATGAGGATCAGTGCGAAAAATAGACCTGCGGCAATGTGAGTCACAGCTTTTCCCCTATTTTATCCACAGCAAAACGAGCTTGCGGCGGATTAAGTTCCTAGAATGTTGTTTCTGCTGTATGTTCGTGTTTTGTTCCGGTGTCAACCGCCGGTAGTGTCTCAGTTTGAAATCTGAGGGTGCAGAATCGTCGCCAGCCTCCTATATGCTTAGCGGAAAGCAAGGAGGCGATATGACCGGGAAGCTGGGTAAGTTCTACATCGAACATGGATTGCATGGCGCGCGGATTATGGCCGCATCGCATCAGCTCACCAACAATTGCATCGCCGATGGCGAGATCGAAACCGAGATTCAGATGCTCAAAGACGATCTGGATGCTTGCGCCGCCGAGATGAAGCGGCGGGTGAAAACCGAGCGGGGCGATCTGCTTAAGGGGCGCAAGCTCGATGCCTAAAGGTCCACGCGGAGAGAAGCGCCCCGCCGACGCTATCGGCCGCGCCGTGATGATCGCGAAGATCGCGACCGGCGAGATCGAGGATACGCGCGAGGAGTTATCGAGCGCCGCCGCCCAGCTTGGCAGCAAGGGCGGAAAGAAGCGCGCCGAGAATATGACGCCCGAGCGGCGAGCTGAGATTGCTCGGAAAGCGGCCAAAAAGAGGTGGGCTAGCAAGCAGCCATAATTGATAGCGCAATTTGGTGCTTGCTAAACTGAGCAAGCATGTTATGGGGTCACTGCCAGCAAGCAGTGGAGACGAGTCGTGGCACGTTCAATCCAATCGAAGGGGGGCACCGCTCGCGCGCTCGCCCTCACAACTGAGAAGCGGCGCGAGATTGCGGTCCAGGCGGCAAAGGCGCGGTGGGCAAAGATCAACGATCCGAATGTTCTTCCGACCGCCAGTCATCGCGGTCGACTAACGATCGGCGATATAACCGTTGAAGCTTTTCGCCTTCAGGACGGAAGGAGGGTCATTTCAAAGAAGGGAATGGCCGACATTCTCGGCCTGAAGAGTGCCGGTGGCAACGCATTCATAAGATCCATGACGCGACCGGGGGTACGATCCGAAATCCCCGATTCTACGTGGCAGAAGATCGAGAATCCCATATTTTTCAAGTTCATAGACAACGATTCGAAAAGCGGTGGAGGAGGCACTGGCGACGGTTATGAAGCAGATACCCTGATCGACTGCTGCAAAGCGATCGTCCAGGCACATCAGAACGGTAAGCTGCACGGGCGCCAATACTTCCTCTATGTGCGGGCCGAGATCATCATCCGCGCTGCGGCGAAGCTCGGCATAACGGCGCTCGTCGATGAGGCCGTCAATTACGTGCCGGACCATCGTCGCGGCGAGTATCAGGCTCTCTTCGAGAAGTTCATCCTTGATGAGTGCCGACAGTGGGAAGAGGAGTTCCCTCGCAAATATCTCGATATGATCTATCAAATTTATGGTCTGAAGCGGATCGATCCAGACAGCACTCGTACGCCCCGCTTCTTCGGCAAGTTCACTCGGAAATATATCTACGCTCCCCTTGCCCACAGCAAGGGCGCCATTTTGGACGAGCTCGATAAGAAGAACCCCGTGGTCTACACGAACGGGGGGCGGCGCTACAAAATGCACTCATTCCTGACCGAGGAAGTTGGCCTTCCCGCGCTCCGTCAGCACCTGTGGCAAGTCATCGGTATCGGCAGCATTTCCAACTCAAAGGAACAATTCAAACGCAATTTCTACAAGGCATTCCCTGGCGCTACTCCAATCGGGCATCAGTGGGATCTCCTCGATTCTGAAATTGATGCTTGACACTAAGCATAGAAGTTCATATCCAATGGGTATGAACAAACTCCCTCTCACCAAGCGCATTCAAATCCTCGCCATGCTGGTGGAGGGCTCATCCATGCGCTCGATCAGTCGCGTCGCCGACGTGTCGATCAACACCGTCTCGAAGCTGCTTGCCGAGGCTGGCGAAGCGTGTCTCGCGATCCATAACGACGAAGTTCGCAACGTCCCGGCCAAACGCATTCAGTGCGATGAGATTTGGTCGTTCTGCTACGCCAAACAGGCCAACGTGAAGACTGCCAAGGCCGCGCCGGAAGATGCTGGCGACGTTTGGACCTGGACGGCGATCGACGCCGACAGCAAGCTGATTGTGTCCTATCTCGTCGGCGGGCGCGATGCCGGTTATGCGACAGAGTTCATGTACGATCTGGTCGAGCGGCTTTCCAACCGCGTCCAGCTTACCACCGATGGTCACCGCGCCTATCTGGAAGCGGTAAGCGATGCATTCAGCGATCGCGTTGATTATGCGCAGCTTGTGAAGCTCTACGGTGCCACAGTCGCCGCGCCGGGCCGCTACAGCCCCGCCGCTTGCATCGGTGCCCGCAAGCGCCGTGTGACCGGGCTTCCCGATGTTGAGCATGTTTCGACCAGCTACGTCGAGCGGCAGAACCTCACCATGCGTATGTCTATGCGGCGCTTCACCCGGCTGACCAACGCCTTCTCAAAGAAGCTCGACAATCACATTCACGCGTTGGCGCTCTACTTCGCCCACTACAATTTTTGCCGCATCCATAAGACGCTCCGCACTTCGCCCGCGATGGCAGCGGGGATCACGGATCGGCTGTGGTCGCTGGAGGATATCGTCGCCAAGATGGACGAAGCGGCACCGGCTCCTAAGCCGCGCGGCCCTTACAAAAAGAGAATTTCAAACTGAGACACTACCCAACCGCCGCGTGCGGCTAGTCATCGCACGGGCCGTGACCGGGATCGACAGAAAGCGAAGCGCGCCGCGCAAGCCGATCGAGGCGTGCGGCGGCAAATTCCGCCAACATCTTGATTTCGCGCGCGGG
>Ga0255338_1005023_pt1 | contig 12714 bp, 11 predicted proteins | sample MeOH1_35cm_T4_19_FD_203715 | JGI IMG/M metagenome (GOLD analysis project Ga0255338, IMG submission 203715) | Sandy soil microbial communities from University of British Columbia, Vancouver, Canada - MeOH1_35cm_T4_195 | ecosystem: Engineered > Artificial ecosystem > Sand microcosm > Unclassified ...
ACCACCGTGCCGCCGGGGCACATGCAGAAGCTGTAGACCGTGCGGCCGTTCGAGCAGTGATGCGAGATGCTGTAATCGGCCGCGCCCAGGATCGGATTGCCCGCCTCGGCGCCGAACCGGGCGGCATCGATCCAGGATTGCGGATGCTCGATCCGCACGCCGATCGAGAAGGGCTTGGGCTCGACATGCACGCCTGCCGCCTGGAGCATGAAGAAGGTGTCGCGGGCGCTGTGGCCGATCGCCAGGACGACATGATCGGCCTCGAGATAGTCGCCCGTATGGAGGTGCAGTCCGCGCACCCTGCGGTTGCCCTGCGCATCGACCGCGAGGTCGAGGCCCTCGACGCGGTGCTCGAAGCGGTACTCGCCGCCCAGCGCCTCGATCGTCTCGCGCATGCTCTCGACCATCGTGACCAGGCGGAAGGTGCCGATATGCGGATGCGCCTCCGTCAGGATTTCTTCGGGCGCCCCGGCCTTGACGAACTCGGTCAGTACCTTGCGGTCGAGATGCCGCGGATCCTTGATCCGGCTGTAGAGCTTGCCGTCCGAGAAGGTGCCGGCGCCGCCCTCGCCGAACTGCACGTTGGATTCGGGGTTGAGCACGCTGCGCCGCCACAGGCCCCAGGTGTCCTTGGTCCGTTCCCGGACCACCTTGCCTCGATCGAGAATGATCGGACGATAGCCCATCTGGGCGAGGATCAGCCCGGCGAACAACCCGCACGGGCCGGCGCCGACCACCACCGGGCGCCTCGCCGTCCCGCCCGAGGGCGCCTGCGCGACGAATTTGTAGCGCGTGTCGGGCGTGCGCTGAACATGCCGGTCCTTGCGGAAACGTGCGAGCACCGCCTCCTCGTTCTTCACGTTCACGTCGACCGAATAGACCAGCAGGATGCTGGTCTTATCGCGCGCATCATGGGCGCGCCGCGCGACGACATGGCGGACCAGCTCGCGCGGGGTGATCCGCAGCCGCCGGCAGATCGCGGCGGGCAGGGCTTCGTCGGGGTGATGGAGCGGCAGGGTCAGTTCGGTGATGCGCAACATGCGCCGGGCCTTAGCGACTGTCGGTGCGGCGCGCCATTGGCGCGCCGGCTCAATCGAGGGTCGCTTCCCGGCGCCGCTGCGGCGCCCCAGCCTCCGCCAGTTCCGTCAGCTTCACGAATTCCTGCCGCCAATAGCCATCCGGATTGCCCGCGAGGCGGCGGATATCGGCAAAGCCGATATCGCCCAGCCGAGTGTCGCCGCGCAGCTTCTGTCCGAATGCCGCCACCGCCGTGGCGAAAGCCATGTCGCCCTGCGGCAGCGCGTGCGTCGCGAGCAGCGGCGCGGCGACCGGGCGCTCGATCAGCCGCGACGTGTCGCCGTCCGGCAATTTGTACCGCAGGCGGACGAACGCCATTTCGCCGTCCTGTCGGCCGGGGGCAGGGCGCCGGTTCCCGGTATAGCGGCGGTCGGACAGCCAGCCCCTGGTTCCGGTCGGCACGACTTCGTAGATCGCGGTCACCTGGTGGCCCGCGCCGATATCGCCCGCGTCGACCTTGTCGTCGTCGAAATCCTGCTCGGCCAGCGCGCGATTCTCGTAGCCGATCAGGCGATACTGGCTGACATAGGCCGGGTTGAACTCGACCTGGATCTTCACATCCTTGGCGATGGTGAAGAGCGTCGACGACAGTTCCTCGGAAAGGACCTTCTTCGCCTCCATCGCGCTGTCGATATAGGCATAGTTGCCGTTGCCGCGATCGGCGATCGATTCCATCATCGCGTCGTTGAGATTGCCCTGGCCGAAGCCGAGCGCCGTCAACGTGATTCCGTCGTCACGTTCCCGTTCGATCAGCGTTTCGAGTTCCTTCTGGTCCGTGATGCCGACATTGAAATCGCCATCGGTCGCCAGCAGCACGCGGTTGATGCCACCCTTGATGAAATTGTCGCGGGCAAGCGCATAAGCGCGTTGCAGCCCTTCGCCGCCGGCGGTCGAGCCGCCCGCGCTCAACTGGTCGAGCGCGTCCCTGATCTCGGCCGGGTCGCTGGTCGGATCAAGCACCACACCGGCCGCGCCGGCATAGACGACGATGCCGACCTTGTCCTGCGGCCCGATCTGGTCGGCGAGCATGGTGAGCGCCGTCTTGACCAGGGGCAGCTTGTCCTCGTCGTTCATCGAGCCGGAGACGTCGATCAGGAAGACCAGGTTCGCGGCCGGGCGACGCGCATAGGGCAGGTCGTAGCCGCGCAGGCCGATGCGCAGCAGCCTGGTGTCGGGATTCCACGGCGATTGCGCGACATCGGTCGTCACGCTGAATGGCGCGGTGCGATCGGTCGGCAGCGGATAGTCATAGCGGAAATAGTTGATCATCTCCTCGGTGCGCACTGCCTCCGGCGGCGGCGTCTTGCCCTGGGTGAGGAAGCGCCGGACGTTCGAATAGGCGGCAGTGTCGACATCCACCGCGAAGGTGGAGACCGGTGCGTCGGCGACTGTCCTGACCGGTGAGATCGCATCGGCCTGGTAGCGTTCGCCCTCTGCTGCCGGCGCCGTGAGGTCCGCCGCGACGTCGCGGCCCGCATAGTTCGAGTCCGCATAGGAACCGCCGGACCGCGAACACCCGGCCAGCAGGGCCGCCAGAGCGACGCCGCCGACAATTGACCTGGCCCGTCTGGATAATCGCATGAGATTCTCTCCTCGCTCATCTACCACATTTACGCCATATTCTGGCCGCGTTTGTGACATGCGATTTCGGGGGTGGCAAGGATTTTCCCATCATCCCGGTAGTGATTAATATTGTTGCATTATCTCAAATGTTTACTCATATGGAATGGCCGCAGGAGATGCGCTGACGACCGGCTGGAGTGGTCGGAAATTCTCCATCGACACCGATGCCACAGACGCTATTATCCGTGGCCATGGCGAAGACGATCACTAGCTATGCCGCATTCTGGCCTTATTATCTGCGCGAGCATGCAAGGCCGGAAACGCGCCTGCTGCATTATGCCGGCACGGCGCTGAGCTTCGTGTTCCTCGGCTTCGCGCTGGCTCGGGGCGGCTGGTGGTGGGCGCTGCTGCCGCTTGCCGGCTATGGCTTCGCCTGGGGCGGCCATTTCGGCGTCGAGAAGAACCGGCCAGCCACCTTCACCTATCCGCTCTGGTCGCTGGTCAGCGACTATCGCATGTTCTTCCTGTGGCTGACCGGCCGGCTCGGCCCGCATCTGGCACGGGCGGGGATCGTTTCGGCCGCCTGAGCGGCGGGGCGCGCTGCCGGCCGGCAAAACCCAGGGTTGATCCCTGGACATCAGGCCTTGCTTGCCGCGCGGGGCTGGACGCCGCTATCTAGGGCCGATGCATATCGCCCAGAACACGCTCGCGCTCATCGGCAACACCCCGCTCGTCCGGCTCACCGGCCCGAGCGAGGAGACCGGATGCGACATCTTCGCCAAATGCGAATTCGCCAACCCCGGTGCGTCGGTGAAGGATCGCGCGGCCCTGTTCATCGTCGAGGACGCCGAGGCGAGGGGCTCGATTCAACCCGGCGGCACGATCGTCGAAGGCACCGCCGGAAACACCGGGATTGGCCTGGCGCTGGTCGCCAATGCCAAGGGGTACAGGACGATCATCGTCATGCCGGAAACGCAAAGCCGCGAGAAGATGGACACGCTGCGCGCGCTCGGCGCCGAGCTCGTGCTGGTCCCGGCTGCGCCTTATTCCAACCCCGGCCACTTCGTGCATACCTCGCGGCGCATCGCCGAGGAGACGCCGAACGCGATCTGGGCCAACCAGTTCGACAATATCGCCAATCGCCGGGCGCATATCGTCGGCACCGCGGAGGAAATCTGGGCGCAGATGGATGGCCGGATCGATGGCTTCACCTGCTCGGTCGGGACCGGTGGCACGCTGGCGGGCGTGGGGCTCGGCCTCAAGGCCAAGGACGAGAAGGTCTGCATCGCGCTGAGCGATCCGTACGGTGCCGCGCTGTACGAATATTATGCCTGTGGCGAGCTCAAGTCCGAAGGCAGCTCGGTCGCGGAAGGGATCGGGCAGGGGCGGATCACGGCGAACCTCGAAGGCGCGCCGGTCGATACCCAGTTCCGCATTTCCGATGACGAGGGCATGGCGTGGGTCACGCGCCTGCTCGACGAGGAGGGCCTCTGCCTCGGCCTTTCCTCGGGGATCAACGTTGCCGGCGCGGTGCGGCTCGCGCGGCAGCTCGGCTCGGGCAAGCGCATCGCGACCATCCTGTGCGACACCGGCTTCCGCTATCTCTCGACCCTCTACAATCGGGCCTGGCTCGAGGAAAAGGGGCTTGCCGTGCCGGATCGACTGAAGCGCGCGTAGCGGCAACCGGGGCATGGCCCCGAGTCGATTTGCGGTGCGGCAGGGCGTGCCATCGACAAGACTATCTTCATGCGTTACATTTATGCCACACGTATGAAAATGATGGCTCAGGATCCGGCGCAGAGATCGCAGCGGGTGAAGGTCGGGATGATCGGTCTGGCGGCCGTTCTGCTCCTGATCGGCCTTGCCGCGGCCATTTTCTCGACCGCCAACCGGGAGCGCCCGCTGATCGTGGTCGGCGGCGCGCATCCCGATGTCGTCGCCGCCATGGCGGCGGGCAATGCCGCGCTGCCTAGCGCTACGCCCAGCAACGAACCCCTGGCCGAGCTCGGCGTGGCGCCCAGCGCAGCGACCGACCTCAACGCGACCCAGCCCGGGCAGGGTACGGGAAAGGCCCCGCGGTGATCGCGGGCGGCTGTTGCGATGCCCGGGATTTCCCGGGGAAAATGCGGGAAACCATGGCGCGCGACACGGGTGATCCGGGGAAATCCCGCCCGACTCGCCGCCCTATCCAGAACACACCGGGAACGACTTGAAATGACTGAGAAAAAAACGCCGGAGAATCGAACGCATTAAGGCCTCGGCCCCAGTTTTCCCCGGCTTTCCCCTTGTATCCCCGGTAATCCCGAGTTAACCCTTGTTCCAACAGGGGTAGACTCATCTCGCCTGCGCGAAAGGCGCCGGGGAGCGGCACCGCCGTTTCCGGGACCGGAGAGTCTTGCCCGCTGTGTGCGAGGTGGGCGTGTCTGAACGGGCGGATTATCAGGGAGACGGACTAGGCCTTGTCGATGACAAGGGCCGTGTCGCCATCCCGGCTTCGCTCCGGGCGACCCTCGCTGCCAACAGCCCGCGCCCCGACGGCAAGGACGGCGGCACCGTCATTATCGGCGTTCATCAGAAGCACCCCTGCCTGATCGCCTATGACCCGGCCTATGTTCCCATCCTGAAGGCCAAGCTGGACCAGCGCGAAGCTGCCTACACCAGCGACGACGGCGAATATGACTACAACATCAAGCGCCGCGCAGCGCAGGGCGAGGCGACGCCGTTCGACGGAAGCGGGCGCTTCATCATGCCCGGCTTTCCGCGCTTCCACGCCAATATCGGTGCGCACGCCTTCTTCTACGGCGTCTTCGACTATTTCGAGATCTGGGACCCCAAGACGCTCGTACAGGCCGACGGCGTCGCCGAGATGGTGAAATCCTGCGCGCGCTACCACTGCCAGCTCAAGGGGATTGCCCTGTGAGCCAGGTCCAGACGGTTCAACCGCATATCCCGGTGCTGCTCGACGAAGTGGTCCTGGCGCTCGCCGTTACCCCTGGCGAGATCCATGTCGACGCGACGTTCGGCGCCGGGGGCTATACGCGGGCGCTGCTCTCCCTCGGCGCCCGCGTCTTCGCCTTCGACCGCGATCCCGATGCGATCGCGGCCGGGCGGGCGCTCGAAGCGGCATCGAACGGCGCTCTGACGCTCGTGCCGGCGACCTTCTCGGCGCTCGATGCCGAACTGCTGGCGCGGGATGCCGTGCCGGTCGACGGCGTGACGATGGATATCGGGGTATCCTCGATGCAGCTCGACCAGGCCGAGCGCGGCTTTTCCTTCCAGGCCGACGGGCCGCTCGACATGCGGATGAGCCAGGAAGGCGAGACCGCAGCCGATTTCGTCAACACGGCCGATGAAAACGTGATTGCCGACGTGCTCTATCAATATGGTGACGAGCCCCGGTCCCGCCGCGTGGCGCGCGCGATCGTCGCCGCGCGGCCGATCACCCGGACGGGCGAGCTGGCCCAGATCGTCCGCCGCGCGCTCGGCCACAAGCCGCACGACAAGAAGGATCCGGCGACCCGGACCTTCCAGGCGATCCGGATCCATCTCAACCGCGAGCTCGACGAACTGGCCGAGGGGCTGGCTGCCGCCGAACGGGTGCTGAAGCCGGGCGGCAGGCTGGCCATCGTCACCTTCCACTCGCTCGAGGACCGTCTGGTGAAGCGTTTCCTGCGCGAGCGCAGCGGGTCTTTGCCGGGCCGATCCCGTCATGTTCCTGAGTTGATGGTTAACTCAAAACCAAGTTTTGAAGATGTCGGGCGCGCGGTGCGTGCCGGCGAAGCCGAGATTGCGCGAAATCCCCGCGCACGATCGGCGACATTGCGGACGGCGCGGCGGACGGATGCCGCGGCCTGGACTTCTGTAGGAGCGTTGTAATGCTTTCTTATGCGTGGAAAAGTCTCGGTTGGTTCCTCGCCGGTGTGGCGGTGGCGCTCGGTTTCCTCCTGGTGCCGCTGCAGGTTGCGGCCGAGCGCAAGAAGCTCGATCGCACGGTGAGCGAGATCGCCCAGGCGCATCGCGACATCCGCGCCCTCGAGACCGAGTTCGACACGCGCGCGAACCTCGCGCAGCTGGAGAAGTGGAATGGCGACACGCTCCGCCTGACCGCACCGGCGGCCGGCCAGTATGTCGCCGATGAGGGTGCGCTGGCCGCGATCGACGTCAACCAGCCGGGGCTGGGCGGGGCGACGGTCCAGACCGCGTCGCTGGTCGTGCCGTCGATGCCCGATGCGCCGGTGGCGCGCACGGTGCCGGCGGTCGCGGTACGCGTCGCCGATGCTGCCCCCGTCGCCAAGGCGGAGCCGGCCGTCGCGGCGGCGGTGGCGCAGGTGCGCGACCGGACGATCGAGCGCGGCAAGGCGCAGGCGGTGGCGCTGCTCGACCGGCGCCTGCTGAGCGATTCAACGATCGGCGACCTGTTCAGCACCCGCGGCGACACGCGGGGTATGCGTTGACCGCATTCGTTGCGCGCCCCCTGCCGCAACGGCGCCTGACCGGGCAGCGCCACGCGCTGGTCGCGACGGCGCATGTTCGGCTGATGATTCTCATGCTGATGCTCATGGCTGGATTCGCCCTGGTGATCGGGCGCATCGCAATCCTCGGCCTGTCCTCCGAGCCGGCCAGTTCACAGGCCCGCGGGAACGGCGCGCTGCCGCGGGGCGATATTCTCGACCGCAATGGCGAACCGCTCGCGCGCACGATCGAGGCGTGGACGATCGGCGTCCATCCCGCCAAGCTGCTCGGCGACCGGCACGAGATCGCCGCGCGGCTCGCCGCCGTGATGCCCGATCATGACGAGGCATGGTTCTACGAGCGGCTCACACTCCCCGTGAACTTCACCTATCTCGAGCGCCATGCCGCCCCGGCGCTGGTCAATGCAGTGCATGCGATCGGCGAGCCCGGCATCGTGTTCGCGCAGGAACCGGAGCGGCTTTATCCGCAGACGACTCTTGCCGCCCATGTCCTCGGCTATATCGGGCCGACCGGGGACGATCCGCGCATCATGGGCCGGGCCGGGATCGAGCGCGCTTACGAGGAACAGCTGACCAATCCCGCCACGCGCGGCACGCCCGTGACGCTCTCGATCGACAGCCGCGTGCAGGCGGCGATGGAGAGCGAACTGAGCCATGCCATGGTCTCGTTCCAGGCCAAGGACGCGACCGGCGTGGTGCTCGATGTGAATACCGGCGAAGTGATCGCGATGGTCTCGCTGCCGGTCTACAACCCGAACAAGATCAAGGGCACTTCGAGCGACGCGCTGCGCAATAACGTAACGCAGAGCGTGTATGAGCTCGGCTCCACCTTCAAGCCGATCACGATGGCGGCGGCGATCGAGACGGGAGTCGTGACCTCGATGGCCAAGCGCTATGATGCCACCGAGCCGCTGCACGTGGGCGGGTTCACCATCCATGACGACCATCCGCAGAAGCGGTTCCTCGACGTTCCCGAGACGCTGATTCACTCGTCGAACATCGTGACGGCGCGGATCGCCGACGAGATCGGCAAGGACCGGATGGCGGCGATGTTCACGGCGATGGGCTTCGCCACCAAGCCCGATATCGAGCTGCGCGAGAAGCAGAAGCCGATCTGGCCGGTCTATTGGGCGCGCAGCACGGTGATGACGACGGGCTACGGCCATGGCATCGCGATCACGCCGCTGCACCTCGCCAATGCCTATGCCACCCTGGTCAATGGCGGCATCTGGCGCCCGACGACCTTGCTGAAGGTGGCGCCGGGCAAGGCGGTCCAGGGCCGGCGGGTGATCTCCGAGGCGACCAGCGCGCGGATGCGGCAGCTGCTGCGCCTGGTCGTGACGCAGGGCACCGGCCGCAAGGGCGAGGCGCCCGGCTATCGCGTCGGGGGGAAGACGGGCACCGGTGAGGTGGCCGGCGCGGGCGGTTATTCGAAGAAAGCCAATGTCTCGACGTTCGCGGCGGCTTTCCCCATGGACGCGCCGCGCTATGTGGTGATTGCCATGCTCGATTCTCCCATCGGCAATGCCGAATCCTTTGGCCTGACCACCGCTGCCTGGACGGCGGCGCCGGTCGTGAGCCGAGTCATCTCCCGCACCGGCGCGATGCTGGGGGTGACGCCCGACAACAGCCGCGACGTCGACGTCTCCGAACTGCTGCCCTTGCTGTGGCATGCGCCGGGCGAAGATACGGCGGATCCGGAATGAAACTCGGCACGCTCATCGGCGGGGACGCGCAGGCCACCGTCACCGGCTTCGCGATCGACCACCGCAAGGTCGCGCCCGGCACGATTTTCGGCGCGTTCGAAGGCGCCCGCGTCAATGGCGAGGATTTCATTCCGGCCGCGGTGGCGGGCGGGGCGATCGCGATCGTCGCGCGGCCCGAAGCGAAGGTCGAAGGGGCGGTGCATATCGCCGACGCGAACCCGCGCCGGCGGTTCGCCGGGCTGGCGGCACGCTATTTCGCGCCCTTCCCCGAAACCGCCGTCGCCGTCACGGGTACCAACGGCAAGACCTCGACCGTCGAGATGACGCGCCAGCTATGGCGCATGGCCGGCTTCCACGCCGCCTCGATCGGGACGCTGGGCGTGACGACGGCCGACGACCAGGTCTCGACCGGGCTGACCACGCCTGACATCGTCACCTTCCTCTCGAACGTGGCCGGGCTGGCGCGCGAGGGCGTGACCCATGTCGCCTTCGAGGCATCGAGCCACGGGCTGTCGCAATATCGCACCGAGGGCCTGCCGGTGCAGGCGGCCGCCTTCACCAATCTCAGCCGCGACCATCTCGATTACCACGGAACGATGGAAGCCTATTTCGACGCCAAGCTGCGGCTCTTTGCCGAGGTGCTCGAGGCCGACGGCACGGCGGTGGTATGGGCCGACGATCCCCACGCGGCGAAAGTGAGCGAGGTGGCGCAGCGCCGCGGGATTCGCGTGATCTCGGTCGGCACGCAGGGCGACACGCTCAAGCTCGTCGCGCGCGATCCGACCCTGCTCGGCCAGGGGCTGGTGATCGAGGCCGGAGGCAAGGCGCACAAGGTGATGCTGCCGCTGATCGGCGCCTATCAGGCGGCGAACGCGCTGACTGCGGCCGGCCTGGTCATTGCGACCGGCGGTGACGTCTCGTCGACCCTTGCCGCGCTCGCCCGGCTGCAGCCGGTGCGCGGACGGCTGGAGCGCGCGGTGATCGCGCGGAACGGGGCGCCGGTCTATGTCGATTATGCGCACACCCCGGACGCGCTCGAGGCAGCGATCTCGGCGCTCAAGCCGCATGTCTCGGGCCGGCTGATCGTCGTGTTCGGCGCGGGCGGCGATCGCGACCAGGGCAAGCGCGCGGCGATGGGGGCGATCACGGCGGCGATGGCGGACAAGGCCTATGTCACCGATGACAATCCGCGCACCGAGGATCCCGCGGCGATCCGCGCAATGGTGATGCAGGGCGTGCCCGGCGCGACCGAGATCGGCTCGCGTCGCGATGCGATCGGTGCGGCCATCGCGGAGGCCGGGCCGCAGGATATCGTGCTGGTGGCGGGCAAGGGACATGAGCAGGGGCAGATCGTCGGCGATCTGGTGCTGCCGTTCGATGACGTCAGCGTGGCACGGGAGATGGCGGCGTGAGCCTGTGGACCTCTGCCGAGATCGCCGCTGCCACGGGCGGCACCGCCTCCGCCGATTTCACGGCGGAAGGCGTCACCTTCGATTCCCGTGAGGTCTGCCCCGGCGACCTGTTCGTCGCGCTGAAGGGCGAGACGAGCGACGGGCACAAATTCCTCGACCAGGCCTCCGAGCGGGGAGCGGCGGGTGCGGTCGTCAGTTCAGCGACACCGCACCCGCATGTTCTCGTGCCGAATACCATGGCGGCGCTCGAAGCGCTGGCCGTGGCGGCGCGCGCGCGATCGGCGGCGCGGATTATCGGCGTCACGGGGTCGGTCGGCAAGACCAGCACGAAGGAGGCGTTGTTCGCAGCGCTCGATCGCGGTGCGCCCGGCGCCGCGCATCGCTCGGTGAAGAGCTACAATAATCACACCGGCGTGCCGCTGAGCCTCGCCCGCATGCCGGCGGCGAGCCGCTTCGGCGTGTTCGAGATGGGGATGAACCATGCCGGTGAACTGGCGCATCTGACGACCCTGGTGCGCCCGCACGTGGCGATGGTGACGGCGATCGCGCCGGCGCATACTGCCTTCTTCCCCGACGAATCCGCGATTGCCGATGCAAAGGGCGAGATCTTCGCCGGGCTCGAGCCGGGCGGCGTCGCGATCATTCCCTATGACAGCCCCCATCGCGACCGGCTGATCGCGGCCGCGACGCCGCATGCGGCCCGTATCGTGACCTTCGGCGTCGACCCGGGTGCCGATGTATCCGCGATCGAGACGATGCGTTCCTCGCGGGGCGGCACCTTCGTGACCGCGGCGATCGGCGACAAGGAACTGAGCTTCACCATTTCCCAGCCGGGCATGCACTGGGTGTCGAACGCGCTGGCGGTGCTTGCGGCCGTTGACGCGGTCGGCGGCGATCTTGCCCTGGCCGGGCTTGCCCTGGCGGAACTGGGTGGCCTGGCCGGTCGCGGCGCGCGGCTGACCGTGCCGGTCGCGGGCGGCGAGGCGCTGGTGATCGACGAAAGCTACAACGCCAACCCGTCCTCGATGCGCGCGACGCTCGCGGTGCTGGCCGGCGAAACCGCGGTCCGGAAGCTCGCGGTGCTCGGCGAGATGCGCGAGCTGGGCGAGCAAAGCGACGCCTATCATGCCGGCCTGGCGGAGCCGGTGATCGCCGCAAACGTCGAACGGGTCATTCTGGTCGGTGAAGCGATGCGCGCGCTCGCGAACGCGCTTGAGGGCAGGATCGAATTCGTCCATGTGCCCGATGCCGCTGCCGCGCGGACGAGCCTGCTGGCAATGCTGGCGCCGGGCGATGCGGTTCTCATCAAGGGTTCGAATGGAGTCGGGTTGGCGAGCGTGGTTGCCGCCCTGGCGAACGGGGCTTCATAATGTTCTATCTGATCGCCAGCTATCTGGGCTTTCCCGGCCTTCTCAATCTGTTCCGCTATCAGAGCTTTCGCTCCGGCGGGGCGGTCGCGACGGCATTGGTGATCGGGCTGATCATCGGGCCGCGCTTCATCGGCTGGCTGCGCGTGCGCCAGGGCAAGGGGCAGCCGATCCGCGACGACGGGCCGCAGAGCCATCTCGCCAAGCGCGGCACGCCCACCATGGGCGGACTGATGATCCTGACCTCGCTGATGCTCTCGATCCTGTTGTGGATGCGGCTCGACAATCCGTTCGTCTGGGCGTGCATGTTCGTGACGCTCGGCTTCGGCGTGATCGGGTTCCTCGACGACTATGACAAGGTGCGCAAGGCAAGCACCAAGGGCGTGTCGGGCCGGATGCGCCTGCTCGGCGAGTTCGCGATCGCCGGGATCGCAAGCGCGCTGATCGTCCATCAGAACGGCACGCATCTCTATCTGCCGTTCACCACCGGCGTGGCGATCGACCTCGGCTATTTCTACATCCTCTTCGCTGCGTTCACGATCGTGTCCTTCGGCAACGCGGTGAACCTCACCGACGGGCTGGACGGGCTGGCGACGATGCCGGTGATCATCGCCTCGGTGGCCTTCATGATCATCGTCTATCTGGCGGGTAACGCGAAGTTCGCGGTCTATCTCGGCATTCCGCACGTGCCGGGCGCCGGCGAACTGGCGATCTTCTGCGGTGCCATGATTGGGGGCGGGCTTGCCTTCCTGTGGTTCAACGCGCCGCCGGCGGCTGTATTCATGGGCGATACCGGAAGCCTGGCGCTGGGCGGGGCGCTCGGGGCCATCGCGGTCGTCGCGCACCACGAAATCGTGCTCGGGATCATCGGCGGCCTGTTCGTGATCGAGGCGCTGTCGGTGATCATCCAGGTGTTCTTCTACAAGCGGACCGGCAAGCGCGTGTTCAAGATGGCGCCGATCCATCATCATTTCGAGCAACTCGGCTGGAGCGAGCCGACCGTCGTGATCCGTTTCTGGATCATCGCGCTGGTGCTGGCGCTTGCGGGCCTGTCGACCCTGAAGCTTCGGTGATCACCAGCCCCACATGGCGCGGCAAACGCTATGCAGTGCTGGGG
>Ga0255338_1005024_pt1 | contig 12711 bp, 13 predicted proteins | sample MeOH1_35cm_T4_19_FD_203715 | JGI IMG/M metagenome (GOLD analysis project Ga0255338, IMG submission 203715) | Sandy soil microbial communities from University of British Columbia, Vancouver, Canada - MeOH1_35cm_T4_195 | ecosystem: Engineered > Artificial ecosystem > Sand microcosm > Unclassified ...
GACCCCTGCGCGACGAACGAAGCGAAAACGTTCTTGACGATGCGGTCCTCGAGCGAGTGGAAGGTGATCACGCACAACCTTCCGCCGTTCTTGAGGTACGGCACCACGGCCTCGAGGCCGCGCGTCAGGGCCTCGAGCTCCTGGTTCACCGCGATGCGCAGGGCCTGGAACGTGCGCGTCGCCGGGTGATGCCCGGTGCGCGGCACGACGGACTCCACGCAGTCGGCCAGCTCCAAAGTGGTCGTGAAGGGCTTCCTGGCGCGCCGCGACACGATCGCGCGGGCGATCTTGTCCGCGTCGGGCTCCTCGCCGAACTCCGTGAGGAGCATGGCGATCTGCTCGGCGGGCCAGCGGTTGACGATCTGCTCCGCGGTGAGCGCCGCGTCGGGCCCCAGGCGCATGTCGAGGGGCCCCTCGCGCAGGAACGAGAAGCCGCGCGAGGGCTTGTCGAGCTGCAGCGAGGAGACGCCGAGGTCGAACAGCGCGCCCGTCAGAGGGAAGAACCCCTCCTTCTCAAGAACCGCGCCCAGGGAACGGAAGTTCGAGCGGACCGCGTGGAATCTTCCACTGTGGGCTCCGAGCCGGTGACCGGCTTCAGCGAGCGCCTCCGGATCCGCATCGAGACCAAGTACCTTTCCCTGGGCTGAAAGCTTATTGAGGAGGGCCTCGGAATGGCCGCCGAGACCGAGGGTGGCGTCGAGGTACAGCCCCCCCTTGTCCGTGACGAGCCGCTCCAGCGTTTCCGCGAGGAGGACGGACTCGTGCGTGTAGCGGCGCTCTTCCAAGATCATATCTCCAGGCTCTTCCCGATCTTCTTGTACGCCGGGGCGACCGTCGACTTCTCGTAGGCCGCCCAGCGCTTCGCGTCCCAGATCTCCGCGCGGTTGCCCGCTCCCTGCACCAGCACGTCGAAGCGCAGCCCCGCGTGCTCCTTCAGGTACTGCGGGACGAGGATGCGTCCCTGCGCGTCCGCCTCGACCTCGACCGCCTCGGAGAAGAACTTGCGCTTGAACGCCCGCTCCTGCTCCTTGTCCGGCATCGAGAACATCTTGAGATCGTCCGCGAGCATCTTCTCCCACTGCGTCGGCAGGAAGAGGTAGAGGCAGCCGTCCATCCCGCTCGTCAGGTAGAACGCGCGTCCCTTCTCCTGCGCCAAAGTCTCCCGGTACTTCGGAGGGACCGCGAGGCGGTTCTTCGGATCGAGGGAGTAATCGTAACGGCCGATTAAGAGGGCCATTATTTCCCACCTTCTCCCACTCGATTGTTATTCTTCACCACTTTTCCCCACCGGGAACGTGAGTATAGAGGACTCGTGTGTTCCTGTCAAGTGACGATTTTTTGACGCCGCGCTCCCCCGTCGAGGAACAGGGGTAAAATAGCCGCGGTTTCGCGCGACCGGATTAATTTTTCGCGCGGTCATCGCGATCGCTCGCTCATGCGGGCGCGGGCGATAATATTATCTCCGCCGGGGACGGTCGGGATTGACCCGACCTCCGGCGGGTCAGCCGCAATAGTATTGCGGCTGACCCCACAGGCCGCCGGCGGAGATAATATTTTCGCCCCTACCGCGCGAGAGCGAGGCGATGCGATGTCGCGCGAGCCTGCGGTCGGCGAAGGCCCGGCGGCGGCATCATGTCCTGAGGGGTGTGGGGTCGCCGCGATGTTTGCTCCGTCGATCGCGGTCGACCCCAAGCGAGGCTAAATGCCGAGCGGCCCCGAAGGACATGATGCCGCCGCCGGGCCGACCCGAGCCGTTACTGCCCGCCGATCTTCGCCATCTGCGAGCGCGAGAGCTCGTAGCGCCAGGCGTGCTCGAGCGCGACCATGCGCGTGTACGGCGCGCCGTACGCGCGGTACAGCGCCTCGGGCGCGGGGCGCCCGTCGCGCAGATGCGCGGAGAACTTGTAGAAGGACGAGCGGTATTGCGTGCGGATCAGGAAGCGGACGATGCTGTAGCACTGCGCGTACCAGAGCCGGACCTTCGCGTCGGGCCAGCCCGCGGTCGAGGTGACCGCCGTGAGCTTGTCGATCGGGAAGCCGTCCCCCTGCTCGAGGCGCTCGAGGTTCTCCCGCAGCCAGTTCGGCGCGGCGAGGCCGCGCTCGACCTGCACGAGCGTCGCCATCCCCTCGGACAGCCAGAGCGGGTCGGTGGTGCCGTCGAGGAAGAAGCCGTCGAAGTAGATGTGCGTCAGCTCGTGCGCGACGATGCCGGGGAGCTCCTCGCTCTCGTACACGTACAGCTTGCGCTTGGTCACCGAGCTCGCGCCGCCGGACCAGACGGGACGGCCCGTCACGCGGCGGTAGGTGTCCTGGTTCTTGAACAGGAAGATGGTGGTGCGCTCGTTGCTCGCCCAGGGCGAGAAGGGCGCCAAGTCGAGCATGAGGTTCGAGTGGAGGCTCTCGATGAGCTCGATGAACCGGTCCGAGGCGGGGTACTGCTCGGCGAAGACGGTGAAGTGCCGGGACTCGCTGCGTACGAAGCCGGCGGGCGTCGGCATGTCGACGGGCGTGCTGCGGTCCTCGCGCGAGCGCGTGGTGCGGGCCGGCGCGGGAGCCGGCGCGGGCGCCGGGCGGCCCCGGGCCGCCGGGCCGACGGCGGTGACGGTCGGATCGGAGGCCACGGCGCGGCGGCCCTGCGTCGGCGCGGGGCCCACGTAATCGCCGGACGGGATGACGTTGAGGCCCGGGACCGCGGCGGACGGAGGGACGGAGGGCGCGGCGGGCGGGAGCGGGGCCGGCGCGTTGACGGCGACGTCGACCGGAGCGACGGGGGCGAGGGCGGCCTCGTCGTGGGCGGGCGCGCGGGGAAGGGGCGGCGCCGCGCTGTACGGCGCGATGCGCTTCATCTTGGCGAGCTCAGCCTCCTCCTCGCCGAGGTATTGATACACCATGACGCCCCAGAGGCTGATGACCAGGACCCAGATGAGTACACGGAGTCGTAAAAGGACGTCCACAGGGTTAGTTTAGCCCCTTCTCCCCGGTTTGACCACCCCGTCAGCTATTAGCGCCGAAGGCGTCGCGCAGGCGCAGGGCCGTCTGGGCCAGGCTGTGCACGAACAGGGAGAAGATGACGATGAAGGCCGCATGCGAGAAGACCATGCCGAGGAACGGCCCCTCGAGCGGCTGGCGGAACCAGATGATGCCGATCATGGCGCCCGCGGCGGACAGGGAGCAGAGCACGGTCTCGAGCTTGGAGGTGGTCAGCGCGGCGGCCGTCGGCGCGAGCACGAACAGGAGCCACATGGGGCCCCAGTACGGGTAGAGGAGGTAGAAGAGCGGGATCGCCCAGACGAGGTTCAGCCAGACCTGGATCTGCCGGAAGCGTCCGGCCCAGCGGACCCAGCGGTACTGGTTCTTGCCGATCCACCAGTTCGCGAAGACGTCGGCGAGCAGGATGCCGACGGCGATCTTCGTCGTGGAGGATTCGGGCTCGCCGAAGTGCACGGCCAGGAGGATGAGCACCAGCGCGAACGGCGTGAAATAGCGGCTGAGCATCTGCATCGGTCAATCCTCCTTGCGCCCGAACAGGACCAGGCGGCGGTCCCGGGTCTCGCCGGGACGGCGATAAGGGCAAGACTTTAGCACTGTGGCGTGCGCCCCGGCCAGAGCCTTCGCGAGCGCGGGCTCCGCCGGGTCCGGCTCGTCCGATTGGAAGGCGGCGAAGACCCCTTTCGGGCCGAGCATGGGCCAGGCGAGCCCGAGCGCCGCGGGGAGCTCGGCGAGCGCGCGCTCGATGACGGCGTCGTGGCCCAGCTCATAGGCGGTGAGCGCGGCCCCGGAGCCCGCCCGGCGGTTGAGGACGCGCAGCTCCTTGAGGCCCGTGCGCGCCGCCGCGGCGTTGAGGAACCGGTACTTGCGCTCGACGGACTCCATCAAAGTGACCCGCGCCTCCGGCCAGACCAGCTTGAGGACGATCCCGATGAAGCCGGCGCCGGAGCCGAGGTCGAGGATGCGCGGGTCCTTCGGCAGGACTGGCCTCAGGACGCTCGCCGCGAACACGCCGTCGGCGGCGTGCTTGAGGACGAGGTCGTCCCAGTCCGCGTCGGCGGTCAGGTTCACGTCTTCGTTCTTCTCCCTCACGAACGCCAGGTAGCTGGAGATCGCGTCGAGCTTCGCGGCGTCGAGCGATTCGCCCCAGGAGGCGGCGGCTTCGGCGAGGAGCCCGAGCGCCGCGCTCATCTCGAGCGCGCGTGGACCCACAGGATCTGCAGGTCGGCCGGCGTGACGCCGGGCACGCGCCCGGCCTGGCCGAGCGTGCGGGGCCGCAGGCGCGCGAGCTTCTGGCGCGACTCGTTGGTCAGCGCGCCGAGCGCCGCGTAGTCGAGGCCCTCCGGGAGCTCGACGAGCTCCGCGGCCTTCAGGCGTTCGGCGGAGCCCCGCTCGCGGCTGATGTAGGGCGCGTAGGCGGAGCGGATCTCGCGCTGCTCCCGGACCGCGGCCATCGACCAGGGGGCGAGCTCCTCGTCCGCGGCCTCTCCCCCCTCGAGGACGAGGGCGCGGTAGCGCAGGAAGCGCTCGCGCGCCTCCGGCGCGATGAGGCCGAGCGCGGCGCCCTTCTCCATCAGGCGCAGGTCGGCGTCGTCGGCGCGCAGGCTCAGGCGGTTCTCCGCGCGCGCGGTGAACATCCGGTAGGGCTCGTCGACGCCGCGCACGACGAGGTCGTCGATCATGACGCCGAGATAGGCCTCGTCCCGGCCGAGCCGGAAGGGCGCCGCGCCGGAGGCGCGCAGCGCCGCGTTCACCCCCGCGATCAGGCCCTGGCCCGCGGCTTCTTCATAGCCGGTGGTGCCGTTGATCTGGCCGGCGAGGAAGAGCCCGGGCACGAGGCGGCTCTCGAGCGTGTCGGTCAGCTGCGTCGGCTGGCAGAAGTCGTACTCGATCGCGTAGCCGCAGCGCGTGAGCAGGGCGTCCTCGAGGCCGGGGACCGAGGCGACGAGGGCGCGCTGAGCGTCCTCGGGGAGGCTCGTCGACATCCCGTTGAGGTAGACCTCGCTCGTGCGCCAGCCCTCGGGCTCGAGGAAGAGCTGGTGGCGCTCCTTCTGCGGGAACTTGACCACCTTGTCCTCGATGGAGGGGCAGTAGCGGGGGCCGGAGCCCTCGATCTTGCCCGAATACAGAGGCGAGCGGTCGAGGTTGTCCCGGATCACGCGATGCGTCGCCGCGTTGGTGTAGGCGACCCAGCTGGGGAGCTGCGGGTTGTCGATCTTCCGCGTGAAGTGCGAAAAGGGCTTGGGGACCGCGTCGCCGTCCTGGCGCTCGAGCCGGGCGAAGTCGATCGAGCGGGCGTGGAGGCGCGGCGGCGTGCCGGTCTTCAGCCGTCCGAGGACGAAGCCGAGGGAGCGCAGCGACGCGGATATGCCGAGCGCGGGAGCCTCCCCGCCCCGGCCGGCGGCGTGGGTCTGGAGGCCGACGTGGGCGAGGCCGTTGAGGAAGGTCCCGGTCGTGAGCACGACCGTCTTCCCCTCGTAGCGCGTGCCGTTTTTTGAGATGATACCGCGTAAGCGGGTACCTTCCGTCCACAGCGACCACGCCTCGTCCTGCACGGGGTCGAGGCCGGCGCAGGACTCGACGGCGGCCTTCTGGCCGGCGCGGTAGGCGGCTTTGTCGCATTGCGCGCGCGGAGAGCGCACGGCCTGACCCTTGCTCGAGTTGAGCGTCTGGGAAAAGTACGAGGAGCGGTCCGCCGCCTTTCCCATCTCCCCGCCGAGCGCGTCCGCCTCGCGCACCATCTGCCCCTTGCCGACGCCGCCGATCGACGGGTTGCAGGACATCGCCGCGATCGTGTCGAGGTTCTGCGTGAGGAGCAAGGTCTTCCGTCCCATGCGCGCGGCGGCGAGCGCCGCCTCGACCCCGGCGTGCCCCCCTCCGACGACGATGACGTCGTAGCGCCGGGGGAACTGCGCGTCAGACATAGATGACCACCTTCAGCACTTCCTTCGGCATCAGGCCGAGCAGGAACGCGAGCGCGGGGACGACCAGGATCACGATCGTGGCGAGGAGGAAGCCGAGCACGACGCGCGGCGTCGGCATGCCGACCAGGCGCCGGAGCCCGGCGCTCGCGACGGAGAGCAGCCAGACGACGGAGAGCAGGCTGAAGGCGACGAAGCCTCGGTAGGAGCGGGCGGGCACCACCGTCAGGTACTCGACGGCGAGGACGACGAGCTGCAGGGCGCACAGGCCGAGCATGAAGGTCGCGATCTTCCGCCAGCGGTCGGGCGGCACGCGCCGGGCGACGAGGACCGCCGGCACGAGCCAGGCGGCGAGTACGAGGATGAACACCGGACGGGGCAGGCTGTCCTGGGGGGCGTAATAGGCGGCGATCCCCAGCGGCACGGCCGCCCAGGCGGCGGTCGTCGCCGTCCGCACGGGCAGGGAGCCCGAGCGCAGCCATTCCAGTGTGACGACCAGGAAGAACACGCTCAGCGAGAAGATCACGGGCTGCCACAGCGCGACGCGCAGCCAGAACATCGCGCCGTAGCCCGCGGCGACGGGCGCGTTCGGGTCGAGGAACGAGAGCGGGTTGAACCAGGCGGAGGCGAGCTGAAGCGGCATGAGGACGGCGTAGATCATCAACCCGAGCCGCAGGGCGTCGGGGCGCTCGCAGGCCTCGGCGGCCTTCGACGGCGAGAACAGGAACAGCCGGGCGAAGCTCAGGACTTGTCTCATGCGAGGGCTCTCTCCGCGTCGGCTGGGAAACCCTTGCGCGCGGCCAGGCAGACCCCGCCGCCCACGCCGAGCGCCAGGCAGGCGGCGAGCAAAGAGCGCGTCAGGCCGAAATGGTCGGACCCCCAGCCGATCAGGGCCGGCGAGGCGGCGTCGCCGAGGAGGTGGATGACGAAGATGTTGGCCGCGAACGCCATCGAGCGCTTCTCGATGCGGATGACGGAGACGATCGCCGCGTTGAGCGGGCCCATGTTGAGGAAGAGCATCATCTCGGCGAGGAACAGGCACGCGATGGAGGCGCCCAGCGACGGGGCGGCGATCGCGGCCGCGGCCAGAGGCATCCCCAGGAGCAGCCCGAAGCCGGAGACGAGGAGGTCCGCGGTGGGGTCGGACCGGCGGAGGCGGTCCGACAGCCAGCCGCCGAGCAGGCTGCCGGCCAGGCCGGCGGCGACCGTCACCGCGCCGAAGCGCAGGCCCGCGTCGCCGACGCTCAGGCCGAAGCTGCGGTGGAAAAAGGTCGGCATCCAGACGGCGAACCCCCCGAGGGCGAAGGTCATCCCCGCGCCGGCGAAGGTGATCATGCGGAAGGTCGGGACGGCCCAGACCTCCTTGTAGCCCTCGATCGGAGGCGGCGTCGCGGCGTGCGGCGGGTCGGCGGGCAGGAGCAGGCACAGCGCGGCGAGGATCAGCCCGGGGAGGCCGACGACCCAGAAGGAATGGCGCCAGCCGATGGCCTCGCCGAGCATCCCCCCTCCCGCGTAGCCGAGGGCCGAGCCGACGGGGATGGCCAGGCTGAAGACCGCCAGCGCCCGGGCGCGCTTCTCGGGAGGGAATCGCTCCGCGACGAAGGACGGCGAGATCGCGCCGTAGCAGGCCTCGCCGATGCCGACGGCCGTGCGCGAGAGGAACAAGGTGAAGAAGCTCCCCGCCAGCGCGGCCGCGCCCGTGGCGACGCTCCAGATGGCGACGCCGCCGGCGATCCAGGGCTTGCGCCCGCGCGAGTCCGCGATCCAGGCGATGGGCGGCGCGGCCAGCATGTAGACGATCATGAACGCGGACGCGAGGCTGCCCGCCTGCGCGTCGGAGAGCTTGAGGTCGGCCGAGATCAGCGGCAGGAGGGCGTACACGATCTGCCGGTCCACGTAATTGAGGATGTTCACCGAGAGGAGCAGGGCCAGCACTCCGTTCGGCGTGGAGATCACGTGCCGCGGACCTTGTACACGGCGTCGCCCACCTTGACCCGGTCCGCGACCGAGAACGAGACGGTCTCGCCGGCGAGCGCGCTCTGCACGCAATGGCTGCCGACGGCGAGGCGCTCGACGCGCTGGGAGAGGTCGGTGTCCCGTCCCTTGACGCGCAGCGCGTCGCCGGTGGAGACGGGGTACTCGAGGAGGATGGTCATCTCGTGCTTCTTGGCGTCATAGGCCCGGACCTTGCCGAGGAACGGCGCGCCGACGATCTGCTCGTCGGGAGAGATGCCGGTGACGGGGGTGCGGTGGACGGCGGCCGCGTGCCGCGGCTTCTTCGGGGGTTTGGACGGCATGATCGTTTTTTTCCTCACTTTATTTTCCCACGCAGAACTTGGAGAAGATCTCGTCGAGCACCTCGTCCGAGGCGCCCTCTCCGCGGGCCTCGCCGACGAGGGACAGCGCGCGGCGCAGGCGGTCGGCGGCGCGGTCCTCCCACGCGCCCGGGCGCGCGGCGAGCTCCTCGCGCGCGGCGGCGAGCTCGCCGAGGGCGGAGGCCAGCGCGTCCTTCTGCCGCGCGTCGTCGAGCAGGGATTCCCCCTCGTCCGTCGCGGCGGTCGAGGCGGCGGCGGCGATCGCGGCCTCGAGCTCGCCGACGCCCTGGCCCGTGAGCGCGGAGCAGCGCACGCCCTCCGCGTCGGTCGAGCCGCCCGCGAGGTCCATCTTGTTGAGCGCGACGACGAGGCGCGCGCCGCGCCGGGCGGCCGCGGCGGCCACGGTCTCGCGGGCCGCGGCGTCGCGGCCGTCGGGGTTCGCGGCGTCGACGACGAGCACGGCGACCTCGCAGGACTCGAGGGCTCGCTCGGCGCGGGCGATGCCCTCGCGCTCGGCGGGGTCAGTGGCGCCGTCGCGCAGCCCGGCGGTGTCGACGAGGACGACCGGCAGGCCCGCGAGCTCGGCCTGCTCCTCGAGCAGGTCGCGGGTGGTGCCGGGCTCAGGGGCCGTTATGGCCCGCTCCCGGCCGAGCAGGGCGTTGAGCAAGGTGGACTTCCCGGCGTTGGGGCTGCCGAACAGGCCGACCCGCGCGCCCTCGCGGCGGGCGCGTCCTCGCGCGAAGCCGGCGATCAGGCGCTCGAGGCGGGCGGCGGCGTCGGCCATCGCGGCGTCGGCGGCGGCGGCGGGCAGGGCCGCGATGTCCTCCTCGGGGTGGTCGAGGCGCACCTCGAGCTCGGCCAGCAGCTCGAGCAGGGGCGCGCGCGCCGCGTCGAGCGCGTCGGAGAGACCGCCGGAGAGGCGATGGAGCGCCGCCGAACGCGCGGCGGCGCCGCGCGCCGCGATCAGGTCTCCCACCGCGCGGGCCTGGGCCAGGTCGAGGCGCCCGTTGATGAAGGCCCGGCGGGTGAACTCCCCGGGGGCGGCGGGCCGGGCGCCGGCCTCGAGGACGGCCTCCACGACCTCGCGCAGCAGCTCGGGGGAGCCATGGCCGGTCAGCTCGAGCAGGTCCTCCCCCGTCGGCGTCGAGGGGCCGGCCCAGTAGGTCGCCACGACGCGGTCGACGACGACGCCGTTCCTTCTCAGCGGCCGGGGCGTCGCGCGGCGCGGCTCGAGCTCGGTCCCCAGGAGGACGCGCGCGATGTCCCGGCACAGCGGGCCGGAGACGCGCACCATCCCGAGCGCGGCGCGCCCGGGCGGGGTCGCGAGCGCGACGATCGTGGCTTCCCGTCCGGTCATCTCGCCTTGGGACGGATCACGAGCTTGCGCCACGGGCCCTCGCCTTCCGACGAGGTGGTGACGTCGGGGCTGGCGCTGAACGAGCGGTGCACGAGGCGGCGCATCGAGGAGTCCATCGGCTCCATGCGCACGGGCTTGCCCGTCGCCTTCACGGTCTCGACGGCGCGGCGGGCCTCGTCGAGCACCGCCTGCTCGCGTTTCTCCCAGTAGGACAGAGCGTCCACCTGGACCGCGATCGGGGTGCCGTTGCCGCGGGAGAGCATCAAGGTCGCGAGGAACTGCAGGGACTCGAGCACGCGGCCGTCGCGGCCGACGAGCATCGAGGCGTCCTGCGACTCGACGGAGATCTTCACGCGCTCGAGGTCGGCGTCCCACGCGGCGGTCGCCGTCGGGGCGGCGATCGCCATCAGCTTCAGGAGCTCGACGACGAGCTTCTGGGCCTTGTCGCAGGCCTCCGCCGCCTCGGCCGCGGAGACCGGCTTATGCGCCTCGCTCCGCTCGCGCGGCGGACGGGACGGCTCGGGAGCGCGCTGGGGCTGCGGCGCGCGGGGTTCGGGCGCCCGCTCTCGGCGGGGCTCCGGGCGGGGCTCGGGGCGGCGCTCCTGGCGCCGCGGCTCGGGACGCGGCTCGGCGCGGCGCTCGGGCGGGCGCGGGGCGGAGTTCCGTATGGGCGCGCGCTGCGGCGCGCGGGACGGCGCCGACGGCGCGGGCGCGGGCGAGTCGGGGCCCCAGCGCTTCTCGGTCAGGCGGATCCTGGCGGGCTTGACGCCGAGGCCCATGAAGCCCGTCGACCCTTCCTGGGTCACGGTGACCTCGACCTGGTCGCGGCGCAGCCCGCTCTTCTGCAGGGCGGCCTCGACGGCTTCTGCGACGGTGCGGCCTTCGGATTCGATCGGTTCCATTGGTTTGTCCTCCGGGGGAGCTTGGCCCTAGGCCTCGAGCTGGTCTTTGAGGGCGACCTGCACGACCGTGCTGACGAGGCTGTTCGTCAGCCAGTACAGCACGAGGCCGGACGGGAAGTTCATGAACATGAACGTGAAGATGAGCGGCATGAACATCATGACCTTCTGCTGAGCCGGGTCCCCCGCGGGCGGGTTCATCTTGCTCTGCAGGAACATCAGCGCGCCCATCACGACGGGCAGCACGTAATACGGGTCCTTCGCCGACAGGTCCTTGATCCAGAAGATCCACGCCGCGCCGTGCAGCTCCCAGGAGTTGCGCAGGGCGTTGAACAGCGCGATGAAGATCGGCATCTGCAGGACCATCGGCAGGCAGCCGCCGAGCGGGTTGGCTCCCTTCGTCTTGTACAGCTCCATCGTCGCCGCGCTGAGCTTCGCGGAGTCGTCGGCGTACTTCTGCTGCAGCTTGGCGATCTCGGGCTGCAGCTTCTTCATCGCGCCCGCGGCGCGCAGGCTCTTCCAGGTCAGAGGGAAGAGCAGGACCTGCAGGATCAAGGTGAGCGCGAGGATGGCCCAGCCCCAGTTGTGGGTGAGCCCGTGCAGGTACTCGAGGGCCTCGAGCATCTTGCGCCCGATCCAGGCGAAGTAGCCGAAGTCGATGGAGCGCTCCAGGCCCATGCCGTAGCGCGCCAGCCAGGTCTGGCCCTTCGCGCCGAGGTAGTACGGCACCTCCCAGGTGAAGGAGCCGTTCGGCGGGATGGTCACCGGCTTGGCCGTCAAAGTGACTTTCGGCGGCAGGGAGACCTGCGCCGGGGCGAAGTGCTCGGCCGACGGCAGCAGGGCGGCGAGGAAGTACCGGTTGTCGATGCCGATCCAGCGGAAGGGTCCGGGATGCGTCCCGTCCTTGAGCGATTCGATGCGGCCGTTGAGGCCCTTGGCGGCGGGCGTCAGCGCGATCGCGCGCTGCAGGTCCGCGTTCTCCTTCTTCTCCGTCGCGATGGTGTCGAGGCCGGGGCCGACGGTCAAGGTCCAGGCGCCCGCGTCGACGGCGCGCTTGGAGGTGTTGACCGCGACGACGCGCACGCGCGGCAGGACCGTGCCCTCTCCGGGCAGGAACTCCTTCGAGATCTTGAGGCCGTCGGCGCGCGTCGCCGTGTAGACGATCCCCTTCTTGAACGAGGCGTCGCGCTTGAACGTCAGGTCTGAGAAGGTCGCGAACAGGCCTTCGTCCGGGTTGTGCACGAGCTCGACGCTGCCGAGCGGCTCGGGATACAGGAAGCTGACGATCGCCGCGCCGCGCGGGTGGATCCGGGCGACGGCGTCGCCGAGCTGGACCTCGTCGGCCTCGGCCGCGTCGAGCTTGACCGGAGCGGGCGCTGACGCCGGGTCAGGCGCGGCCGCGACCGGCATGGGGGCGGCGGAAGACGCGGCCGGTGGATTCGCGGTGCGGTCGTTGGTTCCGGTCGCGAATCCTGCCGCGGCCTTCACCGGAGGAGGGTTGAACCGCTTCTCCAAAAATCCGAACCACGCGGCGTACACGGCGACGGAGAGCGAGACGGCGAGCAGGAGGTTTCGGTCCATTGGGTTATCTGGGGAGCGGCACGGGGTCGTGCCCGCCGGGGTGCAAAGGGTGACATCGCAAGATGCGCAGCGCGGAGAGGGCCAGCCCTCTCCAGGCTCCGTGGTTCGATACCGCCTCATGGGCGTAGTCGCCGCAGCTCGGATAGAAACGGCACGCGGCGGGGAGCCACGGCCGGATTCCGGCGCGGTAGAGATCGAGCAAGGCGAGAAGGACCTTCTTCATGGGCGCAGAAGCCCGGCCTTCCTCCAAAGGTCGAGTATGTCGCGCTCCGCGTCGGCCCGCCCCTTCCAGGGGCAGCCGGCGCGCGGGTACGCGACCATCTCGACTCCCGGACGGAGCTCCGAGCGGCGCAAACGGAAGGTCTCGCGCAGCAGGCGCTTGAGGCGGTTGCGCCTTACGGCGTTGCCGACCTTCGCGCTCACGGACAGCCCCAGACGGGGCTCCCGCTCGGCGGCGTCGACGCGGTGCCAGAGGATGAGGGCGCGTCCGACGGTCTTCCGTCCGGACTGGAAGACCCGCCGGAACTCCCCGCGCTCCTTCAGGCGCGCGTCGTCGCCGAAACCGGACGGCGGCGTCAAGCCTTCTTCTTGATTAAGGTGACGCGGCCTTTCGCGCGACGGCGGTTGAGCGTCTTGCGGCCGCCGGGCGT
>Ga0255338_1005025_pt1 | contig 12709 bp, 8 predicted proteins | sample MeOH1_35cm_T4_19_FD_203715 | JGI IMG/M metagenome (GOLD analysis project Ga0255338, IMG submission 203715) | Sandy soil microbial communities from University of British Columbia, Vancouver, Canada - MeOH1_35cm_T4_195 | ecosystem: Engineered > Artificial ecosystem > Sand microcosm > Unclassified ...
CAATGATATTTCCACCGGCACCTCGTTCTCGGCGTCAGTGAAGAAATTTCCCAAGGCTTTTCCCAACCTGTTCATCTCGATGGTCGAGGCAGGTGAAGCGTCCGGCGGTCTGGCCGAAATTCTCGGCAAGGTGGCCGGCTACTTCGAGTCCTCGGTCAAGCTCACCAAGAAGGTCAAGTCGGCCATGACGTACCCGATCGCGGTCATCGGCCTCGCGATCGCCTTGGTGAACGTGCTCCTAATCTTCGTCATCCCGGTGTTTGCGGCCATGTTCGCCGACTTCGGCGCCAAACTGCCCCTGCCCACGCAGCTGCTGATCGACCTCAGCAATTTCATGAAGGCGTGGTGGTGGGCGCTGGGTTTGGGCGCCTACGGCATCTATTTTTCGATCAACAAGTACACCGCCACCCCGGTAGGTCGCCGGCAGAAGGATCTGTTTCTCGTGCGGGCTCCCATTTTCGGCAACTTGGTGCACAAGATCGCCCTGTCCCGTTTCTGCCGCACCTACGCCACGCTGATGCGCTCGGGCGTCCCCATCCTGCGCACCCTCGAAATCGTGTCTTCCGCCAGCGGCAAGGTGCAGGTCGAGGATGCGTGCACCGAGATCGCCAAGCACGTCAGCCAGGGCGGCCAGGTGTCGGATGTCATGGCCGTCAATCCATTCTTCCCCCCGATGATGAAGCACATGGTGAAGGCCGGTGAAACCACCGGTAACGTCGACGGCATGATGAACAAGATTTCGGATTTCTACGACACGGAGATCGATGCGACCGTGGCTTCCCTCACCTCGCTGATCGAGCCGTTGCTCATCACCTTCCTGGGTGTGGTCGTCGGCGGCATCGTCATGGCGATGTTCCTGCCGATCTTCCAACTCGGTGCGGTGGCCGGCGGCATGCAGTAATCCCGCGGTTTTGCGTAAAGTCACTTGCCTGCCGGTGATGCGGCGCGCAAGTTGTCTGTCGCTGTCATGGCCTCCATCCTCATCGTCGACGACCTAATCTCCATCCATGAGATGCTGGCCGCCGTTATCCAGCCGACGGGGCACAAGACCTCCTTTGCCACCGACGGGGAAAAGGCGCTGGTCCGTTACAAGGCGGAGAAATTCGACCTGGTGCTTTGCGACATCGACATGAAGCCGATGGACGGCATCACGCTGCTCAAGCAGCTGAAGCAGTACGATCCCAGCGCCGTGGTCATCATCATGACGGCCTATGCCAGCACCGAGAGCGCCATCCAGGCGTTGAAATACGGTGCCTTCGACTATCTGCAGAAGCCCTTCAAGGTGGATGAATTGATGCAGGCGCTGAAGCGCAGCCTCGAATTCCGGCACGCCATCGTCGAGCGCGAGTCCCTGGGCACGGCGCCCACCGTGAAGGCGGGTGACTTCGAGGCCCGTCTCCTCGGCCAGAGCCAGAAAATCAAGCGCCTCATCACCCAGCTCAAGAAACTCGCCACGGCCCACACCCCCGTGCTGATCTCCGGCGAGCCGGGCACCGGCCACGAGATCGCCGCCGAGCTCCTGCATTCCGCCTGCACCTCGCCGGAAAGCCCGATGGTGCGGATCGACTGCCGGTTGAGCTCGATGGACAGCCTGCGCACCGGACTCCTCGGGGAGAACGGGGCCGGGGGCGCGTGGGTGCAGCAGGCGAAGGGCGGCACGCTGTTTCTCATCCATCTCCAGTGCCTGCCCAAGAAGGTCCAGGACGAGCTGGTCTCGGTGCTGCGCAACAATGCCCACACCTTCCGGCTGATCTGCGCCACCGAGGAGGATTTGGAAAAACTCTCCGAATCCGGCGCCTTCAACGAGGAATTGTTTTACCGGGTGGCCGCCCTGCCGGTCCAGATGCCCTCGCTGCACGAGCGCATCGAGGACATCCCGGCCCTGCTCAAGGGGATCGCCGCCAAGGTCACCAACACGCATTTTGATGCCCGGCAGATGGAGTTCACCGAGGACGCCCTGGCCACCCTGCGCAGTTACCGCTGGCCGGGTAATCTCGACGAATTCACGCAGGTCATCTCCCAGGTCATCACCACAACCGAGACGCGGGTGATCACCTCGGCCCAGATACCGCTCCGGGTACACGAACTGAAGGACTGGCCCACGCTGGCCGACTATCTTTCCGGCCAGGAAAGGCAGTATATCGCCCGGGTGCTGAATGCCTCTGCCGGGGACAAGGCACGGGCCGCCAAAGCGCTGGGCATCGATCCCGCACGCTTGGATTGAGCGGTTCGGTGCAGCCGGCAGCCGGCCCGTGTCACGCCGAGCTTTACCGCTTGCGCCGCCTATGGGCGCTGGCAAACCTCGCGAGCGTTCACGCCCATGCCCAAACGCACAGACCTTGAGTCCATTCTGATCATAGGCGCCGGCCCCATCATCATCGGCCAAGCCTGTGAGTTTGACTATTCCGGCACCCAGGCCTGCAAGGCGCTGCGTGAGGAGGGGTACAAGGTCATCCTGGTGAATTCCAACCCGGCGACGATCATGACCGACCCGGAGTTCGCCGATGTCACCTACATCGAGCCGCTCACGGTGGACATCCTCGAGAAGATCATCGCCAAGGAGCGTCCGTCCGCGCTCCTGCCCACACTGGGCGGCCAGACGGCGCTGAATCTTTCCCTGGAACTGCACAAGGCCGGCATCCTCGACAAGTACCAGGTCGAGATGATCGGGGCGAAGCCCGAGGCCATCAAGAAGGGCGAGGACCGCGAACTCTTCAAGCAGTGCATGCTCAAGATCGGACTCGATGTCGCGAAGTCGATGACGGTCCACACGCTCGACGACGCCCGCAAGGCCGCCGACTACATCGGCACCATGCCGCTCATCATCCGCCCGAGCTTCACGCTCGGCGGTTCCGGCGGCGGCATCGCCTACAACCGCGAGGAATTCGAGCAGATCGTGAACAACGGCCTCGAGATCTCCCCGGTGCACGAGGTGCTCGTGGAGGAGTGCCTGCTCGGCTGGAAGGAATACGAGATGGAGGTCATGCGCGACCACAAGGACCAGTGCGTGGTCATCTGCTCCATCGAGAATTTCGACCCGATGGGCGTGCACACCGGCGACTCCATCACCGTGGCGCCGGCGATGACGCTCACCGACAAGGAATTCCAGGTGATGCGCGACGCCTCATTCGCCGTCATCCGCGAGATCGGGGTCGCGACCGGGGGCTCCAACATCCAGTTCTCGATCGATCCCGTGACCGGCCGGCAGGTCGTCATCGAGATGAACCCCCGGGTGTCGCGCTCCTCGGCGCTGGCCTCCAAGGCCACGGGCTTCCCGATCGCCAAGATCGCGGCCAAGCTCGCCGTCGGCTACACCCTCGACGAGCTGCGCAACGACATCACCCGGCTCACGCCCGCGAGTTTCGAGCCGACCATCGACTACGTCGTCACCAAGATCCCGCGCTTCACCTTTGAGAAGTTCCCCGGCGCCAACACGACCCTCACCTCGGCCATGAAGTCGGTCGGCGAGGCCATGGCCATCGGCCGCACCTTCAAGGAGTCCTTCCAGAAGTGCCTGCGTTCGCTCGAGACGGGCGCGCGGGGTTTCGGCGGCGGCGGCAAGTATGGCGGTGATGAGGTGCCGGACGAGACGACCATCCGCCAGAAGCTCGGCACGCCCAACGCCGAACGCGTCTATTACATCCGCTGGGCCTTCATGGCCGGCCTGACGGTCGACGACATCTTCAACCTTTCCAAGATCGACCCCTGGTTCCTGCACCAGCTGCGCGAGATTTACGAGATGGAGGAGGCCCTCAAGGAGCAGAGCCTCTCCACGATCGGCGCCGGCACCCTGCGCCGCGCCAAGCAGTTCGGTTTCTCCGATGCCCAGCTGGCGCACATTCTGGGCACCGACTTCGACAGCATGCGGGCGCACCGGAAAAAGGCCGGCGTGCTGACGACCTACCGGCTGGTGGACACCTGCGCGGCGGAGTTCGAGGCCTTCACGCCCTACTACTATTCCAGCTACGGCGACGAGAATGAGATCATTCCCTCGCAGAAAAAGAAGATCATGATCATCGGCGGCGGACCGAACCGCATCGGGCAGGGGATCGAGTTCGACTACTGCTGCGTCCACGCCTCCTTTGCGCTGCGGGCGGCCGGTTTCGAGACTGTGATGATCAACTCCAACCCGGAGACGGTCTCCACCGACTACGACACCAGCGACCGGCTCTACTTCGAGCCCCTGACCTTGGAGGATGTGCTGGAGGTCTATGAGCAGGAAGGCTGCAGCGGCGCCATCGCCCAGTTCGGCGGCCAGACCCCGCTCAATCTCGCCAGCGCCCTCAAGGCCCGCGGCGTGAATATCATCGGCACCTCGCCGGAAAGCATCGACACGGCGGAAGACCGGAAACTCTTTGCCGCGGTGCTCGACCAAGTCAGGCTGAAGTCGCCGGCCAACCGCATCGCCATGTCCGAGGCCGAGGCGCTCACCGCCGCCGCGGAGCTGGGCTATCCCGTGCTGGTCCGGCCGTCGTTCGTGCTCGGCGGCCGCGGCATGTTCATCCTGTACAGCGAAACAGAGCTGAAGGAGGTCGTACGCCAGGTCTTCGACGTGATGCCCGGCAAGCCCGTGCTCATCGACAAGTTCCTCGAGGACGCGATCGAACTCGACGTTGATTGCATCAGTGATGGCGAGACCACGGTGATCGGCGGCATGCTGGAGCACATCGAGTATGCCGGCGTCCACTCCGGCGATGCCGCGATGGTCATGCCACCGCACACCCTGCCGAGGGCAATGCTCGCGACCGTACGAACGGCCACTTACGCGCTGGCCAAGGCCCTCAAGGTTGTCGGCCTGATGAACATCCAGTTCGCGATCAAGGACGGCCAGCTGTACGTGCTGGAGGTCAACCCCCGCGCCTCGCGGACCGTGCCGTTTGTGGCCAAGGCCATCGGGGTGCCGCTCGCCAAACTGGCCGCCCGCGTCATGGCCGGGGCCACGCTCAAGGAACTGGGCTTCACCCGCGAGATCCAGCCCCGGCATTGGTGCGTGAAGGAGGCCGTGTTCCCCTTCAACCGCTTCCCCGGGGCCGCGATCATGCTCAGCCCCGAGATGCGCTCGACCGGCGAGGTCATGGGGATGGACGACGACCTCGGCATCGCCTTTGCCAAGACCCAGATGGCGGCCAAGCCGGGCCTGCCGATGTCCGGCAAGGTGTTCTTCAGCGTGAAGGATTCCGACAAGCCACTGGCGGTCGAACTCGCCCGCGATTTCATCGCCCTGGGTTTCACCCTTTGCTCCACCATCGGCACGTCCAAGCTCCTGCGCGAGGCCGGCATCGAGGTCCAGCACGTCAACAAGCTGATGGAGGGCCGGCCGCACTGCATCGACATGATCAAGAACGGCGAGATCCAACTCGTGATCAACACGCCACGCGGCATGATTCCCCGCCACGACGAAAACGCCATCCGCACCGCGGCCTGGGCCAACAATGTCTGCATCATGACCTCCATCACCGGCGTGCGGGCCTCGATCAACGGCATCCGGGCGCTGAAGGCTAAACTCGTGGATGTTCGCCCGCTGCAGCAGTACCGGGGCAACGTGGTTGAAGTGAACTGAGAATTGCGCCTGTCTTCCGTCATGAAACCCGCCGCCACGCTTGTCGCCCTCCTGCACGGGCCCGACCAACCGGGGTTGGTGGCGAAAACCTCCGGCTGGATTTTCGCCCGGCAGGGCAACATCCTGCATGCCGACCAGCACCGGGACATGGAGGCGGGGGATTTTTTCCAGCGCATCGAATGGGTACCCGCGGGCGCCGGCGCGGCCACGGAGGCGGCGGAGTTCCGGGCCTTTGCGGCCTCGCTGGGCATGGCGGCCCGGGTGGCGCTCTCCAATCACCGTCCCAAGGGCTTCATTTTTGTCTCCAAGGAGGACCACTGTTTCCATGACCTCGCCCTCCGCTGGCAGGCCGGGGAGTTTGCGGGGGATTTTGCCGGCGTGATCTCCAATCACACCGATCTGGCCGAGGCCGCCCGGCACTATGGACTGGCGTTCCATCACATCCCGGTGTTGGCGGCGACCAAGGCCGAGGCCGAGCGGCGCCAGCTGGAACTGTTGCGGGCCGAGGGGGCGGAGTTCGTCGTGCTGGCCCGCTACATGCAGGTGCTGACCGCGGATTTCCTCCAGCAGTGCCACCTGCCGGTGATCAACATCCATCACTCGTTCCTGCCCGCCTTTGCCGGCGGCAAGCCGTATCATCAGGCTCACGAACGCGGGGTGAAGCTCATTGGGGCCACGGCGCACTACGCGACGGCCGTGCTCGATGACGGTCCGATCATCCAGCAGGACGTGGTGCGCGTGACGCACCGCCACGGCGTCGACGACTTGGTCCGGAAGGGACGCGATCTGGAGAAAATGGTGCTCGCCCAGGCGCTCCGCTGGCACCTGGAAAACCGTATCCTCGTCTACGGCAACAAGACCGTGGTCTTTGACTGATGGCCGCGGGTGGGGCAGGGGACCGGATGACCGCCTTTTTCCTTGAGGCAGCAGGGCAGGTTTCCCAGTCTGTCCGGCTCCAATGACCACCAACCCCCCTGCTGAAAACCACGCCCAGTCCAAACCCGCTGCCGCCATAGAGCCCGGATTTGAGGTGACCGCCCACGCTTTCTGGGAAAAGAACCGCAGCTTCATCACCCTGGTTTGTGCCGCCGCCCTGTTGATCATCATTGGCCGGGAGGGCTGGCAATATTACAGCGCCCAGCACGAGAAGAACGTGCGCAGCGAGTACGCCAAGGTCGCCGACCGCCCGGAACAACTCGCCGCCTTTGCCGCCGCCAATTCCGACCATGCCCTTGCCGGGGTCGCCTACCTGCGCATCGCCGACACCAAATATTCGGCCAATGATTTTCGTTCCGCCGCGGAGAACTACACCAAGGCCTCCGCCAGTTTGAAGAATCCCGCGTTGCTGGGTCGCGCGAAGATCGGTGCCGCGATGAGCCAGCTCAACAGTGGCGACAAGGCCAAGGGTGAGGCCGCGCTCAAGGCGATTGGGGCTGATATGAACCTGCCCAAGAATGTCCGGGCGGAGGCAACCTATCACCTCGCCACTCTGGCCTACGAAGCGGGTAATGCCGCGGAAGTCAGCCGGCTCGTCACCGAGGTCAGCAAGATCGAGCTTTCCGGCATCTGGGCCCAGCGCGCCACCGCCTTGCTGACCATCAAACCCTAAATGGGGTGGATGGGGCCGGTCGGAGGCCCCCAAGTGCCCGCCGCTGAAAATGGTCGGGGCGATAGGATTCGAACCTACGACCTCCTGGTCCCAAACCAGGCGCTCTACCAGACTAAGCTACACCCCGACGACAGTCCTTAACTGGGAGGGGTGGTGCCGGGAGTGTCAATGTTCCTATGGGCCGACAGCTCTTGATTTTACCAGCCTGGCCCGGCCGTTTGGCACGCATTAATCCATGGCATAGCGAGCGATCGGAAACAGTCCCGCGCGGGTGCAGAAAGCCAAAAAATGCTTCTTGCCTCACCGAAATGCCGGCCCTAAACACTCTACTTCAACCTCTTAAAAAATGGATACTCTTTCCCGTGACAGCAACAGCTCCGGTAGCGTCCTCCCCCTCGTGGGTGTGATCGCAGGGGCTCTCGGCCTGATCCTTTCGATCGTGGCCCTCGTTAAACTTTCCACTCTCCAAAAGACTGTGGCTGCGCATGATGCCGAAATCCCGCGTATCGCCAGCATCGAGGGTGAACTGCGTGCCGCCACGGCCAAGACCGAGACTGACATGAAGGGTCTGCGCGAAGGCGTCCAGAATGCCCTGAACCAAGTCGGCGAACAGCTCGGCGCTATCAACGCCAAGCTCGTCAAAATTGAGGAGGCCCAGAAGGCCAAGCCGGTCGCCGGCGGCAAGGCGGGCGCGGCGCCCACCGGCGTGCTCAACGCCGATGGCACCTACTCCATCGCTCCCGGTGACACGCTCGCGAAGATTGCGCGCAAGTTCGCCGTCAAGCTCGACGCCATCGAGGCGGAGAATCCCGGCCTTGATCCCGCCCGTCTGAAGGTCGGCCAGAAGATTCGCATCCCGAAGAAATAACTTCCGGAAACATCAGCCCGATGCCTCCCAGACCTTGAGTCGCGGAGGCATTTTTTTTGCCATGCCCCAGAAACCGAAGCCGCCCCAGTGCTGGCAGCATCTGCGCGATGAGCCGCACGCCGCCACGCGAATCTTCGACGTGGTGAAGGCGATTTACCAGCATCCGCACCGGGAGAAAGCGCAGGATTTTTTTGTCATCAACGCTCCCGATTGGGTCAATGTGATCGCGCTGACCCCGGACCGCCAGCTTGTGCTGGTCCGCCAATTCCGTTTTGGCATCAACGATTTCTCCCTCGAAATTCCCGGGGGCGTGATCGACGCCGGCGAGGATGCGGTGGCTGCGGGGGTGCGCGAATTGCGGGAGGAATCGGGCTATGTCGGCGGCTCCGCGCGCCTGCTGGGCACGGTGCATCCCAACCCGGCCATGCAGAGCAACCGCTGTCATCTGGTGCTCGTGGAAAACGCGCGCCGCGAGGCGGACCTGGACTGGGATCCGGACGAGGAATTTGAAATCATGACCAAGGCGGTCGATGAAATCTACGCCCTGGCCGCCGCGGGCGGCATCACCCATGCCATGGTATTGAACGCCTTGCTGCTCTTCGCTCCCGTCTGGGAAAAGCTGAAGGGTCGCTCCGTTTGACTTCACCTCCGCGAAGGCTTAACTGCCCGCACCTGATGGAATCCACCTCTGCCGCCGCGATCTTTGCCAATCTGCCCGAAAGCCTCGGGGGTGGAAGGGGAGAGGGTGTGCCTGCCTCCCTGGAACGAGAAATCCGGGCCATCTACCGGCGCAGTCCGCTCTACACGCGGCGCTTCCCGCTCCATCCGGCGCCGCTGCAATGGTCCTGTTACCGGGAAATCCCGGTCCTGACCAAGCAGGAGATTGTCCAGCACGGGCACACGGCGTTCTTTGCCGATTACGCGGAAATTGAACGCGGATTCGCGCAGAAGAAATACGAATACGAGCACACCTCGGGCACCACCAGCGGGCCGATGACGGTCGTCATGGAGGATGGGTGGTGGAATGCGCAGACCCGGCGCGCCTACCTGGCCCATCCGCGACTGGCCCGGTATGTCGACCGACCCTACCGGAAGTGCGTGCTGGCCCCGGTCGGTTGCTCGAGCAATCTCTGTCCGTACGAGGATCATCCTTTTCCCCACCGGTATTTTGACGGCACGGTTTACCTGAACCTCTCCAGCGATCCCTTTGCCTTCCCGGAGGCCGAGTGGGGCCGCATCGTGCTCGAACTGCAGGCGGTCAAACCGCAGGTGATCGAGGGTGAGCCGGTTTACCTTTCCCTGCTGGCCCGGGCCTTGAAGAAACGCCGGGTGGCGGTGGAGAGTGTGGAGACGGTCATTCTCACCTACGGCAAGGCCAGCCGGCAGCACAGCCGGCGCATCGAGGAGGCCTTTCCCGGATCCGCGCAGGTGGACTTGTACGGTTCGACCGAGGCGGGGTACCTGTTCGTCGGCGATGCCTTTGCGGACAATCTCCAGGTGGTGGAAGGGAACGCCTTCATTGAGCTGACGCCCTGGCGCGAGGGTGCGGCCGATGTGTTCCAGATCAATGTCACCACCCGCGATCGCGAGGCGATGCCGCTGCTGCGCTATCACACCGGTGACATGGTGCGGCGCACCCCGACCGGATATCGCATCCTGGGCCGGGAAAAGGACCTGTTTTTCCGCACTGACGGCACGATTGTGTCGGCGTTCGAGGTGGACGCGGCCCTGCCCGCGGAATTCGCCTGCTGGCACTGGAGCCTGGTCCAGGTCTCGGAACAGCGCTGGGAGTTCCAGTACGTGGGGGATGCGGTCGCGCCCGAGAAGATGGCTGATCAGCTCGCCCGGGTGCTTGGTCCGGATGCCCGGGTGGCCCTGTTTCGCCGGAAATTCATCCAACCGGCGGTGAGCGGCAAATTTGCCCTGCTGAAGCCGTTGGTGCGCTGAACGCAGCCTGCTACAGGAGGTGGTTAGGTTGACTTATAAGCCGGCAGGGTACTTTCCCGTGCCTTGCCAAGGGGATGCCGCCCCGGTTTCTTCGGCTTCGACTTACCGCCACCCCCGGCTTATTTCCCCACGCTCCGCACGATGAATCTCCTCGGCTCGCTCTTCCGCTCGTCCTTGGGCAGAAAGTTCCTCATGGCGGCGACCGGATTGGTGCTCTTTGGGTTCGTGACCGGGCATCTGCTCGGCAACCTGCAGATCTTCCTCCCGCCGGAAAAGATCAACAACTACGGCCACATGCTGGAGTCACTCGGGGCGGGGTTGTGGCTCATCCGGCTGTTTCTCCTCGCCTGCGTGCTGGTCCACATCTGGCTGGCCATCCAGCTCACGCTGGAAAATCGCGCCGCCCGGCCGCAGGACTACGGGGTGGACCACATCAACCGCGCCACGCTGGCCTCGCGCCTGATGGCGCGCACCGGCCTGGTGGTGCTGGCCTTCCTCCTCTTCCATCTGGCGCACTTCACGGTCCGCCTCGGCCACCCGGAGTGGAGTGAACACACCTACACCTTGCTCAATGGCACCAAGGTCCGCGATGTTTACACCATGGTGGTGCAGGGATTCACCAGCGTCCCGGTGTCCGTTTTCTATATCATCGCCGTCGGCCTGCTCAGTTTTCACCTCGCCCACGGCATAGTCAGCATGCTCCAGACCCTGGGCCTGAAGAACGAACAATGGACGCGCGGGCTTGAGCGTTTCGCCGTCGCCTACTGTTGGGGCTACTTCCTGCTTAACGCCGCCATCCCACTGGCCGTGCTCCTGGGCAAGGTGCCGCTCGTCCACAGCTGACCACCCCTCGCCATGGCCAAACTCGACTCCAAGATCCCCTCCGGCCCGCTCGCAGACAAGTGGCGCAAACACAAGACGGAGATCAAGCTCGTCAATCCGGCCAACAAGCGGAAATACGAGGTCATCGTGGTCGGGGCCGGTCTGGCCGGATCCTCTGCGGCCGCCACGCTCGCCGAGCTGGGCTACAAGGTGAAGAATTTCGTCTTCCACGACAGTCCGCGCCGTGCCCACTCCATCGCCGCGCAAGGTGGCATCAACGCGGCCAAGAACTACCAGAACGACGGCGATTCCGTCCACCGGCTCTTCTACGACACCCTCAAGGGTGGCGATTACCGCGCCCGCGAAGCCAACGTCCACCGGCTGGCCGAGGTTTCCGTCAACATCATCGACCAGTGCGCCGCGCAGGGCGTGCCCTTCGCTCGCGAATACGGCGGCCTGCTCGCCAACCGCTCCTTCGGCGGCGCCCAGGTGTCGCGCACCTTCTACGCCCGCGGCCAGACCGGCCAGCAGCTGCTCCTCGGCGCCTACTCGGCGCTCTCGCGCATGATCGGGCAGGGCGGCGTCGAGCTGCACCCGAACGCCGAGATGCTCGACCTCGTCGTCGTCGACGGCCACGCCAAGGGCATCATCGTCCGCGACCTGAACACCGGTGCGATTTCCCGGCACAGCGCCGATGCCGTGGTGCTCGCGACCGGCGGCTACGGCAACACCTTCAATCTCTCCACCTACGCGCGGCAGTCCAACGCTACCGCCATCTGGCGCGCCTACAAGCGTGGCGCCTGCTTCGCCAACCCCTGCTACACGCAGATCCACCCGACCTGCATCCCGGTGAGCGGCGATTACCAATCCAAGCTCACGCTCATGTCCGAGTCTTTGCGCAACGACGGCCGGATCTGGGTGCCGAAGCGGAAGGAGGACGCCAAGAAGGATCCCGCCTCCATCCCCGAGGCCGACCGCGATTACTATCTGGAGCGCATCTATCCCAGCTTCGGCAATCTCGCCCCCCGTGACGTCTCCTCCCGGGCCGCCATGCGGATGTGCGACGAGGGCCGTGGCGTCGGCGAGACGGGGCTTGGCGTCTACCTTGATTTTGCGGACGCCATCAAGCGCCTCGGCGAGCCGGCCGTGCGCGAGCGCTACGGCAACCTCTTCGACATCTATCATGAGATCACCGCGGAGAATGCGTACAAGACCCCCATGCGCATCTTCCCCGCCGTGCATTACACGATGGGCGGCCTCTGGGTGGACTATAACCTGATGTCCAACATCCCCGGGCTCTTCGTGCTCGGCGAAGCCAATTTCTCCGACCACGGCGCCAACCGCCTCGGGGCTTCCGCGCTGATGCAGGGTCTGGCCGACGGTTACTTTGTCATTCCCTACACGCTCGGTGATTACCTGGCCGGCCAGAAACCGACGGCCCGGCCCAAGACCGACGCCGCCGAATTCAAGCAGGCCGAGGAAAACGTCACCGGCATGACGAAGCGCTTCCTCGCCAACCCCGGCAAGGAGCCCGTCAGCCATTTCCACAAGCGTCTCGGCAAGATCATGTGGGAGCATTGCGGCATGGCGCGCACCAAGGCCGGCCTCGAGGCTGCGCTCCAGAAAATCCCCGCCCTGCGCGAGGAATTCCACGCCAACGTCAAGGTCCCCGGCTCGGCCGACACCCTCAACCAGTCGCTCGAGCAGGCCGGCCGCGTGGCCGATTTCATGGAGCTGGGCGAGCTGCTCTGCCGCGACGCCCTCACCCGCGAGGAGTCGTGCGGCGGCCACTTCCGCGAGGAATACCAGCACCCCGACGGCGAGTGCAAACGCGACGACGAGAAGTTCGCCCACGTGGCCGCCTGGGAATACCAGGGCGAGGGCAAGACGCCCCTCCGCAACA